>Ga0207888_100010_pt1 | contig 356856 bp, 348 predicted proteins | sample LinPmetageLP43_FD_184055 | JGI IMG/M metagenome (GOLD analysis project Ga0207888, IMG submission 184055) | Marine viral communities from the Pacific Ocean - LP-43 (SPAdes) | ecosystem: Environmental > Aquatic > Marine > Oceanic | place: Pacific Ocean | collected 2010-08-27
ATCGACACCCTCAGTTTCCCTAGAAGCGAGTCCGATCGTCAAAATATGGTGGCTTTTTTCTATTAGACTTTGAATGTGCGGTCTGTTTAGAGCGGTTTTTATCTTGACCGCCTTTCCCATTCTCGCGCGTTGAATTTTGTATTCACTGTTGAATTCCCAAGAGTCTGAATCGTGAAGCACCCCCGTGCTTATTTTTGCGGAGTCTCCACTTGGAAAAATTATTGCACCTTCTCTGCGATACAATCCATCTGAAGACCGGGCGTCTTTAGCGTAAAGCAAGATACTTACGTCGTCAGTTCCCTGAAACCCGCGCACCCTTTCATATCCTTGTTCTTCAAAGTACGAAATCGCTCTTTCCAAAGGATTCTGGTCCAACACAACCGGAGTTGGTGGTCGCTCCGTGACAGCATCCTTTCCGAATTGTTCTGACCGGTCGCGCTTTGCTTCAATGTCTTTCGTGAACGCAGTAGCATTGAGCCAGAATGCGCACGCGAGGAATGCGATTGCGATCCAAATCACCCACTGCAACATGAAGTGATAGGGGCTAATCTCTGCCAGATTGTTGTCACGTCGAAAGACCGCTTGAGGGTCAAATCCAGATATAAGCGATATGACCACAATCGGCGTGGCTACGAATACTAATACGAGCAGCACAATACTCATAATCTGCAAATACTTTCGCATTGACTCGCACCCTGTTCCAATACTCACCTCAACGACGTACTATTCTGTGCTCGAATAAAGTCTGCTCCTTTCGACAAAGCGGTCAAGAGCAATCGATTTTAAGTCCGGTTTAGGGATTAAGCAGAAGCACCACTGCGGTATCGTAGATTTATCCGACCGCACGATTGATTATCGGGCGTGCTTAAACTGGCACGCAGCTGACACGCAAACTGTGTAACTGAACGATTTTGCGTGTCAGCTTGTGATCACGAAAGATCATAAGTGCGTTGTTTTTATTGCGAAAGTTAATCGTCGCTCTCGTCCTGATCCGACTCATAATCGCGAGGTCGGGAGTTCAAGTCTCCCCCGAACCACCACTTTTCCTTCCGCAATGGATCAATTCGCCTGCAGGGCGATGTCGGCGTACTGGATATCGTGGTTGCTGTCGCCCACGGTCACGGGAACAACCAGTTGGCTGATGCGCGACATGGGGGTGCGAAAGGCAACTTCGAAACTGGTCGTTACGCCGGCCGGAATGCGGGCCTCCCTCTCGCCGTTCATTTCCACTAGGCTCGATGAGGACTTTTTCTCCTCCCCGGCTTCATCGGTCGCCCGGGCCCCGTCCACCCTGAACCGGACCGTCTCGTCGGTGGGGTTGCCCACATCGAAAACGCATTTCGGATTGTCCGGGTTGGCGCAGCCCAGGAAAACGAATTCCATGTCCCCCAGCTCGAATACGCCGTCCGGCACATAGGCCGCGTCGCGCCGCAGCGCCTTGATGGCCGGCGGCTCCGCATCACTCAGGTTGAGGTTTGTGAATGCCCTGGGATAGGCCTCGTATTCCACACTGAGATCAGGCCAGAACGCCTGGAAGAATTCAGCCTCAGACCGGAAGGTCACGTCCCAGCTTGTAACGATTCCCGGCGGCAGCTCTCCGTCCGACTTGCCCGTCAGGCTGAGGACTGACTGGGCCGCTTTTCGCTGCCGACTCTGGCTGTCAAAGGCCAGTCCGCCATAGGTCGAGATTTTACGGTCGCTATTGCCGGTATTTGTCAGGTCGAACCGGCATATCGGCGCGTCGGGATTGGAACAGCCAAGGAAATGGACCGCGACATTGTCCACTTCATAGGCGTATTCCGGGTGATCCGGATCGACGGGGCGCATGGCCCGCACATCGACCTGCCGCCCGCCCCGAATGGCGATATCCCGGAATTCCTTTTTGAACTGGACATCCCTGACGTAGAATTCGAAGCGAAGCAGCTGGAAGATATTGGCTGACCGATCATAGGTCACCTCAATCTGCGAGGCCTCAAGCGAGGGGACGTTCCACGTATAGTGCGAAGAGGCGACAATGTTCCGGCCCTTGTCGTCCAGCCTCCGGCCCTGCTCATTGATGGCCGAGGATGAACCGATCCAGAAATTCACGGTGTCGGGCGTCGTGTTCATCACGGACAGGACGCATTTGGGCGCCTCCGGGTTTTCGCATCCCTGGAATTCGAATTGCAGACCGGAGAGTTCGAACTTCGCCCGCGGAATGGCCTTCACCGCATTCTTCTCGGCCGTTTCGGCCTTCAGTTTCTTCACCCGCGTTTGCAGCACCGGATTGTCCGGGTCGAGTTCCAGCGCCTTTTGATAGGCGGCCAGCGCCTTGGCCGGGTCGGAGGGCACGAGGATATCGCCGGCATTGCGCAGCAGGTCGGCGCGGCCCTGTGCCGGGATCGCGTCGCTCGCGCCGGAGGTTTCAGCCGTGGTGACCAGTTTTTCGGCAGCCGCTTCGGCCTGCCCCGAAACCGCCAGGAACCGCGCGTCGGTCAGCGTGGGGTCTTCGGACGCCAGCAGGGATGTCAGCGCGGCTTCGTAATTGTCCTGCTGATCGGCAGACACATTCTCGCCGCGGGCATCGGCGCCAGCCATGGCGGACGTGATGGAGGCCTGAACGATCATCGCGATCCGCTCCTCGCTGAGCTGGAGCTGCTCCTTCACATCGGCGCGGGTCGCGGCGTTCTGGTCGGGAAAGAGCCGGCCGCGGATTTCGTCATTGACGAAGACATAGATTCCGAGAACCGCTGAAAGGACGCCCACGGTCCAAGCAAAACGCGACCAGAAATGTCCCGTGGATTGATTATCGTCAGCCATGCTGCCCTCCCCTGAATCTCAGGAGAAAAAGCTAACCAACGTGTATCTCAAGGCCAGAATTTTCTGGATTTGCGCGGGTCTGCCCGAAGGAATGTGTTGCAATAATACAACACGTCTTGGAATGCCCCTCTCCCGTGCAGGTCATGCCTGCAGGGAACAATAGCCTTGGCGTCCCGTTGGCTTTTCTGAGGCAGCTCACACAACAGGGACATTACCATGATTAAATTAGCGCTCGTATTTCTGCTCATCGCGGCAGTGGCTGGTCTTCTCGGATTTAGTGGTCTCGCTGGCGCCGCAGCAAATATCGCCATATTTCTGTTCGCCGTGGCATTGGTCATCTTTGTCGTACTGCTGATTCTGGGGCTCACCGTATACAAGAAAATCACGTGAGCGGCGGCAGAGACCCGTCAACTCTATGGGGCTTCACGGCGCGGCTATTACTGACGATTCTACTGGTCGCGCTCGCGCTGTTCCTCTGGGTCGTCAAAGATGCCGTCCTTCTTGGATTTGCTGCGGTCCTGCTGGCAATTGCCGTCCATGGGGTCGCGGATGCCTTGATGAAGGTTGCGCCGCTGCCCCGGGGCGCCGCATTGGGCTTGGGCGCACTGCTGATCATCGCCATCCTCACAGGTATTCTTTGGCTATTCGGCGCTCAGCTCAGCGCCGAGCTATCCGGCGTATTTGATCGTCTGCCGTCGGCTTGGGAGCAGGCAAAGGAAACGCTGCAAGGCAACCCAATTGGTGCTGCTGTCGTCTCCGAAATTCAGCATCTTACATCAGGTGATAGCGGCGGATCTGCTATTGACATGATCTCCAGCGCCGGTGGCTTTGCCTTACCCGCAGCGTCAGGAATAACAACGGCGCTGCTCGTTTTCTTTACTGCGGCATTTCTGACGAGCTCCGCGTCGGTCTATCGCCGCGGTGCGCTTCTCCTCATTCCCAAGGGCCCCGATGAAAAGGTGGGGGCAGCGCTCGACTACTCGGCGCTCGCACTGAAAAAGTGGCTGTTGGGCATAACGGTCGACATGGTCATAATAGCGGTCCTTCTGGGCATTGCGCTGTGGGCCCTGGGTATCCCGGCTTTCATTGGGCTTGCATTGCTGGCTGGCTTTGCGCAATTCGTGCCTACTGTAGGACCGCTGATAGCGGCCATTCCCGGCATATTGCTGGCCTTCACTCTTGGTCCCATGACCGCTTTATATACCGCAGCGGCCTATCTGATCATTTCACAGCTTGAGGCCAATCTGATCTACCCGATCATACAGAAAAAGGCGGCCTCGATTCCACCCGCTTTGAATCTTGTGGCCATACTTGCCTTTGGGATGCTCTTCGGGCCTCTTGGTGTCCTTCTCGCAACGCCGATCCTGATTGTCGTCACCGTGTGGGTAACGACGCTTTATGTGCAGGACACACTTGGCAAGGATGCTGCGATCCCGGGCGATTAGCGGTAGCCTGCGCGGCCGCACTCAGCAAATCATTATCAGGCCCGCTTGGCGCCGAGTTCCCAGCAGGTCGTATCTTCGTCTGCCATCAGCACATCGGCGAGTGTGGCGACCAGTGCGCGGGGGCGGATGGGTTTTTCGATCAGGGTTGTAAAGCCGGCCGCTTCGCAGGCGGCGCGGCGCTCGGCGCTCAGGTCGGCCGTGACAGCCAGGATCGGCGTCAGCTGGTTTGGTCCGATGGCGCGGCGCAGGGACCGGACGACCATGTCGCCATTGCCGCCCGGCATGTGGATGTCCGTCAGGATGGCCTGATAGGGCTCGACAAGCGCGCGGGCCACCGCGGCTTCACCGGTCTCCACCGTGTCGACTTTCCAGCCGGCGGCCTTCAGGGCATGGGACATGACCAGCGAACTGACGGCATGATCCTCCGCAATCAGGATATGGCCCAGCGTAAGGCTGCGCATGCGCGGCTTGTGTGGCGCTTGCGCCGCCAGGCGCGGCCCGGCGCGCATCACAGGAAGCGTGACCGTAAACACGGATCCCCCGCCCGGATTGTCAGCCAGCGTAATCCGGCCGCCAAGTCTGGCTGTCAGCCCTTTGGCAATCGACAGCCCAAGGCCGGTGCCGCCATGCGTTTGCGCCGTGGTGGCGCTGGCCTGCTCGAACGCATCGAACATGCGGGCCTTGTCGGCGTCGGAAATACCGCAGCCCGTGTCGGACACGGTCATGCGCAACGCAAGCTTTCCAGCTGTATCAACCGCGCCGAGCGAAACGCTTACATGGCCGCTCTCGGTGAATTTCAGCGCATTGCTCATCAGGTTGAACAGGATCTGGCGGATGCGCATTGCATCGGCTTCGATACGCGGAACACTCCCTGAATCGACATGGATGCGCAGATCCAGCCGCTTTCCGGCGATGCGTGATTGCCAGAGGTCGCGCGCCTCGACGGCAAACTCGCGGAGGTCAAACGGGAAAGGATTGACCGTCAGCTTGCCCGCCTCAAGGCGTGACAGGTCCAGCAGGTCGCCCAGAAGGCGGTCGAGATGGTTGCCGCTCTCGCTGATTGTGCGGGCGAGACGGCGCGGCTCGGCGCCGGATACGGTGTCCTGCAGAATGTCGGCAACGCCGAGAATGCCAGTCAGCGGGGTGCGGATTTCATGGCTGAGAAAGGCAAGAAAACGTGATTTTTCGCGCGCGACATCGAGCGCGCTGGCCTTGGCAGCGGCAAGCCGTTTGCTGGCGGCCTGCATGGCACGGGCGCGCTGGGCATTTTCCTGCGCAATGACCGAAAGAATGGCACCAGGGCTGGCAATGCCGCTATAGCGCCCGTCATGAATGACGATAACGCCGTCTGTCAGCGCAGACGTGTTCCCGTCTGCGGCCAGCTTTGCGATCAGGGCAACGGATGTGCCCGCTTCGACCATTACCGGATTGGGTGTCATGAAATTGCTGACCGAGCGCGCGGCGTATATTTCCCGCCCGCCGGGTCCGGCCATGATTTCGGTCAGGTGCAAACGTGTGACGTGACCGAGGGCTGCGCCATTGACAACGACAGGCACGGCAAAAAGCGAGGAATCCGAGAGGAACAGGCCGAGCGCAGCCGAAGCGGATGTCTCCGCACCGATAGGCCGGACCGCAACCGCAATATCCTCTATACGCACCGGCATTGCTTAAGACGCATCCCTTAACCGTTAAGGATGCGACCTTCCGCCAAAATCGTTTACGTGCCGCAAACGTATCCCTAACGGAAAGTAAACCGGCCGCCGGATGCAAGAACGCCCGGACGTGATGCCCGGGCGTTTTTCAGGTCTGCGTGATGGGCTTTGCGGCCCCTCAGTCAGCCTATTTGATCTCGCCACGATGGGTGACGATCTTGTTCACGAGGCCGTATTCCACGGCTTCCTCGGCGCTCATCCAGAAGTCACGGTCTGTGTCCTTCTTTATCTGGTCGAGGCTCTTGCCCGTGGCGTCAGCGAAGATCTGGTTCAGGCGTTCGCGCATCTTGATAATCTCGCGGGCCTGGATTTCCACGTCCGTCGCCTGGCCGCCAACGCCGCCACGCGGTTCATGAAGCAGGAAGCGGGTGTTCTTGAGGGCGTAGCGGTTTTCTTTCTTCGCGGCCGAATAGATCAGCGCGCCAGCCGAAGCGACCCAGCCAGTACCGAGGATTTTCACCGGTGCGCCAACAAACTTGATCATGTCGTGGATCATGTCGCCGCTCTCGACATGGCCGCCGGGCGAAGAGATCACGAGCAGGATCGGTGCGTCGCTCTCCGAAGACAGGGCCAGCAGGCGTTCGCAGACGCGCTTGGCCTGTTTGAAGTCGATCCCGCCGGTCAGCAGGATGGTGCGGGCCTTGAAGAGGGCTTCTTCAAGGAACGCATTTGGCTCGCCCATTGGCGGGCTTTCGGCTTCTTCGTCGTCAAGGCGTGAATAAGGGGACATGTCATCTCCGGCAGAGGGATATTCGATTGGCACCATAGGTGAGGCGCCACGGCGCCCGGGTCAAGGCTGGAGAGGTTAAACCCGTGGAAAACGCTGTTTTTGCTGGATTGTGGGATTCAGCCCTCACGCCGCTTCCGCAATAATCCTTGCGACGTCTTCGGCGTAGCGTTGGGCCTTTTTCTCGCCGACGCCGCTGATCTGGCGCAGGGCATCGGGGTTGGCCGGGCGTTCGCGGGCGATTTCGGCAAGGGTGCGGTCGTGGAAGATGACGTAAGGCGGCACGCCGCGCGCTTTGGCCGTATCGGTACGCCACGTTCGCAGGGCATCGAACAGGTCTTGGTCGCGCCCTGAGAGGTCGGCCACGGCAGCCGCAGAGGCGACGGAGCGACCCTTGGTGGGTTTCTTGCGGGCGGCGGCCACATCCTCGCGCAGCATCAGCGTGCGTTCGCCCCGGAACAGGGCACGGGCCGCCTCGCCATCCGGCACGATGATGGACGGCCGCATGATATCGCCGCCCTCGGCCAGCAGGCCGTCAAACAGGAGCGCATCAAACACGCGGTCCCAGCCCGCCTTGGGCAGGTCCTTGCCGACGCCGAACGTTGACTGGGTGGAAAGCTGTTCGTCGAAGCCGTCCTTTGTGGTGCCCATCAGGTGCAGAACGAGCCGTCCCCGGCCCACTTTCTGACCGCAGCGGATGACAGCCGAGACCGCCATCTGCGCCCAGCGGGTCGCGTCATGCGCCTGCCCCGGCTCGGCCGTGCAGACATCGCAGACGCCGCAGGGCTCGACCTTCTCTTCGCCGAAATAGCGCCGCACCGCGCCGCGCCGGCATTCGTCACCATTGAAGAAGGCGAACAGCTGGCGCGTCTTGGTCAGCTGGACGCGTTTGACCTCTTCCGGCGCATCGCCCTGATGCGTCCACGAGAGGGATCGCGCCATATCGGACGGCCCGTAAAGCGCAATGCCTTCAGCAGGCTCGCCATCGCGCCCTGCCCGGCCGACTTCCTGCCAATAGGCTTCCAGCGTCTTCGGCGGGTCGGCATGGATCACGAACCGCACATCCGGCTTGTCGACGCCCATGCCGAAGGCAACCGTGGCGCACATGACCAGGCCCTCTTCCAGCAGGAACCGCCGCTGGCGCTCGGAGCGCACTTCGGCGTCGAGACCCGCATGATAGGCGAGCGCGGGAATCCCTGCCCGCTCCAGCGCCTCGGCCACGTCCTCCGTGCCCTTGCGCGTGGCAGCGTAGACGATGCCCGAGACACCCCCGCGCGCCTTGACCAGCTGGACCACGCGCGCCGTGCGGCCGCCACCCTTGGGCTCCGCCGAGAGCGTCAGGTTCGGGCGGTCAAAGCTCGCCACATGGAGGGCAGGATCGGTTAGCTGCAGCTGGGCGAGAATATCATCACGGGTGCGCGTGTCTGCGGTGGCGGTCACGGCAAGACGGGGCACGCCGGGGAAGAGTTCGCGCAGACGTCCGAGGGCGCGATAGTCCGGCCGGAAATCATGGCCCCACTGACTGACGCAGTGCGCTTCATCGACGGCGATCAGCGACACGTCCATGCCCGCAAGGCGCTGGGCGAGGCCTGTGCCGAGGCCCTCGGGCGAGACATAGAGCAGGTCCATCTCGCCGCGCTGGGCCGCGTTCAACGCCTCGGTTCGCGCGTTGAAATCCATTGAGCTGTCGAGCCGCTCGGCCCTCACGCCGACCTGTTTCAGCGCATCTACCTGATCTGACATCAGCGCGATCAGCGGCGACACGACAATGGCGCAACCGGGTCGGATCAGCGCCGGAATCTGGTAGCATAGCGACTTGCCGCCACCGGTCGGCAACACGGCAAGCGCGTCACGGCCCTCAAGCACATCGCTGATCACGTCTTCCTGCAGGCCGCGAAAGGCCTTGAAGCCATAAACGCGCTGCAGGATCGCACGGGCTTCATCGAGTTGGGGGCTGGGAGGCATGGAATATGTTGTGCGGCGCCGTGTGAGTCGGAGCAAGTGGTTTTCCCTCATCGCCGCTAGCCTTGGGCAGCGAAGGTTGGCCTCAGGCCAGCGCCGGCACCAGCCCGCAATGCCGACGCGCGACGGCGCTGGCGTCGAAACTGTAGCCACCGCCGAGGACGGCGCAGAGCGGCACGGTCTTTGAGGCGCAGGCCGCGGCCAGAAAGCGGTCACGCGCGGCGAGGCCTTCATCGCTCAGGCTGAGCAAGCCAAGCCGGTCATCAACATGCGGGTCGACACCGGCATTATAGAAAACGAGGTCAGGCTGGCTGGCCAGCGCTTCCGCGACCAGCGTCTCCAGGGCGGCGAGATAGGCCGCGTCATTCGTGCCTTTCGGCAGGCCAATATCAAGATCGGAGGGAGGCTTCTCGCGCGGCCAGTTGTCGTCGCAATGGAGCGAGGCGGTGAAGACCCGCGGGTCCGGACCGAGGATCAGCGCGGTGCCGTCACCATGGTGCACATCACAATCGATCACGGCCACGCGGCGCACTGCGCCTTCCTCCAGAAGCAGCAGGGCGGCAACCGCGACGTCGTTGAACACGCAGAAACCTGCGCCGCCCTCCGGCCCGGCATGGTGGCTGCCACCGGCGAGGTTCACCGCCGCGCCATGCTCCAGCGCGAGGCGTGCGGCAAGGCAAGTGCCGCCGACAGCGGCCCGCGACCGCCGGGCAATCGCGGGCGTGATCTCGAAGCCGATCCTGCGGGCGGCTTTCGCGTCCAGCGTCTGGCCAAGGATGGCGCCGACATAGGCCGGGTCATGCGCCAGGTGCAGCCAGGCTTCAGGCGCCAGCAGCGGTTCGATGAAGTCATGGCCCGCCGCGCGGAGCATATCCGCCACCAGCGCGTATTTGCGCATGGGGAAGCGATGGTCGTCCGGCACGGTGCGGGCGTCATAGTCAGGATGATGAACGAGCGGGAGCATGGTGCATGAGGTAGCGGGTTTCGCAGCGGCGTCCAGTCATGCGCAAAACGCATAAATGTGATCCGGGCCACGCCCTACACGGGAACTCAGGCCATGCCATATAGGTCTCAACATCAACACTTATACAGATGGAGCACACCGATGATTGACATTCGACGCTTTGAAAACCTTGGCCGCTTCAAGAATGAGTGGCTGAACGCAAACTACCACTTCTCCTTCTCGGGTTATCACGACCCAGGCCGCATGGGCGAAGGCGCCCTGCGCGTCTGGAATGATGACACGATCGAGCCGCATACCGGTTTCCCGCCGCATGGGCACCAGTCCATGGAGATCATCACCTATGTCCGCAAAGGGGCGATCACCCACAAGGACTCGCTGGGCAATCATGGCCGCACCGAAGCCGGTGATGTCCAGGTGATGAGCGCCGGCACGGGCGTGCAGCATGCGGAATGGAACGAGGAAGACGAAGCCACGACCCTGTTCCAGATCTGGATCCAGCCACGCTCTGCTGGCGGCAAACCCAATTGGGGCGCTCGCAAGTTTCCCAAAGGTGAACGCTCCGGCAACTGGGCTCTTCTTGCCTCAGGTGATGGCGACAAGGACAGCCTGGTCATCAATCAGCATGCCAAAATTCTGGGCGCCACTTTGAAGACTGGCGAAAAGCTGACCTATGAAGTGACCGCAGGCCGCCACGGCTATCTGGTTCTGGCTGCCGGGTCAGTGACACTGAACGGTGAAACGCTGAAAGCCCGCGACGGCGTTGCCGTGACGGGGGCCGAAAGCCTCGTGCTGGATGGCGTCGAGGATGCCGAGATCGTCTTTGTCGATACGGTTTGACCTTTCCCTGAGGCAGGCCTACCTGCCAGCCTGAGCCATGTGACCCGCGTGGCTCAGGTCTGACAGGGGACAACGCCTTGAAAATCATCCGCAGCAGGGACTTTACCGCACCCCAAGCCTGGGGCGCGCTCGATGTGGCCAATATGGGCGGTATCACCACGCGCCTGCACTGGGCGGACCAGCCCTATACGTGGCACGTCAATGATGGCGAGGAAGTGTTCGCCGTGCTCGATGGCATTGTCGACATGCACTATCGCGAAGACGGCGAGGAGAAAGTCGTCACGCTGACAACCGGCGATGTTTTCTTCGCCGGGATCGGGTGCGAGCATGTCGCCCATCCGCAAGGCGAAGCCCGCATACTGGTCGTTGAACGTGAAGGCAGTGTCTGACGCGTTCCTCACAGCCCCGTGACTTCAGGAACGGGCGGCCGCATGCTACATTGATCTGGAGGACAATTCAGGAGAATGATCCCATGAAATACGCACTCGCTGCCGCTACGTTCGCCCTCTTTGCCACACCCGCCGCACTGGCGACTGAAATCGACGTTGGTTACTCGACCGAGTTTCAGGAAAAGCTTGAGGATGATTACGGCGCTCGCGAAGGCACCTACCTTGCCGAAGCCGTGAAAGAGGACCTGATGCGCGAACTGAAGGCTGCTGGCCTTGAGGTCGACCGCGTCAGCGTCACGATCCAGAAAGCCACCCCGAACAAGCCAACCTTCAAGCAGCTCGGTGACAAGCCCGGTCTCGACTATGGCGCATCTGTCAGCATTGGCGGCATGAAGCTCTCAGCGACCGCCTTTAGCGCAAGCGGCACCGAGATGGGCACAATGACCTATGACTGGTTTGAAACCGATATCCGTTATGCCGGCATCGCGACGTGGCAGGACGCCAAGCGCGCCTCTGATCGCTTTGCACGCAAGTTTGCGAAGAAGCTGGCAGGCGCACCTGAAAGCGACGTGGAATCCTGATCGCTTCCGGGAACCGGTCTAAAGCACCAGTTCGCAGCGCTCATTGAGGCTTGGCCGGGCCACCGCAACGCGGGTGAGGCCCGGCAGGCCCGGGGCCAGATCAGCAGCCGCCCAGAGGCAGATGCGCTCCAGCGTCGGCACGTCCAGGCCTTCAATCTCGTTCAGCAGCTTGTGGTCAAGCTTGGCTGCGGTCGCTTCAAGCGTAGCGGTGAGGTGCGAGAAGTCCTCAACCCATTGTTCGCCCGGCTTGACCTTACCAGCCACCGTTGCTTCCAGTCGGAAGGAATGCCCGTGGACATTGCGGTAGGGATGGCCCTCGGGCTTGCCGCCCATGAAATGCGCCGCCTCGAATGTCACCGCTTTGGAAATTTCGAAGACACGGCCTTCCACGGTCAGGGAAGCCCGATCAGTTTGTGCGTTTGCAAGCTCAGTCGCCATTGGGGATTCTTCATACAATAGGTCGTTGCGGCCTGAATATTTCGGGCCTGATCCGGATCGTCCTTCGGTTGCAGGAAAAAGTGCGAAAAGTCCAGTTTCGAGAACCGTTCCGGCTGCGCTTCGGCTTCATCCTGCGGATAGACCAGTTTCAGCTCGCTCCCGCTGGTCTGGACCAGCGGTGCATTGGCCTTGGGGCTGACACATATCCAGTCGAGGCCTTCGGGCGCCGCAATCGTGCCATTCGTCTCGACCCCTATTTCGAAACCTTCGGCCTTGAGTGCTGCAATCAGCGGCGCGTCGAGTTGGAGAAGCGGTTCGCCCCCCGTGCAAACGACATAACGCGGGCCTTTCGCGCCAGCCTCGGCTTGCCAGATTGATGTCACATGCGCGGCAAGGTCTGCCGCCTCGCGGAACTTGCCGCCATTCACGCCATTCGTGCCAACGAAATCCGTATCACAAAACCGGCAGACGGCCTTGTCGCGGTCGCGCTCGAGACCCGACCACAAGTTGCATCCGGCAAAACGCAGGAAAACGGCTGCGCGGCCGGTTTGCGCGCCTTCGCCCTGAAGCGTGTAATAGGCTTCCTTCACGGTCCAGGTCATGCGCCGGCCTTCCATCGGCGCCAGCCATTCGACCGCAATTCGCAGGCCGGGCATGTGCCGCAGCCATAGCCCCATTCATGCCGGTGCGTCCGGTCACCCCGATAGCAAGTATGCGTCTCTTCCGTGATCAGATCAACGAGGGACTGGCCGCCCGTTTCGGCGGCGAGGGCCCACGTGCCCGCCTTGTCGACATACATCAGCGGCGTCTCGATGCGCACCATGGAATCGAGGCCGAGCTGGAGGGTCTGCTCCTGCGCCGCAAGCGTGGCCGCGCGGCAGTCGGGATAGCCTGAATAATCGGTTTCGCACATGCCGCCAACCAGCACGTCAATGCCCCGGCGATAAGCTAAAGCCCCCGCCAGCGTGAAGAAAAGCAGGTTTCGCCCTGGCACAAAGGTCGAGGGCAGGCCTGCTTCCGTCATCTCGATGGCGACGTCATCTGTCATGGCGCTTTCACCCAGCGACTTCAGCACACTCGCGTCCAGCATATGATCGGCGCCAAGGCGCTCGCCCCATTCGGGAAACTGCGCCCGGATCGAATCGATAAAACATTGCCGGCAGTCGAGTTCGACGCGGTGGCGCTGGCCATAATCGAAGCCAAGAGTCTCGACCCGACCATAGCGTGTTAACGCAACGGCAAGGCAGGTTGCCGAGTCCTGTCCCCCAGAGAAAAGCACGAGTGCGGATGTGTTGCTGTGTGTCATGGATCGCCTGTAACAGCCTGTCGGAATGGGGCCAAGCGGCAGCGTTACATTAATGACACCTACCCGAAACCAAATGCATGACCGCCATGCAAATCTGTTGACATTAGGGCCTCACTCAATTTGTGATGATCATTGAAGCTGTCCCGCCAATGAGGACGCTCATCAAAATCAGTTAGATCGTGGCTTGCCATCCCGACGAGCCCGAGGGGAGGAAAATTTAGAATGACACGGAAAACAGACTCGAAAACCGTCTTGTTTGCTGGCGCTTCAGTGCTCGCAATCGGACTGTTGGGACAGGCCGCCTGGGCTCAGGAAGGCGACGCGCCGGAATCGACCCGCACACTCGCCACGGTCACGGTGACAACCCAGAAAACAGAACAGTCCATTCAGGACGTTCCGATCGCCGTTTCGGCGTTCGATGAAGACGCCATCAACCGCCTGCAGCTGACTGGCGGCGCTGACCTCGTCAAAGCCGTTCCAAACGTATCGTTCACAAAGGGCAACTTCACGGGCGCCAACTTCAAGATCCGCGGCATTGGTAACGACGCCGTCGCCCAGTCTTCGGATAACGGCGTGGGTATTCACCAGAACGACGTGCCAATCGCCGGCGCCTTCCTGCTCGAACAGGAATATTTCGACATTGAACGCGTCGAAGTTCTGCGCGGCCCGCAAGGCACGCTCTACGGCCGGAACGCCACTGGCGGCGTCGTGAACATCATCACGGCCAAGCCTGTATTCGAAGAATTCCAGGGCAACATCTCGCTCACAGCCGGCAACTTTAATACCCAGAAAATCCAGGGCATGGTCAACGTGCCAATCGGCGACAAGCTGGCCCTGCGCGTTGCCGGTGCCTACACGACCCGCGACGGCTACGTGACCAACACTGTGACCGGCAACGATATTGACGGACGCGACCTTCGCTCGATCCGCGCCACGCTGGGCTTCGAACCAACCGAGAATTTCCGCGGCTGGCTCTCCTATGAGCAATTCAAGGAAGACGACAACCGCCTCCGCTCGGGCAAGGAGCTTTGTAAGAAAGATCCGACCAAGACGAGCTATGCTGGAATCAACATTTCTAGTGCCGACCAGCTTGTGACATCGTTAGGTTGTGTCGATGCACCTCTCGACCAGAGCTATGAGAAGACCAACTCCGCGTCGACCCTCGCCGGCGGTCTCGCCATCGCATCGGGCCTTCTGAATGGCGACGTCTACACGTCTCCGCTCGACAAGGACCTGCGCCGTATCGAATCCTTCAATGACGGCCTCTACCAGGCAAAGCAAGATATCTATACTCTTAAGCTCGAGCTGGACCTTACCGACAACCTGAAGGTCACTTCACTGACCAGCAAGCAGAACACGTCGCAATATTCGGTGCAGGACTATAACCGCACCGTACCAGATGTGCCGTTCAATGACCTGTCAGCTATCCCTGCCGGCCTCGACGCTGGTGCTGACCTGTACAACGCCTTGTTCCCTGGCGGCTTTGTTACGGATCCTGAACTCGGTACGTCGAACTTCCTGACAACGTTTGACCTCTCGGGTGGCCAGAGCGAGACGTTCACCCAGGAAATCCGCATGCAGTCGAGCTTCGACGGCAAGCTGAACTTCAATCTCGGCGCAATCTATGTGGACGGTGAAGCGATCGATCCGCAGGATCCGTTTGCAGGCTACTATGTTCTCTCGAACGGCCTGACGGGTCTGACGCAACTAAATAATGCCTTGGCGTCCATTGACCCATCGATCTCCATCTTCGGAGACATCGTTCCGATCGCCACGTCAGATGGTACAGCCACGCTCTTCACTGGCGTGCCTGCAAAGGACAGCGGCAACTATTTCCGCTCACTGTCGCCCTACCGTCTGGAATCGACAGCCTTCTTCGGCGAAGCCTACTATGACGTGACCGACACGCTGAAATTCACGCTCGGCCTTCGCTATACGGACGACCAGAAAGAACAGGACGTCGTCCCGACAGCCCTGTTCACACCTGTCTCGCAGTATCCCGCGGTCCAGAATGGCGATCCACTCGTGCCAACGGGCTTGTTGCAAGCAGACTTCCAGGAAACAACCGGACGGATCGGCCTCGACTGGTCGCCTGTCCTGAGCTTCACGGATGCGACGCTGATCTACGGCTCTTATGCCAAAGGCTACAAGGGGGGCGGCCTGAACCCACCACAGCCAGCGGGTTCGAACCTGTTCCCGGCAACCTTCGATCCTGAATTCGTCAACGCGTTCGAAATCGGCACGAAGAACACGTTTGCGAACAATACCCAGTCGCTGAACCTGAGCGCCTTCAACTATGACTATGAAGGCTATCAGATCACGCAGATCGTGAACCGCACCTCGGCCAACTTCAACGTCGATGCCAAACTGTCGGGTCTTGAGATCGAGTATCTCTGGACACCAGCAGACAACTGGCTGCTGACGGCCAACCTCGGCCTGCTGAAGGCTGAACTGAAGGACACGACAAGTATCGACGTGCTTGACCGTACGGCTGGAAACCCGAACTTTGTTGCACTCAAGAATGCAGCATCTTATTCAAACTGTGTTGTGTCAGCCCAAGGCTATGCAACTCTGCTCACAGCAATTGCAGCCAATCCTGCTTTGGAAGGTGCGACACAGGCAATCTGCTCGGGCGTAGCTCCGACATCACCACTCGCGCCGCTCTTCGCTGCTATCAATGCAAATGACGTTACCTACGTCGATGGCAGCGGAAATACGATCACCATCGGGGCCCTTACGCCATTCGACGGTATCTCCAAGGACGCGGACGGCAACAAGCTGCCGGGCGCACCTGAGTACACCCTGAACCTGGCTGCGGAATACACGTTCGGTTCCATCGGCAATTCCGAGTGGGACCTCACGATCCGTGGCGACTATTACCTGCAGGGTGAAAGCTACAGCCGTATCTTCAACACGCCGCGTGACGAGCTCGACAGCTGGTCGAACGTCAACCTCGCTGTGGTTCTGAACAATGATGTCAGCGGCTGGGCCGTCGAAGCCTTCGCCAAGAACCTGACCGACGAAGAAGTCATTACGGGTGCCTACCTGACCGATGACAGCTCGGGCCTGTTCACCAACGTCTTCCTTACCGAGCCAGCGCTCTACGGCGTCACACTGCGGAAGTCCTGGTAGTCAAGCAATTCGCGGCGGGCTGAAGAACCGCCGCGCTCTTCGCCTCAGGGGCAGCTCGCAAGAGCTGCCCCTTTTTTGTTTGGTTCCCGCGCCGCAGCAGACTATCCTTTGCGCAATATTTCAGAACAAGGATCCGGGTTCTCATGCGCCTTTCCATTACAGGCCTCGCGGCCAGTCTCCTTCTCGCCGCCTGCGGCAGCGCCGCCAACAGCACGCCCAGTGTCAAAAGCGACATCAAACTGAAGCTCACACCGGTCGTCACCGAAGCCGAATTCCCATGGGGCATGGCCTTCCTGCCCAATGGGGACCTTCTGTTCACCGAGAAGGAAGGTGGCCTCAAGCATGTGCCCGGCGGCGAAGGCAAGCCTGTGACAGTGAGCGGCCTGCCGCAAGCCTATACGGAAGGCCAGGCGGGTTATCTGGGCATCGCGCTGGACCCTGATTTTGCCAGCAACAGGCTGGTCTACATTTCCTACTCCAAGGGCGATGACGCTGCCAATGGCGCGGCCATCATCCATGGCCGTCTCAGCGATGACGGCAGCGCGCTGGAAGACGTGAAGGAGATCTTCTGGGCTGACCGGCGCGACACGGCCTACCATTACGGTTCGCGCCTGCAATTCGGCGCCGACGGCACGCTCTACGCGACCCTTGGCGAAGGCTTCAAATACATGGAGCAGGCGCAGGACCCGAAGATCACGCATGGCTCCATCATTCGCATCAACACGGATGGCAGCATCCCGGCCGACAATCCGTTTGCCGATGGCGCGGTCGGCAATCCGGCTGTCTGGTCCTATGGCCACCGCAATGCGCAGGGCCTGTATTATGACGCCGAAAGCGACACGCTCTACGAAACAGAGCATGGCCCGAAGGGTGGAGACGAGTTCAACATCATCAAGAAGGGCGCCAATTATGGCTGGCCCAAGATCACCTACGGCGTCGATTATGATGGCACGGTCATCACCGACCAGACTGAAGCACAAGGCATGGAACAGCCGCTCACTTATTGGGTGCCCTCCATTGCGCCGTCCGGCCTCGTCAAGCTAACCAGCGATGTCTATCCTGACTGGAAAGGCGACATGTTCACCGGCGGCATGAATGGTCCGGCTGGCCTGAAACTGGTTCGCATCGATATGGAAGACGGCCAGGTCGCTGGCCGCGAGGACCTGCTGACAGGAGATGATGCCGGCTTCCCGATCCGCGACGTGATCCAGGGTCCTGACGGCCATCTTTATATCGCCACCAAGGATATGGACGGCATCTTCCGGGTGGACCTGGCGGAATAGCGCCTAGCGCTTCACGTCCCGGCGAGACCTGAGGGCGGCGGCCAGCGTGCCGTCGTCCAGATGGTCCAGTTCGCCACCAACCGGTACGCCATGGGCAAGGCGCGTGACTTCCACGCCCGTGCCTTCGAGCATGTCGGCGACATAATGGGCCGTTGTCTGGCCGTCGACAGTGGCGTTGAGCGCGAGGATGACTTCGCGAATGCCGCCCGCTTCGACGCGGCCAACCAGCGGCCCGATATGGAGATCATCCGGGCCGATGCCATCAATCGCCGACAAGACGCCGCCGAGCACATGATAGCGCCCCCGGAACGCCCCGCCACGCTCCAGCGCCCAGAGGTCCGGCACGTCTTCCACGACACAGATGACGCCGTCGTCGCGGCCATCGGCCTGGCAAACGGCGCAGGGCTGGATCGTGTCGAAATTCCCGCAGATCTCGCAGCGCGCGATCTTCTCGCCCGCCTCGCGCAGGGCATCGGCCAGCGGCAGCAGGATCTGGTCCTTGCGCTTCAACAGGAACAGCACGGCGCGCCGGGCCGATCGCGGGCCAAAGCCGGGCAGCCGGGCCATCAGCTCGATCAGGCGAAGAAGTTCAGGACCAGCAGAGCGTTGGGACATAGTGGCTCAATGGCAGGTAATCGGGCGGGCTGGCAAGGATTCGTTGCCGTATCAGTCAGGCTGGGACACGGGCGGGGCGCCGCCTTCGGTCATGTACCAGGGCGCTGGGCCGTAGTCGTAGGGCACTGTTGCAAAGAGCCAGCGCAGCGCGTCGAGCGCGGCGGCGTGGTATATGGTGGCGTGCGTGGCGGTGGTACGGCGATCCACATAGGTCCAGTCAAAGCCATCTGTCGAAACGACGCCGAGCGCGGCCACAAGTTCATCAAGCCCTGCCTGCATCGCCTCGCCTTCATCGCCCATGGTAAGGTAGAGGCGGTGGCCAACCGACGCGTTCGCAGCGAGGCGGGCGGGTGCAGAGCGGGCGAGCGCCCGGTCATCCCACCAGAGGCTCGGGCTAATGCTGACATAATCGTCGAACATGTCCGGCGCATTTAGAAAAGTGTCCACGACAAACAGGCCGGCGAGCGACTCGCCCATGACGGCTGTGCGCCCGCCTGTTTGATAATTCGCGGCGATGAAGGGCACGACTTCGGTCTGCAGGAAGGTGCGGAATTTTGCCGCCTCGCCGGCGGTCGGGAATTCGGCAGGATAGCCGGGATTGGCGGGCGGCGGTGTCAACTCATTCTGGCGGTCTACCGACTCGATGCCGACGACGAGCATGGGCTCCATGGTCCAGCTCAGCGAAGCGAGCTGACCGAGGCCGGCGATGTGCTGGAAGTCCTGCTCAAGGCCGCCATCGAGGACATAGAGCACATTCGGCGGTTGGCTTGTGTCGCCATAGGGCGGCGGCACCTGGACATTGATGATGCGGTCTGTGCCGTAGATTTCAGAGTGAATGACGTGCTGTGTCCCGATGACAATGGGCGTGCCGCCCTGGGTCGATGTGTCTGTTTCAGCCGGTGTGGCACAGGCCCCCAAGAGGGCCGCGAGCAGGAAGGGGAACAGGATAGGAGCAGGCTTCAAAACGGAAGTTTGAAGCCGGGCAGCATGCCGCCGCCGAGGCCTTGAGTGGCAGCTTTCATGGCCTCTTCCATGGCTTCGTCGAGACGCTTGCGGGCGTCGGAATGGGCGGCCATGAGCAAGTCTTCGAGGATTTCCGGATCGTCGTTCATCAGGGAGGGGTCGATCTGGACGGAGATCAGGTCGCCCTTGCCTTTGAGGCGGATGCGCACGAGACCCGCGCCTGCGACGCCATCGGCCTCAGTGGCTTCGATCTTGGCCTGGGCCTCCTGCATTTTGCCCTGCATTTCCTGGGCCTGCTGCATGATCTTGGCGAGGTCTTTCATCTGCAATCCTCCTGTTATGAGCGTCGCGCGGCGAGCTGGATGACATTGTCACCCGCAGGCGCGGATTCAAGCTGTTCGGGTTCGATAACGTCCACAATGACAGCGCCGGGCAGGCTGGCAAGCGCTTCGGCGACAGACGGATGGGCGGCGGCGGACGCGAAGCGCTCTTCGCGGGTACGGATTTCGGTCTGGCGCACGGTCTCGCCGCCGCCGGAGACGCGCTCCACGACCCAGTCCATGTCGGTTTCGTTCTCGAGGAACTTCTTCAGGCGGGCCAGCAAGTCAGCCGGGGCGCCGGGCTCCAGCTCGCACTGCAGCAGGCCGGGAATTATCTTGCCCGGCCGGACGAATTTCTCGAGTTCGACCTGGAGGTTCACTTCGCGCAGTTCATCGAGGCAGGCAATTATATCGGCAAAGCTGGTTATGCCGCCCGGATGGTGCGGCGCCTCAAGGGGGACGTCAGGCTTTCCCGGCGAATCTGTGCCTCCGCTCGCAATCAGGCGGGCGGCCTCTTCCGGAGATGGTAGGCTGCAGGCCGCCGTCAGGCGCAGCAGCACCATGTTGAGCGCCGTCGCCGTATCGGGCGCGGTCTGCAAATCGTTGAAACCGGAGAGGAGGATCTGCCAGCAGCGCGAGGCCTGCGCGGGCGTCAGTTTTTGTGCCAGCGCCTGCGTGCGCGCTGCCCAGTCAGCGGGGCCGCCGGGATCGAAATCGCCGCCAGTGGCCTGCGCAACAGCGACGTCGGCAGCTATGTCCATCAGGTCTTTAAGGATGACTGACGGATCCGCCCCTGCATGGACCTGGTCCTTGATCTCAGTAAGGGCAGCCTTGGCGTCGCCATTGATGGCAAAGCTGAACGCATCCAGCAGGCGTCCGCGATCTCCGAGACCGAGCATGTCGCGCACGGCCGGGCCAGTGACCTCGCCGCCATCCATGGTCTGGACGATGGCCTGGTCGAGAATGGAGAGCGCATCTCGCACCGAACCTTCGGCGGCCCGGGAAATGAGGGCAAGGCCCTCTTCGGATACCTTGGCGCCTTCGCGTTCGGCGATGCGTTTGAGGTGGGCGGCGAGTTCGACCGAGTCGAGCCGCTTCAGGTCAAAACGCTGGCAGCGCGACAGGACTGTGACCGGCACCTTGCGGATTTCCGTGGTGGCGAAGATGAACTTCACGTGCGGCGGCGGCTCTTCCAGCGTCTTCAGCAGGGCGTTGAACGCGGCCGTCGACAGCATGTGAACTTCGTCGATGATGTACACTTTATAGCGGGCCGAGACCGGGGCGTAGCGGGCGCCATCCAGCAAGTCTCGCATGTCGGCGACGCCTGTGCGGGAGGCGGCATCGAGTTCCAGCACGTCCGGGTGGCGGCTGGCCATGATCGCTTCGCAATGGTCGCCGGGCGGGTCGAGATGGATCGACGGGGCGTCGTGGCCTTCGCGCGTATAGTTGAGGCCGCGGGCGAGCAGGCGGGCCGTGGTGGTCTTGCCGACACCGCGCACGCCGGTGAGCATGAAGGCATGGGCTATACGGCCCGTCTCGAACGCGTTCGAGAGCGTGCGCACCATGGCCTCCTGGCCGATCAGGTCGGTGAACAGGCGCGGGCGATATTTGCGGGCGAGGACCTGATAGGCCTTGGGCTTCGCGCCAACCTCTTCCTCTCCGAACATGGAGAAGGTCTGGTCGTCGCGCTCAGGGGTTTCAGATTCGCTCATCGCCGGGACATTAGCGGCTTAGAGTGCCGCGCCGCAATGGGGAGTCTCCTGCCACCTGCCATGAGATGCCGCATCCCCAGCGAAGGCTGGGCCTGAAAGGCTTTCGGTCGCGCTCGTCCTTCAAATTCGCTCAGGATGAGCGCTTGTGCAGGGTTAGCTCTCGATCAGCCGATCGCGAATCGCCTGTTGCATGACCTCGTCGACGCCGAGATGGTCGGTCAGGTAGGCGTCGATGGAGCCGGATTCGACCTTCATGGCGGCGAAAGCGGTTTCGAGATAGCGCAGGCGCACGCCGAGGAATGGGCGGTAGACTTCCGTATCGTGGTGCTTGCCCAGCATGTCGTTGAAATATTTCGCAGCGTCCGGGAGGAAGAGCGAGACATTCACCGCCTTGTTGGTTAGCTCGTAATCCTCGCGGATGTCTTCCTCGCTGACGCCCAGGACATGATGCGTGAGGGCGCAGAGGATGCCCGTGCGGTCCTTGCCGGCGGCGCAGTTGACGAGGCCCGCCTCATCACCATCGAGAGCGGCCAGTTGGCGGAACCAGTCGCCAAACATCTCTGTATGGTGCGCCTTGTAGGGGGCGATCTGGTAATAGGTGTTCATCCAGCCATCGGCCGCCTCGGCATTGACCTCGACCTCCTGCAGGAAGCGCGTGTGCGGGGCCTCTGTCTCGCGGCCACCATCATGGGTGATGGTGTTCGGGGCGGACCAGCGACCGGGCTGTTTCTCGCGCTCGTCAGGGCGGCGCAGGTCTGCCTGGAGCGCGATACCGAGCGCCTCAATGGCCCCAATATCTGCCTCCGAGGCTTCACCATAATGGCCAGAGCGGAAAAGGCGACCGGGCTTCACGGCCCCGCCATAACGAGAGGCGTAACCGCCGAAATCACGGAAATTGCGGACGCCTTCGAGCGGATAGATGCGGGTTTTCATGACTGATGAGCTAGCGCGCGATCCCTGCCCCGTCCAGACGGTACGCTACGTCAGCTGCTGAAGGCAGGGAACCACGCCAGACCTTCAGCGTAGTGATGGCCTAAGGCTTGTTTGCCTATCAAGGAGATACCTCAATGACAAAATTCCGTTCCGCCCTTCTCGCCGCCTGCGTCATGGTGGGCGCCCCTGCCCTGATGACCGCCTGCACAAGCATGCCGGATGAAGTCAGCCGCGCCGATATCGATTCGCAGAGCACGCAGGCGCTCAACCGCCTGACCGCTGACAATTCGGCCGCAAAGGCGATTGCCTCGAAAGCCCGCGCAGTGCTGATCTTCCCGTCGATCGTCAAAGCCGGTCTCGGTGTCGGCGGCGCTTATGGTGAAGGCGAAATGCGCAAGAACGGCGTTGTGCAGGACTATTACAGCACCTTCACCGGCTCGTGGGGCCTGCAGGCCGGCGCGCAGCAATATGGTTATGCCGTATTCCTGATGAATGATGATGCCGTCAAATATGTTGAAGATTCGGATGGCTGGGAAATCGGTGTTGGCCCAACGGTTGTCTTGGTGAATGCCGGTGTCGCCGAAAACCTCTCGACATCAACCCTTCAGGAAGATGCCTATGCGTTCATCTTCGACCAGAAGGGCCTGATGGCCGGCCTGAGCATCGAAGGCACGAAGGTCACGAAGCTCGACGCAAAATAGGGTTTCGGGTTTTCGACTGAATGGCGGGCGTCCTCTCGGGGATGCCCGTTTTCTTTTGGGCGGGACTCTACGTATCGACGCTTCAAGGATCGTTCTCTAGTTCAATGCAGTCCCTTTGAGACCAGAGGTCCCTGCCGTGAACGTCATGAACCGCGTAAGACTCTATCATGCGACGCTCGCCAGTCTGGCGATCCTTGCCTACCTCACGGGCGAAGTTTTTCCCGCCCATGCCTGGCTTGGTTATGGTGTTGCCTTCGTTATTGCCGCGCGGCTTGCTTGGGTGATTGGCGGCGAGCGCCAGTTCGGACTGACGCGCTTCTATCCAGACTTCTCAGGGCTGAAGCTGAAGGGCGCAGCCACACATCCCGCCATCAGCCGCACCCTGATGCTGGGCATCGCGCTCACCCTCGTGACAGCAACGGGAACCGGCATCGCCATGGATCGGGGCAGGTCGCTGCCGTCCATGTCGTCCGATCTGGTGGTAGCCCCCGCAAATGCGGAGAAACAGACTGAAACAATACGCGCCCGCAATCATGACGATGATGATGACGAAGGCGAAGACGACGAGGGCCCGCTATCGGAAGTACACGAGCTGTCCGCGAACCTGCTGCTTCTGTTTGTCGGCCTGCACGTCACCTATCTCATCCTGTTTAAACGTCCGCTGGCGAAGTTCATGCTGTTCCTCCCGCGTGGCGAAAAGCCTAAGCCTCCTACGACCTGAAGGGCGGCGCGTCGAAGGCGCGAAGATTGCGAAGCCTGATGGAAATCTGGCATGTATCGTCTCCGTTCCGCCTTCCCCTCATCAGGACCTGCGGGCGGCATTCGGGAACATAAGCAAGGGCTTGCCCTGTTCCGTCTTTCCCGCGATTGTTGTCTTTGACTGCGATTTCGAATGGGGGGAAGGCATGTTTCCGGAATGGATCCTGCGCTGGATTGCGCTTGGCCTGCTGGCGTTTGTTACTTTCATCTTTGTCCTGCTTGGCGCCGCCGTCATCAGCGGGCTGACCAATGAACTCTTCCTGAGCCTGCTGGACCTGACGTGGCCGCCACAGGACGCGCTGACCGAGTTCGAGATTGAATCCCGTCGGGATTTATCCTTCTCCATTCTGAACTATGGCATCACGGCGCTGGGCACGGCCTGGGTCGCCTCGTTCGCCTATCTCGTGGTAATGCGGAACCAGCAGAAACAGGCCGAACAGCAGCTGAGCCTGGAACGACTGAAACTGACAACCGAACTTGATGTACAGATCCTGGCCATTCTTGATTCCGAGGCCGTGGTGGATTTTGCCCCCAATAACAGCCTGACGCGCGTGAAGCTGGTCAGCGTTCTGGACCGCAATACCGAATGGCGCCCCGGCACGGACCGTAATTGGAAATACCGGGACGGCGACCGGACCGTGCCCTTCGTGCAGACTTCCAGTGTCGTCAGCACGAACGCGGAAGTCAGCGTGACCGCGCTGCATCATTACATCGCCTGGGTCCGACGGATTGCCCGGGCAACGGAAACCGGCGTGCTGATGGAGAAGGACATTCTCCTGTTCTGGCGCTGGATCGTGATTGGCTGCTACCGCAACCGCTACACGTTCCTGCGAGATATCTTTTACAAGGACGATCTGGATGATTTCGTGCGGGTGGCCGACCAGATCGTGCGGACCGGGCGCGCCCATGGCAGCGGGCAGGATTTCGCAAAATACCTGCGCGGCATCGGCGACCCGGAACTGATCGCCCTCCTGTCGGACGAGGCGAAGGCGATTGTGGCGCCGGAGGCCGCAACGGCGGCGCAGCCCCTCACCTGAACGGGGGCTCGTCGAAGGCCCTGAGCTTGCGCGAGTGCAGCTTGGCGCCCTTGTCGGCGGCGAGCATTTCGAGGGTTTCGATGCCGATGCGGATATGTTCGCCGATAGCGCGTTCGTAGAAGCGATTGGCCGCGCCGGGCAGCTTGATCTCGCCATGGAGCGGCTTGTCGGAGACGCAGAGCAACACCCCATAAGGCACACGCAGGCGATAGCCGTTGGCGGCAATCGTGGCGCTTTCCATGTCGATGGCGATGGCGCGGGACTTGTTGAAACGCCGGGCCGTAGCCGTGAAGCGCAGTTCCCAGTTGCGGTCATCGGTGGTGACGACCGTGCCGGTGCGGAGGCGCCGCTTCAGGGCATCGCCCGTCTCGCCGGTGACGCGGGCGGCAGCTTCCTGGAGCGCCACCTGGACTTCAGCCAGCGCTGGCACCGGGATTTCCGGCGGCAGCACGGCGTCGAGCACATGATCTTCGCGCAGGTAGGCGTGGGCGAGGACATAGTCGCCAATGGACTGGCTGTGACGCAAACCGCCACAATGGCCGACCATGAGCCAGACCTGCGGGCGCAGGACGGCAAGGTGGTCCGTGATCGTCTTGGCATTGGACGGGCCGACGCCGATATTGACCAGTGTGATCCCTGCGCCGTTCGGTGCGCGCAGATGGTAGGCCGGCATCTGGTAGCGGCGCCATGGTGCCGCATCAATATCGGCCCGCGAAGCTTCGTTGACGTCAGAGACTTCCAGCCCGCCGGGAACCGACAGCGACGTATAGTGGCTGTCCGTGCCGATCTGCGTCAGCGCCCAGTCGCAGAAGGCATCCACATAGCGGTGATAGTTGGTGAAAAGAACATAGTGCTGGAAATGCTCGACCGGCGTGCCGGTATAGTGCTGCAGCCGCTTTAGCGAGAGATCGACACGCGGGGCATCGAACAGGGCGAGCGGATGAGTTTCATACGGCTCGTAAAGGTCGCCATCGGCGACTTCGTCGCCAATATCGGCAAGCTGCGGGCTGGGAAACCAGCGTGCGAGTTCAGCGGGGGAGATTTCCTCAAGGCCTTCGGCCTGTCCCTGTTCCCAGACATAGGCGTAGGGGATTTCCTGGGAAGAGCGCTCGACCACGACTTCGATGTCATAGTCGCGCATCAAAGGCGTCAGCTGTTCAATCAGGTAGGGGCGGAAAAAATCCGGCCGGGTGAAGCTGGATATATAGATGCCGGCTTCGGACATTTTGCCGAAGGCGCGCGAGATCGGCGGCGGAGGGCCGTCCGGATCATATGTGAGGCGAATCTGCGGATAACAGAAAGCGCCGCTCTGGCGGAGATTCTCGTCAGGCGGTGTGCCCTTGTGAAGATAGAGGTCGAGTGCGCCTGATAGGGCCTCGACGGCTTCGCTGTACAGCTTGTCCAGCGCGTCAACGACCGCTGCGGGTGTGGTGAGTTTCGTCATGGGCCCAGATGCCGGAAAAGGGCTGGAACGTCAATTGCCGCTGCCAGCAGGCTGCGCGATACTTAAGGTGGAATTTCGCGCAATACGCGCAACGACTTGGCGACAATGGAAAAAGTAATTTATTTACGTCTGGGGACTTGGAGGTGGACTAATGCGTACACGCTTGTTTGACGGAGCGGTTGCCTCGGCGGCTGCCGCCGGCGCCGGACTGGAATTGATCCTGTCGATCCTGCCGCCCAATCCGCACGGCCTGTCCGGCACGCTCATCTCGTACTTCAGCTACTTCACGCTCGACACCAATGTGCTCGTGGCTGTGGCCATGGGCTGGAGCGCACTGGCGCCCGAGAGCGGGCCCGGCCGCTTTTTCTCGCGGCCGGGCGTGCGCGCGGCCCTGACGCTGTACATCATGCTGGTGGCACTGGTGTACCATTTCATGCTGCGCGAACTCTGGACGCCGCCTGGCATCGCCAAAGTCTCCAATTTCCTGCTGCACTATGTGGCCCCAGTCCTTATGCTGATCGACTGGCTGATGCTGTCGCGCAAGGACGGCCTGAAGTTAGGGCAGATTATTCCATGGATGGCCTTTCCCGCAGGGTATGCCACGCTGGTGATGGCGCGCGGGGCCATGACGGGAATCTATCCCTATGGCTTTCTTGATGCGTCGAGGATCGGTTGGAGCGCCTCACTGATCAACATTGCAGGGATGATTCTCGGCATGGGGCTGGCAGGCTGCGTGATGGTGCTGGCGGCGCGCAGGCTGCCGGGTCGAGGCGCCTATGGCGTCGAACCGGCCAAGTGAACCCCCGGCCGGCTGACCGTTTCCAGGCTTTTTCGTGGAACGTGTAGGCGACAGTCTGAACCATGGGCTCGATCACCCCTACGCCAAGAGCGATGCGCCAGTCGCGGGTGAGCACGAAGGCCACCGTCACTGCGACGCACAAGTGCATCAGGCTATAGGTCAGGGTCTTGATCAGTTCGCGGCGCATTAGCGTGACTCCAAATGGGCTAGGCCAATGTATTGCGAATGGTTCTCATTTTCAAATAGCTTTCAGCAGCGCGCGATATCGATAATTTCGATGGCTTCAATTATTAATTGCGCAAATCGCCGCCTAGGATCGTCGCCCAAGGGTGGGAGCGAGCGGCACAAGCACGCGTCGCCATAGCTGCAATCAGGCTTGCAGATTCCGGATAGGGTGCGCTCCGGGGCCGGCCTGGAGCACTGCCGCCATGTGGCCATGACGCTGCTGAAGGATTCTCGGGAATTTCGCCAGATCACGCCAGATTCGACACAAAGCCCTGTTTTATAATACTTTTTATTCTCTTTTTCCGTCTAATCTGGCGGTTGGCGACACCAAAATCGATGCAAAAACGCATGACAGACCTCCAGAAATCGGGATTCAAAGCCACTTTCCAGATGAAGGTTTGGGCAATCACGCCCGCTAATCAGGCGATGACAGGACAGAGACAGCGTTTGACATAAAATTCGCGTTTCAGTCGTTGCGTTGCTGCGCCTGCGAGAACATTATTGCGGTGCAGCATGAGTTGGCTGTTCCCGGTTGGCCATTGCGCGGATGAGCGCATTACGGGGAGCAGCGTTCATAAGGCTCAGCTGCGGGGGGAGTTTCCTGCCGGAATATTCCGGCGCTAACTTCTGAAGGGCTACACCCATGTTGAAACCAATTGTATCGATCATGGCCGCTGCCGTGATCCTCTCGCCAGTCGCTTTTGCTGAAGCGCAAAAACCCATCAGCGTCGAGATCCAGTACGACAAGGACCTGCTGGCGCTTGATGCCGGCGCACCAGTCGTGATGGCCTCGATCAAGGCGCAGGCCAAGAAGGCCTGCACAAGCTATGTTCCCGTCTTCGGCGGCTATTACACAGACCGCAGCTGTGTCGACGATATCGTGTCCGCAGCCGTCACCAAAATCAATGAGCAGCAGGCAAGCGAAGGCCGTGAAACGGCTGATGTATTCGCCCAGCAGGCCGTGATGATCCTCGCCGACGCGGAACAACGCTAGGCCATTTCCTCCCGGTCTTGTGCGTTGGAGGGGCCGCCCACGGCCACGGGCGGCCCCTCACTTCACCTAATAGGTGAATGTCAGGTCCTGTTCTAAAATCTGAAGGACAAAGCAATCGAACCATGTATGTTCGTGCTTTGAACACAGGGCGGCGTGAAAGCGTCGCCTTGTCTGCTTTGGTGACTTAACGGGCCGCCTCGGCGGGCAATGGAAACGGGATGATATTCAAACACGGGGACGGCGCATCCCTTTCTGGCCCGAGCGATCCGCGGATGCTGCAGCTGGCAATGAATGCCGCAGGCATAGGCGTATTTCTGTATGATGTTGCGAGCGACCAGCTAAGCTGGGATGGGCGCACGCGCGAACTGTTTGGCGCATCGGATTTCGACAGCGTGCAACCCGCCGACATCATGATCCAGTTGACCCATGAGGATGACCGGGCCTGGGTGGCGCGGGCCGCCGGCGAAGCGCTGAACCCGAAAGGAAGCGGCACTTATACGGTCGAGCACCGTACCCTCATGAAGGACGGTGGTGTGCGCTGGGTCGCCGTCAACGGTCGCACCGATTTCGAAACCGTAGGCGACAAGCGCCGCGCCGTGACAATCTGTGGTGTGGTGCGCGACATTACCGATGAACGCACCATCATGGACGAGCTGATGGTGGCCCAGACCAATCTTGCGACCGCTGTCGAAGCGGCCAATCTCGGCACCTTTCACTCCGATTTCATCAATGGCACATCGCACTGGGACCGGCGATCGGTGCTGCTGTTCGGCGCCGATGTCGATGGCACCAAGCTCGGCCAGCGGGAAATCTTCGATTCGATCCATCCCGATGACTTTGCCGACGTGATAGCGGCGATCCAGCGATCGATGGATCCCGATGGCGACGGCGCCTACCAGGCCGACCACCGCATCAGGGGCGCAGACGGCATGTATCACTGGATCGGCGTGCGGGGCCAAACCGAGTTCGGATTGGTGAAGGGCCAACGGACGGCCATGCACCAGCGCGGCGTCGTGTTTGATCGTACCGAAGACAAGATGCGCGAGGAAAATGCGACGCTGCACGTGCGCGAAATGAACCACCGCGTGAAGAACACGCTGTCGCTGGTCCAGTCGATCATGAACCAGACATTGCGCTCGTCGGAAGACCTGGACGATTTTCGGGAGCGGTTTTCCGGGCGGATCGGCGCGATCGCCTCGGTACACTCGATCATCGTTGACGGCACCAGCACGCCGGCGCGACTGCGCGACCTGATTGAGAGCCAAGTGCGCCCCTACGTGCCGGACACGGGCGACTGCCTTGAAGTCGAGGGCAAACCGGTGCTGCTGACGGCGGATAAGGCGCGCGCGCTCGGCCTCGTACTGCACGAGCTGGCAACAAATGCCAGCAAGTATGGCGCGCTGAGCGTGGCTGAGGGCAAGGTGCGAATTGCCTGGGAACGCCGGAGCGAAGCCGACCGCGATTATGTCGACATCCACTGGCTGGAGACCGGCGGGCCGGCTGTCTTGGCACCGGAGCGAACAGGCTTCGGCAGCAAGCTGATCGAGAGCCTGCTCGGCAGGTCTGATGGCTCCTTCGCGAAGACAGACTATCTGGCGAGCGGCGTGCGAGTGCACATGCGGATCGGGCTGAACGCGGCCTGATCTGGCAACAGGCCACGACATCAATCACAATGTCACGCGTGCAGGTTTGCCTCGATTTTGATTGACATGCACCATATTTGTAACACTATCACATAACAATAATTGATACGGGACCGGATGACCGGCCCGGCAGAACCGGAGGAAACACCCATGCTGAATTCCCCTGCCGCTCGCGCGCCGACTGCCGCACTGCTGGCCCTGCCCGTGGCATATGGCCTTTTCCTGTTGATGCATTCACTGATCGACGTGAAGGAGATCACGCTTGAGCCAGTTGCCTCACGCGTACTGGACGTGATCACGCCGCATCGGCCGGATCCGGATGCGCCGACCACCAAACACGTAAAGCCCACGCCACTCGACGCGGCCATGCAGCCGCCGCCACCGCCACGTGCCTCCGCGACGCACACGGATATTATTTTGCCGACGCCAGTCGTACCTGGCGCGGCTCCGGAGGGTCTGTCGATAAATGTGAAGATGCCGACCATCGGGCCGGTGATGATTTCCTCGCGCGATTATCAGGTGGTGCGCGAGCCCCTGCCGGTCTATCCGCGCCGTGCGGCTGCGGCCGGTATCAGCGGCACGTGCAAAGTGGCGTTCGACATCGATCCACGCGGCAAGCCATTCCATGTGTCGGCGGCCTGTTCTGATCCAGTCTTCGTCAGCGAAGCGGAAAGCTCCGTCTCGAAAGCCGAGTTCGCGCCGCAACTCGTCGACGGCCAGTTCGTAACGGTGACGGGCCTGGAATACCCGCTGGATTTCAAACTGGGGAATTGACCCGAATCTTTTGCAGTCCAGGCTCCTCCCCCGCACGCGGGAGAGGATGAAGGGACCTATTCTGCCGGGACTTCGGCAGATTTGCGCTTGTCGAAGTTGGTCCAGACGCCGTCGTCGCCGTGCCAGTCGCCGCGCGTGGCACCCTTGGAATATTCGGTGGCACGCTGTTCGAAGAAGTTGGCGTGCTCGACCCCGTTGAGAATTTCAGAAAGCCAGGGCAGCGGGTGCTTGTCGAGGCCGTAGATTGGCTCAAGCTTGAGCTGGCCAAGGCGCCAGTCGGCGATATAGCGGATGTATTGCTTGATATCGTCGGGTGTCATGCCTTCGATCTCGCCGGCTTCGAAGGCCAGTTCGATGAACTTGTCTTCCAGTGCGACCACGGTGCGGCAGCATTCGCGGATCTTCTCGCGCAGCGCATCATTCATCACGCCGGTTTCGGCGCAGAAGGCGTGGAAAAGCTTGATCATGCCTTCGCAGTGGAGCGACTCGTCGCGAATCGACCAGGTGACGATCTGGCCCATGCCCTTCATCTTGTTGAAGCGCGGGAAGTTCATCAGCATGGCAAAACTGGCGAAGAGCTGGAGACCCTCGGTGAAGGCGCCGAAGACGGCCATGGATACGGCGATGTCCTCATTCGTCTCAACGCCAAACTGGCCGAGATAGTCGTGCTTGGCCGACATCTCCTTGTATTCCATGAAGGCGGAAAATTCCGAATCGGGCATGCCGATGGTTTCCAGCAGCAGCGCGTAGGCCGCGATGTGGATCGTCTCCATGTTGGAGAAGGAGGCCAGCATCATCGACACTTCGGTCGGTTTGAAAAGCGGCATATAATTGGTCATGTAGTTCGCGCCGACTTCGACGTCGGACTGCGTGAAGAAGCGGAAAATCTGCGTCAGCAGGTTGCGCTCGCCGTCGGAAAGCTTGACTGCCCAGTCCTTGCAGTCCTCGCCCAATGGCACCTCTTCGGGCATCCAGTGGACCTGTTGCTGCTTCTTCCAGAAGTCATAGGCCCACGGGTAGCGAAACGGCTTGTAGGCAAAGCTGGGGGTCAGCAGTCCTGGCAAATTCTGGTGTCCGTCAGCCATGGGGGCCTCCTTGGTGTTCGTGTCGATGTCTGGAGCAGTATACACCACATATAGTGCTTCATTCTGGTTAATACCGCAAGATGTTCCGGTAGCGATTGCGACACTTGTCCACAGGCCTGCACACAGGAAATGCGCGGACGACGGATTTGCGGGCATTGGGCGCGCGTCCCCTCATACGCCTGAATCCAATCTGAGTCTCACCCATGCGGCGCCAGACGCTTGCGCGGTGAAGAGAAAATACAACCTTTTGGCGTGTTTCGGGCGCTAATTCGCCTGCCGAATTAGCGTATTGTTTATGATACACAGTATAAGTATTGCCGATGTTTATTGCTGGCAGCCCGTCCCGTCCTGAATGGCTCATCCGGCGTCCGGACAGTGCGCAGCAGCGATAGAGACGATTTCCGATGATCTTTGAACTCGAACACCTGCGGCAAATTTTCGACGCCTTGCCCTATCCGGTCTTTGCCAAGAACGCGAAGCATCAATGGATCTATGGCAACAAAGCCTTCGAGCAGCTTATCGGCACCAGTGACTATATCGGGAAGGACGATTCTGCCTATTTCCCGATGGATCAGGTCAAGGTGTTCCGGACTCAGGATCGCCGTGTATTCGGCGGTGAGGAAAGCCTCAACGAGGAAGAGATCGGCAAGGGCCTGTTTGCACTGACCCGCAAGACGCCCGTGACATTGCCTGACGGATCCATGGGCCTAGTCGCCATCATTCTCGCAACGCTCAAATCCGACACGAGTGAAACTGACGCCGGCTGGATATCCGAAGCCCTGCGGCGGCAACCGGAAGCCCAGATGCAGCATCTGGAAACAACATGGTCCTTGCGGACCGAAGAGCTTCAGGAACGCCTGAAAGCCATTGAGACAATGCATTCGAGTACACTGCAGATTGCGCGGACGGACGCCACAACCGGTCTCATGAACAGGCTCGGATTTGACCTGGAACTGGAAAAGGCTATCCGGGCCTCCCAGACGAGCGGCAAGCCATTTGGCGTCGCGTTCATTGATGTCGACCGGTTCAAGCAGATCAATGACCAATTCGGTCATGCGGCTGACGACAACGTGCTGACGGCCGTGGGCAAGCGCCTCAACGAGCTGCCCGACGTGTTCGCCGTCGCCCGTTGGGGCGGAGACGAGTTTGCCCTGCTGACGGAGCTGCCTAACATCGGCATGGCAGCCCTGATGCAAGGCTTCGAAGAGGCGCGCCAATATGCCTTCCGTCCAGTCAGGGACAATAATCGCAAGATCAATGTGTCAGGTTCCGCGGGCATGTCGGTCTATCCCAATGATGCGACCGACCCGAAAGACCTTATGCGCTATGCCGATATTGCCCTCCTGGTGGCCAAGCAAACAGGGCGCGGCCGCGTGCTGGTCTTCGATCACAAGCTCAATGATGCCGAAAAACGCCGTACAAAGATCATTCGCGACCTGCCGGATGCCATCGCCAATGGCGATATTGTTCCATATTACCAGCCCATCATCTGCACGAACGAACGCAAGGTGCGCGGTGTCGAAGCGCTGACCCGCTGGACGCACAAGGAATTTGGACCGATAGACCCGTCCGAGCTGTTCGAGCTGGCCCATATGTGCGCGATGGCAAGCGATCTCGACAAAAGCGTGCGCGCGATCGCCTTCGCGCAGGTAAAACCATGGCTGGACAGCCATCTGGTCGACTACCTGTCGCTCAACATCTCCCCGCAGGATATCGTCTGCGATGACTTCGCAGCGGAATTTCTCGGCAAGCTGGAGTCGATCGGGATCGGTCCCGGGACTATCTGCGTAGAAATCCTGGAATCGGCCATTGTCAGCGATCTGGAGGCAGCGCGCGCCAATCTTGAGCAACTCAGTGCGGCTGGGGTGAAGGTTGCGCTGGATGATTACGGCACCGGGTTTTCCAACCTGCGAGCGCTTCTCGACCTGCCGCTCGACAAGCTCAAACTAGACCGGTCGCTGATGCACGCGCTCGGCACCAACGCCAAGGTGAGCAACCTGCTGACGTCGATCGTGGAGCTGGCCAAGGCGCTGGATTTGAGCGTTGTGGCAGAAGGCATCGAGAGCCGACTTCAGGCGAGCTTCGTCACATCCATCGGATGCGACCTAATGCAAGGCTACCTGTTTTCAGCCCCGCTGCCAGCCGCGCAAATGGATGCGTGGCTGTGCGACTATCGTGAGAAAGTGGCCTGAGGCTTGTCGGACTAGCGAGGGTGCCGGGGTAAAGGCAGCATATTTACCGGCAGCACGGCGCGGGGCTGGCCCGGCGCAGTGGCATTCACCGGCATGATAGGCTGAGGGGCGGTCAGCAGCGCATCCTCCCAGTCACTTACGTCTACTTCAGATTCAAGGCGGCGCTCGGCGCGCATGGCGCGGCGGAAGACAACGGCGGTGAGGACGAAGAGGCCCGCAACCGAGATCGCCAAGGCGATATTCACTAAGGTCTGCGGGACATGGAATTCGGCGAGGACGGTCCAGACGGCGGTCAGGTCGACAATGGCCGTGATCTCCATGATGAGGAGCGTCATGACCAGGGCTTTCAGCAAGCGGCCCATGAGGTGTATTGTCCATGAAAACACCAGCATGCGCTGGCACGACTTATATATCGGGATTGTCTTGTCAGCCCGCAAGATAGCGGCAGCAGGTCTTTTAATGCATTGCGGCGCAAGCGGCCGGAACGTGCGCGCCCAGCATGGGCAGGCCTTCAGTGCAAAGTTCCAGGCCGCCCTGCCACATCATGTGCAGCGCAACATAGACAATGATTCCAAGGCCCACAAAGGCGATCCAGCGATGCTTTCCAAGCAAGCGCGCGATGAGCGACGAGGCGAACCCCATCATCAGGATCGATAGCGTGAGACCGAAAACGAGCACCCAGGGATGTTCGCGCGCAGCGCCGGCCACACCCAGCACATTGTCGAGTGACATGGACACGTCGGCGAGGATGATTTGGCCGACGGCGGCGCGCAGGGATTTTGCCGGCTTTTGCCCGGCGATTGTGCCGTCGCCATCTAGGTCTGTCGCAGCGATGGCTTCTGCCGCATCATGGGCGGCATGTTCCTGCAGCTCGCGCCACATCTTCCACGCGACCCAGAGCAGGAGGACACCGCCGGCAAAAAGGAGGCCAACGATCAGAAGGAGTTCCGCCGCGATTAATGCAAAGGCGATGCGCAGGACAGTGGCGGCGATGATGCCGACAAGGATGGCCTTGGCGCGCTGGGGTTTGGGCAGGCCGGCAGCCGCCATGCCGATGACCACAGCATTGTCGCCCGCCAGAACGAGATCGATTGCGATGACGGCGAACAACGCCTGAATGAGTTCGGGCGTCAGGAAATCTGGCGTCATGGGGAGCCCCTTATCCCCGGCATGGGCCGGAGGACTGCTGCAGGGCCAATATGGTAAGCGCCGCGCCGCGCAGCAATGGCCGACGGTCAGGTGACGACCGGGCAACACAGTTCCTGCCGGAACAGCATGTATCGGAATGCGCGGCGATTCCGGCCGCCCTATACCGATCTCAAGGCAGACAGGGAGACTGACATGCAAGACCTTGATAGACTGGTTTACGGATTTGGCGATACGCCGCACGGGCGGATCATCGTGGCGCGGAGCGATGCAGGCATCCGTGCGGTGCTATTCGGCGAGGACGACGCGCCGCTGGTGGAAGATTTGCATGGGCGCTTCCCGACGGCCGACTTGGTGCCCGCCGGCATGGGAATGGACCGGGCAATCGCGCAGCTGGTGCGTGTGATGCAGGGCGAGGCCGCAGCGAGTGAGCTGGTGCTGGACCTTCAAGGCACGCCGTTCCAGCAGTCAGTGTGGGCCGCGCTGCGTGAGATACCGGCGGGCGATACGGCGTCTTATGTGGACGTTGCACGCGCCATCGGAAAACCCTGTGCGGTACGGGCCGTGGCGGCGGCCTGCGCAGCAAACCCGGTCGCGGTTATTGTGCCGTGTCATCGGGTTGTGCGCAGCGACGGGGGCCTCAGCGGCTATCGCTGGGGCGCGGCGCGCAAGCGGGCCCTGCTCGCGTGGGAAACGGCAGCGTGAGCCTAGCTACCATTGACTGGGGCATTGTCGAGGCAGGGCTGGATGCGACCGGCTTTGCCTCTCTCGGCGTGCTGCTGGAGGCAGATGCGCGCACCGCGTTGATAGCAGCGTTTGGCGAGAGCGCGCCCTATCGCAGCCATGTGCATATGGCACGGCACGGGTTCGGGCGGGGGGAGTACAAGTATTTCCGCTATCCCCTGCCCGGCCCGGTCGCCACCTTGCGCAAGGGACTGTATCCCGGGTGCGCGGGCATAGCCAATCGCTGGGCCGAGCGAATGCGGATCGACACGCGCTACCCGGCGGAACATGCCGACTTCGTTGCGACGTGCCAGGCGGCCGGACAAGCACGGCCGACACCGCTGATCCTGTCCTACAAAGCGGGCGACTACAATTGCCTGCATCAAGACCTGTATGGCGGGATCGTTTTCCCGCTCCAGGTCGTTATCCTGTTGAGCGAGCCTGATGACTTTGACGGAGGCGAATTCGTGATGACGGAGCAGAGACCAAGGATGCAGTCGCGGGCGCATGTCGTGCCCCTGCGCGCGGGAGAGGCCGTGGTGTTCGCCGTGAACGAGCGGCCCGTGAAGGGCACGCGCGGCGAGTATCGCGTGAAAATGCGCCATGGTGTCAGCACGCTGACACGGGGCGCGCGGCTTGCGACGGGAATCATTTTCCATGAGGCGACCTGATGGCTGACCTGTTGAGCAATCTTCGTCCTGGCGAAGCATGGCATGGCGAGGGTGTGCTGCACCTTCCGGGCTTTGCGGATGCGGCAGCCATGTGGGCTGCCCTGTCGCCTGTTTTGGAGGCCGCGCCGTTCCGGCATCTCATTACGCCCGGTGGCAAGACCATGTCGGTAGCGATGACCAATTGCGGACGGGTGGGCTGGGTGTCTGACCGGACCGGCTATCGTTATGACAAGCGGGACCCGTTGAGTGGCAAACCCTGGCCGGACATGCCCGATGCGTTGCGATATGTTGCCGTGAGGGCGGCTGCTGCGTTCGGCGAAGCTGACTTCGATCCTGACGCCTGCCTGATCAATTGCTACGAGGTGGGCGCGCGACTGACGCCGCATCAGGACCGGGACGAGAATGACCTTGGGCAACCGGTCGTGTCTGTGTCCCTCGGCCTGCCCGGCCGGTTCGTGATCGGCGGCCCTGAGCGCGCTGGACCGAAGCAAACCGTGCTTTTGGAGCATGGCGATGCGCTCGTGTTCGGGCGCAGCGCCCGGCTCGCCTATCATGGTGTGCTGCCGGTGAAGGCGGGCGACCACCCGATGATCGGCGCGCGACGCATCAGCCTGACATTTCGCAAGGCCGGGTGAACTTCTCGACAAGCCCCGTACCCACGTGTCACGCTGCTGAAAAACGAGAGGGAACCCTGATGCAAGTTGCAGCTTATGCCGCCAGGAGCCCGGAATCGCCGGTTGAGCCACTGGAAATCACCCGCCGCGACCTGCAGCCAAATGACGTGCTGATCGACATTACCTGGTGCGGCGTGTGCCACAGCGACATCCACACGGCGCGTAATGAATGGGGCCGGACGAAGTATCCCATCGTTCCCGGGCACGAAATTATTGGCAAGGTTGGTGCGGTCGGCGCGGACGTCACTAGACACAAGGTGGGCGACACGGTTGGCGTGGGCTGCCTTGTCGACGCCTGCCTCTCGTGTGGCGCTTGCCATGATGGCGATGAGCAATATTGCGAAATGGGCTCAGTCGGCACGTATGGCGGTACCGAACCGGTGATCGGCGGTGTAACGCAGGGCGGCTATTCCAAGCAGATCGTGGTGCGTGACGAATTCGTGCTGACGGTTTCGGACAAACTGAACCCGGCGGAAGTGGCGCCGTTGCTATGTGCCGGGATCACAAGCTGGTCGCCGCTGAAGCATTGGAACGTCAAGGCCGGTGACAAGGTGGGCGTGATCGGGCTTGGCGGCCTTGGCCATATGGGCGTGAAGTTTGCCGCAGCGCTGGGCTGCGAAGTGGTGATGATAACAACGTCAGAGGAGAAAGGCGCCGATGCCAAACGGCTGGGTGCGCATGATGTGCTTGTATCGACGGACCGGGACGCGATGAAAGGCCACCGGGGCAGCTTCGATTTCCTGCTGAACACGGTGCCGGTGAAGCATGACCTGAACCCCTATTTGATGCTGCTGGCGCGCAATGGCACGATGGTGATTGTCGGCGCGATCGAACCGCTGGAGCCGATGCATGGCGGCTTGCTGCTGAGCGGACGTAAGCGGGTTGCGGGATCCGGCATTGGCGGCATCGCGGAGACGCAGGCGATGCTGGATTTCTGCGCCGAGCATGGCGTGACCAGCGATATAGAAGTGATCGCGATGAAGGATATCAACGCCGCCTATGACCGCGTGGTCAAAGGCGACGTGAAATACCGATTTGTCATCGATATGGCGACGCTCTAGCGGGCGACGGATATCGAGAAAGCGCCGAAACGTTGCGGCGTGATCTGGGCGTCGAATTCCTCGGTGCGATTCACATAGGTGAAGGCAAGCTGGACCTGGCGATAGTGGACGGCGAGGCCAGCCTGGAGGTCGCCAACATAGGTCTTGCGGTCCTCGACGCGCGGGCTGTCGCGGAACAGGTTGCCATCAAGGAACATGTCGCGGCCAACGGCGCGGCCGGCCACGCCGACGAAAAAGTAGCCGCCCATCGGATTCTCGTCGGTGCCAGGTATGAATTCGCCAGCGCCTGACAGGGCGGGACGGATGCGCGGCGGGCCAAAGCTGGAATCGAGATCCCAACCGATCCGCGCGGTCAGGCCGGAGGAAGCATAGGTGCGCACGTTGCCGAGCGCGCCGCCGACATCGAACCCGAGATCGGTTTCCACGCCGAGCGGCAGCGTTGGCCCCGGAAAGCGATAGAGACGCTGGACAATAATCTCCACGCCGGGCTCATCCTTCAGCTGGCTGGTCCAGCCCTGCGCCTCGGCAGCGCCGATGACGCGGTGGAAATTGTTCTGGACAAATTCGCCACCCGCAGACGGGCCGACAATGCCGAGATTGACCTGCAGCGTATCCTGTGTGTTGCCATTGGTGCCGACAATCGTGCCGGAAGCATAAAGCCAGCCGGCATAGGGCCGGTCTGCCGGGTCCGGCACGGCCAGCGTCTTATCCTCAGGCGTGAAGATGACGTGGCTGAGGGCAAAACCCTGGCGCAGCTCCTGGCGCTTGAGATCCAGGAAGGGAATGCGGTCGGCAACCCATTCCAGCGCCGGGAAAATCTCGTCGGCACCGGATACGCGCTCGATACGCAAACCGTTGGAATAGTTGCGATCCGTGCCGCCCCCGAATTTATCATTTTCGACGGTCACCGAAAGCACGGCCGGTTTCTCGACCTCCTGAGCATGAACCAGTGGCGCAATAAAAAGGGTCGCGACAAGCGCGACCCGAGAACATTTTTGGATCAACATCATGACCTGTGAACTAGCACCTATCGGCGCATGGTAAAACTTACACCTGCGAAATCTTCAGTGTTGCTGAAGCTGCCATTGCGATCTTCATACTTCACTTCGCGGCGGATGTAACTGAGCGAAAGTTCCCCGCCTGCGCGCTGGATCGAGACGCCAGCCTGCATGTCGCCCACGGTAACCTGATCTGTCAGGGACATGTCGTTCAAATTGGGCGTAAAGCTTGTTGCACCGGCATCCCAGACGAGCGCTTCGCCATCAGCGCCTGCAAAGATGTACCATCCTTGCGGCTGGCCATTCTTGTCGAGGATATTGAGGTCCCGACCAATCCGGACTTCACCGCCGACGCGCTGGCTGAGCACTTCGCCATCGTCTCGCACGGCAATACGCGGGGCAACGCCGACATCGAACTTGAGACCTGTCATGGCGCGCGGCGCGGAAAAAGCGATTTCGGTGGCAATGTCTTTTTCAATTGGGATCGGCGCGCCCAGGCGGGCCTTGCCGCGCTCGGCCGCTATGGCGACTAAGGCGGGGCTCCCCGTCCACGAAAGTTCCGGGAGATCAGACGGGACAATACCGGAGAGGCTGCCGAAGCTCGCTGGCGCCGCATTGTTGAACTGGTAGACAGGCGCAGGAAGCGCACCGAGAACCGTGCCCGAAAAGCGCGCTGGCGCGCCTTCGACAACGTGAACCGATATGGTTGCGTCTTGATCGGCCTGAATATTCTGGCTGGCAAGGGCGGTAGGAACGGCCATGCTCATGCCGAGACTTGGCGGCACGGCGGGTTCGGATCGGGCAAAATCATGCGGTGCCGTGGACACACAGCCCTGACAGGCCATTGTCATCACTGTCGATGCTATTGCGATTACCATACGTCTCACACCCTTCATGGCTAATCCTCGTACGCTTGCGCTCTCATCGAGAATTACACCTCACGTGACTTAATGTAGCATAAAGGACACAGGATCCCCAAATGCCTTTCTTCCCCAAAAGATTAATTCTATTTCTCCCTACGCATGCCTGCACTTCCTGTTCCACAACACGATTTTTTTTAAATTTTTCCCGCGATATCGGAGCTTTTCGGCGCCCGAATATTGTTAATGCGTATAAATTTTTGTTCAAAATTCAGCAGCCTTCGCACCCGCTGCTTGAATTTCAGGCACCCGATCGCTCCCCTTAAATGCGAAAACGGCCAGTCCCTGAGAACTGGCCGCCTTGTTTGGCAGATTCGCGCAAGTGCCGCTTATTGGCAGGCGAGGCACTCGTCATAATCGGTGTTGGGCGTATCGAGCGTCTTGCCTTCAATCCGCTCGGAACCGGCAAAGGCCGCACGCTGCACCGACTTGGAGCGGCAGTAGTAGAGCGACTTGAGACCGCGCTCCCACGCTGTCCAGTGCAGCATGTGCAAGTCCCACTTGGACACGTCGCCCTTGAGGAAGAGGTTCAGCGACTGCGACTGGCAGATATAGGGCGTGCGATCAGCCGCAAGCTCGATGATCCAGCGCTGGTCAAGTTCGAACGCGGTCTTAAAGACGTTCTTCTCGTGCTCGTCGAGGCAATCGAGGTGCTGGACCGAGCCTTCGTGCTCGAGGATGGAATTCCAGATCTCGTCAGAGTTGAGCCCCTTCTCGTCAAGCAGGGTTTCGAGTTGCTGATTCTTCACCGTGAAGGAGCCCGAGAGCGTCTTGTGGGTGTAGACGTTAGCCGGGATCGGCTCAATGCCGGCCGACGTGCCGCCACAGATGATCGAGATCGAAGCCGTTGGGGCAACGGCGAGCTTGTGGCTGAAACGGGCCATCATGCCGACGTCGCGCGCATCCTCGCAGGGGCCGCGCTCCTTGGCGAGCTTCACCGAAGCGGCATCAGCGCCCTGACGGATGTGCTTGAACATCTTCTCGTTCCATACCTTGGCCATCGCGCCTTCCATCGACACGTTCATCGACTGGAGGAAGGAGTGGAAGCCCATGAGGCCGAGACCGACCGAGCGCTCACGCTTGGCCGAATAGACCGCGCGGGCCATTTCCGGCGGCGCGCGTTCGATGAAGTCTTCGAGCACGTTGTCGAGGAAGCGGAAGATGTCTTCGAGGAAGCGCTCGTCCTTCGACCATTCCATGAACTTCTCAGCATTGACCGAAGAGAGGCAGCAGACCGCCGTGCGATCCTGACCGCGATGGTCGACGCCGGTTGGCAGCGTGATCTCGGAGCAGAGATTCGACTGGGTGACCTTGAGGCCGAGCTTGCGCTGGTGAGCCGGCATCGAATTGTTCACAGTATCGGTGAACAGGAGGTAGGGCTCGCCGGTCTGCATGCGCAACTCAAGGATTTTCTGCCAGAGCTTGCGAGCATTGATGGTGCGCAGGACTTCGCCCGATTTCGGGCTGACCAGACCGTAGTCTTCATCATTGCGGACGGCCTCCATGAAGTCGTCGGTGATGTTGATGCCATGGTGCAGGTTGAGGCTCTTGCGGTTGAAGTCTCCGGACGCCTTGCGGATCTCGAGGAACTCTTCGACTTCCGGGTGGTGGACGTCGATATAGCACGCAGCCGAACCACGGCGCAGGGAGCCTTGCGAAATCGCGAGGGTCAGCGAATCCATCACGCGGATGAACGGGATGATGCCGGATGTCTGGCCGTTCTGGCCGACCTTCTCGCCGATCGAGCGGACATTGCCCCAATAGGTGCCGATGCCACCGCCATTCGAGGCGAGCCAAACATTCTCGGTCCAGGTCTCGACAATATCATCAAGCGAATCGCCGACCTGGTTGAGGAAGCACGAAATCGGCAGGCCACGCGAAGCGCCGCCATTCGAGAGAACGGGCGTCGACGGCATGAACCAGAGCTTGGACATGTAATCGTAAAGGCGCTGTGCGTGCTCCGCATCGTCGGCGAAAGCGAGCGATACGCGGGCAAACATGTCCTGATAGGATTCGCCCGGGAGAAGGTAGCGGTCGCGTAGGGTCGTCTTGCCGAACTCGGTCAGCAGGGCGTCGCGCGATGGATCAGTCTGTACCGGAGCACCTTCAACCACATGAAACACAGCCTCCGCACCTGCTTTCGGCTTGCCTTTGCGCGGCGAATTTTTGATCACAGACTTGGCCTCGGATGCAGACATGTGCAGCCCTCCAGTTTCATTGTTACATATAGGAACTGAAGCCCCCGGTCGCCAGATATGGCGCCCAACTTCTCTCCTGACACAACATATAGTGTCCGAAGGTTAACAGTGGGTCAACGGGACAATTCGTGAAAGTGTCAAATTTGGCGTGGAATTCGGGTTAACAAAGCCTTAACGCGGCGCCGGATCAACCGCCCCCAAAGGCGAATTGCGCAACTGCTTATTCGTGCAGCAGGCGACCGTTGGGGTCAATCCAGAAATCGGGGGAAAAAGGCGGAGACAGGCGAACGACCCGGGCGGAACTCGTTGGGGCTGCTTCGTTCCCGATCTGACCCGATTGGCGAATGGCCCGTCCGCCACCTGCCTCCTCCGGGTTATATGCGCGGAGAGACGGCGAACCGCAAGAGCGAGGATGAGTCGGTTTCAAGTATCCCCAAGAATCACGCGCTCTTCGGCGGAGAAAGCGCGGGCCCGCGAGAGGAAGCGCTGCTCGCGGCCATTGTCGAGCGAGAACATGCCGCCACGGCCCGGCACAACATCTAGTATAAGCTGGGTATGCCGCCAAGCGTCGAACTGGCTGGACGATATGTAGACGGGCACACCGTCGACCGCACCGAGGTAGACGTCGACGTCGCCGAGACGGAACTCGTCCGCCGGGTAGCACATGGGGCTGGAGCCATCGCAGCAGCCGCCGGACTGATGAAAGATGATCTCGGGATGATCCTTGCGAATCTCTGCGATGAGGCCAAGCGCCGCTGCCGTGGCGGTGACGCGTGGGGGGATGGTCGGCGCTTCGGTCATGAGACCTCCGGTTTCCGATAGCTGGTAAAGCCTGAGCGTGTTCCGGCGCGCAGCAGGAAGGGGCGCGCGCCGGAACCGCTTGTCAGCCTGAAGGGGCGCCTTCAGGCGATCAAAAGAAGCCGAGCTTTTGCGGGGCATAGCTGACCAGCATGTTCTTGGTCTGCTGGTAGTGATCCAGCATCTTCGAATGATTCTCGCGGCCGATGCCCGACTGCTTGTACCCGCCAAAGGCCGCATGGGCCGGATAGGCATGGTAGCAGTTGGTCCAGACGCGGCCAGCCTGTATTGCGCGGCCGAAGCGGTAGCAGGTGTTCGCATCGCGGCTCCAGACACCGGCGCCGAGGCCATAGAGCGTGTCATTGGCGATGGCGAGCGCTTCAGCGTCATCCTTGAACGTGGTGACCGAGACGACCGGGCCGAAAATCTCTTCCTGGAAGACGCGCATCTTGTTGTGGCCCTTGAGGACCGTCGGCTGGATGTAGTAGCCGCCTGCAAGGTCGCCGCCATGGTCGACAGCGGCCCCGCCGATAAGGATTTCCGCGCCCTCCTGACGGCCAATGTCGAAATAGGAGAGGATCTTCTCTTTCTGCTCGGAGGAGGCCTGCGCGCCGACCATGGTGGACGGATCGAGCGGATTGCCGAGCTTGATGGCGGCGACGCGCTTCAGGGCCCGTTCCATGAAGCGGTCATAGATCGACTCGTGAATAAGGGCGCGGGACGGACAGGTGCAGACCTCGCCCTGGTTCAAGGCGAACATGACGAAGCCTTCGATAGCCTTGTCGAGATAGTCGTCATCTTCGCGCATGACGTCTGCGAAGAAGATGTTCGGCGACTTGCCGCCGAGTTCCAGCGTGACCGGGATGATGTTCTCGGAGGCATATTGCATGATGAGGCGGCCCGTCGTCGTCTCGCCGGTGAAGGCGATCTTTGCGATGCGCTTGCTGGAGGCGAGCGGCTTGCCGGCTTCAAGGCCAAAGCCGTTGACGATGTTAAGCACGCCCGGTGGCAGGATGTCTGCGATCAGCTCGGCGAAGACGAGGATCGAGGCGGGCGTCTGCTCGGCTGGCTTGAGGACGACACAGTTGCCGGCAGCGAGCGCGGGCGCGAGTTTCCACACGGCCATCAGCAGGGGGAAGTTCCATGGGATGATCTGGCCGACGACGCCAAGGGGCTCGTGGAAGTGATAGGCGACGGTGTCATTGTCGATCTCGCTGATGCCGCCTTCCTGCGCGCGGATGCAGCCTGCGAAATAGCGGAAATGATCGACCGCGAGTGGCATGTCGGCTGCCATCGTTTCGCGGATGGGCTTGCCATTGTCCCAGGTCTCGCAGGTGGCGAGCAGTTCGAGGTTTTCCTCCATGCGGTCCGCGATGCGATGGAGCATCAAGGCCCGATCGGCAACGGAGGTCTTGCCCCACGCATCTTTCGCGGCATGAGCGGCGTCGAGGGCAAGTTCGATGTCTGAAGCGTCCGACCGCGCGATGGCGCAGATCGTCCTGCCCGTGATGGGTGATGGATTGTCGAAATAGCGCCCGGCATTGGGAGCGACGAACTTGCCGCCGATGAAATTGCCGTAACGCTCCTTGAACGGAGACGTCATTGTCGCGGAATCGAGAAATTGGGTGTCGGCCATGTTGATATTTCCTCCATTGGCTTCTTCGTCGTGATGCGAAGACTGGAGTTCAACATTGTCTTGAAAGGATGCGCTGTCAGGTGGGGCGCGAGCGGGCCTGAGGGCTAAGTGTCTCAGAACTGAGACAGGTTACGCCGGAAACGTCAGTCTGCGCTGAGGCCCAGCCGGTCCATGCGGCGATAGAGGGTTGCGCGGCTGATGCCAAGGGCGCGGGCGGCGGCGGCCATATTGCCGTCGGCGCGTGCAATGGCGCGTTTCAATTCGCGCCGTTCGGCGCTGTCGAGGCCGATGCCGCGCTGGTCGGAATCGCCGAATATGTCGCCGGCGGGGCGCGGCGTGGCGAACGCGCCCTGCCCGAGATTATAGGCCTGACGGGCGGCGCGCGTGGCGCCGATGACGAGGTCATCGCCATTGACGGCAAAGAGCACGGCGCCGCGCTGACCATCGCCCTGCCCGCGCACAATGCGCTGGCCAGCAAAGGCGCTCTGGAAATGATCGGCTTCGATCTGGCGTGCGGCATCAGCCACGGTTTGTGCGATGAGTGTGGCGAAGGGCTGGGTCAGGTCTGACCGGCAGGAGGAGACATCAAGCACGGCGGCAAGTTCGCCATGCTCGTCGAACACGGGCGCACCCATGCAGGTCATCACCGTGTTGCTGTCGTGGAAGTGCTGGTCGCGATAGATGGTGACGACACGTTCCTCCGCTATGCAGGTGCCGATACCGTTCGTGCCCTGGGTGGCTTCCGACCAGTCGGCGCCCTGCCAGAGTCCGGCGGAGCGGAACATCTTTTCGTCCGAGCTTGGTGCGCGCTGATCGAGCACGATGCCGCCGGTGTCACACAGGAGGATGCTGCAGCCCGCGAGGCCGAGGCTGGCGTGGAGACGGTCCATGACCGGGTTCGAAATGGCGAGCATGCGTCCAAGCACATCGCGGCGTTCGGTGAGGGCGGCCTCATCAATACGGACGTCCCTGTGTGGGGCGTCGGGCGCGAGGCCGTGCGTGGTGAGAGAGCGTGCCCAGGAGGCCGCGATGGCAGACTTGGCAGCAGCGCTGCGCGAGAGGGCGATCTCGCGCACATGGTCCGCATGCGCCCCGGTGGGCACGGATGCGGACGGATCAGACTTCCTTTCCATGTCCAGAACCTAACACGCGGCGTGACGGCCTCAAAGTGGGCAAGACATGCCCCGTTTTTGAGTTGTCCGGGGCAAAGCCTGCTGGTAGGTCTCGCTCTCGCGAAAAACCAGAAGGGGGAAGCGATGACATTCCGACACATCTTGTTGGCAGGCGTCTCTGTCATGTTGGCGGCAGGCAGCGCTGTGGCAAAAGACGACGAGGCCCCTTCCCGGCGCTTCACGGCGGACCGTGTGTTCGATATGGAATATGCGACCGACCCGCAAGTCTCCCCTGATGGCAAGAGCATCGCCTATGTCCGCCATTCGATGGACCGGATGACCGACAAGGACACGGGCCAGATCTGGATCATCGATCTGGAGAGCGGTTCGAACCGGCCGCTTCTTGCCGGTAGTACGGGCGCGTCCTCGCCACGCTGGTCGCCGGACGGCACACGCCTCATTTATGCGACTGCGACCGATGGCAAACCGGAAGTACACCTTCTTTATCTCGACACGGGTCGCAGCTTCCCCCTCGCCCAGTTCCTGGAAGGCCCATCCGAAGCGGTGTGGTCGCCCGATGGAAAGCATGTGGCGTTCAGCATGTTCGTGAAGGGAGAAGCGCCGAGCTTCGCCAAGGCGCCAACGCCGCCGGAAGGTGCGACATGGAATGACGGGGTCAAGGTAATCGACACACTGACATTCCGCTTCGATGGCGAAGGCTATCTGGAAGACGGCGCAACGCAGGTGTTCGTGCTGCCCGTTGATGGCGGAACGCCACGTCAGGTAACGTTCGGCGACGCCGACATGCAGAGCCCGGAATGGCTCGACAATGACACGCTGCTTGTTTCAGGCAACACGGCCGACGACCGAGATCTCGACCCGGTCGAGAGCGAGATCTACGCCGTGGAGCTGTCTGACCTGTCGGTCAAACCGCTGACCACGCGTGACGGCCCGGATATGTCTCCTGTTGTGTCGCCTGACGGCAAGACGATTGCCTATCGCGGCTTTGACGACAAGACGCTTTCCTACCAGCAGGCCGACCTTTACCTGATGGATGCTGACGGCTCGAACCAACGGCCGCTCGCGGCAGACTTTGCTGGCGACATTGGGGAAACCGTCTGGGCGCCGGACGGCAAAAGCCTGTTCGTGATGTCGGAAGACCATGGCGTGCTGTCAGTTTACGAGATCGACCTGAAGGGCAACGTGAGCCAGGTGGTGACAGGTCTTGGCGGCGCTTCCATCGGGCGCCCCTATGCCGATGGCAACTTCTCGCTCAGCGGCGGGAAGAAGCCTGTGATCGCCTATACCGCCGGGTTCACGAGCAAGCCGTCCGAGATTGCCGTTATCGGCGCGAACGGCAAGGACGCCAAAGTATTGACCGATCTCAATGCGGACGTTCTGCCTTACCTCGACATGGCGAAGATAGAAGAAGTTAAAGTCAGCTCTAAACATGACGGCAAGGAGATCGAGGCATGGGTCGCCCTTCCGCCGGACTTCAAGGCCGATGGCAGCTTCCCGCTGATCCTGGAAATCCACGGCGGGCCCTACTCGATGTACGGGCCGTTCTTCGCCAGCGAAATCCAGCGCTACGCAGCCGAAGGCTATGTCACGGTCTGGTCAAACCCGCGCGGATCGACAGGCTATGGTGAGGATTTCGCGCTTGAAATCGACCAGGCCTATCCAGGCCATGACTATGATGACCTGATGACGGTCGTCGACGAGTTGGTGGCGCGCAATTATGCCGACCCGGAGCGTCTGTTCGTGACGGGCGGGTCAGGCGGCGGCATTCTGACGGCGTGGATCGTGACGCAGACAGACCGGTTTGTTGCGGCAGCCTCGGTCAAGCCGGTGATCAACTGGATGACGATGGCGCTGGCCGGGGACATTGCGCAGGTTGTTCGGCGTCACTGGATACGGGCAGAGCCCTGGTCCGACCCGGAAGCCTTCCTCAAGCACTCGCCAATCCGTTTCATCGACAAGGTGGTGACGCCGACGATGGTCATGGTGGGTGAAGAGGATTACCGCACGCCCGCCTGGGAAGCAGAGCAATTCTATACGGCACTCAAAATGCGCGGTGTGGATACGGTCTATGTGCGGGTGCCGGGTTCGCCGCACTATATCGCTTCGCGCCCAAGCCGCCTGATCGCAAAGACGGATAATATCATGGGCTGGTTCGCGAAATACGATCCGGCGAAGAAGGACGAGACAAAAGAAAAAGCCGGGGACGAATAGTCCCCGGCTGGATCAGCGGCCGCTCTTGCGGCGGGTGCGGGCGGGTATGAGCGCTCGCTCCTGCTGCCGGGCGGCGAGAGCCGTGAAGAGGCCCATGACGGCTTCCTGCATGATCTCGTCGGTCATGGTTTGTAAACGCTGGTCGATGCGGGCAGACAGGCGCTGGACGCCGCTACGCGCCAGAAGGTCGACGCCGCGCTTGCGTTTGGGACGGGATTTAGTCGGCTGGCGATTCATCTTTTGACCTTGTCTTTGCGACCCCGGTGATAATCCCGAGGCCAATGAGGATAACAGAACAGACACCGATCCAGAGAAGGGCCACGCCCAACATGAATGCGCCATAGGCCAACCCGGCAATCAGGATAATGAAGCCTATGAGATAGAGCGCAAAAGAGGACATGGGTGATACCTTCGGGACTGTCTGTACTGGTGGCTAAACGCCGCTCAGTGGCCCCGGTTCCCGGTCTTGCGCTTATATCCGCCTAATGTGCCCCGAGCCCTCCGGAGGTCATGATGGGCCATATCGTGGTCAGCAGGAGGAGCGCCGCCGTGATGTTGAAGGCACGTAGACGGGCCGGCCTGTTGAGGAAGCGGCGCAGCTGCGTTCCCAGAACCGCCCATGTCGACGTGCTGACGAGACCGACCATGGCGAACACCATCACCATGATGCCAATGCTGACCAGGGGGTGCTCTGGCAACGTGTAGGCGCTGATCGCCGTGAGGACCATGGCCCAGGCCTTGGGATTGACCCATTGGAACGCGGCCGCCTGCAGGAAGCTGAACGGCTTGCCTGTCGTCTCGCCCTGCCCGGCTACGGGCGGCGGCGCGGAATGCGCGATCTTCCAGGCCAGGTAGAGAAGATAGAAGGCGCTGACAGTCTTCAGGACCAGGAGCGCAACGGGAAAGGCCTCGAACACGCGGGCGAGCCCAAGCCCGACCAGAACGATCATGATGGCAAGGCCGACTATGATGCCGCTCATGTGCGGCAGCGTGCGCTTCAGCCCGAAATTCGTGCCGGACGCCATGAGCAGGAGATTGTTCGGCCCCGGTGTGATCGAGGTGATGAACGCGAAGGCCGTGAGGGCGAGAAGGAGCTGCATTGGCATGATGCCGCAACAATATGCGAGGTATCGCGCAATGTGCTTGCTTTTTAGCGCGCGTAAACAGTATTCATGCAATCCGTGAGTGACATAGACACCATAAACCGCAACATATTGCGTAAGCTGCAGGCCAATGGCCGGATCAGTAATCTCGATCTGGCCGAGAAGGTGGGGCTCTCGCCATCAGCCTGCCTGCGCCGGGTGCAGGAGCTGGAGCGCACAGGCGTGATCCAGGGATACCGCGCGGTGGTCGACAGGAACGCGACCGGCGGCGGCTTCCTCGCCTACATAACCGTTGGCCTGTCGCAGCACACCAAAGCGTCTCAGATCGCTTTCGAGAAAGCCATGCGGCGCGCGCCGGAAGTACGTGAGTGCCATAACGTGACCGGCACGATTGAATACCTGCTACGCGTCGAGGTAGCCGACCTTGTGGCCTACAAGCATTTCCATACAGAAGTTCTCGGCACTGTGCCACAGGTCAGCGCGATCACGTCATACATCGTGATGGGCTCACCAAAGGACCAACGCGCCTGAGGAAGCGCTTAACGGGGTCGGTGCTCTGTTCCTTCCCCGGCGGTGATGAAGACGGCTGTGGCGCTCTCAGGGATGTCAGCGATGTGCCAGACGCCGGGCGGGTTGATGGCGTATTCACCGGGCGAAAGCGTGACGCTCTGCCTGCTGCCGTCCGGATATTCCTGATGCAGCGTCATGGTGCCGGCGGTGCAGAGCACAAGTTCCGATCCGTGGGGGTGAACCTCCCAGCCGGGCCAGTCTTCGGTGAATGTGTACATCGAGACAAGTCGCCCTTCGATGCCATCATTCGGGTGGAGCTTAGCGTAGGCTTCGTACCATTCCATCCCGCCCGTCATTTCCGGCAGGACGTGCGCTGTTGCGCCGAGGCCGAGGTGGACGGGGAACTGTGCGAGCGACATGGATTGGGTCATGCGAGCCTCCTGTAGGCCTTCAGACTAGCACCGCAGGTCAGGCGATGAAAGTTTCCGCTCGGCCTCGCCGCTCCTTCCAGTCATTGCCTATGCGTCAGGCCCGGATGTGCGAAGGCCTCCCGGGATACCGGGAGGCCTTCATGACATGCGCGACTGATCGGGCGCAGGGCCTAGTAGTCGTGGTTCGACTTGGCGTGGCGCTTGCGCTCGTGCGGGTCGAGATAGATCTTGCGCAGGCGAATATTAGTCGGCGTAACTTCAACCAGCTCGTCGTCGGCAATATAGGCCAGCGACTTTTCGAGCGTCATCTGGAGCGGCGGCGTGAGGCGGACAGCCTCGTCCGTGCCCGAGGCGCGCATGTTGGTGAGCTTCTTGCCTTTAAGCACGTTCACTTCCAGGTCGTTGTCGCGGGTATGCTCGCCAATGATCATGCCCGCATACACTTTCGCGCCCGGATGGATGATCATTGGGCCTCGGTCTTCGAGGTTCCAGAGTGCGAAGGCAACCGCCTCGCCCTGCTCCATCGCGATCAGCACGCCCGTGTGACGGCCCTGGATACGGCCCTTGTGCGGTGCGTACTCATGGAAGATGCGGTTCATAATGGCCGTGCCGCGCGTGTCGGACATAAGCTCGCCCTGATAGCCGATCAGGCCGCGCGTCGGCGCATGGAAGACCATGCGCGTGCGACCAACGCCCGACGGACGCATGTCGAGCATGTCGGCTTTGCGCTCGGACAGCTTCTGGACGATGATGCCGGAGTGATCGTCATCGACGTCGATGATGACTTCCTCGATTGGCTCGAGCTTCTCGCCATTTTCGCCTTCCTGCATGACGACCTGCGGACGCGAGACGCCAAGTTCGAAGCCTTCGCGGCGCATGGTTTCGATCAGGACGGCGAGCTGGAGTTCGCCCCGGCCGGAGACGGTGAAGGCTTCGGCGTCGGTGGCGCGCTCAACCTTGAGGGCGACGTTGCCTTCGGCTTCCTTGACGAGGCGATCCCAGATGATGCGGGACGTGACCTTGGTGCCTTCGGTGCCTGCATAAGGGGAGTCGTTGACGCGGAACGTCATCGAGATGGTTGGCGGATCGATTGGCTGGGCTTCGATGGGCGTGGTGACCGAAGGGTCGCAGAACGTGTCGGCGACGTTGGCCTTGGTCATGCCTGCGAGCGAGACGATATCGCCTGCCATGCCTTCGTCGACCGGAACGCGCTCAAGACCACGGAAGGCGAGCACTTTGGATACCCGGCCCTGCTCGACGAGCGAGCCGTCACGGGCGAGGACCTTGATCGACTGGTTCGGCTTGACCGTGCCGGACGAGATGCGGCCGGTCAGAATGCGGCCGAGGAACGGGTCGGACGAGATCGTCGTGGCGAGAAGACGGAACGGGCCTTCCTCGACCTTCGGCGTCGGCACGTGATCGACAACCATCTGGAACAGGGCGTCCATGTCGGTGGTCGGGTTTTCGTATTCCGTGTTCATCCAGCCCTGCTTGGCCGACCCGTAAAGGATCGGGAAGTCGAGTTGCTCGTCTGTGGCATCAAGGTTGGCGAAGAGGTCGAATACTTCATTGATGACTTCGTCGGGCCGGCGCTCGGGCTTGTCGATCTTGTTGACGGCCACGATGGGGCGCAGGCCGACTTTCAGGGCCTTGGAGACTACGAACTTGGTTTGCGGCATCGGGCCTTCCGACGCGTCAACCAGCACGATGGCACCGTCGACCATCTGGAGAATACGCTCCACCTCACCGCCGAAATCGGCGTGGCCGGGCGTATCGACGATGTTGATACGATAGCCGTTCCATTCGACCGAGGTCGTCTTGGCGAGGATCGTGATGCCGCGCTCGCGCTCGATATCGTTTGAATCCATCGCGCGTTCGACGGTTTTCTCGTTTTCACGATATGTACCGGACTGTTTCAGCAGCTCGTCGACCAGCGTTGTCTTGCCGTGGTCAACGTGGGCGATGATCGCAATGTTGCGCATTTTGTCGATAGACTGGGACATAGGGATATAAAGGCTTTCGGGAGGATGAATTAGGTATCTGGCGCGCCCCCTAGCCGAACATGGAGCTTTTGGCCATGGGGGATGGGCAGGATTGCCGACGCCGGGTAAGGAATTGCCTTCCCTTCGCAACCGGTAGTGTCCCATTCCATGACAAACTCCAATGATATGCCGCTGGCGGCAAAACCCCTCGATCGCGCCGCGCATAGGCGCACGGACGAAGCCTGGCTGGAAAAAGCCCTGCAGGATGATGGGGCCCTATTCTTCCTGATGCGGGCCGGTGAGCCCTTTGTGGAGAAGCGTGGCCTGTTCTGGATGGGTCCGGAAGCACGCAAATTATCGCCCGGATCGCCCGTTCTCTTCATGGGTGAGGACAAGACAGGCGCGCCCGTGTTCGCCATGAACTTGCCTGAACGGTATGACGTGGCCGCCTCACTGATCGCCGGCACTGGCGAGTTCATGGATTTCCGCGCGGCAGTCGGCGCCATGGCCGAGATGGAAGCCAATCTCGCCTCGACGGCGCGTAGCCTCTTCGCTTGGCATTCCAGCCACGGCTTTTGCGCCAAGTGCGGCGGGGTAGTCGGCATTGTCGACGCCGGCTGGAAGAGCCAGTGCCAGGCCTGCGGCGCAGAACACTTTCCGCGCACAGACCCCGTCGCCATCATGCTGGCGGTAAAGGACGGTAAGTGCCTGATCGGACGTCAGGCAATGTGGCCGGCCGGTTTCATGTCGTGCCTCGCCGGCTTTTGCGAACCGGGCGAAACGATCGAGCAGGCCGCCGCGCGCGAACTGTTCGAAGAGGCCGGAATAAAATGTGATCCGGCGAGCGCGGAATACGTCGCGTGCCAGCCCTGGCCCTTCGCATCTTCGCTCATGGTCGGACTGATTCTCGAAGCAGAAAATTTTGAAATTACGGTGGACAAAACAGAGCTCGATGAAGCGCGATGGATCACACGCGCAGAAGCACGCGAAATTCTTTCCGGCAAACATTCTGAACTTTATGCCCCACCGCCGATGGCAATTGCGCATCATATATTGAAGACTTGGGCCCTTCGGGACGATTAGACGTACACGGACGTCCCTTTCCCGCTCGCGCATCAGGTGAAAATCAAGAGTTGATTTCCCGCGAATCACAATATTATTGGCTCGCCACTTACAGGAGATTGGAAATGGCGACTGCAACGAAAAAACCGGCCGCAAAAAAACCGGCCGCAAAACCAGCAGCAAAAAAGCCGGCCGCCAAGCCAGCTGTAAAAGCTGCGACCAAGACTGCTGCTAAACCAGCTGCGAAGAAGCCAGCTGCAAAGCCTGCTGTTAAAAAACCGGCCGCAAAGCCAGCTGCGAAAGCCGCTGCCAAGCCAGCCGTGAAAAAAGCTGCTGCGAAACCAGCCGCAAAACCAGCTGCAAAAAAGCCAGCTGCAAAAAAGAAATAAGTCTACGGACGATAATTCGAAGAACGGGCGAGCGTGTCTCGCCCGTTTTTTTGTGTCTTTTCAAGGGATTGTACGGATCTTAAAAAGAAGCCCCCGCACTCTCCGGGAGTGCGGGGGCCGTCCTGCTTTGCGGTCAATTCAAGGGCTGCCCGCGCGGCCGGACCCTCTCGTCCAAGCTAGAACTTCAGGACATAGGCAACATCGATCACGTCGATCGAGTCATCATAGTCCATGTGGGTATAGCCAAGACGCACGCCTTGGTTCGGGGCGAAATAGTAATTGCCACCGACGCCCAGTGCAGCCGCGTCATCGTCTGCGGAAGCCGAGAAGCCGCCAGCGGATGCTTTGATTTCCGTGCTCACGTAACCGATGCGGCCGAACACGTCGGCTTTCTCGGAAAAGGGAATCCGGCCCACGGCATAGGCGCCGTAGGAATTTTCCAGTTCAACGTTCACGTCGACGCCGGCAATCGTGGCGGACTCGTCGGCAACACCGATCGCGCCTTCGATTTCGGCACCCAGGAACTCGGTGAAGTTATAGCCGCCACGCAGCTGGATAGCGCCAAGGTCGGCGTCATCGGCGCTGTAGTTTCCGTAACCGAACGTGCCGTAGAAACCGTTCTCCTGCGCGAAGGCGGGGGCAGCGGCAAAGGCAACGAGAGTCAGGGCCGTGGTGAGTGCAAATTTCATGGGAGGTATTCCTTATGTTTATCCCGTCTCCGGGAAGCCGGAATCTAGCCGTGGATTGTGGCAAGCTGTGTGAATTCGGATTCATGTTTGTAGACGGCCTAAGTGTGTGGCCGGCGGGCAACGCTCATGAATCCGTGCCTTGAGAACACATCAAAAAACGGAGGCAAAGCTGTGAGATCACGGGGGGCCGCCGTCAAAATGCGATTCAGATGTGTGGCAAAATCTGCCTTAATGGTTAAGCGCCGACCATTCCGCATCGGCCTTCGAGATGAAGCCCGGAATGTCTGCATCCCATTTACCTTGGATGTCGGAATTGTAATTCAGATAAAGATTCCCATCGACAATCTTCCAGTAGCGCGCGTCGCCTTTGGCATGGTTGCCGTCGGCCATCGCCCAGGCACAATAACCGCCATACTGGGGCGCGTAGGATTCTGGGTTTGCGACAAAGAGATCACGATGCTCTGCGCTTGTGAACTGGAAGGTCGCCCCTTTGTACTCGGTGGTGATGTCTTTCGATCCCTTGGCTGGCGCGCCTGTCTTGAAATAGGCGACGGGGTCGTAGCCCTGCAGAGCCGTTGAGGAAAAACGCCCTGTGTAGATCGCAGGCTCGGCGGCGGCGGACGGGGCATAGGCCAGGGCGGGCGCAAGAAGCAGCGCGGCAACAAGAAGCGTGGATCGGATTTTCATAGTGACACCCATGGTCTGGATTGAAAAAGAAGGTCGCCGGGGCGGAGAGTGAACGAGGCAGGAAGGGGCAGTACCTCGCCAACAAATCCCCGGCGACCAGGCAGAAACTCAGACGGGCCGCGCCCGCGTTCCTGCGACGTGAGATGACGGACCGCGATCCATTCCGGGAAGAATAGCGTGGCGGATCCCACCAAGAATGCTGAACAGGGTCTCCCGCCTGAAGATAAGCAGGGCCAGCGAGCCGAGCCAGACCGCGACAGCCATGGCGAACAGGCCGCCGCCATCATTGTTCGGATCAATGCCGAGCGGCGTGAACAGGTGGAAGCAGACGGCGCCGCTCATGACAGCGACGGCAATCAGAGCGGCCAGCGTCTGGAGGCGCCGCAAGGTCGGGAACAGGCCAAGCAGGAAGAGTGTCGAGGCAACAAGCTCGGCTGATCCAATCACATACTGGCTGAAGAGACCCGTTTGCGCGAATAGCCCCCCTGCCCCGAAACTGGCGGCCCAGGCATCAAGCCTGCCGAAGATGACCTGCGTTTCGACGGCATTGGTAAACTTGTAGCGCAGGCTGTCGAGGAACACCGCCGCGGCGATGAGGCTGAAGACAATCGGTGCATAGGTCTTGAGTCTTGCTGTCATGATGGCGCGTCCCTCTTCCTTATGGCCGCAGATTGTCACGCATGGGCGCTGTTTGACAAAGCAAACGCCTGTGAGGCCCGCCCACAATTCCGTGAACGACCCAATCGCTGGTTGTGCAGAATTGAGTTCACGCAGTGCCAGCTGCGCAAGCCCGGGTGCAAGGCGCCCAGGCATAGGGCCTGTAGGCCTTGTTGAGCGGCGTTTCGGCAACATGGTTGGTGTAATTGGAGAGGGTCTTCAGGGAGACACCGAGGATGACACCCAAAATGTCGGCCCTGGTCCACCCGGCGTTCAGGAAGACAGTCACTTCCGTATCCGACACAAAGCCGCGCTGGCGAACCATGCGCCGGGTGAACACCCGCAGCGCATCCAGCCGCGCATCGGCAATCGGCCGATTCTTCAGGACAGCATCAATCACACCGGCATCAAGCCCTTCGGCTGCAGCGACGGAAGATTGGGCGGCCACACAGAAGTGGCAGGCATTCTCGATACTGGCCGTTATCAGCACGACGTGACGTGCGAGCGGATCAAAACCGGCATGGTCGAAACTGTTGGACAGGGCCAGATAGGCATCGAGCGCTGCGGGATTTTCTGCCAGCACGCCAAGCAAGTTCGGGATGTCACCATACGTATGCTTTATGGCAGCGAGCTTGCCGCGTGCAGGCTCTGGCGCTGTATGCTCATCATGTATCTTCAGGTCACTCATGGGGGCGGCTTTCCTGGATCAATCGCGGGCCATGGGAATATGCAGCCCTGTTGATCAAGGACTTAGGCGCTTTTGCCCTTCGCAGAACGCCGAGAGACCCCATATGCTTCATTCTGATTACGCATAGGAGGCCCCGGGTGGACCGTATTGATGCCATGCGCCTGTTCATTCGCGTTGCGGATGCCGGCAGTTTCTCCAAGGCAGCGAGTGATCTCGGCCTCGGCCAGCCCACCGTTTCTCGGCGGATACAGGACCTTGAGGCCGGACTGGACGCCGCCCTCTTCATGCGCACGACGCGCTCATTGAGCCTGACCGAGGCGGGCGAGCGCTTCTACAAGCGTGCCGGCGATATCCTTGCCGACTTCGACGATGCCGAAGCCGAAGCGCGCGGGCTGGACCATGAGCCGGTCGGCCTGCTGCGGATCTCCTCTGTCTCTTCGATGGCGCGACTGGTGATCGGGCCACGGATCGCAAGCTTCATGAAGATGTATCCCCATATCCGGGTCGATGTGCTGACCGATGACAGGTATACCGATCTCGTCGGCGAAGGTGTCGATCTTGCCTTCCGGATCGGCACACTGGTGGATTCAAGCCTTATGGCGAAGAAAGTGGGCGAGGTGCCACGCGCACTCTTTGCCGCGCCCGAATATCTGGAAGCGCGCGGTGTCCCGATACACCCACAGGATCTGAGCCAGCATGATGCCGTCATGTTCCGCCAGACAGCTGCGACCGAATGGGACCTGACACGCAATGGCGAGACCATCTCCGTCAAAGTGGATGGTCGGTTCAAGGCTTCGTCGGGTGATCTCCTGCTACAGGCCGCACAGAACGGCCTTGGCGTGTTTCTCGCGCCCAGTTGGCTTGTGTCCAACTGTGTCAACGACGGCACCCTTGTGCGCGTGCTGCCGGAGTGGAACTCGACACCCAGCCCCATCCATTGCGTGTGGACATCAGGCAAGCTGCGCGGCAAGGCCAAACTGTTCGCCGAGCATGTCGCCGACGCGCTGAAATTCGAGACGCCTGTCTGCTAGAGACCGAGCGTCGGCTTGGCAGGAAACACGCCAAGGATCTTCAGCGACTGGGAGAAGAAGCCAAGCTCCTCCAAGGCAATCTGCACCGGGCGTTCATCAGGGTGGCCTTCGATTTCCGCATAGAACTGCGTCGCAGTGAAGGAACCGCCGATCTGGTAGCTCTCGAGCTTGGTCATGTTGATACCATTGGTGGCGAAACCACCCATGACCTTGTAGAGCGCGGCCGGGATGTTGCGTACTTCGAACAGGAAAGCCGTCTTGGCCGGCCCATGGCCTGCTTCGATGTCCGTGGCCTTGCGTGACATGATAATGAAACGGGTCGTGTTATGCGCCGCGTCCTCGATGTCCTCGGCGAGTATATCGAGACCGTAGACCTTCGCAGCGAGGCGTGGCGCGATGGCGGCGACCGCGCGGTTACCCGCTTCCGCGACCTCACGTGCAGCCCCTGCCGTATCAGCAGCCGTTACAGGCTCGATATTGTTGGCCTTCAGGAAGTTACGGCACTGGCCCAGCCCCATGATGTGGGACCGCGCCTTCTTGATCTCCTCCAGCTTCACGCCAGGCAGAGCCATGAGCTGGAACCGGATGGGCAAATAGTGCTCGGCCACGATCTGGAGGCTTGTCGTGGGCAACAGGTAGTGGATATCGCCGACACGCCCGGCAATCGTGTTCTCGACGGGAATCATGGCGAGTTCAGCTTCACCCTTCTCGACAGCGGTGAAGCAGTCCTCGAACGTGCGACAGGGCAGCGGCGTGAGGCGCGGATAGGCCTCATTGCAAGCGATATGGGAATTTGCGCCCGGTTCGCCCTGATACGCGATGTGATTGGCCATTCAGCGTCCTTTTTAACCTTGTGTGCATGCGTCGGATCGCCGCGACGAAAGGAGAAGCGCCCCTTCCTCACAGCCTTTATGTTGTCTGTACTCCGTTAGCGTGCCAAAAGGCGCGCGCCAAGACACATGACACGACAGATTCGAAGGAATGCCCCAATGGGAGAACTCGGTCTCAACAAGATCCTCGGCGCGTTGCTTGCCACCGCGCTCGGCCTGATGGCCCTGCACCAGCTTTCAGCTATCGTGTTCAACCACGGTGGCGGTGGCCATCATGGGGAAGAACACGCGGAAGCGACCTCCCTGAGCGAGCAGATGTGCACCAAGTACGCCTATTGCATCGACGTTGCCGACAGTGGCGGCGCCGAAGCAGCGGAAGAGGTCTTCGACCTCGGTGCGGTGCTTGCCGCAGCTGACGCTTCCAAGGGCGAGCGCGTCTTCAAGGCCCAGTGCACCACCTGCCACAACATCACGGACGGCGGCGCCAATGGCACCGGCCCGAACCTGCATGGCGTTGTCGGCGCTGCCAAGGCCGCCCACCCGGGCTTCAGCTATTCGGCAGCCCTCTCAGGCCTTGGTGGCAGCTGGACATATGAGGACATGAACCAGTGGCTGAACAATCCAGGCGCTTATGCCCGCGGTACGTCCATGTCGTTTGCCGGTCTGCGTCGCGACACGGACCGCGCCAACGTAATCGCTTACCTCGCGGCCAATTCACCAAATGCCCCCGCATTCCCGGCACCGATGGAAGCCTCGTCCGACGAAACTGCGCCTTCCGAGGGTGAAGGCGAAGCGGCCCCTGCTGAAGGCGAAGCCGCCCCAGTCGAGGGTGCAGCAACCGAAGCGGTTGAAGGTGAAACCCCTGCAGAAGCCGCGCCGGAAGCGACAGAAACAGACGTTGCGCCTGCTGAGGCTCCTGCTAGCGAAGAGCCTGCGACCGAAGCAGCTCCTCAATAGGCAACAGCTTCGCCCATCCAGTGGGGCACCTGCCCTGCAAGACTATCAAGATCAATACGCCGAGCCCCAACGGGCTCGGCGTAATACGTTTTGATCCGGGTGATCGCCTGATCGAGCGGCTCATGCGCGACGGCCATATGCCAGGCATTGGCATGCAGCAGGTGGTGCGCGTCCGTCATGATGCCCGCGTGGCCCTTCCAGAACAGGAGATCGCCCCGCTTGAGGGCGCCTGAGACTTTCCAGTCGGCAATGTGCTCGCCCGCCCAGGCATATTGCATGTCACTGTCGCGCGGCAGGAGCACGCCAGCCGCCTCGAACGCCTGTTGGATCAAGCCGGTGCAATCGAGCCCTACGCTGTCGCGTCCACCCCATCGGTAGGGCGTGTGGAGATAAGTTTCGGCAACCGAGACCGGATCGGCCTCTTGTGTGTCGAGACGTGCGACATGTCGGGAATGGACCCATCCGGCAGCACACTTGACATATTGGCCTTCGGTCGCCGTGAGGGCCAGCGTCGCCCCTCGGCTGAGGGCGCACGCAACAGGCGCTTTCAGGTCTGGTTCCGCGTAGGCGAAGGTCCGCAGCGCTGACACTTTATGCGTCGGGCAGGTGACCTGTTGCGATAGGTTAGTTACGTGGATCCAACCGACATAGTGATCGCGCCGTAACCGCCCATGCACGTAGTCGCCCTGCCGCCCGAAGCCGTCGACAATCTCGCCGAACAGCGCCTGCGTTGAGAGCCGCGCCGAAGCATCAGCCGCTTCCAGCAGTTCAGCTGCGCCCGTGATCACCTGGAAGGGATGGCACTGCCCCTCGGGACGGGCAAGGCGGCTATCTGTCAGATCGGGCATAGGAAAGGCCTCGGCAAGCGGCGCCTAGGCGGCTGCGGTCGACTTTCCGCCGCGCCGTGGCGTCATGGTTTCATCAGTTTCGCCCGAAGCTGCGGCCATAACAAGGCCGGCAAAAGACCGAAGATATGTCATGCCGGCAGGCGTCCGCTCGATGAAGATGTTGCGAAGGTCATTGTCATCCTTGATGCGGCGGATGAAATCGAGCCGCGACAGCGAGTCGAGCGCGCGCGTAACGGCCGGTTTTGCGATGTCGAGATGATCGGCCAGCCCGCGAACCGTGTGTGGGCCGGGAACAAGGGCGATGGTCATGAGGATGGCCTGCTGGCGCGCCGTCAAATCAGGCGCATCCGAACGCACCGAAGCCGTTACAGCACGCCGCCAAAGCTCTAGTCCGCCGCGTTCCGACAGTTCCATCTACATATCCTCTTGATTCGCCTCAGAAACGAATCTCAGGTGATTTGCAGAGGCCGTCCAGACCGGAAACAGGCGTTAACCGCTTGCCCCTTCACATTGGCTGCAAAACACACGACATTGCGGACATGGCCACTGCACATACACACGACCACATTCACGCCAACACGCCCTGCAGCCCGCGGGACGTCGAAACGTTCCTGAATGATGCCGAAGCGCTCGTCATGCGCCGCGGGGCGCGGATGACGCGTATCCGCCGCAAGGTCTTGCGCCTGCTACTGGAAAGCGCCGAACCGGCGAAGGCCTATGACCTGCTGGCGAACCTCGACGGCGAAGGCTCTGCCAAGCCGCCGACGGTCTACCGCGCGCTCGACTTCCTGCAGGAGGCCGGACTCGCGCACAAGATTGAAAGCCTCAACGCTTATGTGCCCTGTGGACATACCAGCCATAGCCACTCCGCCGTTTTCCTGATCTGCGCAACGTGCGGCGGCGCCGAAGAGCTGCATGCGGTCGCGACAAGCGAGGCGTTGAAAGAAGAAACTGCCGCTGCAGGCTTTGTGATGACGCGCGCCGTGATCGAAGTGCGCGGCACCTGCAGGGATTGTAACGCGTGATCACACTCTGGCGGGGCAGTTGCAACCAATGGGATTGCGACGAAATGGGCCACATGAATGTGCGCCTCTATGTCGAGAAACAGGTTGAAGGAATGGCCGCGTTCAGCCATGCGCTGGACATGCCGCTGGCCTTTCAGGAAAGCGCCCCATCCACGTTCGTGCCGGTTGACCAGCATGTGCGCTTCATCCGCGAAGTGCTGCCAGGGCGTCCCATCAGCATGGATGGCTGCGTTGTCAGCGTCGGCGAGAGCGATGCTGTCATCTATCAGGAATTGCGTCATAGCGACGGTGCGCTCTCGGCAGCCTTCCTGACACGTGTTGCCCACATCGACACCAAAGCACGCGAACTTTTTCCCTGGAGCACACGGGCCCGGGCCGCGCTTGAAGCCCATATAGAGACACCGCCCGCCGAAGCTGCGCCGCGCTCTTTCGACCCCTATGCCCCTGCCCTGGAAACCAGCGACATTCGCATCGAAACGGCGCGCGACCTGGGCATTCCCATGATTGGCAAAGGCGCCGTGCCGCACCACCATCTGGATGTGCACGGGCGCATGACACCTGCATGGATCATCGGTCGGATCTCCGACAGCGTGCCGAACCTGCTGTATGACTGGCGCAAGCGCGTGGCCGAGGCAGCTGGTGGCGTGCGCATGGGAGCGGCCGTGCTGGAAAACCGGCTGCGCTACCATCGCTGGCCCAAGGCAGGCGACCTTTACGAGATCCACACCTCGTTGGGCTCAACGGCCGAGAAGACGCATTCGCTGGTGCATTGGGTTATGGACCCGGTGACCGGCCTGCCATGGGCGACAAGCCAGGTCGTGGCGATTACGCTAGACCTCGATGCCCGCAAGGCCATCGCGACCCCGCCCGCCATGCTCGAAGATCTTGAGCGGATCGCCCCGCGAGGCCTCAGCCTCTAGAGATATTCTGCCAGGATCTCCGCGATACGTGGGATGTCCGCCTGACGCAGGCCCGCAATATTCATGCGGCCGGATGATGGCAGATAGAGGCCGTGACGCTCGCGCATGTCGGCTGTGTCTTCCGGCGTCACCGGCACTTGGCTGAACATACCATTTTGCGTCGCCAAAGCGGCCAGGCGGTTGGATCCCGTACGGGCAACCAGTTCATCCGACAGGGCCTTGCGCAGGCCGATCATGCGTTCGCGCATCTGCGTCAGTTCGGCTTCCCATTCGGCGCGAAGCGCGGGGTTACCGAGGATCGTTGCCACAATGGCCGGGCCATGGGCAGGCGGCATGGAATAGCTGGTGCGGGAAATGTCGGCCACATGCGTCATGACGGCCTGGGCGGCGCGTGCGGTGTAGGCCTGACCGAGGAAGCAGCCGGCACGCTCACGATAGAGGCCGAAATTCTTCGAACAGGAATAGGATACCATCGAGTCTTCGGCGATCTGCAGGAAGAGGCGGGCGCCTTCCATGTCTGCGTCCAGACCGCTGGCGAAGCCATGATACGCAATGTCGAGCATGGGGATTATACCCCGTTCCACGGTCAGCATCGCCAGGTCGATCCATTGCTTGACGCTGAGGTCGATGCCGGTCGGGTTGTGGCACGGGCCCTGGATGATGATGCCATCGCCGCGTTTGGTTCGCGACAGGCTGGACATCAATCCTTCGAAATCCACCTTGCCCGTTTCTGGATCGGCATAGTCATATTCGGCAACGGCGAGGCCGGTATTCTTCACCAGCGCAGGATGGTTCGGCCATGTCGGACGGCTGACCCATACAGTCTTCACACCGAGGCGCTTCATCAGTCCAACGCCCAGATACAGCGCGCCGCAGCCGCCGGGGGTTGCGAGGGAGACCAGACGGCCCTTCTCGATCAGGTGCGAGCTGTCGCCGAACACGAAACGCTCGATCGCGGCGCAGAAATCAGGATTGCCGCGCGGGCCTTCGTAAACCTTGGTCGTCTGCTGTTTCAGGATGATCGCTTCTGCCTTCGCAACGGCAGACATGACTGGCGTGTGACCCCCATCGTCCTTGTAGACGCCGACCCCGAGATCGAACTTCTCGGCACGCGTGTCTTCACGATAGGCTGTCATCAGGCCAAGCAGCGCGTCTGGCGCAAGCGCGGTGAGGGATTCGAATGCGGGGTTCATAGGGGTCCTGTCCAACAGATTTAGTTTCAAACGCAACTAATAGGCAAGTCTGCCCTATCCCGCAACATCACAGGTTGGCGCGCGGAACAAGCAGGCTGTGTAGCAGTAATCTTCATGGTGCCTTCGCGCCTTTATGGGGAAATGATGGTCAAAGATCTGAATACAGCACTCGGCTGGTTGATGCGGGCAGGCTATGCGGCTCGTGGGCTGGTATATTTTGTCGTTGGCGGGCTGGCGCTTTTTGCGGCCATGAATGGCGGCGAAGCCGAAGGCACGACCGGCGCGCTGGCTTATATTTTCCAACGGCCTCTTGGCGCCTTCCTGCTAGCCTTCGTTGCCGCTGGCCTGTTTGCCTACACACTGTGGCGACTGGTGGATGGGGTGATGGACCTTGAGGACGAGGGCGACGATGCCGAAGGCTATGCCAACCGGGCCGGACAGATCATGTCAGGGCTTACCCATGCCGTGCTCGCCGTATCTGCGCTGACGATGCTCTGGAAAGGCCATGCGAGCGATGGAGGCAATTCAGCCGCCAACTGGAGCGCCATGCTGATGCAGCACCCTGCAGGCCGCGCGCTGGTGATTGCGGCAGGGGCGACAACGCTCGGTGTGGGGATCTACCTCTTTGTGAAGGCCTGGCAGGCCTCCTACCGCAAGGATATTCGCTGCACGCCTGTGACAGAACGCCTTGCGCCGTTCCTAAGGTATGGACTGGCAGCACATGGCTTCGTGCTACTCATCGTCGGCGGGCTGATCCTGTATGCGGGTCTTACGGCCCATGCCGAACATGCAGTGGGCTTTGGCGAAGCGCTGGAAAAGCTGGAAACGCAACCCTTCGGGCGCACTCTGCTGGGGGCGACAGGCGTTGGGCTGATGGGGTTCGCGCTCTATTGTTTCGTCCTGTCACGTTACCGGATCGTGCCGAGCCTTGCGCCGTCGGACCTGCCGACACTAGGCTGAGATCATGGCCATTGCGATTTGCGACGCAATGGTCGATCTATTCTCCGGAAACGAGAACCTTGAGAGGAAACCCACATGTCTGCCTACATCATCCTGATCCGTGACCGCCTGCGTGATGAAGAGGCCATGGCCCGCTATGCAGCCGCCGCTGGGGGCGCGCGCGGAGACCATCCAGTCACGGCGCTTGCCTTCTACGGCGCACATGAGGTGCGCGAGGGCGCTGACGCAGATGGCGTGGTAATCCTGAGCTTTCCCGACATGGATGCGGCCAAGGCCTGGTATGACAGCCCCGAATACACGGCGGCCCGGGAACACAGGTTCCAGGCAGCCGATTACCGCGTGATCTTCGTTGAAGGCGTTCCGGCCAACTAGTCGACCAGCGTCGCTTCGGTCTTGGACTTCACCTCATCCATGGTCACGCCCGGCGCCAGTTCGATGACCTTGAGGCCACCCTCGACAACATCCATGACGCAGAGATCGGTGATGATCCGGTCGACCACAGCTTTGCCGGTCAGCGGCAGGGTACATTCCTTCAGCACCTTGGTCTCGCCCTTCTTGTTGGCGTGGTCCATAACAACGACGATGCGCTTCACGCCCGCGACGAGATCCATCGCGCCGCCCATGCCTTTGACCAGCTTGCCCGGGATCATCCAGTTAGCGAGATCGCCATTCTCGGCCACTTCCATGGCGCCAAGGATGGCGATGTTGATATGGCCGCCGCGGATCATCGCAAAGCTGGTGGCGCTGTCGAAGAAGCTCGTACGGGGCAGCGTCGTGATCGTCTGCTTGCCCGCATTGATCAGGTCGGGGTCTTCCTCCCCCTCATACGGGAAAGGACCCATGCCGAGCATGCCGTTCTCCGACTGGAGCGTAACATCCATGCCGTCGGGAATATGGTTTGCCACCATTGTGGGGATGCCGATGCCAAGGTTCACATAGAACCCGTCTTCCAGTTCCTGAGCGGCGCGGGCCGCCATATCGTCACGTGTCCAGGGCATTAGTGGGCCTCCCGCTTGCGTGTGGTTCGCTGCTCGATTCGTTTCTCGAAGGTGCACTTGACGATACGCTGGACGAAGACGCCCGGCAGGTGGATTTCGTCCGGGTCGAGATCGCCGGTGGGCACGATTTCCTCAACCTCCGCAATTGTCACTTTACCGGCCATGGCCATCGGCGGATTGAAGTTGCGGGCTGTCTTGTTGAAGATCAGGTTGCCCTGCGTATCGGCTTTCTCGGCCTTCACGATGGAGAGGTCGGACACGAGACCTGTTTCGAGGATGTAAGTCTCGCCATTGAACTCGCGGTGTTCTTTGCCGTCAGCGATCATCGTGCCGACGCCGGTCTTGGTGTAGAAGCCGGGAATGCCTGCGCCCCCTGCCCTGCAGCGTTCGGCCAGCGTGCCCTGGGGATTGAATTCCAGTTCCAGCTCGCCGGAGAGATACTGGCGCTCGAACTCCTTGTTTTCGCCGACATAGGACGAGATCATCTTCCTGATCTGGCGTGTTTCAAGGAGAAGGCCGAGGCCGAAGCCGTCAACGCCCGCATTGTTCGAGATCGCTGTGATATCCCTCACGCCGCTATCGCGGAGGGCCGCGATCAGGTTTTCAGGAATGCCGCAGAGACCGAAACCGCCTGCCATGACGGTCATGCCGTCGAATGTGAGGCCTTCCAGGGCCTCTGCTGCCGTCTTGTAAACCTTGCTCGCCATCAGGCTGATGCCACCTTCTGCTCAATTGCGCCGAAAATCGAATGGCCTTCGCCATCCAGCATTTCAATGCGTACCACATCGCCGGGGGACATGAAGGGGGTCTCAGGTGCATTTTTCAACAATTGTTGAATCATGCGGATTTCGGCGATGCAGGAATAGCCGCGACCGCCCTCGCTGACCGGCTTGCCAGGGCCGCCATCCTCGCCCTTGTTGGAGACTGTACCCGAGCCGATGACCGTGCCTGCGCTGAGCGGCCTCGTCTTCGCCGCGTGGGACACGAGGCGCGCGAGACTGAAAGTCGCGTCCTGCCCGGCTTCGGCCCGGCCGAACGGCTCGCCATTGTAATCAACGCGCAGCGGCAGGTGCACGAGGCTGCCTTTCCAGGAATTGCCGAGTTCTTCTGGCGTGACAGCAACCGGGCTGAACGCGCTTGGCGGCTTGGACTGGAAGAAGCCGAAGCCCTTGGCGAGTTCGCCGGGGATCAAGCCGCGCAGGGAGACATCATTGCAGAGAAGGACGAGCTTGATATGGCCAGCGGCGTCTTTTTCCGAGACACCGGCAGGCACGTCATCCGTGATGACGGCGATCTCGCCTTCCATGTCGCAGCCCCAGCTCTGGTCGACGAGCGGAATGTCGTCGCGCGGGCCAATGAAGGCATCAGAGCCGCCCTGGTACATCAGCGGGTCGTCATAGAAGCTTTCGGGCACTTCGGCGCCGCGCGCGGCGCGGACCAGTTCGACATGGTTGATGTATGCAGAGCCGTCGGCCCACTGATAGGCACGCGGCAACGGGCTTTCGCAATCATGCTCGTGAAAGCGGAAGGTCGGCACAGAACCGATTTCCACCTGCTCGGCCAGCTGCTGCAGCTGGGGCGCATAAACGGCCCAATTGTCGAGCGCAGCCTGAAGTGTTGGAACGATACGCGCGGCATCGGTGCACTTGGTGAGATCTTTCGAGACGACGACGAGGCGTCCATCGCGGGCACCGTTCTTGAGGGTGGCGAGTTTCATGCTTTTTCCTTTTCTCTCGAACGCTCTCATCCTGAGCCAAGCCCGAAGGATGAGTGCGGGGCTCCCTGAAAACAAATGTATGGCATATCGCCCGCCGCCCGTCCTTCGACTTCGCTCAGGCCAATCGGCTTCAGAAAGTCAGTGGCTTTCCGTCTCGATCTTTTCGTGGAGCCAGGCAGCGTGTTTCGGGGCTTTCTTGGTGCGGCTCCACTCCTCCAGCATCTCCGGTGCAACTCGCTTCAGCTCGGCCATCTGTTCCGGCGTGCCGGTATTGCAGGCGAGTTCGAGGCGGTGGCCATTCGGGTCGAAGAAATAGATCGAACGGAAGATGCCGTGATTGGTCGGGCCTATCACATCGAGGCCGTGGGCCTCGGCGCGCGTCTTGGCGGCCAGCAGGTCTTCCATCGTGGCAACCTTGAAGGCGATGTGCTGGACCCATTGCGGCGTGTTGTGGTCACGGTCCATGTCGGGCTGCTCTGGCAGCTCGAAGAAGGCGAGCACATTGCCGTTCCCGGCATCGAGGAAGATGTGCATGTAGGGGTCATAGGCCCCTGTGGACGGCACATGGTCTTCCGCGATGGCCAACTGGAAATCCATGCCGAGAACATCGCGGTAGAACTCGACCGTCTCCTTGGCATCCTTGCAGCGATAGGCGACGTGGTGGACGCCGCCGAGCTTGGGGGCATCCATCAGGCTTTCTCCTCGACCTTCAGCACACCGCGCTCGACCTGGTCACGTTCCATGCTTTCGAACAGGGCTTTGAAATTGCCTTCGCCGAAGCCGTCCTTGTAATCACCCTTGCGCTGGATGAATTCGAAGAAGACCGGACCAACCTGCGCCTGCGCGAAGATCTGCAGCAACAGGCGCGGCTCGCCGCCTTCGGTCGTTCCGTCGAGCAGGATGCCGCGCATCTGCAACTCGTCAACCGGCTGGCCATGACCCGGCAGGCGGCCATCAAGCATCTCGTAATAGGCGGCTGGCGGCGCAGTCATGAAGGGCACGCCGAGGGCCTTCAGGCGGTCCCAGCAGGCGATAAGATCGTCGCAGATGAGGGCGATATGCTGGATGCCCTCGCCGTTGAACTCGCGCAGGAATTCCTCGATCTGGCCTTTGCCGCCTTCGCCTTCTTCATTCAGCGGGATACGGATCTTGCCGTCCGGCGCCGTGAGGGCCTTGGAGGTCAGGCCGGTATACTCGCCCTTGATGTCGAAATAGCGGATTTCGCGGAAGTTGAAGAGCTTCTCGTAGAAGTCCGCCCAATACTTCATGCGGCCGCCATACACATTGTGCGTCAGGTGATCGATCAGTTTAAAGCCCGCGCCATTTGGCTGGGAATCGACGCCCGGAAGATATTCGAAGTCGATGTCATAAATCGAGAGTTCGTTTTTGCCGGTGTCATAGCGATCGATCAGGTAGATGATCGAATTGCCGATGCCGCGAATGCCCGGAATGTGAAGCTCCATCGGGCCTGTGCGCATTTCGACCGGCTCGGCGCCCTGCGCCAGGAGATGGTCATACGCCTTGCGGGCGTCGCGGACACGGAAGCCCATGCCGCAGGCCGAGGGGCCATGCTCGCGGCTGAAATACCAGGCCGGGGATTTTGGTTCATAATTGGTGATCAGGTTGATGCCGCCCTGGCGCCAGAGTTCAACATCCTTGGAGCGGTGACGGGCCACTTTCGTGAAACCGATGGTTTCGAACACTTTCTCGAGGTGGCCCTTTTCAGGCGCCGAGAACTCAATGAACTCGAAGCCATCAAGCCCGGCGGGGTTGTCAAACAGGTCGGCCATGGTTCACTCCTCTAGCAATGCAATAATATAGTTTCATATGTAACTAATTTGCGCAGCCATGGCAAGTGCGAAAATGGAATCGATTGATGCCTGACACCCCCTCGAAACCCTCCCTGCGGCTGAGCAACTTCCTGCCCTACCGCCTGTCAGTCCTGTCCAACACCGTGTCGCGGAACATTGCTGACCTCTACGACCGCGAGTTTGGTATTTCGATCTGGCAGTGGCGGGTGATGGCTGTGCTGGGGGAGAATTCCGGCATCACGGCCACCGAAATCGGTCAGGTAACGGCCATGGACAAGGTGGCGGTCAGCCGGGCCGTCTCCGGCCTGCTCGATAGCGGACATATCGCCCGCAAGGCCTCAGCCGAGGATGCCCGCCGCGCAATCCTGTCGCTTACGCCAAAGGGCAAGACGGTTTATGACAAGATCGTGCCAATTGCACTGGAAGCAGAACGAAACCTCGTGGAGTCACTGAGCCCGGACGAGCGAATCCAACTGGCAAGCCTGATGGAGAAGCTGTCGCGCGCGGCCGAGCCTGACCGCCCGCTCTGGTAAGCTTCAACTGAGCGGCCAGAAGAACGGGATCACGAACATCGAGACCACGAACAGGAGAATGTTCAGTGGCAGGCCCACCTTTACGAAATCCATGAATCTGTAGCCGCCCGCCGTGTAGACCAGCGTATTGGTCTGGTAGCCAATGGGTGTCGCGAAACTGGCACTGGCGGCAAACATGACGGCAACCACGAAGGGGCGCGGATCGATGCCGAGATGCGTGCCAAAGCCGATGGCAATGGGCGTCAGCAGGACGGCGGCCGCATTGTTGCTGATGAATTCGGTCAGTGTGGATGTCACCAGGTAAACCATGGCGAGCAGGGCCAGCGGTCCAAGGCTGCCCATTGGCCCGGCGACAATATCAATCACGAGCTGGACCGCGCCCGTCTTTTCCATCGCCTGGCCAAGCGCGAGCATGCCGAAGATCAGCATCAGGATATCCCAGCGGATCGCCTGATAGGCTTCCTGGTGATCAAGACAACCGAGCGCCACAACGGCTGTCGCCCCGATAATGGCAAGCGCCGCAATCGGCAGCACTTCAAATGCTGCCAGCCCCATGACCAGCACCAGCGCGAGCACCGCAATGCCAGCCTTGTCGCGCCGTACAGCCCGGTCGCTGGTCGCCGTCAGGTTGTTCAGCGCGCCATCCTCGAACATCTGGCGCATGCCAGCCGCCGGTCCTTCGACCAGTACGGTGTCGCCGACATCGAGACGCATTTCGCCGAGCTGCTCGGCCATGTTCTCGCCGCGCCGGTGCACCGCCATGATGTAGACGCCATAAAGGCGGGCAAGGCCGAGGCCGAGCAGGCGACGGCCGATCAGGCGCGACTGCGGGCCGATCACACCTTCGGCAATGATGACTTCGCTCGTCTGGACAGGTTCGAAGGCAGAAGGCTCATCTGCGCCAGCGCCGATGGCCACATGGCCAAGTTCCTTCAGGCTGAGCATCTCCGAGACAGGTGAGCGCAGGACGATCCGGTCGCCGCCGCGCAGGATAAGTTTGCCGAGCGAAGCCTTCAGCGACACGCCTTCGCGGAACACGTCGATGATCGAAAACCCGCGCTGCGCTGAAAAGCCCGTTTCCGACAGAGGGCGACCGATCAGCACCGAGTCGATCGGTATCAGGATCTGCGCAATGAAACGGCGCTCCTTCTGGTCAGGCAACATGCCGGCCAGCGTGTCGCGGTTTGGCAGCAGCCACCAGCCAACCAGCGCAAAATAAGTCATGCCCACAAGCGCCAGCACCGCACCGGCCGCCGTGATCTCGAACATGCCGAACGGGGCCATCCCGCCCGATTGGGCAACGCCATCCACAAGGAGATTTGTCGACGTGCCGATAAGCGTGGTCGTGCCGCCAAAGATGGACGCAAACGAAAGCGGGATCAGCAGTTTGGACGGGGAGATCTTGAGCGATTTGGCCAGCCGGATGGCGACCGGGATGAGCACCACCACAACAGGCGTATTATTGATGAAGGCTGACATGACGATCACAGCCAGCATCATCACCATGATGGCCAGGATGGGCGGCCAGCCATGCGTTGCCTGCGTTACCCATCGTCCGGCCTGATCAATCACGCCTGTCCGGTCGAGCGCAGCGGACATGACGAACATGGCCGCGATGGTCAGCGGCGCCGCATTGGAGAAGACCCCCAGCGTTTCCTTCACGCTCATGATGCCGGTCAGCATCAGCGTGCCCATGGCTATAAGCGCAATAACGTCTGCGGGAAGGGATTCCCGCACGAACCCGAAGAACACGACAGCAACGAGGAATAGGACGATCGCGATCTGTACAGGGGAAGAGGTCAGAAATTCGACCATGCGGATCAACTCCAGGATTCTGGAGCGATTAGACCTGAAGCCATGCTCCGCGCAATGTCTGTTGCGTGTGCGGCGCGAAAGCGACTTTACAGATTTTCTAATCGATTAGCCTAGCTTACGCGTCTGCGCCGCGCGTTCAGAGAGCGGGCGACAGGGCCATCTTCCTCGACAGTGAAGCCTTCCACGAGCCGCGCGATGAAGGCGGAGAACTGGTCGCGCACCTCATAGGGCGCCTCCATTGGCAGGAAGTGCGATGTGCCGCGCACCTGTTTCATCATCAGGCTAGGATGCATCTGAATGAGCTGGGCGCGCACTTTTCCGCTGATGACGGATGCCGAGTTCGGCCGCAGAATCGTGATCGGGATCTTTTTCTTGCGGACCTTGCGCATTGCCGCCCAGGGGCGATTGCGTTGAGCCGCAAAAGTCGCCGCTTCCCATTTCGGGTCGCACAACAACCGCCATTCCTGTTCGGCATTGGCCGCTTGCCCATGATCCACGCGATCAATGCCATCAAGCAGGTAATCGGCGAGGAAAGGCTCGCGCCAGCTGCTGAACGCGCCGCGGCCCGTATAGGAATCCAGCGCATTGCGGAATGACGTGAAGACCGGCTTGCGCTTGCGCGCCTGCTTGGCCATGCCATTGCGCGCGATCAGCATCGAGACCGGCGGAAAGACATGATTCCAGAAATAAACCTTGCGCGAGAGGATCACCGGGTCGACGAGGACAAGACCCTTGACCAGATCCGGTCGCTTGCCTGCCACCATAAGCGCCACACAGCCGCCCATCGAATGCCCACCGAGGACAACGCCCTGGGGCGCTTCCTTTTCCAGCCATTCGATCACATCGTCGCGAAACCGGTTCCACGACTTCAGGCTACGCGGCTTGGCCGCCAGGGTGCTTCGCCCATGCCCGCGCATGTCGAGCGCTGCGATACGGGCCCTTAGGCCAAGCGGCGCCAGCAGCGACTGGTAGGTCATGGCATTGAAGCCGGTCGCATGGAGCCACACGGCCGCATAAGGCTTGATGGGGTCTCCGAACTCGATGCCTGCGAGCTCGCCGCCGGCCTTCAACTCACGTTTAATTCTGCGCATCAGGCGCGGTTCCCGAAAACGCGGCGCAGGATTTCGCTGGTACGTGCCAGAGGATTGTCCCGGATCTTCTTTTCCTCTTCGGCCACATAAAGGAAGATTCCATCAAGACCGAGCCCCACAGCATGCTGCGTCAGGTCGTTCTGCAAGCTGCCCGTAACACCTCCGAAGCCGTACTGGCCGGCAACCTGCTCCATTGAGGTAAAGGCGCCGGACTGGGAAAGTGTCTGCTTCACATAGGGCGTGAAGGACTGGCGCAGCTGGGTTTCTGTACGGGAACGGAGATAATCCGTCGCAGCCGTGTCGCCGCCATTCAGAATCTGCAGGGCATCATTGATCGTGATGGATTTCACGGCGCCAATAATAAGTGTTCTGGCCTGCGGAACAGCGGCCTCGGCGGCGCGGTTCATGCGCAGCTCCAAGTCATCGAGCGGACCACTTGCGCCGACACGGGCAAGATTGCTCTGAATATCACGATAGGTCTTGGGCAGCGGGATGCGCACACGCGGATCGCCGAAATAGCCGTTCGTCTTGCCCAGTTGCGAGGCCACGGCATTGGTGCCAACTGTCAGGGCCTCGCGCAGGCCCGCATCAATCTCGGCCTGCGTCAGGGTGCCCTGTCCAGCAGGAGTCCGCATGATATCGCCGAGAATCGCGCCGTAATCGCCTGCTGATCCGGTTGTCGCGCAGCCTGTTGGCAACAGCGCCAGCGCCAGCGCACTGAATGTCGCTATTCTCATCGCCCTCTCCTCAACTTGCCGCCCTGACCACACGCCGCGACCCTACAGGAGCGTCTTGGTGAATAGAAGAGACAAGAACATCGCTGCGGCATCAAAGCCGGACGTTACAGTCTTGTCATCAGAAATGCATTGACCACAGATGTAGTCTAGACATAAGACTACGAGTGTAGTCCATCTCGGGGAGAGAGCAGGAATGAAAATATCGGCCGCCGAACTCGAAGTCCTCAGCGTGCTGTGGGAGCAGCCGGGCATCGCCGCCAGCGATGTCCATGATGCACTTGCGAATGACAAGGACTGGACCAGCCGAACCGTTAAGACACTGCTGTCGCGTCTCGTCGAGAAAGGCGCGGCCAGCACGCAGGAGGATGGCCGACGCTATCTCTATTTCCCCGCTATTGACGAAGAATCCTACAAGGCCAAGGCCGCAGGCCAGTTCATCGACCGGGTGTTTTCCGGTCGCGCTGCGCCGCTTGTCGCCTATCTGGCCGACAGCCGCGGACTGACACCTCAGGACATCGAAGACCTGGAAAAACTTTTGGGGGACCTCAAGAAATGATCACCGAATTTCTCACACCTGATCCTAAATCCGTCATGGAAACGGTCCTGGCCGTTTCGCTGCTGATCCTCGTGGTTCTCTTTGCCCGTAAAGCCGTCGCCCGCGAGTTTGGGGCGGGCCTTGCCTATGCGCTCTGGCTATTGCCGCTGGCGCGTCTTCTCATGCCGCCGCTGCCGACGGGTATCTCTTGGGTCAGCCTGCTGGGCCTTGCGCCGAACCTGACACTGTCAGGCGCAGCCATGGACGGTGCATCGGCGACCTCCCAGGCCTGGGCCTCCAGCGATGTCCCCTCCGGCGCGACAGCAACTTTGACGCACACAATGTCCATCTCGCCCAATGCGCCTGTCACGTCGTCCAGCAGTTTCATTCCGGGCATGGATGCTGCCGTGTCGGTCATGACTGTCCTGCTCGCCATCTGGGTCATCGGCGCACTGGTCGTCCTTGTCCGCAACAGTGCCGCACAGCAGAGCTTCATGGATGTTGTCGCTCGCGAGAAGACGCCAGCCTCCCCACAATTGCAGGCACTGGCGGACGATGTTGCTCGTCAGGTCGGCCTTAAAAGGACGCCGCAGATTGCGACGAGCCTGATCTCGAACGGCCCACTCGTGACAGGCCTCCTGCGCCCGATCGTGCTCCTGCCAGCCTGGTTCGAGGGAGATTATGACAGGGTCCAGCAACGCGCAGCCCTCGCTCACGAACTGACCCATGTGAAGCGCGGAGATCTCTGGGCACTCCAGGTCGCGGAACTCTTCGTCGCCTGCCTCTGGTTCAACCCGCTCGCCTACATGGCCCGCAAGGCCTTCCGCACGGACCAGGAAGCTGCCTGCGACAGCGACGTCCTGCGCTGCGGCGCGGCCAGCCCGCACGCCTACGGCTCAACACTGCTAAAAGCGGTGCGGATTTCCGTCCCGGAACGTCTGCCGATGGCCACCAGCCTGCCGCTGACACATTCCCTGAAAGAACGCATGCACCGCATGGCCTACCCCGCCCCCACGAAGCGTCGTCGACTGGCTGGCATGGGACTGACAGCCTTGCTCGGTTCGATCGCAGTCATCTCGACAGCATCCGTGACAGCGAGTGCTGGAGAAACGAAGACCGAGCTGACACGCAGCCTGAAGATCGACAATTCCACGCTGTTCATCGATGGCAAGAAAGTCGAGAACCGCCAGTTCGTCCTGCTGGGAGACCCCATAGCGCCGCCTGATCCGGCCATCGAAGCGGAAATCGACGCGCTGAACCACCGCATCAGCATGGAAACCCGCAACATTCCCGTGCCCGAAGCCATGCCACCTCTTCCACCGATGCCCGCGATGCCACCACAGCCATCCACGCCGCCGGTTCCGCCTGTCGCAGACGTGTCTGAACTGGACGGAGACGCTCACGGCCACACACGCTCGGGCGACGCCGCCGAGGCTCAAGCGGACGCAAATGAAGCCGCCTGGGACGCATGGTCAGCGGAATACGAGCGCAGCGTGGCGCAATGGGAGTCCGAAGTGGATCATATCGTCTCCCAATGGGAAGCCACCTATGGTGACGATTTTGAAAATACCAATCGCGAGATCGAAGCCCGTATCGAGCGCTGGACAGACGAATTGGAGGCAAAGATCGAAGCCGCCTATGGCGCTGATCAGGCAGCCCGCGACGCGCAGATTACAAGCGCGCTCGAGACACTGGCCCTTTCCTGCCGCGATGCGAAACTTGCCCCGGGTGAGACCCGCATCCTGGGTGCAGAAGGCCCCGATGGCGATGACCTGCATGTCGCCTGCATCGACGGTGATGCCGCCCGCCTGAAAGCCGCCGAGACACTGGCCGCCATCAAGCAAAGCGGCCAGCTCCGAGACGCGGAAAAAGCGGCCTTCACCCGGATGCAGGAGTCCCGCCGTACGATCGAGATCAATAAATAGGCTCTGAGCGCGCCGCCTCTGCCATATCCAATGGCCCCGCTGTCTCTGGCACCGGGGCCATTTTCCGTCACACGGCACTCCGCCCTTTGCGCCTGCGCCTGCGCACTCTAGTGTGCGGCATGATCAAGCCGGAGCGGACGTCGCCATGCTGAAACTGAAACTTGCCATCCTTTCACTAGGCCTCGCCAGCCTGGCCGCCTGTGCCTCCGTCGAGCCCAAGCCCTGCACGGCTGAATGGGTCGACTACAAGACCGACAAAGTGCTGAAGACATTCGCGGCGAAAAATCGCGGCATGATCAACGACCTGCGCCGCCTCCAGAATGCCGATGGCGACGTTGATCCGTTTGTGGCCATGCAGCTGATCTCCAAGAAGAAGCAGATCGAGCGCTTTGCTGACACGTTCCAGACAATCATTGTGCCGGAACTGGAAGCCGCCGTTGACCAGTGTGGGGATGCAGAACTGATCCCGGCCTTCACGCAATTCCTGCGCGATGAAGGCGTCGGCGAGGCGACACTCGAATGGGTTGGCCCGCTGGTCGGATTGATGCAGGAGATGCGCGATCCGCAATCCGTGCGGCCGGACAGACTCTAGGCCACGCGATCAAGGTGCCTGCCGCATGAAGACGCTCATTGTTGTTCCCGCCCGCTATGGCTCTACCCGTTTCCCGGGCAAGCCGCTGACACTGATTGCCGGGCAGTCCATGGTCAGCCGTGTTGCAACGATGGCGGCCAAGGCAGCGGCCGCACTCGAAGATTCCGCGCATGTGGTCGCGACAGACGATGCGCGCATCGAGGCGCATTGCAAGGAACGCGATATTCCCGTGGTTTTGACCGACCCGGCCCTACCATCAGGCAGCGACCGCGCCCTGGCCGCCGCAGATGCCCTTGGCGTCCTGCCGCAGGTCGTGGTCAACCTGCAAGGCGACTCGCCGTTCACCCCGCCAGCCCATATCATCGCTGTCGCTGAAGCCGTTCTCACCTCAGGCACGGATGCAGCAACGCCCTATGTGCGCCTGACATGGGACGCGCTGGATGCGCTTCGCGCGCACAAGCTGGAAACGCCTTTTTCCGGTACAACGCTCACCCACGATACCGCTGGCCGCGCGCTCTGGTTCTCGAAAATCATCCTGCCTGCCATGCGCAAGGAAGCGGCACTGCGTGCCGGAGGCGACCTGTCGCCCGTCTGTCGGCATATCGGTCTCTATGCCTTTCGACTGGAAGCTTTGCGCCAATATGTGAGCCTGCCCGAAGGCCATTACGAACAGCTTGAAGGGCTGGAACAGCTGCGGCTTCTGGAAAATGGCATGTCGATCCAGTGCGTTGAGGTCGCACCGGACACGATCGCCATTCCCGGCATTGATACGCCGGAAGATGTCGCGCTAGCCGAACGGCTGATCCGCGATCATGGCGATCCGGCAAGGATGTAAGCGATTGGCCCGCCTGATCATCCTGCGCCACGGCAATACGTTCGATACGGGTGACATACCGACCCGTGTGGGCGCACACACGGACCTTTCCCTGTCCGTCTCGGGGCGCATGCAGGCTGATGCACTGGCCGCGCATTTCCGCGATACGGTCTTCTGCGCAGCCTTCTGCTCACCGCTCTTGCGCACGCGGCAGACGGCTCGCGCCATCCTTGACGCCCGACCGCATGCGCCCGCTCTGCGTATACTGCCATTCCTGACGGAAGTGGACTACGGCCCGGACGAAAACCAGACCGAGGACAAGGTGATCGCGCGTCTTGGCACCGAAGCGCTCGCGGCATGGGACCGGGACGCAACGCCACCGGCAGGCTGGCAGGTTGACCCGACCGCTTTGCGCACCGCCTGGGCAAGCCTGCTGGAACGCGCGGCAACGCTGGAAGCAGACGCAAATGTGCTGATCGTCACCAGCAATGGCATCGCACGCTTCCTGCCGGATGTGGTGGATGCCCAGCCTGATGGTCTCGACCGGAAGCTGAAGACAGGCGCCTGGGGCATTGTGGATGTCAGCCCGGATGGCTCGCGTATCCTGGACTGGAATGTGAGGCCTTAGGCGACTTCGCGCGACTCTTCCTCGGCGACGCGTTCGCTGGCGCCGGAGATCGGCAGCAGGATCGATACGCTCGTGCCTTCGCCCTCAATGGATGACAGGCTCATATGGCCGCCATGCATCTCGGCAAATGACTTGGTGAGCGCAAGACCAAGTCCCGTGCCTTCATAATTGCGGTCGCGCGAGCCAGAGACCTGCTCAAACGGCTTGGCGAGACGCGGCATGTCCTCAATCGGAATACCGATGCCGGTGTCGGTGACACCGATCTGGATGTCCGGCCCACGCTGCTCAACCGTCACGGTGATCGTGCCGCCGGAATCTGTGAATTTGATTGCGTTCGACAACAGGTTCAGCACCATCTGGCGGATGGCGCGGTGGTCGGCGTCAAGGTCCGGCAAGCCAGGCTGGGCCTCGAGCACGATCTGGATGCCCTTGTCCTCTGCCTTGCGGCGGATCATCCTTACTGCGGCGTCGACAGGGTCAACCGGGTCAATCGGTTGCGGGTTGATCGTCATTTTGCCGGCTTCGATCTTGGCCATGTCGAGAATGTCGTTGATCATGTCGAGCAGGTGCTGGCCGGACGCCAGGATATCGTGGGCATAGCCCTTGTAGCGCGCATCGCCGAGCGGGCCGTAGAGTTCATGCGCAAGAATTTCCGAGAAACCGTTGATCGCATTGAGCGGCGTGCGCAGCTCGTGGCTCATATTGGCCAGGAAGGCTGATTTGGTATGAGCGGCATGTTCTGCCTTGGCCTTCTCTTCGGAGTAGCGCCGGGCCAGTTCGCCCGCGCGGCCTTCCGAGCGTTCGAGGTCGAGCACAGCCTTGCGCATGCTCTGCTTCTGGCGTTTCAGCGCTTCCTCATTATGGACATTCTCGGTCACGTCGATGCCGACACTGATCAGGCCACCGTCGGCTGTCGGTCGTTCAACGAGCTTCAGCCAGCGATCCGTGTGCAGCTCGACCAGCAGGGTCCGCGCATCCTCGTTGGATTGTTTCTCGGCGCGAATGGCGCCTGAGCGAGCGATCATGATCGTATCGTGACTGATACCGGGTCGCAGCGTGTCCTGCAGGCCGAAGTCGAGCGCAAAGGCCCGGTTCCAGTAGAGCAGGCGCTTGCGATGATCCCAGAGCGCGAACGGACCGTTGAAGCCTTCGATGGCCGAGCGGAGGCGACGCTCGGCGGCTTTCACGCGATCTTCTGATTGCTTGCGATCTGTTATGTCGAGCACGATCCCGCCGAAGACTGTCGTCTGCCCGGTCGGGTCGTCCGTCATGCTGCCGCGCATCTCGATCCAGAGCGGCGGCTCTGTATGCGACAGGAAATTGGTCTGCATCCAGCCGATGTCGCGGGCCTTTTCGAATGTCTCGATCATTCGGGCCTGATGCTCGGGATGGACCTGCTGCAACAGGTCCTTCACATCGATAAGGCCGGAGCCTTCCATGCCAAGCAGCTCGGATGCGCCATCGCTCAGGAAGACGGCGGAACTGCCCTGTGCCCATTCCCAGTAGCCTGCGCGGGCGCCGCGCATGACCAGCCCCATGATGCGGTCGGCTTCATCCTCACGCGTTTCCTCGATCAGGGTCACAGCGTCTTCGCGCGAGAGGCGGTTCATCAGCCCGACAATGGCCAGCACGGGCGCGGCCAGCAAGAGCGCAAAGATGAGCAGGCGGACGAGATCGTCCAGCGTGAAGATGGGGTGGAGAACAGTCTCGCAGACCGCCGCCGGGCTGCCGCTCAGGGGAACGCATGCACTGGCCAGACGAGTGAAATCACCGGTCGCTGTGAGGCTGGCCTGGCCCGGCTGGAGTGACGTCGCAGATGCTTCGAGCGCCGGATCGCCAGAGCCGATGCGGACATCGCCGGAGACAAGCGTCAGCCGGCGCCCTGCTCCGGCAGCAGGCAGCCAGGTTCCTGTCGGTGCGATGGCAAGCATCGCCCCGCCTTCTTCGGGACTGGACACGAGAACAATGTCGCCCTGCGAAGAGACGCCGAAGCGATGGCCAGTTTCGAGCAGGGACTCAGCCGTTTCAGCGGCAACCCGCAGCCGGCTTCCGACAGGTGATTGCTGCGCATCATTGAGAGACAGAACAGCGTCGACACCGGGGGTGGCTGCGGCAATTGCAGAACGCGATGCGCCAGACTCCGCGACGAGACGTATGGCGACCTCGGCTGTCTCTGCGCGTCCCTCAAGGCGTCCCGCAAGGGCGGTGGCTTGCGCCTGTAGCCCGGACAACAACGCGGCATCGGCGCTCTGGCGCTCTTCCCATGCCTTGAGGCCAAGCGCGCCCGCCATGAGGATAATGATGGCGATAATCGTCCATTTCAGTCGCGCGGCAGCTTTTACAGACGCCTTGTCTGCAGCGGTCATTGCATCAGAACTGACGACTTGATCCGCCAAGGAGGCTCCATTCACCTGAATTGGACATACTTACCCGTATACCGTTTTCAGGGGGAATCATTGCCTAAGTGTTAATAATGCTGACGAAACCGTTAACTACCTTGGCCAAGGGCGCGTCCGACAATGTCGGCAGAGTTGGGGGACAGTTTCGCTTCCTGCAGACGCTTTAGCGTCTCTTGGGCCGCCGCGCCCGCCTTGGGTTCCAGCATGCGCCATTGTTCGAAAGCGGTGATGAGACGGGCAGCCAGGGCCGGGTTGGCCGCATCGGCCTTGAGAATGATATCCTCGACGGCGCGGTAGCCTGAGCCATCCGGCGCATGGAAGGCGGACAGGTTGGCGGTGGAGAAGACGCCGACGACGGAACGCACGCGGTTCGGGTTCTTCAGGTCGAAATCCGGGTGAGCGGCCAGCTCTGCGACCGTCTCGGCCGTTCCCTGCCCGGCCTGCACGGCAAACCACTTGTCCATGACAATCGGGTTATGCTTCCAGTTTGTCTCGAAATCAGCGAGCGCTTCGTCGCGTTCCGGGCATTTTCCGTGCATCGTCAGGGCACGCATCGCGGCGAGCCGCTCCGTCATGTTGGTGGCTTTTTTGTAGAGGATAAGCAGCTTGCGGCGGGCATCCTTGTCCTCGGACGCGCCAAGGAGGTTGATACACGCCCCGCGGAATGCCCGAATGCCTGCCTGTTCAGCCGAAGGCGCATACGGCGCCGGGGATGGGGCTTCGAGGGTTGTTCCTACCGTGTCCGCAAGCGCATTCGCGAGTGCCGACTGGAGGCGCTTGCGGGCAGAGTGCAGCGCAACAGGGTCTGCAGGTTCGCGCTCAAGGAACAGTTCACCGACTTCAGGCAGTCGCGTGAGCAGCGCCGCCAGCGCCGGGTCGTCGCCCGCATTGCGGATGGCGGCAGCAATCGCACCGACGAGTTCGCTATCGGACTTCGCCTGGCTGCCTTCTGAGAGCTTGAGGATTTCCTCAGTGACGAGGGTGCGTACACCTTCCCACTGGTTGAAGGGATCTGTTTCGGCCACAACAAGGGCGAGACGCTGGTCACGGCTCAGCTCACGTTCGACGCGGATCGGCGCGCTGAAGTCGCGGTTGACCGACAGGAGCGGGCGACCGGTGGGGACCTTGCGGGTGATCGTCGTTTCGGCCGTATCGAGCACGGTCATCCATGCGTCCGTGCCACCCTTGCCGTCGAGCAGGGCGAATTCCAGCGGGATCGGCACCGGCTTCTTGTCGGGTTGGCCGGGCGTTGGAGGGGTTGTCTGGGACAGGTTGATGGTGAGTTCACCGGCGGCCTCGTCCCAGCTTTGCTCGACCGTGACACGCGGCGTGCCGGCCTGCGCATACCAGAGTCGGAACTGGGTGAAGTCCTTGCCGGTCACATCCTCAAAACATTTGTAGAAGTCTTCGATCGTCACGGCCTGACCATCATGGCGGTCGAAATAGAGGTCCATGCCGGCACGATACGTCTCCTCGCCAATGATGCGGCGGAGCATGCCGATTACTTCGGCGCCTTTTTCGTACACGGTCGCAGTATAGAGGTTATCGATTGAGCCATAATGGTCCGGCCTGACAGGGTGCGCCAGCGGACCCGCATCCTCGGCGAACTGGCGGGCGCGCAGACGGATGACGTCCTTGATGCGCTGCACCGGACGCGAGCGCATGTCTGCGGAGAAGTTCTGGTCGCGAAAGACGGTGAGGCCTTCCTTCAGGCAGAGCTGGAACCAGTCGCGGCAGGTTATGCGATTGCCGGTCCAGTTGTGGAAGTATTCGTGCGCGACGATGCTTTCGATGGCCTCGAAATCGGCGTCGGTTGCCGAGTCTTCATCCGCCAGCACATAGGCCGAGTTGAAGACATTGAGGCCCTTGTTCTCCATGGCGCCAAAGTTGAAGTCGCGCACGGCAACAATGTTGAAAACGCCGAGGTCGTATTCACGGCCATAGGTTTCCTCATCCCAGGTCATGGAACGCTTGAGGCTATCCATGGCCCAGGCGGCACGCGGAGCGTCGCCCTTGTCGACATGGATGGCGAGATCGATCTCCTTGCCGCTCATGGTCGTGAAGCTGTCGCGGTAGACATCATAGTCGCCGGCGCAAAGCGCAAAAAGGTAAGACGGCTTCTTGTGGGGATCGTCCCATGTGATCGTGTGGCGACCGTTATCCGTGTCCTGCACGTCGCCCGGTGTGCCGTTGGACAACATGATAGGACAGGCGGCCTTGTCGGCGTCAATCTTGACGGAGAAGCGGCTCATCACATCGGGGCGGTCCGGATAATAGGTGATGCGCCGAAAGCCCACGGATTCACACTGCGAGCAGAAACGTCCGCCCGACATGTAGAGGCCCGACAGCGCGGTATTTTTCGACGGAGCGATTTCGACCACGGTACGCAGGGAAAATGTGTCCGGAACGTTCGGCAGGATCATCCCATGTTCGGTAAGATCGTAATCAGATGGCGTCAGCGCGCGGCCGTCGATCTCGACGGAAACCAGTTTCAGCGCCTCGCCATCAAGCGCGAGCGGCGCATCTGCGAAACCATGCTTGCGGGTGATCTTCAGAACCGCAGTGACCCTGGTTGCGTCCGGCTCCAACACAAAGGAAAGATCGACATGCTCGATATCAAACGGATAGGGAGCGTAATCGACGAGTTTGACGGCAACGGGGGTTTCAGTGCGCATGATATCTCCGGGAAGCGGCAGCAGGGTAAGTCCTCGATACGGGCTGGGGAAAACCGCGTCGAGCATTGGCATCTTCCACATCGGGACGGAACGGTCCGTTTCCAAGGGGCAAACAGCCCCTTGCCTGCAGGAAACACAAAGGAAAACGTGCCCATGAAGCAGCTATTGTCCTTCCTGGCGGCCCCCATCGTTCGGCGCATCGCCGGGATAACCAGCCTGCTTGTCGCCGTGGCCATCGCCATCCTGTCGCTTGTGCCAGGCCGCACCCTTCCGGATGTGCACCTCAGCGACAAGGCAGAGCATGCGATTGCCTATATGGTTCTGTCTGGCCTGATCTGTCTCTGGCTTGGACGCGAGCGCATCATGCGCGGAACGATCCTGGCGGTCGGTTATGGCGCCGTGCTGGAAATCGCGCAGGCGCTGGCCGGCACCGGCCGCACGCCCTCCCTGCTGGACGGGGCGGCAAACCTTCTGGGCGCATGTATCGGGGCGGGTCTGGCGTGGGTGACGCTTGCGATCGGACGGGCGCGCTGAGCCAGCCTATTCCGCGGCACTGGCCACGTATTCCTCATCCGACTGGTAGACATGGCGCAGGATGATGGCGCAGCGCGCCGCTACATGGCGCACCTCTTCCGTCAGGTCGTCCGGGCGTTCGCTGGCCAGATCAGCCAGACGGCGTGCGATGCGCAAGAGGTCCGGCGTATGTACGATCATGCGGGCCTGATGTTCGATCCGGCGGGGATCCCGGTCATATTCGCTCCCTGTCACCCGCCAGCCGCCCCAGTCGCCATCATCCGTGACAACCACAGGATAGGTGCTCGGATTGGGATCGATGCCAAGCATCGCGTCGGCGCGCCATTTGATCAACTTGCGGTCAATGCGCCATTGTTCAAGAAGGAAGTCTTCCTCGTCGTCCTCGGACCGTTCGTGTTTGTGCATGGTCTGCTCGGAGACAAGCTCATGCGCTTCGAACCGTCGGCCAAGCCCGCAATCATATGAGACCCGCAACGGCTCATCGACATTCTTGACCCAGTGGGGAATGACCTGCTCAACCAACGCCCAGGTGCCAACAGGTTTGACAAAGACGCGCTGCGACTTGTGGAATAGTGCCTTGGCCATAGCTTGGTGTCCCCAGACTAATCGCCAAATCTGCCAAAATCCCCTTTCAACGAGCTGAAGGGGATAGGTGAAATTTGACCTATCGCCAGGTCATGCGCACGCGAAATCGAGGATTTCCGCTGGGTCACGGCTTTCCGCGCACGTAAAGGGCGCTAGATTGCGTCCATAGCAAAGTTACATCCCCCCACAGGGGGCCAGGGAGCCAAACGCCATGAATTTCGACTTTTCCGAGGACCAGAAATTTCTCGCCAATGAAGCGCGCAAGTTTCTCGAAAGCCAGTGCGGGATGGGCGAAGTGCGCGCCATCCTGAACGATGACTCCAAAGCCTATAATGAAGGCGTATGGAAGAAAGTCGTCGAAATGGGCTGGCTCGGCACATCCATTCCGGAAGAGCATGGTGGCCTTGGGCTCGGCATGCTGGAAATGTGCGTCCTTGCCGAAGAAATGGGCCGCGTTCTGGCGCCCGTGCCATGGGCCTCGACAGCATACTTCTTCACGGAAGCCCTGAAGCTCGCAGGCTCCGATGCCCAGCAGGCCGACATCTTCCCGAAGATCGTGTCCGGCGACGTGATCGGCTGCTACGCGGCCAGCGAAGGCCCGGGCAATCCTGACGCGGGTTCGCTGAAGACAACGTTTGACGGCAAGACGCTCAGCGGCGTGAAAGTTCCCGTTACGGACGGTGATATTGCCACGCACGCGGTGGTGCTTGCCAAGGACGGCAAGGGCGCAAGCCTCGTGCTGGTCGACCTGTCCGGCACGGGCGTGTCGAAGAAGGTTCTCTCGACGCTCGACCCGACGCGCAGCCATGCCGAACTCACCTTTGACAAGGCGCCTGCAACATTGCTCGGCAAGTCTGGCGACGGCGCAAGCCTCAATGACGGAATTCTCAACCGCGTGGCCGTGCTGATCGCCTTTGAACAGCTGGGCGGCGCCTCGCGCTGCCTCGAAATGGCAAAAGACTATGCGATGGAGCGTTACGCTTTCGGTCGTCCAATCGGCGGCAACCAGGCCATCAAGCACAAGCTGGCCGAGATGTACGTGAAGAACGAAGTGGCGCGCTCGAACTGTTTCTATGGCGCCTGGGCGCTGTCGACCGACGCAGCCGAACTGCCTGAAGCCGCCGCTGCAGCCCGCGTGGCCGCATCGGAAGCCTTCTGGTTCGCCTCGAAGGAAAACATCCAGACGCATGGCGGCATGGGCTTTACATGGGAAGTCGACTGCCACCTCTTCTACCGTCGGGCAAAGCTGCTCGCGGTTCAGGCTGGCAGTCCTAAGGTCTGGAAAGAGAAACTCGTCCGCTCGCTGGAAACGAAGAATGCGGCCTGATTTCGACATCCCCTACTTGGTCAGGCGGCCCCCACATTGGCGCCGCCTGAACAGGATGTCATTCGCCGTGGCCGGTCTCGGCTGCCGGAGCGGTAGCAGTCCAGCTGACGCTCGACTTCGGCGTCTTGCCGGTACCGGCGAAGACCTGCAGCGATGCGGAGTCATAGGTGACGTCGAAGCTCTCGATGAGCGCGCCGGTTTCATCCATGAAGGTGCTGTAATTGTTCACGACAACACTGCTGAGCGTCCAAACGGTTCGCGTCGTGGCGGCGGAATCAGAGACAATGATTTCGAATTTGGGCATCGCCTCGCCGTCGATAACATGCTGCAGGACCTTGGCCGAAGCGGCATCAAACGTCCGCGTCACGTAGATCGCGCCACTGGCCAGCGTGCTGCGGGCCGGTGCAACCGGCATGAAGCTTTCGGCATCCACGACGGCCTGACGCGAGACACTGAACGACACGTTCGTGATCGGGGCATCGACACCGTCGAGTTTCATCATACCGTCTGCCTGGGCCGCACCCATGATACACAAAGCAGAAGCGGCCACCGAAAGATACCTGAGCGAGTTCAACATAAAAAAGGGTCCTTGATGCGAGATCCGTCACGACCAGCACAATGCTGTGTGGTGCATATCCCGGCCCTTCTTAGACAGTGCAATTTGGAAGTGATTATGGCGGCCAGGTGGTCGCAACGGTCAAAGCAAACAAATATTTCTGGAGGAAATTGAGTATGGATTTCAACGATACCAAGGAAGAGGCAGAATTTCGCGCCGAAGCCCGTGCATTTCTCGACAAGCACCTCGAGCCGAAATCCGGCGCACGCCCGCGGCCGGGTTCCGGCAAGGATGCGCTGCAGCGCGCCAAGGATTGGCAGAAGATCAAGGCCGAGAACAAGTTCGCCCAGATCACCTGGCCTGAAGAATGGGGCGGTCGCGGCGGCACGTCCATGCAATCCGTCATCTGGGGCCAGGAAGAGGGCAAATATGATGCCCCGACCGGCCCGTTCGCCATCGGCCTTGGCATGTGCGTGCCAACCGTCATCGCGTTCGGCTCCGACAAGCACAAGGAACGCTATGTCGAGAAGGCGCTGAAAGGCGAAGAGATCTGGTGCCAGCTGTTCTCCGAACCATCGGCGGGTTCTGACGTTGCAGGCCTCAAGACGAAAGCCGTCAAAGACGGCGACGAGTGGGTGATCAACGGCCAGAAAGTCTGGACCTCCGGCGCGCACTATTCCGACTTCGGCATCGTGCTCGTGCGCACCAACCCGAAAGTGCCAAAGCACAAGGGCCTCACCATGTTCATTGTGAACATGAAGCAGAAGGGCGTTGAAGTGCGTCCGATCCACCAGGCCTCCGGCGGCCGCGAGTTCAATGAAGTATACTTCACGGACGTGCGCATTCCGGATTCCGACCGCCTCGGCGAAGTCGGTGCTGGCTGGAAGGTCGCCCTTGTCACCCTGATGAACGAGCGTCTCGCAGTTGGCGGTTCACCCGGCCCGGACTGGGGCGAGATCATGAATTATGCGAAGGATGCCGGCTCAATGGGCGACCAGGCATTCCGTGAGAAGCTGGCCGACTGGTATGTCGCGGCGCAAGGTTACAAGCTGACGAAGTTCCGCACCATGACCGCTCTCTCACGCGGCCAGACCCCGGGACCGGAAAATTCGATCGGCAAGATCATCACGGCCAACCATTTGCAGGACATCTGCAACTCGGCCATCGAGATGCAGGACCATTACGGCATCATCAATGATACCGAGACGATGCCAGCCGACGCCATCTTCCAGCAGAGCTTCATGTGGGCCCCCGGCCTGCGTATTGCCGGCGGTACGGACGAGATCCTGAAGAACATCATCGCCGAACGCGTGCTGGGCCTGCCCCAGGACGTGCGCGTCGACAAGGACCTGCCGTTCGACGAGATGAAAGCCGGCTAAGTCCCCGTGCGTCAGGACTTCGGTTCTGGCGCGACGGCCTGCTCGGCCACGAACGCAGCGACATCACTGACACAGGCCCTGCCCGCATCGGTCAGGGCCTTTGCACGTGAGGCATTGTCATTCCCCTGCGCGACAGCCGATGTTGCGACACTGGTCTGCGCCAGCACCTTGCGCGAATGCCCTTCAAGCAGGGTGGCCTGAATCCGGCATCGCGCCGTCGTGCCCGACAGGGTGAAGTCCGACATGCGCCAGGCAAGTTCGTAATCCGCATCCGCGCCCGTGTCCGAGCCGATGGCAACACCGGCACCCTCACTGGTGAAAGAATCGAGCAGCGCGATCTGCATCATGCGGGTGGCACTATCAGTCCATTCCACACCAGGCACGAGGCGAAGGGCGCCACGATTGTCCTCGGCGGCAATGGCGCGACCGCCGAAAAGGCGCGAAGCTTCCGGCTCACGGATGATAATCGAGGCATCGAGAGGATGTGCCGTTTCAACCTGACCGAAGCGGTAGAGCCCCTCGGGGACTTCTTGCTCTGGCAATAGCGAGACGCAGGACGCGAGGCTGGCAGCAGCCAGCGTGATAACAAGACGGCGCAGCATCAGCGCTCTCCTTCATAGGGAATGGGATCGCCAGCGACAAAGCTCTGGGGATTACGTTCGATCTCGCGGGCAAGACGGTCAAGCCGGTTGATCAGGACGCGCAAGTCCTGGCTGGCGAGGCGGGCGTCTTCGATGGCGGACGTCGCGGGGCCTTCGATGGCATCTGCAGCGGCTGTCACAGCACGGTTGGTCTGTGCGATCGTTTCATTCGCAGACCGGGTGACATCACGTACATCGCCGACGAGAAGGTTCATCTGATCTGAAAAGTCGGCGATGCGAGTGTCGGCCGTGTTCCCGAACTTTTCGATCGAAGCCGCAGCCGCCTCGAACCGCGAGCTTGCGGCCGATACATCCGCCAGCGTCGTCGAGGCATGGGCGATAAGACCGTCCTTGGAGGCCATCTGGCCGGTGATGAGCTCGATGTTCCTGAGCGTCGCCGTAAATGATGCAACATTCTCGTCTGTCAGCACAAGATTGATCTTCTCGATTGAGCGGTTGGCATTGCCCAGCACCTGCGCGCCGCCTGCAAACAACTGGTCAAGCTGGGTCCGCTCGGCACGGATCACGGGCACAGGCTCACCAGCGCGGGCCTCAAGGGCCTGGCCGGAACCTGCGGTGATCTGGACGAACGTGACCCCGGTGATGCCGGCAAGCTGGATGGAGGCGGTGGAGTCCGTCCGGATCGGTGTTTCCCGATCGATACGGATGCGAGCCCTCACCTTGGACGGGTCGGCCCGGTCGATCCGCACGGTTGAGACTTCGCCGACCTTGATGCCGATATAGCGAACCGAGGCACCTTCCTCGAGGGAGACTGGCCCTTCGAACACAATGTCATAGGCCTTGAAATCCTGCCGGAACTGCGACTGGCCGAGCCACATGACAAAGCCCGCGATCGCGAAGGCTGCGATCAGCACGAAAGCGCCGATGAGGGCATAATTAGCGCGCGTTTCCATATCCGGTCTCCATTCTAGTGTCCGGTGGCGGCGCGGCCACGCGGGCCGCCAAAATATTCCTGCACCCAAGGGTGATCGAAGGCGCGCAGTTCGTCGATCGTTCCAATCGCCAGCACTTTTTTCTCGCCGAGCACGGCAATCCTGTCGCACGTCGCGTGCAGTGTATCGACATCATGCGTCACAAGAAAGACTGTGAGCCCCAGCGCCTGCTGCAGCTGGCGCACCAGGGAGTCGAAGCCTGCCGCGGTTATCGGGTCGAGACCGGCGGTCGGTTCGTCAAGGAAGAGGAGTTCGGGATCGAGGGCCAGCGCGCGGGCGAGGGCTGCGCGCTTGCGCATGCCGCCGGACAGGTCCGATGGGAACTTGTCGCCCGCCTCAGGCTCAAGACCCGCAAGGCGGATCTTCATGTCTGCCAGTTCGGCCCGCAACCGGGGGCCGATGTCCGAGTGCTCTTTCATGGGCACCATGACATTCTCGCGCACCGTGAGGTTCGAAAATAGGGCGCCATCCTGGAACATGACGCCCCAGCGGCGTTCGATTGCGCGGCGTTCTTCCGGATCGAGCTTTTCAAGACGGCTGCCGAACACCTCGACGCTGCCCGCAGCGGGTTTTTTCAGGCCGACAATGGCGCGCAGCAACACGGATTTGCCGCACCCCGAAGGCCCGATGATACCGATGATTTCACCACGGCGAATATCGAGATCGAGGTGCTCGTGGACGACATGCCTGCCATAGGCCGTCTTAAGGTCGCGGATGCGGATGATGGGCCCGGCGCTCATATGCCGAGCTCCATGTAGAAAATGGCGAACAGCGCATCAAGGGCGATGATCGCGAACAGGGCCTGTACGACGGAAGTCGTGGTGGCCTTGCCGAGAGACTGGACGCTGCCCCCAACATTCAGGCCCTGGCGGCAGGCGATGAGCGCACAAACGAAGCCGAAGACAGGCGCTTTCGACATGCCGACCCAGAACTGGTCGAGCGGCACCGTACTGCGCAGGCGCTCGATAAAGACGCCCGGATTGATGTCGAGCGAGAGCCAGCCGACCACGATGCCGCCCGCAATGCCGGCAAGTGTCGCGACGAAGGCCAGAACGGGGGTCATGATGAGCATGGCCAGAATGCGCGGGGCGACCAGGACTTCCATCGGCTTGAGACCAAGCGTCTGCATGGCGTCGATTTCCTGCCGCATCTTCATCGTGCCGATCTGGGCCGTGAAGGATGAATTGGTACGGCCGGCCAGGACGATGCCCGTGAGCACCACACCGAATTCGCGCAGCTCCGAATAGCCAATCAGTTCGACCGTGAAAATTTCTGACCCGAGGTCGCGCAACGTGGTCGCGCCAATATAGGCCACGACCATGCCAACGAAGAATGACAGGAACGCGATGATCGGAAGCGCGTCGAGGCCGGCTTCTTCCATGACTGAGACGATGCTTGTCCAGCGAAGCTTCCAGGGCTGGAGCAGGAGGCGCGCCACAGTGACCAGCGTTTCGCCAAGGAAAGCCAGCGTGGCAACGGTTTCGCCAATGATGTCCATGAAGCCCCGACCGGTGCGCTCCAAGAGGGCAAGGACACCGCGGTCCACGGCAGGCGCCTCTGGCGCGGGAGCCGAGACGGCATGGACCTGCGCAATAAGGCGGGCCGCTGTCGGGTGGACGCCGATGATATCCGGTTTGCCGTCCTCCGCAGCGCCTGACGCCCGCAAGGTGCGGTCGATGATATAGGCGCCTGCGGTGTCGAGCTGGCCAAGTTCGGAAACATCCAGCCGGAGCGGGGATTGGGCAGAGATTTCCCGCAAGGCATCGTCGACATCCTGCACATGCTGGACGGTCCAGTCCCCGGTCAGCCGGAGGACGGTGCGTTCGTCACTTTCATCAAGCGCGAATTCGGGGGAAACTGTGTCTGCCATCAGCGTGTAACTACCTGACTTGCCTAGCAAAACATGCTTAAGGCAAGGGCATTGAAAAAGATCAAATTTGATCGATCGGGACAAGGCATGAGCAATCGGCACCTCGAAATCACCCCTGTTTCTGCATCCCTGAGGGCAGCGTTTGCCATTTCCAGAGGCGCAAAGACTGAAGCCAACACGGTTCGCGTCAGACTGCAGCAGGACGCCGCAACAGGTTGGGGCGAATGTGTCCCCTATGCGCGCTATGGTGAAACCGTGGACAGCGTGGTGGCCGCCATCGAGTCCATGCGAAGCGCCATGGAAGCCGGGCTGACGCGCAGGGACCTGCAGGCGCAGATGCCCGCTGGTGCCGCGCGTTGCGCACTGGACTGCGCTCTCTGGGACCTTGAAGCGAAGCTAAGCGGAACCCCCGTCTGGCAACTCGCGGGCCTGCCGGAGCCAAAGCCGGTCGAGACGGCGGTGACGGTCAGCCTCGATACGCCCGAGGCCATGGCCTCAGCCGCCAAGACCACACAGGGCCGCCTTCTCAAGCTAAAACTGGGCGGTGCGGAAGACCTGAAACGCATTGAAGCGGTGCATGCCGCCCGGCCCGATGCCCGCCTGATTGTCGACGCCAACGAGGGCCTCCTGCCGGCCGAGTTCCCCGCCATTTCCAAGGCCGCGGCCAAGCTTGGTGTTGGATTGATTGAACAGCCCTTCCCGGCTGCGGATGATGCCGCGCTTGTACGCCGCCCTGCCCCGGTTGCGATCTGCGCTGACGAGAGCGCGCATACGAGCGCCGACATCCAGGACCTCGCCCGGCGCTATGACGCCGTGAACGTCAAACTGGACAAGACCGGCGGCCTGACCGAGGCGCTGGCGATGGTGCGCGCAGCAAAGGCCAGCGGCATGGGCGTGATGGTAGGGTGCATGGTGGCCGGGTCCATCTCGATGGCCCCGGCTGTGCTGCTGGCAGGCCTCTGCGACGCGGCCGACCTCGACGGGCCACTCTGGCTCAAGGATGATGTCGCGAACGGCCTGACCTACCGCGATGGCTGGGTTGATCCGCCGATCAGCGCACTCTGGGGCTAGGGTGACGCAACGCGATGCGAACGGCTGACCATCTTCCCGTTGCTGTTGTTAAATTGACCTCCTAGGATTTCACGACAAAAGCACCGGGAGGAAACGGGCATGGCGAAAGCCGAAGTACAGGGATTTGTGAACGATAAATTCGAAGGCGTTCGGAACCAGTTCCAGACACATCTGGATACGGGCGCGGATATTGGCGCGTCTTTCTGCGTGACGAAGGATGGCGAAACTGTCGTCGACCTTTGGGGCGGACATGCCGATGTCGAAAAGACCCGTCCCTGGGAAAAGGACACGATCGTCAACGTCTATTCGACGACGAAGACGATGACAGCACTGACCGCCCTCCTGCTGGCTGATCGCGGCGAACTCGACTTCGATGCACCGGTTGCGAAATACTGGCCGGAATTTGCTGCCAATGGAAAAGCCGACATCAAGGTCAGCCATTTGATGAGCCACTCAGCGGGCCTGTCGGGCTGGCGCGAGCCTATGACCAATGACGACCTCTACGATTGGGAGAAGGCGACCAGCCTCCTCGCCGCGCAAGCGCCCTTGTGGGAGCCAGGAACTGCCCCTGGCTATCATGCCATCACCCAAGGCTATCTCGTGGGCGAAGTCATTCGGCGCGTGGCAGGCAAAACCGTCGGCACCCTTTTCCGCGAAGAGATTGCCGGGCCGCTGGGCGCGGATTTTCATATCGGCCTGCCCGCCTCCGAAGATGCCCGCGTCGCGGACCTGAAACCGCCAGCGGATGCTAGCATCTCGGCTGATCCCACCATGACGGAGATCAAGAAAGTCACGCTCACCAATCCCGGGATCGACGTCAGCGAGACGCGGACGCGCGCCTGGCGCGGCGCGGAAATACCGGCGGCGGGTGGCACCGGCAATGCCCGCTCTGTGGCAATGATCCACACGATTCTCGCCAATGGGGGCATGGTGGGTGGCAAGCGCTTCATGAGCGAGGCTGGCTGCCGCAAGGCACTGGAAGAACAGATCCAGGGCACCGACCTGATCCTCGGCATTCCGGTGCGCTATGGGCTCGGCTTTGGCCTCTCCGGCCCGATGTCGCCAGCCCTCAACGAGCATTCCATGTTCTGGGGCGGCTATGGCGGCTCCATCGCGCTGATCGACATGGAGTCTCACACGACCATGTCCTATGCGATGAACCTGATGCATGGCACCACGACCGGCGACATGCGGGCAATCACCCTCGCCATGCAGGCATGGCAAGGACTGAATGCTTAAGGCCTCTGGCCCCTATTTCGCCGGGTCGAGGATATCCTTGAATCCGCTCGGCGCATGGGGGCCGAGGAAGAGCTGTTCGAACGTGCCGATGCCTTCGGAGCCGAGACCGTCGGGGCCTTCGTGCTTTGCACGGACGATTTCCTGGATGTGCAGGTTCTCGATGACATGCCACGGCATCTTTGCGGGTTCGAAATCCTCGCGCGCGATGGCGAGCTGGTCACCCCGGAAGGCGCCATGGCGATACTTGTCATGGCCATAGCCGATACCTTTCATCAGGAAGGTGCCAATCGGCTCAAACGTCACCTTGTGGGCACGGCCTGTCGCATCGGTCATGTCCAGCTGCGCGCTCTGCATGCGGCGGGTTCCGGGTGTGTAGACCGTGTTCATCTTGGCATCGGCGAGGTGCATGCCGCCGCCCTGGTCTGCCCCATCCGGGACGATGACGGCGCGGGTGTTCCACGGCGTTCCGGTCTCGTCATGGTTGACGTGATAGAACATTGAGAGGTTCGGGAAATTGGTCGGCGTCCAGATCCAGTAGAATTGTGGCGGCGGCGCCGGGATAAGCGGCTGGGCATCCGGGGCGCCGATCGGGCGCACGCCCCATGAGCGGTCGCGTGTACCGGAAAAGTCGGCCGGCTTGATGTCGACCTCGGTCCCATCCATGCGCAGGTTGCCTGACCAGCGACCGTTCTGCGTCATGCGCGTCAGGTCCATCATCATGCGCGGGCCCTGGCGACGGGTGAAGCGCGGCTCTTCAATCGGGAAGGCGCGGCCTTCGAATTCGACGTCGAGCGCAAGGCCCTCGGTTTCCTCAAGTCGCAGGCGGATCTTCTTCAGCGGCTCGATCACTTCGACTGAGAGTGGGCCGACATGCGTGTCCATGCGCTCCATGTTGAGCGGGCGCGAGAGATAGACGCTGGCCTGTTTGCCATTGCGGAGAATGGAGACGGCGCCGTCAATGATATTCAGGTGCGGGTAGACGCCCATGGCAGCGGCGAAGAAGGTCGAGCCGTCCGCGCTGTAGCCGTTGAAGAAATACCGGTCATAGAAATTTCGGTCTGAGCCGGAATAGGCCACAGGTTCGGGGGTCTGGTGGATTGGGTATTCGTCACCGGCGCTGAGCATGGGATATCCTTCCTTGGGGTCACCTCTTGGCGGGTGATGGGTCAGCTTTAGGGTGGACGATGGAGGTCAGCCCATCAAGGGGTGACGCAAAGGGAGGCAGCGCAATTCATGTCACAGATGACAGCGGCAGAGGCCAATATATTCCTGGCGGGTGCATTCAAGAGTTCCGGAAACCGCAGCGAAGTGACGCTGATGGAAAAAGGTCGGGCCGTGGTAAGACTGGTGGCTGATGAGACGCACTTGCGTCCGGGTGGCTATATTTCCGGGCCAACGCAAATGAGCCTCGTCGATACGGTCGCCTATATGGCGGTCATGACAGTGACGGGACACGAACCGATGACGGTGACAAGCAACCTGAACATCAACTTTCTGCGGCCCTGTATCGGGCCTGTGGTTATTGCCGATGCGCGGATCATGAAGATTGGCCAGGCGCTGGCCGTCATGGATGTGGATGTGCGCATCGAGGGCGCAGAGAAAGCCGCGAGTCATGCGATTGTAACCTATGCCCTGCCCCGCAAACCGGTGACGGACGCATGAACCGTCTCGGCCTGGCCGCCGCGCTCACCGGCTTTGCCGCCGTCGCGCTCGGCGCCTTCGGAGCGCACGGGCTAGACCTTGGCGGGGATGCCCTGGACTGGTGGGACAAGGCAACGCTCTACGGCCTCGTCCATGCCGCCGCAGCGCTCGCAATCGCAATTAGCAGCCAGACGGGCCTTTTGCGCCGCTCGGGCTGGGCGTTCATTGCAGGCGTGGTGATTTTTTCAGGCTGCCTCTATGCGATGGCGCTGGGCGCACCGCGATGGCTGGGCGCCATTGTACCGCTGGGCGGTGTATCATTTCTGGTGGGATGGGCGCTGGCCGGAGCAAGCGCCTTGCGTCGCTAGCTAACGATCGAATTCAGCGAGGCGTACTTGTCGGCCAGCTGGTCAGCCGTATCGCGGGCGGAATCGATCGTGTCGGCAAAGTTGGCGAGTTCTGCATCGACGGGAGCTGTATCCATGTCCATGTCGGCGCGCGCCGAAACCTGGCCCAGCGCCGTCTGGAAATTGCGGTAGGCCGTCTGGGCACGCACAAGCGCACGTTCATAGCTCATCACATCTGCGCGGGACGCGGCGTCGGCTGTCGTGCTGTTCAGGACGGCCCTGGCTTCGACCGAGACTGAGACCAGACCTGTACGCGCTGCTTCGCTGTCGGCAGAGATGCGCGAGAGCACGATGGCGGGAGCATTTGTTTGAGCGCCGATCCGGGTGGCATAATCGTCTGGCGTGTCGCCGCGGCCATTGATCAGCATGTCTGCGAAGCCGGCAAGACCGCCGGAAGCCTCGACCCATCCCTCTTCTGTGGCGCGGTCGGCATACTCAGCCGAAACCTTGCGCAGCGCGGACTGGTTGTGCGAGAGCCCGCTTTCCACTGTCGTTTCGCCCGGCACCATGGAGACGGTTGCACAACCGCCAAGAAGGCATAGGGATAAACTCAGGACTACGCTACGCATTAAACAGCCACCTCAAACACACTTGCGGGTCCCCACCCGTAATAATTCTTACGAATGGTAAAGAGCCAAGTCCAGTGATAGTTCCAAGACTTGCTGACAATTAGTGAAGAACGCATGAATAAACGCCAGACCCGCCGTACATTGTATCCACGACACGATTCCCGCCGCAGCGGACGTTTACGCGTTTCAGATATTCATGAGATTTACTGGGAAGAATCAGGCAATCCGGACGGCATCCCGGTAGTTGCCCTGCATGGGGGACCCGGCGGCGGCTCAAACCCTGAAATGCGCCGCTTCTTCGATCCGACACGCTATCGCATCTTCCTGTTCGACCAGCGCGGCTGTGGCCGCTCGACGCCGCATTCGGAACTGCGCGAGAACACGACCTGGGACCTTGTCGATGACATGGAGACCCTGCGCGCGCATGTCGGCGTCGACCAGTGGGTTGTTTTCGGCGGCTCCTGGGGCTCGACCCTGTCACTGGCCTATGCCGTGACGCATACGGAGCGTGTGCTGGGCGTCGTGCTGCGCGGCGTGTTCCTCGTGTCGAAAGCCGAAATCAGCTGGTTCTACCAGTCGGGCGCCAGCCGCCTTTTCCCGGATTCCTATGACCGCTATATCGCTCCGATCCCCGAGGACGAGCGCGGCGACCTTCTGAATGCCTTCCACAAGCGCCTGATCGGCAGCGACAAGAATGCGCGCATCGAAGCGGCCCGCGCCTGGGCCCGCTGGGAGGGCGAGACGCTCTCGATCAAGGGCCCGGTGACGACACCGCCGCGCTTCAACGAGGATGATTTTGTCGATGCCTTCGCCCGGATCGAATGCCACTATTTCGTCAATCGCGGCTTCTTTGCCCATGACTCATGGCTGCTCGCGGAATGCGAGCGGACGTTGAAGGATGTGCCCGGCATGATCGTTCACGGGCGCTATGACGTGGTGACGCCGCTATCAACAGCCTGGGCGCTGTCCAAGGTCTGGCCAAAAGCGGAGCTGCACATCATTCCCGACGCCGGCCACTCCTCGATGGAGCCGGGCATTGTCGACCACCTCATACAGGCTACGGATGATCTGGCTGACATGTTCGGACCGACGAAAAAGAGCTGATGCGCCAGCAACGCCTGTGGGGGCGCTTGGGATTCTCTAGCCAAGGCCGCATTGAAACTGCCGGGAAGCGGGATCGGAACCCATGGATGTTTCCGCAACGCGCACATGTCATCAGACAGATAGACCACGTCCACGCGGCCATGGTTCGCGATGGCCCAGAGCATGTGTGAACCGGGGCGATCGTTTGCCTTGAACCATGCGTCTAAGCGCTGGATGCGGAGATAGACCAATGGCCAGATCGGCAACAGGTACCAGGGCAGGCCCTGCATGGGGCAGAACAGGCTGAAGGCAGGCATCGGCATAAGTATATGCCGGGTGCCATGCAGGTTGGATAAGGTGGCGCGCCCCTCTCACGCAGGAGAGAGGGGCTATGCGGCCCTATTCGACAGGGGCAACCCAGTTGGGGCCAAGCAGGGCCGTAAGGGCGCCCGGCAGTTGCACGTGGTACTGGTCCTGAATCTTGTCCATGAACCCGAAGACCAGAATGATCCCGACAAAGGGCGGCACGAACCAGCGCATCACGAGGCGCCAGAGATTCATGATTGTGCCTTCGCCAAGCTCTGAGGTCAGCATTTCACGGCTGAGAACCCAACCCGCGAAGATGACGGTCAGCAGGCCGCCAAGTGGCAGGAGCAGGCCTTCGGTCATGAAGTCCATGAAGTCGAGATATTCGAGCGAGAAGACATAGGCCGCCCCAATCATGAACAGGCCGAACCCGAGGCCACTCGCAGCGCCGAGGCGAGTGACGCCCTGGCGTTCCTCCAGCCAGGACACGCCGACTTCGAGCAGTGAGATGGACGAGGTGAAGGCGGCAAAGAGCGCGAGGGCGAAGAAGACCGATGCGAAGATTGCGCCGCCCGGAATGGCGCCAAAGGCCACCGGCATGGACACGAAGAAGAGGCTTGGCCCACCGGCCGGATCAAGCCCTGCCGCAAAGACGATGGGGAAGATGGCAAAACCGGCAATCAGGGCAACAAGCGTGTCGGAGGCCACGACGATCAGTGACGAGCGCGTGATGTCCGTATCCTTCGAGAGATAGGCACCGTAGGTAATCATCAGGCCGACACCAACACCGATAGAGAAGAAGGCCTGGCCGATGGCGGCGAGGAACGTGCCAAAGCCGACATCTGCCCATTTCGGCTGGAGGATGAAGGCTGCTGCGCGGGCTGTGTCACCATTGGTGACCGAGAAGCCGACAACCACGATCAGCATGACGAAGAAGGCCGGCATCAGGATGGAGGACGCCTTTTCGATGCCGCCCTTGATGCCTCGGCCGACCACGAAAACATTGGCCCCGATGAAGCAGGCCAGCAGGGCAAGAATGTACCATTTGGAACGAAGCGGATGTTCGCCCTGCCCGATCGTATCGGCGAAGTTCTGGCCGGAGGCCGCTGCGTCCATCCCATCGAAACCGCCAAATGACTGGAGCAGGAAGGCGATCAACCAGGCCGAGATCACGACATAGAAGGACAGGATGAAAAACGCGGTGAGCGTGCCGATCCAGGGCGCGATACCCCAGTTCTGGCTCTTGCTTTCCGCCCGCGCGAGCGACTGGATGCCCTCGACGGCGGACATGCCGGATTTGCGACCCATCGCATATTCCGCCATCAGCAGCGGCAGGCCGATGAGCAGAACGCACATCATGTAGATCAGGATGAAGGCGCCGCCGCCTTCTTCGCCCGCCGTATAGGGAAACCGCCAGAAATTGCCGAGACCGACTGACGAACCGACCGCCGCCATGATGAATCCGAAGCGCGAGCCCCACTTGTCTGTCTTGCGGCCAATGCCTGCCATATGCCCTCTCCCCGGGGTAGATTGTTTCGCACGACCCTAGCGGGCACGGCATGGAAATCAATTGCAGGGTCTGTTAGCGGGTCAAATGATGCCCGTCGAGGACAGCTTTTCGTCTCTATGCATATGCGCCGACAGGATGAGACCGAAACAGGCCATTGTCGTGAGCATGGCCGTGCCGCCATATGAAATGAGCGGGAGCGGCATGCCGACGACCGGCAGGAGGCCGATCACCATGCCGACATTGAACACGATATAGAAAGCCACCGTCGCGGCCGCGCCTGCCGATGCGAGCCTTCCGAACCAGCTGTGGGACTGCGAGGCGGAATAGAAAGACCATCCGAGGATAATGGCGAAGCCGATGAGTAGCGCGGTCGTGCCGAGGAAACCGAATTCCTCACCGATGACGGTGAGGATGAAATCGGTATGCTGCTCAGGCACATAGTCCTGCTGGGACTGAATGCCCTGGAGGAAGCCCTTGCCGTTCACGCCGCCACCGCCAATGGCGATCAGGCCCTGTTCGATCTGGTAGCTTTCACCGAGCGCATTGGTCGCTTCGCCGGATAATTGGGCGAGGAACGTGTCGACCCGCTCGCGCTGGTAATCTGCCAGGACGAAGTAGATGCCCGGCACGGCCGCGATGCCAGCCAGGATGCCGACAAGGATGACGCGCATCGACAGACCAGCCAAGAAGATGAGCACAGCAGCTGACGCAACGAGGGCCAGCGTGGTGCCGAAGTCAGGCTGCTTGAAGATCAGGGCAGCCGGGATGAGCATGATGCCAACGGCGCCGAGATGAATGAGGACGCGGCCCGATGTCGGGGTGATGACGCGGTCATAGTACCATGCGAGTGCCATCGTGGTGGCGAGCTTGGCGAACTCTGACGGCTGCACGGCCACCGGCCCGATCTGCAGCCAACGCTGGGCGCCGCCGCCTGTCACACCCATCACCTCGACAAGCACCAGCAGAAGCACCGTGAAAGCATAGGCCGGCAGGGCCAGCGTGCGCCACCAGCTAAGGGGCATCATGGCAAGCAGGAGCATCATTACGAAGGAAATGCCAAAGCGCGTGAGCTGGAGATACCAGAGGTTATGCTCAGCCGGATTGGTATAGGCAGAAGAATACAGCATCGCGACGCCCGTAAGCGCCATGGCAATGATCAGGAGGATGAAGCCCCAGGGCAGTTTCGCAAGCCGGCGGAGCGGACCCATCGTCTCGAAATTGAGCGAGGTGGCGGTGCGTGTGCGCGCCTCGCCGCGGCTGAAACCGGTATAGCCGTCGCGGCTCATGTCGGCTCACCCTGTCCGGGCGGTGTGACGGAGGCCGTCTTGCCATAGGCGGGCTTTCGGCCGCTATCGTTCTCGATGGCGAAACGCAGGATATCGCGCGCGAGCGGCGCGGCGGCGCCGGAGCCGCTTTCGCCATGCTCGACCACGATGGCGCAGGCATACTTCGGATTGTCTGCCGGCGCGTAGGCGACGAACAGGGCGTGATCGCGCAATTCGCGCTCGATATCGAGGCCCTTTCGGATCCCCTTGTCGCGCTCAGCCATGGTGATGCGACGCACCTGCGCGGTGCCCGACTTGCCGGCGATACGCGGGCCGCCAAGGCCAAGATCGCCCGAGCGATAGGCCGTACCGCCTGCCTCCGAGGTCACGCCGTACATGCCGGACTTCATGATGTTGATGATATCCTTGTCGAGCGGCTGGTCGAGGATGCCATCCCCGTCCGATTGCGGGCCAAGGCCGACAAGATGAGGTTTCAGGCTACGCCCTTCCGAGGCGATACGTGCCGTCATGAGCGCAAGCTGGAGTGGCGTGACGCCCAGCTGGCCCTGGCCAATGCCGAAGTTCAGCGTTTCGCCTTCATACCAGGGCTCACCCACCGCGCGCTGTTTCCACTCGGGGTCCGGCACGAGGCCGCCCCGCGCGCCAGTCATGCCGAGTGTCCAGGCTTCACCGAAGCCGAACTTGCGTGCGGTCGCGGCAATCGCCTCGACGCCGGTACGCCGCGCGATGTCGTAGAAATAGACGTCGCACGAATGCTTGATGCCATTGTGCATGTCCATCGAGCCGTGGCCGCCCTTCTTCCAGCAGTGCCATGTGCGGTTGCCGAAATGGTAGTAGCCATTGCAGGTGACACGGTCCGTAGGCTTGACCGCGCCGGATTCGAGCGCGGCGGTGGCGACAACCATTTTGAACGTGGAGCCCGGCGGGTAAACGCCGCCATGCGCGCGCGGATAGAGCGGTGATTGCGGGTTGTCGCGCAGCTCGGCGTAGGCCGTGCCCGAAATCCCGTTGACGAAATCATTCGGGTCAAAGGCCGGCGTCGACACCATGGCGAGCACATCGCCGGTCTCGATATCGATCATGACAGCGGCGCCGCTCTCTTCGCCAAAACGCTCGATCGTGGCGCGCTGGAGATCGGAATCGATTGTTATGTAGAGGTCCTTGCCGGGAACAGGCGCGAAGCGGTCGTCGGGGATTTCCTCGATGACGCGGCCGTGGGCATTCGTCACCAGCTTGCGGAAGCCCGGCTTGCCGCGCAGGTATTCCTCGGCAAAGCGCTCCATGCCCTGTCGACCGGTGCGCATGTCAGGGTGGCGGAACAGCTTCTCGAGGCGCTTGGCCTCGTCCCCCTCCATGCCCACTGAAAGGCGTTCGAGGTCGTCCTGGCTCGCCCGGGCGACATAGCCGAGCACGTGCGCAAAATCCCGGCCGCGCGGATAGGACCGCGTCAGCGCCATCTCGACCTGCACACCGGGAATTTCGGCGGCATGCACGTTCATGCGCGCAAAGTCTTCATAGGACAGTTCGTTGGCGACAACGACCGGCACGAAGCCGGCATTGCGGCGCCTGCTGGCGGTGATCTCGCCAGCCAGCCGCTCGACACGTTCGTCCGGCAGGTCAATCAGTGCGGCGACCTGCGCCAGCGTACCGGCCGGATCGCGTGTCTGTTCAGGCACGATGGAGACACGGCCGGCGCGGCGGTGTGACGCCAGCGGCTTGCCGAACCGGTCAAGGATGCGGCCCCGCTGCGGCGGTGCAAGTGCCAGCTTGATATGGTTGTCCTCGGCGGCGGCCTGGTATTTCTCGCGCTCAAGCACCTGAAGCTGGAACAGGCGGGCGACCAGCCCAGCCCAGACAACACCCCCCGCGCTCGCGGCAAGGATCATGCGGCGCGTGAAATCGTCTTCGATGCTGCGATTACGGCTCATGTCGTCTGCCCCACGGATTCGCCGGGTGCCCGGCCAAGATCGAACAGGCGGTGGCAGGCCGCATAAATGACGCCTGTCGTGAGGAAAGCGGCGAAGAGCGGCGTTGCCCGCACCGCATGGTCTTCAAGCGCACTGGCCATCAGCCAGAGGACGAGGAAACCGGAAATGAATTGCAGGATTGGCGCGATGACGGCGACCAGGGGCTCGTTCATTACGTCAAACATCCCGGCGATCCAGGCGCTGAACCCATAGACGACGAGATTCACGATGACGAAACAGCCGAGGGGCGCATTGAAGCTGATATCCTGGATCAGCCCGAAAGCGATCAGAAGGATCATCGGCCGCAGCGACATGCCAACACGGCCCCAGCCGACCGCGCCCCATAGGGCGGCATAGGGCCATGCGATGGACAGGCCGAACAAGGTCTTGGGCGTCAGCCCAAGCAGGCCGATTGCAGCAATCGCGAAGGCCCCGAACAACAGGCGGGGTGTGGGTCCTGTAATGGACCAGAGACTCTTGCGCGGCCGACCGGATTTGCGGGTAGCCATTACTGGCGCACCCCCTGGGCAGCGCTCGCCTGTTCAGGCACAACGTCATCGGAAGCCGGGATTTCCTCGACCGCAACGGGCGTGTCGATGAGCGGCGGCGGTATCATCTGCACATAGCCGCCAGCGCGGCGCGCCATGCCAAATTTCACGCGCCAGTCTCCGCTGAGAAGCCGCGCCTCACCCACGATCAGGCCGCGCGGAAAGGCGCCACCTTCAGCCGACGTGAGAATACGTTCGCCCTCGATGAAGCCCGTGCGCTCGGGCATGTCCGTCATGCTGCCAAGCCCGTCGCGTCCGCCGTAAAGGATGGCGCGCACGCCGCTCACTTCGCCCATGACAGGCACGCGGCTATTGAAGTCCGTGATCAGGAGTATGCGCGAGGAATGCTCGCCGAGCTGGATAACCCGTCCGACGAGTCCGCCTTCATTGAGGGCAATCGCCCCAGGATCAACGCCTTGCGCACGACCGGCATTGGCCAGCAATGTCTGGGCGAATGGGCCGTCGCTTTCGGCTGTGACGCGTGCCGTCACGCCGCGCACGGGCGGTTCGCCCATCAGGTTCAGAATCTGCTCATAGGCTTCGAGGCGCTCTGCCATGGATATGGCGGCCGCCTTGTAGCGCGAAAGTTCGCGCACTTCGGCTTCAAGATCCTTGATGCGTCGCTCGCGTGCGACCTGACCGGTCATACGGGCCCAGAGGCTGATCGTGTCGCCACCGCCGAGCCGGTCTCCGGCTGTGGTGCGGACAGGATCGAAAACGTGACGAATCTGAGGGGCCGACTGGGCAACCACGAGGGCCGCCGCGCCGAATATGAAGACAAAGAGAATCAGTCGCTTGGCTGAGCGCTGCTTCGGTTTTTGTCCTGATCGGCTTAGGCGCGCCATTCGCCCTGTTTCCTTGCCGTTTTTTCTGCCCGTTTCCCTAGACTTCCGGAGACAGGACCGTTTTCATTTTCGAGTAGTTTTCTAGCACATAACCGCAGCCGTTCACGACGCATTTCAGCGGATCGTCTGCAATCATCACAGGCAATTGCGCCTGTTCGCGGATGACCGTGTCGAGGTTGCGCAGCAGCGCGCCGCCGCCCGTCAGCACGATACCGCGATCAACGATATCGGCGGCGAGTTCAGGCGGCATGGCTTCGAGCGCGATCTTCACGGCGTCGATGATATCATTCACCGGCTCGCTGAGCGCTTCGGCGATCATGGCCTCGGTGATCTCGGTTTCCTTGGGCACGCCATCCAGCGTACCGCGGCCGCGCACGGTGAGGGCCATGCCGGTGCCGTTTTCAGGCGCCATGGCTGTGCCGATCTCTTTCTTGATCCGTTCGGCCGACATTTCGCCGATCAGGATCTTCTGCTCACGGCGAAGATAGTTGACGATGGCCTGATCCATCTTGTCGCCGCCAACGCGCACGGAGCGCGAATAGACGATGCCGCCAAGCGACAGGACAGCCACTTCCGACGTGCCGCCGCCGATGTCGACAACCATAGACCCGGCCGGTTCGTCGATCGGAAGACCGGCGCCGATTGCGGCGGCCATGGGCTCTTCAATCAGCTGGACTTCACGGGCACCGGCCGCAAGGGCCGACTGGTGAATGGCGCGGCGCTCAACGCTGGTGGCGGAGCTTGGCACGCAGATGATGATGAGGGGAGACACGAACGCCCGGCGGTTATGAACCTTCCGGATGAAGTGCTTGATCATTTCCTCGGCAACTTCGAAATCGGCGATCACGCCATCGCGCATCGGGCGAATGGCTTCCATGTTCACCGGCGTCTTGCCGAGCATGTTCTTGGCTTGCTCGCCCACCGCATAGACGATTTTGCGGCCGCCTTGGGTCATGTAGGCAACGACCGAAGGCTCATCGAGCTTGACGCCCTGGCCCTTCACATAGACCAGCGTATTCGCTGTGCCGAGGTCAATGGCCATGTCCGTGGACAACATGCCGAGTAGGCTACCAATCATGACGTCTACGAGCTCTTTCTGATGTGCAATGGACCCTCCGCCCATTACAAGTGTGCAATTCTATACACAGCCCCATAACCCATGTGCCGTTAACGCCCATTTAATGCAAGGGACTGACGGCAGATAAGCGGAACGCTGCGTACATCCCCCGCAGATCAATGGTATTCATTGAGATTCACTATCATATCGCCTGTTGTCATTGACCCAGAACGGAACGCATCGTTCCGAAATGGTAAACGGCGCGAGGCTGTTTGTTAACAAATGGGCGGTTTTAGATTGGCAGGCGCAGCCGCACGATTCGTACACTTGTCAGGCCGGGTGCGAATTCCGGCCTGCTTCCGGCGCTGATGAGCGGAATATGAATGCCCTGTTCGGAAACCATTCGGTCGGCCTTCTGTAAACCAAACCTGCAGCATCGGTCTGGCCCATAAAAGCGTTCCCAAACCCATCAGCGCTCATGGCTTGATCATACCCCTGGCAAGCCCTGACCGGTGCTGCATTTTTTCTTAGGCCGCATGTCCTGAAATCTCGTCCAGCTCGCGCACGATCCGGTCGGCAGGCTCCTGCTCGCTGTCATGGCGCGCATGCTCGGCTTCAGCTCGGAAGAGGGCTGGACGGGCCATTGACGGGAAATGGATATGCGTGTCGCCCCGGCCCCGTATCGTAAGGCGGCCATAGCGAAACAGGCGCCCAAGCGGGCCTTGATGAATGGCGCTGCCCTCGATGGCGTCCAGCGTGATTTCCTGGACATCTGCCCGGAAAAATCCTGATTTCAGGATAACGCGCCGGTCTGTCACAACAAATTCCGTGGTGCGCAGGCGGATCTGCTCAGAAATGAACATGACGACGCCGATCACGAGCACGCCGAGGAAAATCAGGGCCAGCCAGCCCGGCACCCAGCTCAATCCATGGAACCGGCCGCGATAGACCACGTGCTCGCCGTCATAGAGCCTTTTCTCGATATAACCTGCCATGGAAATTAACCTTGTCGCCTGCCGACCAATGGGTGGCGCGGGCTGAGGTTCCCGGTCAGGCGGCGGTGACGAACGTGGCGATGACTTTCTTGCGGCCGGTCTTGTCGAAATCCACTGTGAGCTTGTTGCCCTCAGCAAAAGCGACCTTGCCGTAGCCGAACTTGTCATGGAATACGCGGGACCCTGGCTTGAAGGCGCTGGTTCCGCCTGACGTGGCGGCCAATGGGCCGGCCTCGCCGGGCGCGCGGGACGGTGTGCGGGAGGCATTTTCCTGCAGCCGCTTCCAGCCGGGGCTGTCATAGGACGAGCGGGCACCGAGGTCTTCCATCGTGCCGCTGAAGGCTTCTTCGCCGCCCGGAAGACCCGAAAAACCGGTCTCGCTCATCGCATCGACGTGTTCATGGGGAAGTTCATCGACGAAGCGGCTCGGCATGACGCTCTGCCAGCGGCCATATATCTGGCGATTGGCAACGAAAGAGATATAGGCACGGGCGCGGGCGCGGGTTATGCCGACATAGGCGAGGCGGCGCTCTTCCTCGAGGCCCTTGAGACCGCTTTCGTCGAGGCTGCGGCGGGACGGGAAGACTTCCTCCTCCCAGCCGGGCAGGAAGACCATGGGCCATTCGAGGCCCTTGGCGCCGTGCAGCGTCAGGATCTGGACCTGGTCCTCCCCTGCCCCGCCGCTGGATGCATCCATGACCAGCTGCACGTGCTCGAGAAAGCCGGCCAGCGTATCAAACTCGCCCATGGCCCGCACGAGCTCCTTCAGGTTGTCGAGCCGTGTCTGGGCCTGCGGGCTACGGTCCTTCTGCAGCATGTCGGTATAGCCCGACTCATCGAGGATCACTTCGGCCAGCTCGGTATGCGGCAGGCCATTGGCGAGCTTGTCGCGCCACATGTTGATATGGTCGATGAACTGGGTCAGGCCGCGCTTGGCGCCGCCTTTGATTTCGTCAGTCTGCAGCACCATGGGCGTCAACGTGTAGAGACTGCGTCCGTCCGCGCGGCCATAGGCCTGCAGTTTCGCCAGTGTCGTGTTGCCGACGCCGCGTTTGGGCTCGTTGACGACGCGTTCGAAGGCCAGATCGTCGTCGGGCGAACGGATGAGGCGCAGATAGGCCATCGCATCGCGGATCTCGGCGCGCTCGAAGAAGCGCGGGCCGCCGATGACGCGGTAGGGGATGCCCAGCATGATGAAGCGTTCCTCGAAGGCCCGCATCTGCCAGGAGGCGCGCACCAGCACGGCGCAATCGTCATGCTTGCCGCCTGCGCGGACCCAGCTTTCGATGTCATCCGCAATAAGGCGGCTTTCAGCCTCCCCGTCCCACAGGCCGCGTACTTTGACTTTCTCGGCATCCATGCTGTCGGCGTCACTGTCGTCACCGACAAAGAGCGTCTTGCCGAGGCGGCTGCGATTATGGCTGATCACGCTGGAGGCGGCGGCGAGGATGTGGCGTGTGGAGCGGTAGTTGCGCTCGAGCCGGATCACCTTAGCGCCGGCAAAATCCTTCTCGAAGCGCAGGATGTTGTCCACCTCGGCGCCGCGCCAGCCATAGATCGACTGGTCGTCATCGCCAACGCAGCAGATATTGTGGTTGCCCTGCGCAAGCATGCGCAGCCAGAGATACTGGGCGACGTTCGTGTCCTGGTACTCGTCGACGAGGATGTATTTGAAACGGGCGTGATAGTCCTTCAGCACGTCCGGATTCTCGCGGAACAGCGTGATATTGTGCACCAGAAGATCGCCGAAATCGCAGGCGTTCAGAACCTTCAGCCGGTTCTGGTAGATCTCGTAGCATTTGATGCCCTTGCCATCGGCGAACATATGCGCGTCTTCGGACGGCACACGGTCCGGCGTGAGGGCGCGGTTCTTCCAGCCGTCAATGAGGCTGGCGAGGAAACGCGGCGTCCAGCGTTTGGCGTCAATGTTCTCAGCCTGGATGATCTGCTTGCAAAGACGGACCTGATCGTCGGTATCGAGGATGGTGAAACTGGATTTCAGGCCGACGAGTTCGGCATGCTGACGCAGGATCTGCGCGCTGATCGAGTGAAACGTGCCGAGCCAGCGCAGGCCCTCGCCGTCCGGTCCGATCAGTTTCAGCGCCCGCTCGCGCATTTCGCGGGCGGCCTTGTTGGTGAAAGTGACCGTCAGGGTCTGGCTGGGCCAGGCCTTCTTGGTGGCAATGATATGCGCCAGCCGCGTGGTCAGCACACGCGTCTTGCCGGTGCCGGCGCCAGCAAGCACGAGGAGCGGGCCATCGGTGTGCAGCACGGCTTCGCGCTGCTCCGGGTTCAGGCCGGCCAGATATTCAGCCTCACCTGCTGCAGCGGGGGGACGCGCAGCAGCCATCTGGCTGATCGAGAGACGATTCGGATTGGAACTCATGCAGAACATATAGCAGGGATTGGCCAATGTGTTAGGCTAAAGCCGCACCAAGCAGGGAGGCGCCCATGAACAATGAGGCTACCGAGAAATATCTGGAGACCGCGAAAAAGAACGTGCTCGCAAAGACCGGCAAGACGGTGGAGCATTGGGCGGAGGTTGTGAAGGCCAGCGGCATCGAAAAGGTTAGCCAGCAAGTGGCGATGCTGAAGGAAAAGCATGGCATTACCCATGGCTATGCCCAGATGATCTGCCAGATCGCCAACGGGCGCCTTGATGCCTCTGTGCATGAGCTTCTGGAGATGCAGTTCAAGGGCAAGGAAAGCCTCAAGCCGCTTCATGACGCCATTACAGCCTATGCCGGGAAACTGGGTAAGGATGTCGGGGTTGATCCCGGCAAGACAGCGACGAGCCTGCGCCGCAGCAAGAAATTCGCCGCCATCGTTCCGGCGTCAAAAACGCGGATCGATCTTGGGCTTAACCTGAAAGGCATGCCTGGCAATGACCGGCTGGCCGAGGAAAAGCCGGGCGCCATGTGCACGCACAAGGTGCGTCTTGAATCGGCTGCGGATTTCGACGCGGAGGTGAAGGCCTGGCTCAAGGAGGCTTACGAGAAAGCGTGACGAACAAACTTTTCCCTATCGTACGCCTCCCCGATCTCCCCCTTGAGCCGTTTGAGATGGGAGATGCCTATGTCGGCCGCGATGCAGGCTTCAGTGACGGCATTGGCCTGACGCAACTGGGCGCGTCCTACACGGAGGTACCGCCGGGCAAATCGGGCTGTCCCTTCCACGTTCATCATGTCGAGGAGGAAATGTTCGTTATCCTGGAGGGTGAAGGCACTTACCGATTTGGTCCTGACAGCTATCAGGTCAAAGCGGGCGATGTGCTGGCCGCGCCGCGGGGCGGGCCTGAATATGCCCACAAGCTGACCAATACGGGCAAAGTGCCGTTGAAATACCTCAGCATCTCAACGCGCGCCGATACCGAGATTTGCGAATATCCAGATAGCGGGAAGTTCCTCGCCAATACGAAAGAACCTGGTTCGCGCACCAATCGTTTTCGCTACCTTGGTAGGATGGAGAGCGAGGTAGATTACTGGGATGGGGAAGACTCGCCGGACTGATCAGGGTTTCCGGAACGCGATCGTCACCTGGCCGATCTCGATGCCGTAGCGGGTAACATAGGCCCGGTTCAGCAACACATCGTCTTCCATCAGGTACATCCAGTCGTCGAAGCCGACATTCCATGTCGAATCGCCGACCTTCAGGTCGACTTTGTATTTCCAGTTGAAGGCATTGCCCGAGACTCGGCCCTCGGCAGGCACAGGCACATCGCCTGCCGTCCCGCGATAGGCGCCATTGCCGAGCACATCAATTTCCCAGACCCGGGTATCGCGCTCACCATCGTCATATTTGAAATTTTCGGTCAGGGTCAGCCGGTCACCGTCAAGTGTGCCGGTAATGTCCACCTTGAACTGGCGACGGACCTTGCCGAACCGATCCTCGAACACGCCATAGGCCTGTGTCTGCCCCAGAAAATAATCTTCAAGCACCAATTGGCGCGGACTATCGGCAAACTGGGTCACATTCTGGCTGACACAGGCGGCGCCCAGCGTAGTGGCCGCGATGAGGGCGGGCGTGAGGGCTTTCGTGAGGCGCATGTCGTACATCTCCTGTGACAGCATGGAATGTGCTGTTCCTGTGTACGAAGGCGCAGGCCAATCGGATGAAAATGACCCCGCCTGCCAGCCCGGAATTAAACAGGGATGACAAGCGGGGCTAACAGGAACGCAAGTACCGGTGCCGCAACCGAACAGCTCCCGGAGGCAAACGGAACGTCAGTCTAAGGCCCCAGGCCATCAAGCGAAGTAATATACGGAAAAGTGTTGCGCCTTGACGGTCACAGCCATTCTGGCGTGCCAGGCACACACTTTCATGGCGCCGATACTTCCACATTTTCCGTCTACGTTCAATATTTTTTCGTGCTTTAGTAGAGCGTCGCAAGCGACTTTGCATCATAGTTCGCGAGTTCGTCGAGACGACCTTCACGCACTTTCTTAGCCCATTCCGGATCCTGCAGCAGGGCCCGGCCAACAGCCACCATGTCAAACTCGCCGCGCTCAAGACGCTCTTCAAGATCATCGAGCTTGCGGATGGTGGCGCCTTCGCCGCGGAAGGCCTTTTCGAAGTCGCCCGTCAGGCCGACAGAGCCGACCGTAATGACAGGCAGGCCAGTCAGTTTCTTCGCCCAGCCAGCCGCGTTGAGGCCGTTCTCGCCGTCGACTTCCGGGAATTCGGGTTCCCAATAGCGGCGCTGCGAGGCGTGGAGCACGTCGACACCCGCATCAACGAAGACCTTGAGGAAGGCTTCGTATTCGGCTGGCGTGTGGGCCAGCCTCACGGTGTAATCCTGTTGTTTCCATTGGGAGAAACGCAGGATGATCGCCATGTCCGGCCCGACCTGCTTGCGGGTTTCCTTGATGATGTCCGCTGCGAAAGTGGCGCGCTCCGGCAGCGATCCGCCGAAGCGGTCGTCACGCTTGTTCATCACGTCCCAGAAGAATTCGTCGATCAGGTAGCCGTGTGCCCCGTGAATCTCGATGGCGTCGAAGCCGATGCGGGCTGCTTCGCCTGCCGCGTTCGCGAATGCCATGACCATGTCGTCCACTTCGGCACTAGTGGGCTGCTCGAACACTTCCTTGCCGGAATGCGTAACACCGGACGGGCTGTCGGTCGGCGCCTCGGGCTCCGGGCCGGTACCTGGCTTGCGCATCATGCCCTGGTGCCAGAGCTGCGGGGCGATGAGGCCGTTATTGGCGTGAACCTTCTCGACGACGCGCTTCCAGCCTGCGAGCGAATCAGCGCGGTGGAAGTTCGGCACGTTGGGGTCATTCGACGCGCCGCCCCGTTTGACCGTGGTGCCTTCGGTCACGATCAGGCCGACATCAGCGGCCGCCCGGCGCGCATAATAATCAGCGACATCCTCGCCCGGTATGCCGCCCGGCGACTTGCTGCGCGTCATTGGGGCCATGACGATCCGGTTAGGGAGGTTGAGCGACTTGATCTTGAGCGGTTTGAAAAGCGGGCTGGTCATGTGGGGCAGGCTCCATTGAATTCTGAAGATGACAAGTGGCGTCGCCCCCCGCTCGCGTCAACCATTGACCTAAGGGTCGCCTCAGGGCACCGGTTCATGGCAGGTTCACGCTGACTTCAACAGTCTGCGAATCGGACGTGACAAAAGGGGGGGACTGTTTCCATGCGGTATAGCCTGTTGGCCTTGGCTGCGGTGTGTCTGGCGGCCTGCCAGACACCCGGATATGATTACGAAGCACGCATCGCGCCGAACTATCCTCAGGCCGCTGAATTCCGTGATCCCGAAATCGGACGCTTCCGTGGTCCTGGCGGCGATGTGGCGGAAGCGGAATTTGGCGCCATGATCTCGGAAATCAGTCTGGATGGCCGCCCCTGGTTCGTACGCTCTGCTGGCGCACCGGACAGCCTTTACGAAGGCGGCGTTACCATTGAAGGCTGGGAAGCCGAAGTGCGCTATGAACGCGACCGGCGCTGTGTGGAACATGAGGGCCTGTTCAACTGCAAGCGTCAGGGCATTGTGGAAACGGAATGCAGGAACGAGACGGTTACCGTTTCAGTGACGGCAACATTGGTTGATCTCGGCGCCAACCGGCCCGTGTTCACCTCTGTTCAGTCCGGCTCTGCAGCGCGCGATACATGTATCGACATCGCCGAGTATCGTGACGGCACAGTCGACACCGGCACCTACCGTGATCCCTATCGCAGCAGCTATAATCCGTATGACGCGCCCATCGGCCTGGTGCATGACGCTGTTATCGATGCTGTCCGACGCTTTCGCTATGATATTGCGCCCTACAACAAAACGCTGCGTGCAGAGATCATGCAGAAAGGCCTGATCCCCGAAGAGCAGAATGATACGCGCTTCACGCTGGCGGTCGACGCAACCCGGAACGGGAACTTCCTCGGGGCCTGCGCACAGTGGGACGAACTGGCCCGCGAATACCCGCGCGCACCGGCTGTGCTTCACAATCAGGGGGCCTGCGCAGAGGCACGCGGCGACATGGAAACGGCGCAGCTGCGCTATGCACGGGCATCCGAGCTGGCCAGCCAGATCCCGCTGCTGGACGACAAGTCGGCAATGCCCATCTTTGATGCGCTCGAGCGGGTATCAGGGCGTCGCTACGATGAAATGCTGCTGGATGGCAGCCTGCCGAAAAGCGGGAGCTAGGGCCTAATAGCCGAACATCGTGGCGAGCGTGACACCGGATTCCGCCGCTTCGGCAGCGATGCCCCAGGCAATCCCGCCTGAGAAGGCTGCGACGCAGAACACGAATTTGATGAGGATGTTTTTCATCTGACGGCCACTCCCGGTTTGGAACACTTCACCAGAGCAAAGTGCAAAGCCGGGGCCGCTCGAAAGGACCTGGTTAACCCTGTTTTTCGGGGTCTTCGCCCAAGCGGTGGCCCTCTGTGAGCCGGGCGAGTTTCTCAGCGCGGGCTTGTTCCAGCGACTTCTCAACCTTGGTGCGGCCAAACTTGGCACGGTTTTCTGCGGCTGCCTGTTCCTTCGCAGAACGCGCCTTGGCCTTGCGGGCCTTGTTGAGATTGATCGGCGTGGTCATGGCGTCAGGATACTCAGCCGCGGGCCGCCAGTCGAGCATCGAGGCGCGCCTTCACCTCCGGCCACTCCATGTCGATAATGGAGAAGAAAGCCGTGTCACGAATGAAGCCGTCCGGCAGGGTGCGGTGATTGCGCAGGATGCCTTCGCGTTTCGCGCCAAGTTTCAGGACAGCCGCCTGCGAACGCTTGTTGCGGTCATCCACCTGGAACTGCACCCGCACGGCGCCTTCACCGAACGCATGAGCGAGCAGAAGGCGCTTGGCTGCCGGGTTGATTGCGGTGCCTGCCGCCTGTGGCGCATAGACCGTCATCCCGATCTCGACACTGCGATTGACCGCATTCGGGTCGAGATAACTGGTTATGCCGAGGAAGTCGGAGCCGCTCGGAGAAAGGACGCTGAACGGGATCATCGTACCCGCCGCCGCGCGGGCAGCGATCGTTTCCAGCCAAAGGCCGACCCAGTCGCCCGGCCCGCGATGCGACCAGAGAACAAACTGTTCGGGTGCGCTATCGGCCAAGGCCCGCAAGGCGGCGCCATATAGCGCCGGATCGAAAGGCTCGAGGCGGACATGCGCATCCGCCAGCGTCACCGGCTCCAGCTGCATGGCCTAGTCCTTGTGGGTCTCGCGCCACTGTTCCATGGCCAGCGAAATCGCGAAGGTCTCGCGATATTTCGGGCTGGAGGCCGGACGCGGGGCGCGGGCCGACGTCATGGCCATGATCTCGGCGAGCTTGTTGTGCGCTGCGCCGGACTGGCCGGCCCCGATATAGGCGTGCAGTTCGACCAGGGCCGAGGAGAGCGGGTCATGCGCGCGGATCACGAAATAGGGCTCGTCGTCGGCGAGCTTGCCGATAACGTCAAACTGGGACGGGTTATCCTTGGAGCCGACGGGAGGTTTGGACATGGATATCTGCCTTTCTGGGCGGAAGTGATTCTTCTCGCGCCAATCTAAACCCACACAGGAATCGCGCTACCCCTTGCTGGCAAGCCTCCACACATTCCTGCAGAAGACTTGCCCAAGGTGCCCATCAGCTCGACGAGACGATGCCGCCGTCACACGGAATGGTGTGACCGGTGATGTAGGCGGAGGCCTTGGACGACAGGAAGATCGAGAGGCCGGCCACGTCGCTCGGCGCGCCAACGCGGCCCGACGGGTTGCGGTCGCCGATGGACTGCCAGTCGACGCCATCCGTCTCGCCTTTGAAGCCGACCCCGGTGGACAGCATGTAGGTCGGGAACGGGCCCGGTGCGATGCCGTTGACGAGGATATGCTCTCCCGCCAGATGCGCGCCCATGAAGCGCGTGAGGTGGATGACGGCGGCCTTGGACGTGCCATAGGCGAAGCCGCTCATGGGGCTCGTGTGCATGCCGTCGATCGAGGCAATGTTGATCACGCGGGCGGGCTCTTGCGCGCTGGCAGACTTGCGCAGCAGCGGCATCAGTTTTTGCGTGAGGAAGAAGACGCCCTTCACGTTGACGTCCATCACCTTGTCCCAACCGGCTTCCGGAAAGTCTTCCAGCGTCGCGCCCCATGCCACGCCCGCATTGTTGATCAGCACATCGATCTTGTCTTCGCGCTTGGCGAGCTCATCGGCGAGGTGATTGATGCCAAGCAGCGTGCCTACGTCTGACGGAATGGCATAGATCTCGCCGCCATACTCGGCTTTCAGCCGCTCGACCGTCTCTTCGCAGGCCTGCGCCTTGCGCGACGAGATGATGACCTTCGCGCCCTGGCTGAGGAAGCCCGCCGCGATCATCTCGCCAATGCCGCGCGACCCGCCGGTAATGACGACCGTCTTGCCTTCAACCGAAAACAAATTGCTGAAATCCATATCCACGAGCATTTCCTCCCTGCTTCATTCGTGAGGTGCTTCTGGCGGAGGCGGCAGGGACTGGCAAGGGCTTCGAAGTCAGCCCGCGATTAATCAGGCGCGCGGCCCGACATATGCGCAAGCCAGTGAGGAACTCCCGATCCACTGCGTGATCGACCGAGAGAGCACGGGATCCCCCGTCAGCAGGATGGCGCCATCCGCCACTTCCTTCGACAAGCTGGTATGCCCCATCCAGGCCTTCGTCATCGTCTTGAGATTGGTGGTGATATAAAGATCCACATCATGCGCCGGATCAATGGAGCAGAGGTCAACGTCCTGCCCCGGCTCTACGATCAGCCACCAATGCTTCTCGCGTGGCGGCAGTTCGGGGTAGATGAACTGCACGACCGTTCGGCGACGAGGCATGGGGTCCGGATTGAGGTTGCGCCGCATGTTCCACATGAGCAATTGAGCATCCAGTTTTTCCATGGCGACATCCGTGTCGATCCATTTCTGGGCCCATGCGCCAATCGACATGATGATAGGTCGCAGCTCACGTCCCCGTTCTGTCAGATGGTATTCCGGAAAATCAGCGTTGGAACCGATACGTTCGACGACCCCGGCGACCTCCAGTTCCTTGAGCCGTTTGGACAAGAGCGCCGGTGACATCCGTGGTACGCCGCGCCTGATCTCATTGAAGCGCGTCGATCCGGATAGCATTTCGCCGAGCAAAACCAATGTCCAGCGCGGAGACAGTATTTCCGCAGCCATGGCGACAGGACAGAACTGGCTGTAGCTGGAATTGCTCATGCGCAAGACTACCACAGCTCGGATATTTCCGCAGCAGGCAAAGTGGTACAGAAACTATACTGGACCTGGTACAGAAATCGAACTGGCCCGCCATCTTCAAATACAAGACTCTTTCATTCCGACCGGAATGATCGGTGAAGACTGAAAAGGAGTTTCGAAATGCCACTTGTTACGATCGACGTCATCAAGGACGTTTTCACACAAGCCCAGAAACGCGCGATCATCACTGGCGTCACTGACGCCATGGTGGCTGTTGAAGGCGAAGCGATGCGGGGTGTGACATGGGTGCGCATCAAGGAAGTCGAACAGGGCGATTGGGCAATCGGCGGCACACTGCTCACGGCGCCGGATATTCATGCGATGGCGTCGTCTGGCGGCGGGTGAAGCACCCGGAACGGTCGGTGAGTCAGGCAGCGCTTACGCACTTGCCTGACTCACCGATGGTCGCCCGTAACAGGTTCAGCCCGGCGATATCATCTTGCCAGGATCAACGATATTGTCGAAATCCTCGCCCGGGATGCCGTCCTTGATGGCTTCTTCGCGCAAGGTTGTACCGTTCTTGTGGGCGGTCTTGGCGATCTTCGCGGCGCGGTCGTAGCCGTATTTCTCTTTCAGCGGCGTCACCAGCATCAGCGAGTTCTTGAGGCCCGTCGCAATATTCTCGAGGCGCGGCTCGATGCCAACGACGCAATTGTCCGTGAAGCTGATGGCAGCGTCCGCCAGAAGGCGTGTCGACTGGAGGAAGTTGTAGGCCATCATCGGGTTGAACACGTTGAGTTCGAAATGACCCTGGCTTCCCGCAAAGCCGATGGCGGCATTGTTGCCGTGGATGTGCGCGCAGACCTGCGTCAGCGCCTCGCACTGGGTCGGGTTTACCTTGCCCGGCATAATGGACGAACCGGGCTCGTTCTCCGGCAGGGCCAGTTCGCCAAGACCGGAGCGCGGGCCCGAACCCAGGAAGCGGATGTCATTGGCGATCTTGAAGCAGCTCATCGCCACCGTGCTGATTGCGCCATGCGTGAAGACCATCGCGTCATGCGCGGCGAGCGCCTCGAACTTGTTCGGAGCGGAAGTGAATTTCATGCCTGTGATTGCGGCGATCTTCTCCGCGACTTTCTCGGCAAAACCGACCGGCGAGGCGAGGCCTGTGCCAACGGCCGTGCCGCCCTGTGCCAGTTGCATCAGCATGGGCAGCGTGGATTCAATGCGCGCGATGCCATTCTCGACCTGCTGGGCATAGCCGGAGAATTCCTGGCCGAGCGTCACCGGCGTTGCATCCTGCGTGTGCGTGCGGCCAATCTTTATGATGTCTGCCCAGGCCTTGGCCTTGGCGTCGAGCGCGGCGTGCAGGTGCTTCAGGGCTGGCACGAGGCGGTGCGTGACTTCCTCGGCGCAGGCAATGTGCATGGCGGTCGGAAACGTGTCGTTCGACGACTGGCTCATGTTGACATGATCGTTTGGGTGGACGGGCTTTTTCGAGCCCATCTCGCCGCCAAGGATTTCGATCGCGCGGTTCGAGATCACCTCATTGGCGTTCATGTTCGACTGCGTACCCGAGCCTGTCTGCCAGACGACAAGCGGGAAATGGTCGTTCAGCTTGCCGTCGATCACTTCGTCGGCGACCTGCACGATCACCTTGCCCAGTTCCGGATCCATCTTGCCGAGGTCCATGTTGGCCTGCGCAGCGGCCTTTTTTACAATGCCGAGCGCACGGACAATGGGCTCCGGCTGCTTTTCCCAACCGATCTTGAAGTTTCCGAGACTACGCTCGGCCTGCGCGCCCCAGTAGCGGTCGGACGCGACCTCAACAGGGCCCATTGTGTCGGTTTCGGTGCGGGTTGGGGTATTGGCCATGAAGAAGGGCTCCGTTGGAATGCGCTGGATATGTCTGGCGCGGGGTTTAGCATGCAGGCGGCATTGGGCAAGGTGGCCAAAAGGGATCGGCACGCCTAACATGTTGCCATGATCGACATGTTCTCAGACCCCGTCATTCTTTTCGCACTCGTGTTTGCGTTCGTGCTGGGCTTCCTGGTGCGGGGAAATGGACGCGGATCGCTCTCGCACACCCCGATGGGCCGGGAAGAGGTGGACGCAGCGGTCAAGCAGGTCACGATATCGCGCTGGATGGATATCGACGCCGAGATCGCCGCAGGCCGGAAACTAGCCGCCATCAAGCTGCTGCGGGATGCGACCGGGCTTGGACTGAAGAATTCCAAGGAAGCCATTGAGGCCCGCATGGCCGCCCGCGGGATGACACGGCATTGAACGAGGGCTGGATACAGTCCGGAAAAGTCCGTGCGCGCATCACGGAGATGGGCGCGCTGGAAGTGCGCTGCACAGGCCTGACGACGCAGACCAAATACTACAAGGGCCTGCTGAAGGAGTTCTTCCGCAAGGACTTCCCGCCCCTACGCCCCGGCTTTGGCGACTATAGCGTCCATATCGTAATGGAATATACCGGCGAGCCGCCCTGGATGGACCTCGACAATCTCGCCAAGGCCCTACTCGACAGCCTCATCGGCAATGTATTCGACGATGACCATCAGGTCGCCCGCCTGCTGGTCGAGCGACGTGTGGGCGAGCGCGAAGGCATCTGGCTGAGCGCCGAGGCGATGGACTAGCGCCTAGACATCGACATCAAGCCGCTCCAGCCCCCTGAAGAATGGCAGGGCCCGCCAGACCATTTCCTGTTCCGGCAGGCGCATGTCGGGGTATCGCTCGAACAGTTTCTGATAGACGCGCCGCGCCTCCATCCGCGCGAGCGGCGCGCCGATACAGATGTGCGGGCCACCGCCGAACGCAACATGGCTCGGCCGCTTCAGCGTGATGTCGAACGTATCCGGCGCATCGAACGTCTCCGCATCGCGATTGGCCGACGCCAGCGAACAGAACACGACTTGACGGTGTTTCATGGGACAGCCCGCGACAGACTTGTCCGCCTCCAGAATGCGCGACGTGGCCGAGACTGGCGCCTCGAAGCGCAGCACTTCCTCGACGGCGTGCGAACCCAGCCCGGGATCGGATTTCAAGGCGGCTATCTGGTCCGGATGCGTCAGGAACAGCCAGACACCATTGCCGATCAGGTCGGTGGTTGTCAGGTTGCCGCCGACGAGCAGCGCGCCGAGATTGATGACCAGTTCGTCATCGCTGAGCGGCGCGTCTCCGCTCGCCTGCAACTGCACCATGTCGGAGATAAGGTCATCGCCGGGCGCAGCGTGCCGCGCTTCCATCAGCTCCCGGAAATAAGTGTCGAGCGCGATGCTGCCCGTTTCCATACGGGACGTCTCTTCCGGCGTGCGCACGGGATTGAGGCCGAGGATCACGTCTTCCGACCATTGCCGGAATTCCGGCAGGCGGTCTTCGTCCACGCCCAGGATACGCGCAATGACCAGAACGGGAATCGGCACGGCAATCTCTGCCATGAGGTCAAAACGGCCACTGGCAGGCGCCGCCTCGATCGTTTCATCCACGATGGCTTCGATCTCGGCCTTCATCTTATTGATCCGCGTATAGAAGGCCTTGGCGAGCGGGGGGCGAACACGCGAATGATCGGGTTCGTCGAGGAACAGGATGCTTGTGCGGCCCGGCGCTTCCTCGTCCTCAATCAGCTGGCGCGAAATCGAGCCCTCCTCCGATTGAAGCGGGTGGCGCACAAACGACCGGTCGTTCACCGTGGCGCGGACATCGCCATAGCGCGTGAGGAACCAGGTCTTGGCCATCTCGTCACGCATCACAGGGCAATTCTCGCGCAAGGCCTTCAGCTTCGGGTGCGGATTGCTACGGGCATCCGGCATGAAAGCGGTCACCTCGATTACGGATTGTGGCACGGCATGCGTGCCCTCATCGTCGGCCATGTTTTCCTCCCAATAATCTTCTTTGTGGGGAGGATAGCACAACGAAAGCGGTAACGCCCAATTATTCCCGCGTCAGTCTATGACCCGTCCATCGCGCGGGGAATGCAGCTGGCGGTCGCCTGCGCCAGCAAGGTGCCGGCTTCATCGTGCAGCCAGCCTTCTGTGAAGATGGCCGCGCGGCCCCGGCGCACGACCTGTCCACGGCCAATGAGGCGTAAACCGACAGGAACAGGCCGGATAAAGCTTGTCGTCATTTGCAGTGTGGGCGACATCGCCGGCCCGCCCTGCACGATTGAGCCGGCCACCGACATGACTTCGTCGAGCATCGCGGTCACAAATCCGCCCTGCACATTCCCGCCCGGATTGGCGGCCTGCGAGGGCGCGAGGAAAGCCGCTTCGCACCAGCCAGCCTCCGGATCAAAACCGATCAGTTCGAAATTGACGAAGGCCGTCGCGGGGGGCCGCTTGTCCGGATTCCCGAGGATGTCCTGCCAATATTCGCGCGCATCAAAGCTCATCAGCCGAGGCGCTTGAATGGCATCGGGATCGCCGTCGCTGTGGCCTTGGCGACCAGTTCGCCTTCTGGACCGAAACACTCGGCCTCCATGAAGGCAGCCGACCTGCCAAGCTTCAGGATACGCGCGTCGACGCTGGCAGCCCCTGGCATCAGGCGGCGCAGGAAACTTGTTTTCATTTCAAGGGTTGGCGCCGTCATCGTCACGTTGGACGCGATGATCACGCACGTGCTCATCGCCTCGTCCAGCATGGCTGAGATGAAGCCGCCCTGCACCGCGCCGGTCGGGTTAGCGAACATCTGAGGCACGTCAAAATCCATACGGATCCGCATTGCGTCCTGCTCGAGCTCAACCAGGGTCATCCCGAGTGTGTCGGAACAGGGCGGACGCTTCTTGGATCCCTGAAAACGGGCGAGCATATCAGCGTCGCTGATGCGGGGCTTGTCTGTCTCTGCCAATGCGCCGGAAACCTATTTGCGCCGGAAAGCGTCAAGATTGACGACCGTGCCGGCCGCCGGGGCTGGCTCGGGCTCGGCGGCCTGAAAGGCTGCGGCGGGCGCGATGACGGCGTCGTCCTTGGTCGGGTTCTCGAAGGTCAGTCCGAAATTCACCGATGGGTCGACGAAGCGCGTGATGGCGGCATAAGGCACGAACAGGTGTTGCGGCACGCCCGAGAATTTCAGGATGATCTCGAAGTGGCCTTCGTTCACTTCAAGGTCCCAGAACTGGTGCTGGACGACGATGGTCATGTCTTCCGGGAAGCGCTCGGTCAGATAGTCGGCGACTTTCACACCGGGCGCCTTGGTGCGGAACGTGATGTAGAAATGATGCTCGCCGGGCAGGCCCCCATTGGCCAGCGCGCGCTTCAGCGCCTCGCGTACGACGCCGCGCATGGCGGCCTGGGTGAGCGCATCATATCCGATATAGTCCGTCATGTTCGCTGATCGACCCTCGATTCTCGTGTTGGTTAGTTTCGCGTACACTATGCCCGGCACCTCCACCCGGCAACGGGCTTCGCACGGCAGGCGAGGATTATTTTTCACCTCGCCTTGTCGCCTCATGGGGGATGTCCCGATGGCCAGATCTGCAGTGGCAGAAACAGAATCAGCGGCACATAGCACGCGCTGGTCATGGCGGGCTCATGCGTATAGGCTGACTGCAAAAATATCAGCGAGACGCGGGAGAAGCACACGCCATGAAGATGCCAGAACAGGGACGCGACTGGAGCGCGGTGAAAGCCGACATGCTGGCGCGCGGCAGCGGTGATGCGGCCTGGCGTGACGGACGCACGGCGGTCTACGTGTTCAATGCCGGCGAGGACGTATCCAATGTCCAGCATGAGGCCTACGGGATGTACATGGCGGAGAACGGCCTTGGCCCCCTTGCCTTCCCCAGTCTCGCGCAGATGGAAAAAGAGGTCATCGCCATGGGGCTGGAGCTGCTGCATGGCCCGGAAGGCGCAACGGGCGCGATGACATCGGGCGGCACCGATTCGATTACGATGGCGATCAAGACCGCGCGCGACTATGCCCGCGCCAATGGCAAACCGCGCGAAGGCGCGAATATCGTGCTCGCCCAGTCGGCCCACCTTGCCTTCGACAAGGCGGCGCACCTGATGGATATCGAGATCCGCCGCGTGCCCCTGAAAACCGATGGCTCCTATGAAGCCGATCCGGTCGCCATGGGCGAAGCGGTCGATGACGCCACGATCATGATGGTCGGCTCGGCGCCCAGCTTTCCGCATGGGATCATCGACCCGATTGCCGCGCTCGGCGAGGTCGCTGCGAAGAAGAATGCCTGGCTGCACGTCGATGCCTGTGTCGGTGGCTATTTTGCGCCGTTCGCACGGATGAACGGCGTGCCAGTGCCGCCCTTCGATTTCGAGGTGCCGCAGGTCCAGTCCATGAGCGCCGACCTGCACAAGTATGGCTACTGCGCCAAAGGCGCCTCGACGGTGCTCTTCCGCTCCGAAGCCCTCTACGAATACATGCCTTTCGACATGGCCGGCTGGTCTGGCGCGCCAATGAAGACACCGACGCTGGCAGGAACGCGTCCCGGCGGTGCCATCTCTGCGGCCTGGGCGGTGATGAACACGCTTGGCGTTGAAGGCTACCGTGCGAAACAGGGCCTCGTCTGCCAGACACGCGAACGCATAGAAGAAGGCGTCAAACAGCTCGGCTTCGAGATTCTCGGAAACCCGATGCTCGGCCTCGTCGCATTCCGCCATCCAGAGCATCACGCCTTCGCCATCTATGGCGAAATCTTCCGGCGCGGCTGGTTCACCTCGGTCACCAAGGAGCCGCCCAGCCTGCACCTGATGCTCTCACCCAAGCATGCCGACGTGGTGGACGCCTATCTGGCTGACCTCAAGGCCAGCATTGAGGCCGTCGCAGCCGGCAAGGCCGGGCCGAAGGTCGAGGCGCGTTACAGCTGACCTAGATAAAGTGTGGAAGTGCGGCGAACAGGCCGAGCGTCAGGCAGCCAGCCATGATGCCGATCGCCGCAAGGCGTGGCCCGTGCAGCTGGCTCCAGAGCAAGGCGCCCGTCAGGCTCATCGTGATGAGTGCGCCCGCGGTGAGGTCGATAAACAGGATCCATAGAATGCCGAGACCACTCCCCTTGTGGAGGTTCTTGATGAGGCCAAGGACATTCTCGGCTTTCCGCGTGGCGGTTACCGTGGTCGCGCCTTTTGCATATTCCACGACGAGCGACCCATTGGGGCCCTTGAAGGATTGCGTCCAGACTTCAACCGGCGTGACTTCCGTATTCATGAACACGGCGCCGTCTCCTTTTCCGCCGCGAGACGGTTCGGCGGTCGCGCCACGCGGCGTGAGGCTTGTACCGAACGTCTCCTGAGCCCACGAACCCAGTTCTTCCTTTGACCCGATTTCAGCAGGATCGACCTCGAGAACGACCGAAGACACTTCCTTTGGCGCGCCCGTGTCGATCTTCGCGGCAGACCTGTGATTCAGCAGGAAGCCGCTTGTTCCCATCATCAGGAAAATCAGCGCGCCCCATAACCCGGTCCACGCATGAACACGCTTCAGCCAGCGAAGTGTCTTGGTGCCGCTCATGAGTTTCGGCAGGAAAGGCAGGAAGGGCTCGCGTTTTTTCTGCGGCTTGGCAGGTATAATTGAGGTGGCGTTCACGGGTGGCAGACCTTGTGCGGTGATGGGTTTTTCGGGGCAGCAGATGCCCGCAGCTTGGTGCCTCTGAAATGCACGAAACGGCAATCCCGGTAATTCGGGCATTCCCCTATAGACCGCGTCTGAACGGTCAAAACGGCCCGTTCCGTTGCCAATGCCAGGAATTCACGCAGGTAATCAGGCTGATGCGATGAAACCTCCCAGCCGGGACAGGACGTGCAGAGGCGCGCCGGAATCGATCTTGCGCCGCCAGAAATTGCTTCTATCATTTTGCCATAGGCATCTCGCCTGAAAGATTTCCCGACATGATATTTGACCGCGTGAAATCGCTGGACGCCATATTGGCGACCGCGGAGAAGAAGTCACTTCACCGCTCCCTCGGCGCCTTCCAGCTGACCATGCTGGGCATCGGCGCCATCATCGGCACCGGCATTTTCGTGCTGACGGCCGCCGCTGCACAAAAAGCCGGGCCGGGCATGATGTTCTCATTCGTGATTGCCGGCTTTGTTTGCGCCGTGGCCGCGCTTTGCTATTCCGAATTGGCCTCGATGGTGCCCGTATCGGGCTCTGCCTACACCTATACCTATGCCGTGATGGGCGAATTGCTGGCCTGGATGGTCGGTTGGGCGTTGATCCTAGAATACGCAGTTGCCGCTTCTGCGGTCTGCGTTGGCTGGTCTGGTTATGTGATGGGGCTGATCGAGCATACGACCGGGTTCGGTTTGCCCGAGTTCCTGAATAGTGGACCGGCATGGGGCCTCGTTGGATTCATGCCGACCGTCGATTTCAGCCATGGCGTGATCAACCTGCCCGCCATTCTGGTCGCAGGCGCAGTCACCTGGCTGCTCGTGCTCGGGACCAGCGAGAGCGCCTCGGTCAATGCCGTGCTCGTCGCCATCAAGATCGTGGCCCTGACAGCCTTTATCGTCCTCAGCATGCCGCTCCTGAAGGGCGAGAATTTTTCACCCCTGTTGCCGACCGGGATATTGGGTCATGACGGATTAGGGGTCATCGGCGCGGCCGCATCGATATTCTTCGCCTATGTCGGCTTCGACGCCGTGTCGACGGCCGCCGAAGAAACCAAAAATCCCCAGCGCAACGTGCCGATCGGCCTGCTCGGGTCGCTGGCGATCTGTACGATCTTCTACCTCCTCGTCGCGGCAGGCGTTGTTGGCACCGTGGGCGCCCAGCCGGTGCGTGATGCGGCTGGAATTGTACTCGGCCCCGACGGTATCGGATTTGCCAATCGCTGCGCGGAACTGGCGCGTGAGGGCACAGCACCCATCGTCTGTTCCAAGGAGGCTCTGGCTGAAACGCTGCGCAGGATCAACTTCCCGCTGATCGGCAACCTGGTTGGCCTCGCCGCCTCGATTGCCCTGCCCTCGGTCATCCTGATGATGATTTACGGTCAGACGCGCATTTTCTTCGTCATGGCGCGTGATGGCCTGCTGCCGGAAAGCCTGGCGGACGTGCACCCGAAATATCGCACGCCCTGGAAGATGACCATTTTTACCGGCATTGTTGTGGCCATTGCCGGCGCCTTCTTCCCGGTCGGCCAGCTGGCCGACATCTCGAACTCCGGCACGCTATTCGCCTTCTTCATGGTGGCGCTTGCGGTGATGATTCTGCGCCGCACCGATCCTGACCGCCACCGGCCGTTCCGCACGCCGCTAATATGGGTGATCGCGCCTATCGCGGCCCTCGGTTGTCTCGGGCTTTACTTCAACCTGCCTCTCGTTGCGCAAATGGTCCTGCCTGTCTGGGGCACGATTGGCCTCCTCATCTATTTCTTCTACAGCCGCGGCCACAGCCACCTTGGTCGGGGCGTTCTGGAGGTTCCCGAGCTCAGCGAGGACGTTCCCCCGCAACCCGTCCCGCCTATCGAATAGACAGAAGGCCGCATCGCGCCAACAAACCTCGCGTACGTCTTGTTTCCATCGGCCCCATGCGACAGTCTGGGGCCGACAGAAACCTTGACCGCCGGAGTTCCCCTATGCGCCTTCTCGCCCCCAGTCTTGCCGCCCTCGCCCTGACCGCTTGCGCTCACGCCCAGTCCAAAAGCGACCAGACGGTGCTTGACGGCGTCGATGCGCGCTATGACCAGACAGCGGCCATCGCCAAGCAGATCTGGGACTGGGCCGAAGTTGGCTATCAGGAAGAGAAGTCATCGGGCCTGCTGCAGTCGACGCTGAAGGATGCCGGTTTCACAATTGAACAAGGCGTCGCAGGAATCCCCACCGCCTTCGTCGCCAGCTACGGCTCTGGCGGACCTGTCCTTGCCGTGCTGGCCGAGTTCGACGCCCTGCCCGGCATCAACCAGGATGCCAGCCCGGATCGCTCGCCCATTGAAGGCAAGCATGCCGGTCATGCCTGCGGTCACAACCTCTTTGCCGCAGGCTCGGTCGGGGCTGCGCTGGCCATCCGCGACTGGCTCGAAAAGACCGGCACACCCGGAACGATCCGACTCTACGGCACGCCCGCCGAAGAAGGCGGCAGCGGCAAGGTCTACATGGTGCGCGATGGCCTCTTCGATGATGTCGATATCGCCCTGCACTGGCATGCCGATGACGAAAACTCCGCCTCCGCCAGCACTTCGCTTGCCAACCGCTCGGCCAAATTCCGATTCCATGGCGTCTCGGCGCACGCCGCCGGGGCGCCGGAACGCGGCCGCTCCGCGCTCGATGGCGTCGAATCCTTCGACTACATGGTCAACATGATGCGCGAGCATGTGCCCCAGGATGCGCGCATCCACTACGTCATCACCTCAGGCGGCGTCGCGCCCAATGTTGTGCCGGACTTTGCCGAAGTCTTCTACTACGTCCGCCATCCCGATGCCGAAGGCGTCGAGGAAATCTGGGCCCGGCTGGAGGACGCCGCCCGCGGCGCGGCGCTTGGCACAGGCACAACCGTCGACTGGGAAATCATCCACGGCAACAATCCGCTTCTGGTGAATGAGACACTCGCAAAGATGATGGATTCCAAACTGCGCGAAGTCGGCGGCATTACCTACACGCCGGAGGAAGAAGCCTTCGCTGAGGAAATCTACAAAAGCTTCAGCAAGCCGGCCCTGCCCCTCGGCAGCGAAAGCGAAATTCAGCCTTACGAGGTCTCGCTCGGCTATGGTTCGACGGATGTGGGCGATGTCTCTTATGCGGTCCCAACAGTTGGCCTGCGCACAGCGACATGGGTACCGGGTACATCAGCGCATAGCTGGCAGGCGACCGCCGCCAGCGGCATGACAATCGGTTACAAAGGGGCACAAGTGGCCGCCAAGACGCTGACGCTCGCAGCGATCGAGCTCTACAAGGACCCGAAACTGCGCAAGGCTGCGCGTCTCGAGTTCGACGCGGCTCGGGGCGAGAACTACGCATACAAGTCTCTGCTCGGCGACCGTGAACCGCCGCTCGATTATCGCGAATAGGAGGAGAAAAGTGGAGGCTTCTGTTGCCAGGCGCCTCCGGGCCCCGCCTAAGGAGCTGAATCCTTAGGAGTTAAAGCGGTTAACTACGTACAGCTACGCTGCGAGCAGTTGACCTTCAGCATGGTTGTCATTTGCAACTATGTTGATTTGAGCTTCTAAGGGGGCTCAATCCGGTGAAGGCCTCGTCTTTACACGTCCGTCGATACTATTTCGACCCCGTCAGAAACAGGCGAAGAATGCCTGAGCCTGCTTGTGGTGGAGTCGCCGGGTACCGCCCCCGGGTCCGAGCCGCTTATTACACGCGCGTTTATCGCCATAGTCCGAAGACAGGTTCAATATAGGGGACAATGGCGCCAGATGAAAGGCCCTAGCGTCACGCTCCTGATATTGCCCCCAGTCTTATTGACAGGAACGGGATTATATATAACGTGTTATGTATATAGCGGGAGCCACGATGCCAGATATATTGCAGGACCTTGGCTATCTTGCGTTGGGCAGCCAACTGAAGCGTCTTGCCGAGCGCTTGCAGGCCGATGCAACCCAGATCTTCGAACAGAACTGCTTTATCACACAGCCGAGCCATTTTCCCCTGCTCGCCGCGCTCGACCGCTACGGGCCATTAACCGTCAGCGAGGCGGTCACCGCTCTGGGCGTAAGCCAGCCGGCTGTGACCCGAAGCCTTGTGGGCCTCGTCGATATGGATCTCGCCGAAACAACGGTGTCTGAGACGGACCGGCGCCAGAAAACGATCTCCCTTACCGAAACGGGTACCGCTGCCATCGCCCGGATGAAGCGCGATGTCTGGCCACACGTCGCCCGGGCCGCCGCGGAAATGGCGGCCGGGCCTGATGCCAGCCTGCTTGACCAGATCACCCGGATCGAAGCCGCGCTCGATGAAAGATCGCTCACTGCCCGCGCGATGAACGGTCATGCGCTTATTGAATACTCGGATGATCTTGCCGGTGCCTTCCACGACATCAATGCCGAGTGGATTTCCGAGATGTTCACGCTGGAACCCAATGACATTGCGATCCTTTCCAACCCGCGCGAACTGATTATCGACAAGGGCGGCATGATCCTTTTCGTCTCCACCGGCGGCCTCGGCATTGTCGGCACCTGCGCACTTATGCCGGTCAAGGACGGTCACTTCGAGCTGACGAAAATGGGCGTCCTGAAATCCGCACGCGGCCGCAAGTCAGGCGAATTCCTGCTTGCGAAGGCTTTGGAGCGCGCACGCACCATGGAGATGAACAGTCTCTACCTGCTTACGAACCGTAAATGCGCGGCCGCGATCCATCTCTACGAAAAGCTTGGCTTCGAACATGACGCTGGCATGCTCGTCACGTATGGCCAGCGCTATGACCGATGTGATGTCGCCATGTCGTATCCGCTCGACGCGCTTATTGCTTGATGCGGAGTTCCGAAATCGACTGCGCGATGGAGCGATATGCGGCGGCCAGTTCCTCGCCGTTCGCGGCATTGAAGACATAGGCTGGCGTGGTGGCGCAATATTCGAGAATTGTGCGTCCATCCCCGGTCTTCTGCACATTGCTCGGCACCTGGAAGCCGACCGTATAGATCTCAATCTTTGATGGCGCCGCCTTCATTGTGTCGCAGAGGTCCTGCGCCTGCCGGAACGAACTTTTACTGGCCGTCGGATGATAGGAATTGAAATCACCATCCGTCATCAGGATGACAGCCTTGACGTTCTGCTTGGTGTTATAGTCAAGCGGCGTAGACGGCTCCGGCCAGATATCGGCCCAGTTCGGCGAGACCAGGTACCAGCCCCAGGCGAGGCCGATATGGCCTGCCGTGCCGCCATTTGCACTCAGTGACTGCACATGTGCCTTGAGGGCAGCCTTGTCCTCTGTCAGCGGCACCGGGCCCGACGCGCGGCAATCGGCAAAGCTCATGTCATAGGCACCGCGGGAACCGTCGCCATTGCTGGACTCGATTTCCCACTGGCCATTGCGCTTGTTGGAATTGCCGGTCCACCAGCTCCAGCGTGGATTACCTGCGCCGATCCATTTGGACGAACCTGGTGCGTCATCCGTTGCCGCGTCGCTTCCCGTGCGCTCGTAGACGCAAGTGTCCCGAATATTCGCATCCTCAAATGGCTGGCGCGCGGCATCCCACTCGCCACTGCAATATCCGCCAGGGCAGCGCTCGCGCTCGTAATAGAAGAACCGTTTGCCAGATGTCGCATCGATCATCCGCGCACCATTGTACGTATCAAAGGTGCTGCGTGCGGCAGAATTGCTGGCATCGGCTGAGAGCGTTTGGCTTCGCGTCACGGCGTCGAAATAGTCACCCGCGTTGACTGCGTTGTTATAAGTAGCAATTGCCAGCCTCACTTCGCCATTGCGCGGCTGGTCATCGGGCAGCAATTCATCAAACGCGACTTCAGCGGCCGATTTGAGCAGGCTGAGGCGATTATAACTGTTCATGGATCCCGACACGTCGAACACGAAAGCAACATCCGCCTTGCCGATCGCATATGTCGATGTCGATGAGGCAGGAAAGCTCAGTTTTTCGAAACCGATGAGATCGGACATGAAGGTCGGCTGGTCGCATCGGAGGGTACCACGGATATCCTTGTTGTCAGGATTGAAAGTCACCGCCACAGACGTGCACGAGATGCCGCCGCCCTGGCGGCCGATCAGCGCCTCGGTATAGGCACGTATGTCTGCCTCGACGACGTCTTCGCTGGCCCCGCCCTGGCGCGACAGGGCGCCTGCGAGAACAGCCGAGTCCAGCGCATACTGGACCTTATTCTTTTGACGAACCGTATACTGAAAGTCTATCGCCACACCGCCAAGTGCCAGCACAGCAGGAATAAACAATGCGGCCATGATGGCGACATTTGCCCCGTTGGACACGCTCCATCGCCTGATCAACTTGCCTGTCATGGGTCCCCGGGTTCCTATGTCCACCGCGCTAGCGTGTGATGCGCAAATCCGAAATGGACTGTGCAATTGCCCGGTATGCATCGGTCAGCTCTTCACCATTGTTTGGTGTGAATGAGTGCCCTGCATCCGTCGCGCAATAATCAAGAATAGTGGCGCCGCTGGGTGTCTTGGCTGCACTGCTCGGCACTTGAAACCCAACTGTGTAGATCTGCACATTGTAGGGTTCTTCCTTCATGGCATCACAGAATTCCATGGCCAGCTGGATAGAGCTTTGGCTGACGGATGGGTGTGTCTGGTTAAACTCTCCATCGGTCATCAGGATGATGGCTTTTGCGGTGTCAGGCTCTTCCCATGGCCAGGGGTTGGAGGTGGTAGGCCAGATGGAATTCCAGCTCGGCGAAATCAGGTACCAGCCCCAGGCAATGCCAAGGTGGCCCGCCGTGCCGCCTCCCGCGTGCAGCGCATCGACATAGGCTTTGAGTTGCGCCTTGTTTTCTGTGAGCGGCATAGGCGACGAATTCTCGCACTGCGAAGGCGTCGGGTTGAACGCACCACTGGATGAGTTGGCGCCGCCATACTCCACCTCATTGGAGCCGCTGTTCTTATAGCTGATATAGGTATTCCAGTTCCACAGCGGGTTCCCAACGATCATGGAATCATCAGCGCCTGTGCCGCCAGCCGTATCAGTGAAGGCATTCACACCCACCCGTTCCGAAACGCATGTATTGTCGCCAATGTCCGTCTCGAACCAGCGGCGCTTGGGCGTTATCGTCCAGTTGCTGCTATAGCCGCAGTTATAACTGCAGCTCGTATGCTCATAATAGAAGAAGCGCTTTCCTGTCGACTGATCAATCAGGACACGGTTGTTATAGGCGTCATACCGTGACTTCGCCGAGTTGGAGCCAGTCGATGAATCCGTTCCCAAAGTGACCTTGCGTGTCACTTTATCAAAGTAGGCTCCGGCATTTACGTTCGCATTATATGTGGTCAATGCAATCCGGACGGTGCCATCCAGCTCCCGGTCATCGGGCAGGAGTTCGTCGAAAGCTGTCTTGGCGGACGTCTTGAGGTTTTCAAGCCGGTTGTTCGAGTTCATGGAACCGGAGACATCGAAAATGAAGGCTACATCGACGTTTCCGACGCCATAGGTCGTGCCGGAAGAGACTTGGAAATCGAGAGTCTCACGGTGGAGCAGCTGTGACAGTGTGGTCTTTTGCGAGCAGCTGATACTCGCATCAATATCCTGGGTGCCATCCGTGAAAGTCATCTGTGGCGAATCACATGTCAGGCCACTGCCCTGAACCTGGATCAGTGCATTCACGTAATTCTTCACCATCAGGCGGATCTCGTCCTGCGTATCGCCGGCCTGCATGGCCTTCGATCCCGCAATCACGGCGCTGTCGATAACGGACTGAACCTTGTTCTTCTGGGTGACGGCCATCTGAAAGTCGATGGCGATACCGGCGATGCAGAGAATAGGTATGATTGTGAGGGCTGCAATCGCTGCCACATTGCCGCGCACATCCCGCACGAAACAGCGCTCAGGCCGATGTTTCGAAATATCCAGCATGATAGCGCCTCTTAACCCAGCCATACTGGCCGCTCCCATCTGCCAGTATCGCCCAAAGAGATTTTCGGCGCGTTAGGCAGAGCAGACGTTTTCCGAAGGTCGGCGCAATTGGTCGTTAACCACAGTTCGCCGGAGACCGCGGAACGCCCGCCTCACACCTAGTATGTGATGCGAAGGTCTGAGATGGACTGGGCGATCATGTTGTAGGCGTCTTCCAGTTCCTGGCCATTGTCCGGCGTGAACGCAAAGTCCGACGAGCTCGCACAATAGTTCAGAATATCCTTGCCCTGCTTCGGCGCCTGGAAGGCGACAGTATAAATGACGACCCCTTCCGTCTTGGCAGCGTCACACATTTTCTGGGCTTGCTCGAAGGAATTGCCCTGCGCATTGCCGCTATAGTAGGCGTTGAATTCGCCATCGGTCATCATGATCATGGCCTTGGTCGCATCAGGCTCATCATAAGGCAGCGGCTTGGATGCAGAAGGCCACACCGAACTCCATGTCGGTGCCAGGAGATACCAGCCCCAGGCCACGCCCATATGTCCGGCCGTGTTTCCATAATCGTCCAGATTATTGATATACGCGTAGAGATCACTGCGTTTGCTTGTCAGAGGCTGAGGGCCAATGTCATTGCACGAAGGAATACTCGACCATCTCCCGTAATATTCATCATACACAGGGTCCGCTGCTTCCAGCCAGGCACCCGGGCCCGGATCGTCATCGGTAAATGCCTGCGAGCCCAGCCGTTCCTGCACGCATGAGTTGTTGACCTGCGTTGACACCGTCACGTTGGTATAACCACCGTAGCAATAGCTGCCCCATTGATACCGGCATTGACGGTAGGTGTGGTAGATTGTGCGCTTTGCCTTCTTGTTCGTCACATCCTCGAAAAAGGCGCCCGCATTTACCTTGGTGTCATACGTCACCATCGCAACGCGCACATCATCAGGATTGGCAAGTTCAACGTCAGGCGGCATCAACGTATCCACAGCATTGCGCGCTGCGACCTTCAGGTCGCCCATCTTTCCATTGCTGCGCATCGAGCCGGAGACATCGAACACGAAGGCGACTTCCAGCTTGCCGATACCATAGGTCGACCCCGACTGGACGCGAAACTCCATCTTCGTCTGGCCAAAGAGGTTCGACAGTGTGGTCGGCTGGGCGCAAAGGATGGTGGCGTTGATGTCCTGCTTGCCATCAACATATTGAAGCGCAACGCCTGTGCAGGTCAGTGTGCTGCTCTGCTGTTTCAGCAGTGCAGCCACATAAGTATTCACTTCCAGCGTAACATCAGCGCGGGATTTTCCCGCCTGCATCGACCGTGAACCGTAGATGACGGCATTGTCGATGACAGACTGAACCTTGTTTTTCTGCGTCATCGTCATCTGCGTATCGATTGCGACGCCGACGATGGAAAGAATCGGGATGATAGACAGCGCGAATATAATGGCGATATTGCCGCGTGTCTCAGCGCGCCAACGGTTCATCAGACTATTCAACTTTGTCGATTTCACTGTCGTACCTGCCCCAGCGTGATTATCTCTTGGATACAAAAGCAGCTATTTCATAATATTCATTCAATTTGGTTCGTCGCATGCCTGAATGTTGGTCATCTGAAGCAAGTTTGTGTTAATGTCTTTAACCAACGAATCGTACGCGAGGCCCGCATGAAACAGTATCTCGACCTCTTGTCAGACATCCTGGAAAACGGCTTTGAGCGGGCAGACCGGACAGGCACAGGCACGCGCGCCGTCTTCGGTCGCCAGATGCGTTTCGACCTTTCAGATGGCTTCCCGATGGTCACAACCAAGAAGCTTCACCTACGTTCGATCATTGTGGAACTGTTGTGGTTCCTACAGGGCGACACAAACATCAAGTTTTTGAAAGATAACGGCGTTTCCATCTGGGACGACTGGGCAGACGCCAATGGCGACCTCGGTCCCGTCTATGGAAAACAATGGCGCAGCTGGGCCGCGCCCGACGGCCGCGTGATCGACCAGATCCAGTGGGTGCTCGACGAGATCCGCACAAATCCAAATTCACGTCGGCTTATCGTGTCGGCATGGAACCCGGCCGATGTAAATGAAATGGCCCTGCCACCCTGCCACTGCCTGTTCCAGTTCAATGTCATGGACGGCAAGCTGAACTGCCAGCTTTACCAGCGTTCGGCCGACATTTTCCTCGGTGTTCCATTCAACATCGCATCCTATGCGCTGTTAACCCTGATGATGGCCCGGGCGACGGGGCTCAAGCCCGGCGAGTTCGTTCATACGTTCGGCGATGCCCACCTCTACCTGAACCATATCGAGCAGGCAAAACTGCAGCTTACGCGTGAACCACGCGCCCTGCCCTCGATCACGCTCAATCCCGAAAAGACCAATCTTTTCGGCTGGGAATACGCGGACTTCAAGGTCGAGAACTACACGCCCCATGCCCATATCAAGGCGCCCGTGGCAGTCTGATCAGGCCGCTCAGCGGTCGTCCCGTGCCTGCCATGCGTCGCCAGCATACATAAGGCCAGGCCCGCCCGACATGTATATGGCAACCGCCAGGCTTTCTGCCACTTCCTGATCCGCCGCGCTGAAGCGCTTCAGGGCCTTGGTGTGAAAGCCGAAGCAGCCGTCGCGCGGCTTAGCCGCACCCATTACCAGGGCGATCAATTCCTTTGTCTTCTTGTCGAGCGCACCCGACTGACGAAGGCCCGAAATGCCATGACTGATGCCGTCCGTAATGGCGGCGCAGTCCTTGGGGGCCGCGGCCGTGGTCTCTCCTCCTGGAAAATCCACGCCACCATAGGACCGCCCAGGCATGAAGAGAATGCGGGAATGACCGGATACCGGGCACGCGCCCGGCCCGGGCATTCCCTCAGGCCATCCTAGAACAGATAGCGAATACCCGCCCTTATGTTCCGGCCCGGCAGCGGCACGCTGTCCTTCAGCACGCTGGTCGCCATGCGCACTTCCTCGTCGCTCACATTGCGCGCTTCAAGGAATAGCTTCGTCCCCTCGCGGCCAAAGCCATAGCGCGCAATGTCGAGATCCGCATGCAGGTCTGCCGTGACATAACCGTCGGTTGCCAGCTGGCCGAGGCCTGGCGAATCCTGATCGCCCGCCCAGGTCAGCTTCGCACCCAGCGCCAGCGCGCCCCAGTCGGCTTCGGCACCGGCATTCAGCGTCACCGGCGGCACATAGGGTACGTCCGATCCGTCATCGAACTCGGCATTCACAAAGTCGACACCCGCATCAAACTTCCAGTCAGCTTGCAGCGGTCCGTCCAGCAGCTGGTAGTTGGCGAAAGCCTCGCCGCCCGTAAACTTGGCATCCTGCTGCACGAAGATATAGACCGGCAAGTCATCCGCGATCGCGCCCGTTGGCGCCAATGAGATGAAGTCAGCAAAGTCGGTGTGAAAAAGGTTCACACCAAAGCTCATCGTGTCATTTTCCCAGCGCGCCGTGCCTTCAACGTTCAGGCCGCGTTCCTTGCTCAGGTTCACGTCGCCAACCTCAAATTGCTCGGTCGCAAGGTGAGGCCCGTCAGCGAACAGTTCGCTCTGGTTCGGCGCACGCTCAGCCCATGCAACCTGACCGCCGATAAACCAACCCGAGGCCCAATGCTTGTGAACGCCAGCCGATCCGCTGACGAGATCAAAGCTGACCTTGCCGGCGTTCTCGTTGTCCAGATCGACCTGCTCGACGCGCAAGCCGCCTTCAATGCCGAGGCCGCTGTCAAAGTCCCGCGTTTCGTAAAGGAACACGCCGAGGCTCGTTGTATCCGTCGGGGTGATGAAGGCTTCATCGCCAATAGCGTCGAGAGAGCTGTCCGCATACTGGATACCAAATTCCCCTTCCAGCGGGCCCAGTACGTGGCCAGCCTCGATACGGCCTTCAAAACCTTCCGTCTTGAAGATCGTGCCAGGTTCGCCCGGTCCCTCAAACTCCGTATGCTCATAATCTGCCACAGAGGCAGCCGCCTTGATGTTGGTCAGGAAGCCATTGTCAATATTGAGCCCGCCGCGCACATCATAACGTGTCTGCGTCAGGTCGATGAAAGCTTCTTCTTCAAGCGGCAGACCATATTGCGACGATTGCTGCCTCACGGCGCCGCCAAGGAAGGCATTGTCGCCGACCCATGACAGGCCGCCTGCAAGCGAATTGGTCTGGACAAAGGAGTTCGCCAACTCGCCATCAGGTCCGGCTGGTTCACCGTTTTGAGCGCGTAGGCGATCAGACTGGGCTGAGGAAGGAATGTCATAATTGCCGAAATCGCGCGTCGAGGCCGAAAGTGTTCCAACCAGCGATCCCATGACGCCCTGCACCCGGCCACCGGCCTCTGTGCCATCATTCACACTGTTGCTGGCCGCATAGGCCTCGCCGGAGATCGGCCGCTTGGGCAGGTCTTCCATGATTAACCCGTCGATCACATTGACCACGCCGCCAATCGCCTGGCCACCATAAACCAGCGCCGCCGGCCCGCGCAGGATCTCCACCTTCACGGCGTCGATCCCGTCAGCCGCTACCTGGTGGTCCGGGCTCGCCGCAGACACGTCGATCACACCGATCCCATTGGTCAGCACCTGCACGCGCTCGGCGCCAAGGCCACGCAGCACAGGCCGGCTCGCACCTTGGCCGAACGAAGTCGATGCGACACCGGGCTGACGGTCCAGCGTGTCTCCCAGCGTCGAAGACAAGTCTTCGACGAGCGCCTTGCGGTCCAGCGAAGCCACATTGCTGACCAATTCGCCGGCGGTGCGCTGCGGCCCGGGCAATGTCACGATCACGGGTTGTTCGATGCGGACTTCATCTTCAGCTTGAGCATGCGCCATGCCGGCAAGAAGCGGCGCCGTGGCCACTGCAGCTAATAGGTATTTCATGGGAGGAAACCTGTTTTATGTAATAGAATAACGTTTCACTTTCTTAATTGCGCATCACAACATGTCAATTGCCGAAATCCCAAAACTGCAGCAAATTTCCACGCTGGCGGCGTGGGGCCGCCATATTCCTGGGAGGGAAACCATGAAAGTCTTTGCAGCCGAGCTGATCGGCACCCTGACTCTTGTTCTTTTTGGTTGCGGATCGGCCGTTCTGGCCGGTGACCAGGTTGGACAACTCGGCATCGCCTTCGCCTTTGGCCTTGCCATTGTGGCCATGGCCTATGGCATCGGCCACATCTCCGGCTGCCACGTGAACCCGGCAGCCAGCTTCGGCGCCTTCGTCGCGGGCCGCATGGACGGCAAGACCATGCTCACTTACTGGCTCGCGCAGTTCATTGGCGCCACGATCGGTGCCGGCATCCTCTTGCTCATCGCGAGCGGCAAGACGGGCTATGATGTCGCCGTCAACGGTCTCGGCCAGAATGGCTGGGGACCTGGCTATCTGGGTGAATATGGGTTGATGGCCGCCATCATCTTTGAGGTGGTCGCCACCTTTCTGTTCCTGGTCGTCATCCTCGGATCGACCAACCTGGCCGCGCCGACTCCCATGGCAGGCCTGTCCATCGGCCTGACGCTGACAGCCATCCACATTGTCGGTATCCAGGTTACAGGCGTGTCGGTAAACCCTGCGCGCAGCTTTGGCCCGGCCCTGTTCGCAGGCGGGCCGGCCCTGTCCCAGCTCTGGCTCTTCCTGCTTGCGCCGCTGGTCGGCGCTGGTCTTGCCGGCATGAAGGCACGTTTCGGGCTTCTGGAAAAAGATCCGTCCTGACGCTTCAGGCCTCGGCCGGATCCGTCAGGCCGAGGTCTTCCCGCCGCCGCATGATCATCGATACCGCCACAGCGCCCACCATCTTGCCGATGACAAACACAACCCAGTTCGCGATATGCAACGAGTTGCCGGGCTCCGCCCCGAATTCAATCTGTTTGGCGAGGTCCGCGCCATAAAGGAAGACGGTCGTGTCGACCGGGGCTGCCAGTGCGCTCGACAGAAGGATACGGGTGGACAAGCGATACTTGGTGAAGGTGAACATCAGCCAGTCCACGCCCTCGGAAATCGCGAAGGCCACGCCGCTCGCCAGCGCAATCACGGGCCATGCATAGAAAAAGGACCAGGCCACGGCCATCGCCATCACGGCCAAAACGCGGTGTCCCATCTCACGCTGAACAAAGTCGCGCACGACGAAAACCATGCCGGTCACGATGGTCATCGGGTGCAGCGACAGACCGTGCGTCCAGGTCGCGCTTGTGTCGAGAATATGGAACTCAGGGATGACACCAAATGACCAATTCAGAAAAGGTATCAAAGCGACATACATCAGCGCCCAAGCTCGCCCCTGGAGCATGTAAATCGCCGTAAAGGTGAGGGCTAGCGCGGCGAAAACCGGAAGCGCCTGTCCTGTATTGCCGTTAGTGATTATCGAGATAAATGGATTCAGCACGCCTTGCCCCTGCGACTGCGTTTCGTGACGGATATCTGACAAATCCAGTTGATTACAGCCACAAAGAATGTGTTCCACATGCTTAACAAGGCGAGGCAAAAAAGCCGTGCGTCAACGAAAAAACTGAAAGTTGCATACCTTAGCCATGCAAAACGATGTAAAACTCAGCCTGATTGTGGCCCGCGGGCGAAATGGCGTCATTGGCGCGGCTGGCGAACTGCCATGGCGCCTCAGGGGCGATATGATGTTTTTCAAGCGCATCACCATGGGCAATCCCATCATCATGGGCCGCAAGACCTGGGAAAGCCTGCCAAAGCGCCCGCTACCCGGCCGCGAAAACATCGTGATGACCCGTGACTGGACCTATGATGCCCCCGGCGCCCGCGTCTATTCCAACTTCATCGCCGCCATGAATGCTGCGCGGGCTGTCGCTGCACGCGATGGTCGGCAGGAAGCTTTCGTGATCGGCGGCGAAGCCATCTACACGCTGGCCCTGCCGCTTGCCGACCGCATCTACCTGACGGATGTCGAATCCTATCCCGAGGGCGATGCGTTTTTCCCTGAGCTGGCAGAGGAAGAATGGAAAGAACGCACGGCAGAGCATTTCGAGGCCACCGAGGGCAACGATTTTGCCTATACGATCCGCAAGCTTGAGCGGGTTCACGCCCCAAGCCACGCGGAAACAGATTCCTGATCACTGACTAAGCCCGGAAGGGCCTGCCAGACACCGGACATGCGCCCTTGCGTCATCCGTTGCGGGCCACCCGCACGCCGCCTAGTGTGCCTCCAAAACAAGGAGGAACACGCATGGATTTCGAACTCGTCGCCGATGGTCTCGGCTTCCCGGAAGGTCCCGTCGTCATGTCAGACGGCTCGGTCATCGTCGTTGAAATCCAGAAAGGCCAGATCTCGCGCCACTGGGGCAAGGGCAAGTCAGAAGTCGTGGCAAGGCCCGGCGGCGGCCCCAACGGCCTCGCCATCGGACCGGATGGCGCGCTCTGGTGCTGCAACAATGGCGGCTTCCAGTGGTCTGAGGTGCAGGGCCTGCTGATCCCGGGCAACGCCGCAGATGACTATTCCGGCGGCCGCATCGAGCGCATCGATCTCTCCACCGGCAAGGTCGAGCGCGTGCTCGACACGGTCGATGGCAACAAGCTGAAAGGCCCGAACGATCTCGTCTTCGACAAGGCCGGCAACCTCTACTTCACCGACCATGGCAAATCCTATTCGCGCCACCGCGACTATGGCGGCCTCTACTTCCTCGCCAAGGGCGCATCGGAAGCGAAAGAGCTCGATTTCCACTATTCCAGCCCGAATGGCGTCGGCCTCTCGCCTGACGAGCAGACCGTCTTCATGGCCGACACGATGACCGGGCGCATGTGGGCCTTCGATCTTGCCGCCCCCGGCGAGATCAAGCCTGCCAGCCCGTTCAATGGCGGACGAGTCGTCGCCACGATGCCGGGCCTGCAGTATTTCGACAGCCTCGCCATGACGGCCGCAGGCAATGTCTGCGTCGCCACCATCCTGAATGGCGGTATCACGACGATCACGCCGCAGGGCGATTTCAGCCACACGGCTTTCCCGGACATGCTGGTTACAAATATCGCCTTTGGCGGGGCCGACATGAAGGATGCCTGGCTGACACTCTCCAGCACAGGCCAGCTCATCAAGTGCCGCTGGCCGGAACCGGGCCTCGTGCTGAACTTCAACGCCTGAGGCGATGCCTAGTCCTCGAAGACGATTTCGGGGGCAGGCTTCGTTTCCAGCGTATCGAGACCAACAGCCACCGTGCGGGCAAGTTCGTGGAAAATACGGCCAGGCTCGCCGCCCGAGAGTGCTGCGGGCTTGCCCGCATCGCCGCCCTCGCGGATGGTTTGCAGCATCGGAATCTGCCCCAGTAGCGGCAAGCCCAGCGTCTTGGCCATGGCTGCGCCGCCGCCCTCGCCCATGAGGTAGTGCCGGTTGCCCGCCGGGTCCTCGAACCAGCTCATCGTCTCGACAATGCCCAGCACGGGCACAGCCGTCTTCGTGAACATCGCCGCCCCGCGCCGCACATCGGCCAGCGCGACTTCCTGCGGAGTGGTCACGATCACCGCAGCCGTCACCGGCACGCGCTGGGCAATCGCCAGCTGCGCGTCACCCGTGCCCGGTGGTGTATCGATCACCAACACGTCAAGCTCGCCCCATTCGGCATCGTTTAGCATCTGCGAAATTGCCGACATCACGATCGGCCCGCGCCAGATCATCGGTGCATCGGGATCCGACAGATAGCCGATCGACAGAGTCTTCAGCCCAAAGGCTTCCACCGGAACCAGCTTCTTCGAGGCGGCGGTCTCGGGCTGCGCATCCTGCATGCCGAGCATCGTCGGAATTGACGGGCCGTACACATCTGCGTCGAGCAGGCCGACTTTCATGCCTGCCTTGGCCATTGCCGCCGCGAGATTCACCGCCACGGTGGACTTGCCAACCCCGCCCTTGGCACTGGCGACGACAAGAATACGGTCGATGCCAGCAATTTTCGGTATACCGGCGGCCTGCGTCGGCGCCCCTTGCTGCATCGCCTCATCCGACAGGCGCGCACCCTTGGACACCCGCCGCGGGGCCGATTCCAGCTTAACATGTGGGTTTACATGTGAATGAACCGGGGCCGTCACATGGGCCGTCAGGATGCTGCTCACCGCCCGGACGCCAGGCACGAGTTCCGCGCGTCCTTCGGCCTCGATTCGCCGGGCCTCGGCGCCCGCCTGATCGGCTGGATCCGCCAGCAACACTAGGATTGCGCGTCCCGACTCGTCGACGTCGACAGACTCCAGCCAGTCCGGCGCGCCAAGCGCTTCACGCACTTGCCCGGCCAGTTTCCGGCGGGATTTTTCCTTCGAACCAAACACCAAATGCGACTCCTGCGTCCTTGAAGCCCCGATTGAGGCATGCACATATCATGCAACACCCTATATAGAAGCTTACGAAACAAGACAGGAGGGGCTATGCCCTGGGATGACAAGAACAAATCCGGAGGCCCGTGGGGCGGCGGATCCGAAGACGAACCCGGCAAGGATGCCGGATCGCCCTGGACCCGCCCGAGTGGCGGCGGGGGCAACAATAACGACCTCGAAGCACAGATGAAACGCATGCAGGAGCGCTTCCGCAAGCGCTCTAACGGCAATGGTGGCGGTGGCGGACGACGCGGCGGCGGAACCACGGGCCCCAACTTCGGCCCGCTCGGCTTCGTGGTTCTCGTGGGCATCGCCCTGCTCGGCTGGCTGTCCACAAGTGTCGTCATGGTCGACCCAACCCAGCAGGCGGCCGTATTCCGCTTTGGCAAATGGCAGACAAATTTCGGGCCCGGCCTGCACTTTCACCTGCCTGCCCCCCTTGAGGAACATGTTCTCGTCGAGGTCGAAAACCGCAAGGAAACCCGCATTGGCAACACGCTTGAAGAGAGTCTGATGCTGACGCAGGACGAAAACATCGTCGATATTCAGTTTTCCGTGTTCTGGAAGGTCGATTCCGAACACCCCGAAAACTTCATCCTGAACGTGAAGAATCCCAACGAGGCTGTCGAACAGGTCGCTGAATCCGTTATGCGTGAGGTCGTCGGCAAGACGCGCCTGCAAAGCGTCATCACGACCGAACGTGACGTGGTCCAGCAGGAAGCGCGCAAACAGGTCCAGGCCCTGCTCGACGATTACCGCGCTGGCATTCAGGTTCTGTCCATCACAATCGACAAGTCGGATCCGCCACAGCAGGTGATCGAGGCGTTTAATGACGTGAACGTCGCCGAACAGGACGCCGAAACCAATGTGAACCAGGCCACCCAGTTCGCCAACGAAGTCGTTCCACAGGCCCGCGGTACCGCGCAGCGTATCCTGCAGGAATCGGAAGCCTATCGCGATCAGGTTCTGGCCGACGCACAGGGTGAAGCCTCACGCTTCGAACAGATCTACGAGGAATACCGCAAGGCGCCACGCGTCACGCGTGAACGCATGTATCTCGAGACGATGGAACGCGTGCTTGAACGCTCCGACAAGCTGATCATGGATCAGGAATCGGGCGCCGTACCCTACTTGCCGCTGGAACGAACACAGCGGAACACGAACGGAGGACAGCAATAATGCGCACATTTGGATGGCTTACGATCATCATCGCCGGCGCTGTGCTGCTGGTGCTCATGAACTCTTTTTTCGTTGTCCGTCAGGACGAACAGGCCTTGATGCTTCAAGTCGGCGAGCCCAAGCAGGTGTATAACGCAGCGGGCCAGGATCAGGCCGGTCTCTACTTCAAGATTCCGCTGATCCAGCAGGTCGAAAAACTCGACAAGAAGAATATCGGACTGGATATCCAGAACATCGAAGTGCTGGCCTCTGATCAGCGTCGTCTTTCCGTGGACGCTTTCGTGCGCTGGCGTATCAAGGATCCGCTCAAGTTCTACCAGCGTTTCCGCACAGAATTGGCAGCGGCGGGCCAGCTCAATCAGATCACCAACTCGACCATCCGTGAAGAACTCGGTGACGTGCCCGTGCCGGAAATCATTTCCGGCCAGCGTTCGCAACTGATGGACCGTATCCGGGTCAAGGTGAACGAACAGCTGTCGGATGATGGTATCGATATCATTGACGTCCGCATTCGTCAGGCCGACCTGCCGCAGGAAGTGGCTCAGGGCGTCTACAGCCGTATGCAGTCGGCCCGATTTCAGGAAGCCCAGCGTATCCGCGCCGAGGGCGAAGAGAAGTCCCGTCTGATCCGTGCCCAGGCCAGCCGCGAGAAAACGGTCATCGAGGCCCAAGCCCGCGAACAGGGGCAAATGATCCGCGGTGAAGGCGATGCGAAATCCACTGAAGTCTATGCCAATGCGTACAATAAGGACCCGGAATTCTTCCGTTTCCAGCGCGCCCTGATTGCCTGTGACAAGGCCATTCAGGAAGGCACCCAGGTGATCGTCGCCCCGAAAAGCCTTGGCATCTGCGATGAGTTCATCGAGAGCGCCCGCGTCAATGGCGGTTCCCGCTAGGGTATCGGGCCTGTGTCCATCTTATACCTGATGCTGGCTGCGGCCGGCCTATGGTTCTTTCTGGAGGGGGCGATCTACGCGATCGCCCCCGACTTCATGCGCCGCATGGCCGCGCGTCTGGCTGAGATGCCGAGCCGCGACGTCGCCTTTGCCGGGCTCGCCTCGGCGGTCTTTGGTGCCCTGCTTGTTGTCTTTGCAGTGCGAGGCGCCTGAGCCTGTTGCAACAGGGACGCAAAGCGCCATACTGATCAGGATACGAGCAACATCCGACTCTCAGGAGCCCTCTGGTCCATGCGCATTCCGGCACTCGCCGCCCTCGGTTTCGTCCTTGCCTCCGGGCTGCCGGCTTTCGCTCAGCAAAGCCTGTCGCAGCCCGTCGTCGGAATAGACCAGGCAGTGCAGCCGGACAGCTTTCGCGAACTGTCGAAACGTCTGATGCCCGCTGTGGTAAACATCTCGACCCAGCAGACAATCGCGCCGAATGGCCTGCCGACCTTCCCTGAAGGCTCGCCCATGGAACGTTTCAACGAATTCTTTGGTCGCGACGAGGATGGCTTCCAGCGCCAGGGCTCACTTGGTTCCGGCTTCGTGGTCAGCGCAGATGGCATCATCATCACCAATAATCACGTCATCGATAATGCTGACGAGATCGAGGTCAATTTCTCCGATGGCCGCGTGCTCAAGGCCACGCTTGTCGGGCGCGACCGCGACACCGATCTTGCCGTGCTCAAGGTCAAGAGCAACACGCCCCTGCCCTTCGTGGATCTTGCCGACAGCGACAATGCAGAAGTCGGTGACTGGGTTATTGCCATCGGCAATCCGTTCGGCTTTGGCGGCTCGGTGTCCGCCGGCATCATCTCGGCCCGTAACCGTGACCTCAACTCCGGTCGATCTGATGATTTCATCCAGACCGATGCTGCCATCAACCGGGGCAACTCGGGCGGCCCCCTGTTCAATCTCGGCGGCGAAGTCGTGGGCGTGAACACGGCCATCATCTCGCCAACGGGCGGCTCTGTCGGCATCGGCTTCTCGGTACCATCCAATCTCGTGAAACGCATTTCGCAACAGCTGATCGAACATGGCCGCGTGCGCCGCTCATGGCTGGGCGTGAATGTTCAGGATGCAGATGAGGCCCTCGTCAAGGCCTACAAGGCTAAAGGCAAGGGCGGCGTCATCATTACGCGCATCTCCGATGATGGTCCCGCCGACAAGGCCAAGCTCGAAGTTGGCGATCTCGTGCTCAAATTCGATGGCCAGGCGATTGCCAGCGTCCGCGAAATGACCCGCCTCATCTCCGATGAGCCGATCGGCAAGACCGTGCCCCTCGCGATCATTCGCGATGGCAAGGCCCGCACGATCTCCGTGACACTCGGCGAGCTGGAAGATGATGAAGACAACGCGCCCGCTCAGATCCTGCCCGATGGTCCGGCCAGCAGCAATGATCTCGGCGCCGAACTTGCCAGCATCGATGATGATATCCGCCGCCGCTTCGGCATCCCGAAAGACGTGGACGGCGTGGTCGTTACCGGCGTCAGCTCACGCGGGCGCTCGTTCGGCAAGCTCAACCGCGGTGACGTGATCGTGGAAGTGAACTTCAACAAGGTCGCGAGCATTACCGACACGGTGTCCCGTGTCGAAACAGCGATGATGACGCCCCAACAACCCCTGCTCCTGCGCGTAAAGCGGCGCGGCGATGCAGGCTGGTTTGATCAGTTCCTGTCGATTGAACTGGCCAGGTAAAATTTGACCGCGCATATAAAAAGGCGCCGCTGAACCAGCGGCGCCTTTCTTCTATACGGTTCAGATCAGATCGCTGTGAGGATCTGCTTGGCAGCGGCGTGGCACTTTTCGATCTCGTGATCGAGGCCAACGCAGATGCGTGTCCATTCCGGCTTCTCGGACCAACGCGATCCAACCACTTTGACGCCTTTCGCAAGCATCTTATCGGCGAATTCCTGGTTGTCCATGCCGAGGTCCATGTAGATGAAGTTGCCCTGCGGGTTTGCTGCATACGGACGACCGAGATCGTTCGCCATGGCGATCAGCTTTTCGCGGCCCTTGATCATCTTCAGACGCATGTCATCGAAGTAGACGGTGTCGTCGAGGCTGGCCATGCCGGCCACGAGGCCGAGATGGTTGACCGACGAGAGACGTCCGGTCTTGCGCATCGCCATCGCCATGTCGGCAGGCATGATGCCATAGCCGAGACGCTGGCCGGCCATTGCATAGATTTTGGAGAATGTGCGCGCCACGATCACCGGCTTACCGGCGGCGACAAACTCGGTCATCACACCAGCTGGAAAGTCGTCAGCCATGTCCATGTAGGCTTCGTCGATGAAGACCGGCACCTTGTTGGAGGCATCCTCGATAAAGGCTTTCAGCTTAGCTGGCTCAATCGTGCGGCCCGTCGGGTTGTTCGGGTTGCAGATATAGACAGCGCCCGTGTTAGGCCCGATGGCGGCAGAGATCGCTTCGAGATCATAGCCAAGGTCCTGTGTCAGCGGCATGTAGACCACTTTTGTGCCAGCCTGCTCGGCAACGCGTGGAACGCCTTCATACGTGATCGCTGACGTGACGATTTCACCGCCCTTGACGTTCACATAGTCAGAAAAGGCCGCGAGGATCGGCGACGACCCGTTGGTCACCAGAACCTGCTCGACGGCCACGCCTTCGCGTTCGGCGATTTTTGCAGCGAAAGCCTGTGTCAGCGGATAGGCATATCGGTTCAGGTTGGCCAGCTCTTTCGACATGGCCTCAATTGCCATCGGCGAAGGGCCGTACGGGTTTTCGTTTGCCGACATGATCGCAATCGCGTTCGGGTCGATGGCCGGGGCTGTCGCCACGGCCTTCGTGCCGGCCGCGCTGGCGCTTTCGGAACAGGCGACAAGGCCAGCTGTCGCTGCACCAAGTGCACCGACACCGGCAAATTTCATCAGATTGCGCCGGGATGGCGAGATCAGCGAATCGTAGTCAGGATTTTTCATTGCAATGCCCTCTGGGATATGGGGCGGGCTTGTGGCGAAAACTCTACTGACCTCACCCGCTGGAATAAACGCAGTACGCGGCGAGCCCCAATCTGGCGCAACAGATATCGCGTCCGCTGCAGTAAATTGGGAGAAATCTGCTCATCAATCAGTCAGGCAGGCTCGCTCAGGAAGCGAATTGCACCCAATTGGCCTTGAAAATAGGCAGACCTAGCCAGCGACAAACTCACGCGCGGCATAGCCCTGGAAGAACAACGCGGCCGTCAGGTCCGTATACTGGATGGCTGCGGTGGCCTGTTCGGCGACAATCGGCTTGGCGTAATAGGCAATGCCAAGGCCCGCCGCGCAGATCATGTCGAGATCGTTTGCCCCATCCCCGAGTGCCAGGGCATCAGTCCGCGCAAGGCCCAGCGCCGCCGCCGTTTCATCAAGCGCAGTCAGCTTTGCCTCGCGCCCGAGTATGGGCCGTCCAACGGCCCCGGTCAGGCGTGCGCCGTCATCAATGAGCGTATTGCCCCGGTCCGCATCAAACCCGGCAGCTGTCGCCACGCGCGATGTAAAAAAAGTGAACCCGCCCGAGACCAGCACGGAATGCGCTCCGTGGGCCTTCATCGTCGCTGTCAGCGTCTTCGCGCCGGGGTTCAGCGTGATCCGCTCGCCATAGGCAGCTTCCAGTGCAGCCATCTCCAGCCCCTTCAGCATGCCCACACGCGTCGTCAGCGCACCTTCGAAATCCAGCTCGCCGCGCATCGCCCGCTCGGTGATCGCCGAAACTTCTGCTTTGAGGCCTGCAAAGTCGGCCAGCTCGTCAAGGCATTCCTGACCGATAATCGTCGAATCCATGTCAGAAATCAGCAGGCGCTTGCGGCGGCCCTCGGCCGGCAAAAGGGCGAAATCCACCCCGGAAAGTGCCTTCAACCCACCAAGAACACTCTCAAGCTCCCCTTCCCGCACCGCAAAAACATACTCACAAGCCTGCCAGGGCGCCCCGTCTGCCAATATGCGTGCCTGTGCATCCTGCACGCCCACCGACGCCAGAATCGCCCCCAATTCTGCAGGCAGACCGGCACGGGATGGTGCAGCAACCGCGACGGCAGCAAAAAAATTGCGGGACTTATCCGGGTTCTGGCTCATGCTATTCAGTCCCTTGGTGTCTTCCAACTTACCCGACTAGCCCTTAGGTCTAGAGCATGCATCCGGCAATCCTCATTCACGGCCCCACCGCCAGCGGCAAGACCGCCCTCGCCATCGCCGTCGCCCGGCGCTTGGGCGGTGAGGTCATCAATGCTGATTCCATGCAGGTTTACAGGGACCTGCGTGTCATTAGCGCCCGCCCCGACGAAGAGGAGATGAATGGCGTCGAACACCATCTCTTCGGTCATGTCGATGCGGCAATGCGCTATTCCACGGGTGACTGGCTGGAGGACGCCCGCCGCGAGATCAAACGTGTCGAGCTGAAAGGCAAGCGCGCCATCCTTGTGGGTGGCACCGGGCTTTACCTGCTCGCCCTAACACAGGGCCTCTCCAGCATCCCGCCAGTGCCTGAAGACATCCGCGCCGAAGTGCGCGCCATCGCAGATGCCGAGGGCGCTGAAGGCCTGCGCGACAGGCTGGAACTCGTCGATCCCGAAACCACCGAACGCCTCGGTACGGGCGACCGCCAGCGCCTTGCACGCGCCTATGAGGTCTGGCTAGCGACCGGCCGCCCCCTCGGCCACTTCCATGACGAGCGCCAGCCGCCCGTCCTGAACGAGGGCGAATGGATCGGTTTTGCACTCACCCCGCCCCGGGCACGCCTCTACCAGAAGATTGATCGGCGCTTCGAGGGCATGCTCATGCAAGGCGCCATGGACGAGGCCCGCGCCCTGATGGCGCGCAACCTAGACCCTGAGCTTCCCGCCATGAAAGCCCATGGCATGCCCTGGCTCACGGCCTTTGCGCGCGGCGAGATCAGCGCCGAACTGGCTGCTGAGAATGCCAAACGGGATACGCGGCGCTACGCAAAGCGGCAATTTACATGGATCGGCAGGCAATTCCCGTTCTGGCCACGCATTCCCTCCCCAGAGCCAGAAAACCGCCTTCGGGTCATTCATGCCCTTTATAGGGAGATTGACAGCGTCAAAGAGGCAGATTATTCCTGACCTCGACGTTGGAGGAAACGCAACCGTGCGCACATCACTAGTACTCGTTATTAGGCATCCGTAGTCGACTGATCACACAGTCGGTTGCGGATGCGCGCATATAAGGGTCTCCTCAGGGGGCCCTTTTTCATTTCAGCCCTAGCCCGAATTTTCCCACACAGTCCGAGAGCCCCGATGACCACAGCCACCAAGACCAAGACGAGTGCCGCCAGTTCGGCCACGACACAGCCCCGCCTGATGACGGGTGCAGAGATTGTCATCGAGGCCCTTCGTGAGCAGGGCGTAGATGCGCTCTTTGGTTATCCCGGCGGCGCGGTACTGCCGATCTATGACGCATTGTTCTCGGCGCCTGACATCAGCCACATCCTCGTGCGCCACGAACAGGGCGCAGGGCATGCCGCCGAAGGCTATGCGCGCTCCACCGGCAAGTGCGGTGTTGCGCTTGTCACATCCGGCCCTGGCGCCACCAACATGGTCACGCCCATCACCGACGCGATGATGGACTCCATCCCGATGGTCGTCCTCTGCGGCCAGGTCCCGACCCACCTGATCGGTACCGACGCCTTCCAGGAATGCGACACGGTTGGCATCACCCGCACCTGTTCCAAGCACAATTACCTCGTCACGGACGTGAACGATCTCGCACGCGTCATGCACGAGGCCTTCCTGATCGCCACATCCGGTCGTCCTGGCCCGGTTGTCATCGACATCCCGAAAGACGTCCAGTTTGCGACCGGGGCTTATCTCGGCAAGGAAGGTGTCCACAAGTCGACCTACAAGCCGCAGACTCAGCCCCAGCCGGATGCGGTCGCCGCCGTTGTCGACCTCATCATGTCCGCCACCTCGCCCGTCTTCTATACAGGCGGCGGCGTCATCAATTCCGGCCCGCGCGCCTCGAAACTGCTGCGCGAACTGCAGGCCGTGACCGGCATTCCTGTCACATCAACGCTGATGGGCCTTGGCGCCTTCCCCGCGTCCCACCCCGACTGGCTCGGCATGCTGGGCATGCATGGCAGCTTTGAAGCCAACAATGCCATGCACGATTGCGACCTGATGCTCTGTGTCGGCGCCCGCTTCGACGACCGCGTCACTGGCCGTATTGATGCGTTCTCGCCTAACTCCAAGAAGGTGCACATCGATATCGACGCGTCCTCGATCAACAAGATCGTTCGTGTCGACGTGCCAGTCATCGGTGATTGCGCTGCGACGCTGGAAGCGATCCTGAAGGGACTGTCCGCCCGCAAGGGCAAACGGCCAGACCTCACGGCCTGGAAGAAACAGATCGCGACATGGCGCGCCCGAGACTGCTTTGCCTACAAGAACTCCGATACGGTGATCAAACCGCAACATGCGGTGCAGCGCCTCTATGAACTGACCAAGGACCGCGAGACCTATATCTCCACCGAAGTCGGCCAGCACCAGATGTGGGCCGCCCAGTTCTACCATTTCGAGGAGCCGAACCGCTGGATGACCAGTGGCGGCCTCGGCACGATGGGCTATGGCCTGCCGGCCGCCGTCGGCATCCAGGTCGCCCATCCGGGCGCGCTGGTCATCGACATTGCCGGCGAAGCCTCGATCCAGATGGTGATGCAGGAATTCTCGACCGCCGTTCAGCACCGCCTGCCGGTCAAGGTCTTCATCATGAACAATGAATGGATGGGCATGGTCCGCCAGTGGCAGGAATTGCTGCATGGCGAGCGCTATTCGCACTCCTATTCGGAAAGCATCCCGGACTTCGTCAAACTTGCTGACGCCCTCGGTGGCTACGGCATCCGCTGCGACGATCCAGCCGAGCTCGATGCGAAGATCCTTGAAATGATTGCGCATGACGGCCCGGTCCTGTTCGACTGCCGCGTCGAAAAGGCCGAAAACTGCCTGCCGATGATTCCCTCGGGCTCTGCGCATAATGAGATGATCCTGGGCGAGATAACTGGTAACGAAGTCAGCGACGCCGGGAAGAAGCTGGTCTGATGACCGGCCAGGCATTGGGTTACGGGACGGACCGAACGATGAGTACGAGCGAGATTCTCGCCCTGCTGCGTGAACACCTTGATGTGGTGGTCGCACTCGGCTCTGCGTTCGTGGCCCTTGTCAGCGCCTTCGCCTCACGTGCCGAAACCCGCCGCCAGCGCCGCCTGCAGACCGAACACCTGCGCCAGAGCATCGATGCCGCCAGCCTCGAATGGGGCAATCACGCCATTGATGCCCTCGGCCGGGCAGCGATGTTCGCCCGCACGCGACACCTCCAGGCCAATGAGGGCAGCTTTATCGGCGGCAAGACCAGCCAACTGATCGGCCTGTCTGCCCTGGTCGAGCGCGGCCGAATGTTCTTCCCCAATCTCGACGCCGATAATAAGGGCGTGGAAAAGGACGGCGCCTATCGCGGCCACCGTCCGCCTATTCTCGATGCCCTTATGTGGGCCTATTTCGAGCTGGAGGCCCTGACGCGCGATGGCGGCCCGACCGGCGACAACAGTGCCGAGTTCATCGATGACTGCCGCCGCCTCATGGTGTCAGAACTGCAGGCCCATCTCGACCCGCGCCGACTCGACAAGATCATTGAGCGCTATAATGACCAGACCCATGACAACAGGCGCGACGCCATAAGTCGCGCCAAGGCGCTGAAAGCCCGCCTTGAAACGCGCAGGCCCGGCGTCATCCTCGACACGTCCCCCGTGCCGGGCAGCCAAACGGAGACGACAAAATGAGCGACGGAACCAGCGGCGCCCCCGGCAATCCCAAATCGGCCTATTTCCTCTCGCACGCCGACGAGGCCGTTGAGCGGCGCACGCTTGCCGTGCTCGTCGACAACGAACCGGGTGTTCTCGCTCGCGTGGTCGGCCTGTTCTCGGGTCGCGGCTACAACATTGACAGCCTGACGGTGGCAGAAGTTGATGCCAGCCAGCATCGCTCGCGCATCACCATCGTCACACAGGGCACACCGCATATCCTCGAGCAGATCGAGGCCCAGCTGCTGCGTATCGTACCGGTCGGTGAAGTCATCGACATCACCAAGTCCAAACGCGGCATCGAGCGCGAGCTTGCCCTCATCAAGGTGGCCGGCACGGGCGAAGTGCGCGTCGAGGCGCTGCGCATCGCCGAGATCTTCCGCGCCCGCGTCATCGACACGACGAATGAGAGCTTCATCTTCGAACTCACGGGCGCCTCCGACAAGATCAGCCAGTTCATCGACCTGATGCGCCCGCTCGGCCTTGTCGAAGTCAGCCGTACAGGCGTTCTCTCGATCAAACGGGGAAAGGAACAGGGATGAGCAGGCTCGGCCTTCTCCTCCTGTCGGCGCTGCTCTGTGCAGGCGCTGCCAGTGCAGTGGAAGATCCTCCGGAAAGCTGCCGCCCGAAAGTGGCGGGCACGGCGCTTGCGCTCGCAGGCGACGCCGAGCGTGCGCAGTTGCAATGCGACATCGACCGCGCTGCCCAGCTCGTTGCCCGCTCCGACCGCCGCGCCGCAACCGCCCCCCGTCCCGTCGTGCGGGTTGTCGACACGGCCTCGCCTTCAGGCACGGCCTACATCTATGACGTGATCGGCGCTTTGCCCAACTACTGGCTTGAAGCCCGCAACGTTCCCAGCGACGAAGGTGAGCGCACCCGTGTTCCTGTCTGCACGCTGGGCACGAATATTCCGGCTGACGTCTCGCAGCTCATCTCCCACGAATTGAAGACCGCAGCGTCTCAGGCCCTGCCCGAATATGGCGCGCGCGAGGATATCCAGATCAATCCTGACGGGTCGAAGCGCGTGGTTCTTCTGCTGGATACGCACGACATCATCACCACGGTCGAAACAGAAGCAGGCACACGGCACTTCTCGCGCCACGCTCGCGCCTCTGACGAGATCGCCCGGCTCAACCAGACCATAATTGGCGTTGCCAATTTTAGCGACAGCTGGGTCTGCAACGCCAACTGAATACTCACCCTTCCAATCAACCCCCACCCCAAAGCGGAGCTTTTTGAAGCCAATGAAAGTTTACTACGAGCAGGATGCGGATCTTTCCCTTATCCAGAACAAGAAAGTCGCAGTCGTCGGTTATGGCAGCCAGGGCCACGCCCATGCCCTGAACATGCGCGATAGCGGCGTGAAGCAGCTCAAGGTCGCCCTCGCGCCAGGTTCGTCCAGCCGCAAGAAAGCCGAAGCCGAAGGCATCGAAGTCACCACAGTCGAAGAAGCCACGAAATGGGCTGACGTGCTTATGATCCTCGTCCCCGACGAGAAACAGGCCGTGCTCTTCGCCAACGAAATCGAGCCGCACCTCCGCGCTGGCCAGCACATCATGTTCGGCCACGGTTTCAACATTCACTACAATCTCATCCGCCCCCGCGCCGATGTCGACGTGTCGCTCTCCGCGCCAAAGGGCCCGGGCCACACACTGCGCGCGCAGTACCAGATGGGCTTCGGCCTGCCGGGCCTGATCGCCATCCATCAGGACGCAAGCGGTTCGGCTACAGAGGTTGCACTCGCCTATTCCAAGGCCATCGGCAACACGCGCGCCGGCGTCATCCAGACCTCGTTCCGCGAAGAAACCGAAACCGATCTCTTCGGCGAACAGGCAGTCCTCTGCGGCGGTATCGTCGAACTGATCAAGGCAGGCTTCGAAACGCTGGTTGAAGCCGGCTACGCGCCAGAAATGGCCTATTTCGAATGCCTCCACGAAACCAAGCTGATCGTCGACCTGATCTATGAAGGCGGCATCGCCAACATGAACTACTCGATCTCGAACACGGCCGAGTATGGCGAATACGTCTCCGGCCCGCGCATCGTGAACTCGGAAACAAAGGCCGAGATGAAGCGCGTCCTGACCGATATCCAGGATGGCACGTTTGCCCGTAACTGGGTTCTCGAAAATCAGGCGGGCGCCCCAAGCTTCCACGCCAAGCGCGCCCGCATGAACGACCACCTCATCGAGGAAGTCGGCGAAAAACTGCGCGGCATGATGCACTGGGCCCAGAACGACCGCCTGGTCGACAAAGCCCGCAACTAGGCTTCGCCTCTATATTCGGCATGCCGGGCTCTACTTGTCCGGCATGCCGCCTGCGGCCACGTTCAAATCCACGTCGCCCTTAATACCCGCCACCTTTCCCCGCATCGAATACTGCCAGATTGCGTAGGGCATATCCGGCGCGCCATCGACACTCCGTATCCAGAGCGGATAGCGATCAAATGATCCGGCGATCCAGTCGGCATGGAATTCCTTCGTGGTGTAGAGCACGGGTACTGCCCCATACTCCGCTTCCAGCCTGTCGAGAAAAGCCTGCAGCTCCGCTTTCGTGCCTGCTTCGTCCCGGAATGGCTTGCAATTATGGGCATACTCGAGGTCCACCGCCGGGGGCAGTGTCCCGTCCCGCACCTCGACCGCGCGGATGAAATTGACGGCCTGTGCCTCCCACGGCTTGCACAATATATAGAAATGATAGGCCCCGACCGCATAGCCGCGCCGGCTCGCCTCGATCCAGTTCTGCTGGAAGTCCGCGTCCGTCCAGTCGCGTCCCTCGGTGGCTTTCAGGTAGATAAAGTCCAGCGGCGCGGTCTCAAGCGCATCCCAGTCAACGTCGCCATTGTGATGCGACAGGTCGATGCCCGCGGCTCCCGGTGGCAGCAGGCCGTTTTCAGGCGCTGCTTCGCGTTGCACCTGCGAACACGCCGACATCGCAAAGAGCAGGCCGAGGAGGAGGAATCGGAGGTTCATGCAGGCCAATCTGGCACGCAAACAAGGCGCCGTCGCGTCGAAACCCTAACAGGCCAGCGGCCGTGCGAGGGCGATATCAAGGCCCGCCGATTGGCCGCATGGCACGTTTTTTGCTCTGAAAACCCTTGAATTTCAGTCACCAAGGGATGTGACCATTGGCAAACCAACCCACAACGCCCCGCTCGGCCAAGTCTTGCGAAGGCAGCTACATCGCCGCAGGCACGCGCATGGAAGGCCATATGACCTTCTCAGGCCCGACCATCGTGTCCGGGCATCTGAAGGGCGATATCGTGACAGACGGCCTGCTCGTTGTTGAGGCCGGAGCGATTGTCGAAGGCCATGTGACGGGCACGGTCATCGTCGTGCACGGCAAGATCACGGGCACAATCAGCGCCAGCGAAATCATCGAAGCATTTCCCGGATGCCGCATCGAAGGGCGGGCCTATGCGCCCAGCATGCGCGTCGATGGCGGCGCGACGGTGCTGGCCGATCTGTTGATTGCACCGGTACGCCCGGCTGACTGGAACACGCCGAAACAGGTTGCCCCTGTCCAGCAGGCAGCTGCGCCACTCGCCAAGCCGCAGACCGTTCAGGCCGACATTCCGGCGCCAGCGCCCCTGCCATCTTTCGTCAACACGATGTTCACACAGCCGGCAAAGACCGGCTCGGGCAGCTGACGCCTCAGCGTCCGGCGCCATCCTTCAGGCGTTCCCATGTGTCATCGTTCGGATCATAGGCGGCAAGGCCGGTAATCCGGTCGCAGGCCCATTTATAGCCATCATCACAGGCTGACTGAAGAATACGCGTGCCCTCGGCCACGTTCTTCGCGCCGCCCTTGCCCGCAAAAATCATGTTGCCATAGCCGGCACAGCCACTCACTTCGCCCAGGTCGCATGACTTCTTGTAGAGCAGGCGCGATTGCGCGAGGTCCTGCTCCACGCCATTGCCCTTGTTTGTCAGGTAAGCAAGCGAGGCACAGCCAGCCGCATCCTTGCCATTGCAGGCCTTGCGATAGGCCCCTGCAGCCTTGTCATAATCCTGCATGCCACCCCAGCCTTTGCGGTAGTAATCGCCAAGCTTGGTGCAGGCGACATAGTCCTTGGTGGCACAGGCCCGCATGGAATCAGCGCGCCCTTCGCGGTCCTTCTCCAGGTTCTCTGTGGCCTTCTCAAGTGCGATCTCGGCCTGTGTTCGTTCAACTTGTTGGCCGTACTGCGCGGAGGCAGGCGCGGCCATCAGGCCCGCAGCGGCGATGAAAACAAGACTTGTCAGGAAGCGCATGGCAGCAATCTCCAAATGATATTCTGTAACATTGAATATACGCCTTGGTTGAGGCGAGGTCCATGCAGTCTGCTGCTTAAGGAAACTTAACCTGCCCTTGCCGCCGCGGCCCTCTCGGCGCAAACTCGCGAAAACGCATACGGGAGATATCAGGCATATGGCAGCTCAGGATCAGCAACCCATCGGATCAGGCTTTGGCGCAAAAACGACCGCCAGCGAAGTGCTCGCCGGCATCGACCTTACCGGCCGTAACGCCATTGTGACCGGCGGCTATTCCGGCCTCGGCCTTGAAACCGTCCGCGCGCTTGCCGGCGCTGGGGCCCGGGTCACCGTGCCCGCCCGCCGCGTCGAGGTGGCCGAAGCCGCCCTCGCAGACGTCACCGGCGACATCGAGATCGCGGCGATGGACCTGGCCGACCTTCAAACCGTCGAGAAGTTCACCCGCGAATATGACGAGACCAAGCGCGGACTCGACATCCTGATCAACAATGCCGGCATCATGGCCTGCCCGGAAGGCCGTGTCGGCCCCGGCTGGGAACGCCAGTTCGGCACCAACCACCTTGGTCACATGGCCATGAGCCTCGCGCTTGCCCCGTCCATGCAGCGGGCAGACTCGGCCCGCGTTGTCTGCCTCTCGTCGACCGGCCATGTCCGCTCTGACGTGCACTGGGACGACCCCCACTTCAACAACACACCTTATGACAAATGGGATGCCTACGGACAGGCCAAGTCTGCCAATGCGCTCTTTGCCCTCGGCGTCGACCATCGCGGCCGCGATGTCGGTGTTCGCGCATTCTCCGTCCATCCGGGCGGCATCTTCACGCCGCTCCAGCGCCACCTGAGTGACGAGGAAATGGTCGCGCTCGGCTGGAAAGCCCCCGACGGATCTATTCCTCCGCAGATAAAGGCCATGTTCAAGACGCCTGAGCAAGGCGCGTCCACCAGCGTCTGGGCGGCCACTTCACCGCAGCTCGAAGGGCGTGGCGGCGTCTATTGCGAGGACTGCGACATTGCAAAACTCGCTGATGAAAACAGCCAGCGGTGGGAACACGCCCGTCCCTGGATCTGCGATGATGAAAAGGCAGAACGGCTCTGGTCCATGAGTGAGAAAATGCTGGCTGACGCCTGAACAACGGGCGCATAGGAGGAAACACAGATGAAATACATGTTTGCCGCACTTCTGGCGGGCGGCCTCGCCACCGCCTGCACGACACCCCCTGCTCCCACGGAAACGACCTCACTGGCACCCGCCGAAGCCGCTGCTGCTGGAGCGCCTGTCGCCCTATTCGATTATACCAGCGTCTTCGGACAGGACGACCGTCCCGCTGCCGACTATGAACAATACGAGGTGCGCAAGTCGAAGGAAGTCCTCGCCTTTACGGGCATCCTGCCGGGCGTGACGGTGGTTGACCTTGAGGCCGGCGGCGGAACGTATACAGAGCTCTTCTCCCGCGTCGCGGGCGACAGTGGCAAGGTCTACATGCAGAACCCGCCGGCGTTCGACGCTTTCCTTGGCGATGCCGTCTCCAAGCGCGTCGACGGACGCCTTGCAAACGTCACACCCGTGCGCGCCCCCTTCGACGACTTGTCCGCCATTCCGGATGCCTCTGCCGATTTGGTCACATGGCTGCTTGGGCCACATGAACTCTGGTACACGCCTGAAGGCGCAGAACCCGGCGACCTCGGTGACCCCGAGACAGCCTTTGCGGAAATTGCGCGTGTCACAAAGCCCGGCGGTCATTTCATTGCACTTGACCATATGGCGCCCGTCGGCGCGCCAGCCACGACTGGCGGCGAGACCCATCGCATCGACAAGGCCATCATTATCGCCATGGCGGAAGCCAACGGCTTCACCCTGGTCGAGGAAAGTGACATCCTCGCCAATGCGGAAGATGATGGCAGCCTGAATGTTTTTGATCCGTCCATTCGGCGCAAGACAAACCGCTTCCTGCTCAAATTCACCAAGGGCTGAAACGCCCTTCTGCAGTGGCAGCTACAGGCCCGTCGCCCTTTGGCGGCGGGCCATTTGCATGCCGTTAAGCACGCCTGAACCCGCGTGGCTTCGCAAGTGTTAACGGCCTCTGAAAAACTCGTCGAACCCGCTTCAACCTGTCTGAACGCGCGCGCAGTAAAAGGAGGGACGCAGGACGCGGAGGGACATAACGTGAATTGGAAGGGGCTCCTTTTCAGGTGGCTGCGTGCGCGCCTGAATCCAAAGATTGAATCAAACCGCGATGTCCTGCGCATAACCATTGGCACGACCATCATGATCCTGTCAGCCATTGCTGTCGGAGAGATGATCGTCTCGCGCCTCTCAGGCTCCAACCTGTGGGCAGACCTTTTGCGCGGCATGATATTTGGTACACTGATTACCGGACCTGCCGTTCTCTTCAACGCCGTCGTACTGCGCGAGAATGTCATCCTCTCCGGCAAGTTTCGCCGCGCCTATCGCCTGGCCTCGCGCAATGCAGAGCAAGTCCTTACCAAGAACCAGGAACTGGAAGCAGCGCAGCAACGCCTCGCCGAACTCGCCCATTCCGACTTCCTCACCGGCCTCGCCAACCGTCGCCGGTTTGAGCAGGCTTTTGCTGACGCATTTGGCGCTGTGGGCCTCGGCGGCCCGCCCTTTTCGCTGATCCTGCTCGATCTCGACAATTTCAAGCAGATCAATGACGGCTATGGCCACGATGCCGGCGACGCCGTGTTGCGGCTCGTTGCCCAGCGCCTTCGCCGATCCATCGCTGACAGGCCGGGACTTGGCGCACGCCTTGGCGGCGACGAATTCGCCATCCTGCTCTGGGATACATATGACGCCCGCGATGTCGCAAAATTTGCCGCGCGCCTTCGCGACGACCTCGCGGTGTCACACACCTATTATGGCAAGATGCTCAACGCGCCGTCCAGCATAAGCGTCTGCCTTACGCCCGACGCGTTCGGGTCTGCATCTGAAATGTTTGTCGCCGCGGACCAGGCCTTGCTGACGCTGAAGCGTCGCCGCGAATGCGGCATCACGATCCTCGGCAAAGGAAAGGACGACGATAGCCTGTCGATCGCCGTCTGAAGCCTAGGCGCGCGCTTCGGCCAGCATGAGTTCAGGGGAACTGCCATGATGCAGCACGGCCTGCGCCGGCAGCCAGCATGTCACTTCCAGCCCGCCGCCCTCGACCGGCTTCATGCCCACCGTGCCGCCATGCAGGTCGACAAAGTGCTTCACCAGCGCGAGGCCGAGGCCCGCGCCGCGCTGATCGCCTGAAACAAAGCTGTCAAAGCTGGTCGCGCGCTTGTCCGCTTCCAGCCCTTTGCCATTGTCACGCACGGAGAGCGTGACCATGTCGCCAATGCGCTGGGCCGAGACGACAATCTCGCCGCCGGATTCTGTAAAGCGCAGCGAGTTGGAAATCAGGTTGAACAGGACCTGACGGATACGGCGCTGATCGGCGCGTATGACGCCCAGCTTGCCCTTCACGTCGGAGCGCACGCTGATTTCCGTATCCTCGGCTTTCGAGACAACCATCTCGATGCTTTCCTCGATCACGTCCTGCAGCTGCACATCTTCCAGGTCGAGATCCATGCGGCCCGCCTCGATCATGGCAAGGTCGAGGATGTTCTCGATCAGTTTCGAGAGATGGTCGGACGCCGAAAGAATGGCGCTGACATAGTCAGATTGGCGCTCGGTCAGCTGGCCGTTGCGCTGGGTTTCCAGCAGCTCGGCGTAACCAAAGATGACCGTCAGCGGCGAACGCAACTGATAGCTTACATTGCGCACGAATTCCGTTTTCAGCCGGTCAGCGGCCTCGAAGGCTTCGGCCCGATCACGCAGGGCCGATTCCACGCGCCGCGTTGCCGTCACATCGGCAAAGGCGATCAGCGTGTTACCATCAGGCAGCGGATGGGTCAGGTAGGTCAGCATCGACCCGTCAGAGCGGCGCATCTCGCCGGTGGTCGACTGGCGTGCCCGCGCGGACGGATCGGTGATGTGGGCCTTGATGCCCTCCCAGATCTCGACATCGTGGAACAGCGGCACGCAGGCCTCCACCACGACCGAATAGTCAGGCTTGTCCTTCAGCAGCTCGTGCGGAAGGCTCCACAGGCGCTCGAAGGCCTTGTTGAACAGCTTCAGGCGTCCGTCGCCGCCAAACACGGCAACCGCCTCGTGCAGATTGTCGAGCGTCGAGGTCTGCGTCTTCACGATGGCATTGAACTTGGTCTTCAGTTCCAGCTCGCCGGTAATGTCCTTGAACAGCAGCAGAAGGCCGCCCATCGGGTGGCGCTGGCGTGTAACAGACAATGTACGGGCATCCGGCAGCGACCAGATATCTTCCTTCACCCCGTCAATATCGAGATAGTAGGACAGCTCTTCAGCGCGCCATTCGGCGTAGTTCGTCCGCGCTGGCAGCTTGCGCCGCTCGCGCAGCCGGTCCAGCAGCTGGCCATGCGTTGGCCGGTCCAGCAGGAAAGTCTCTTCAAGGTCCCACATGTCGCGGAAGGCCTTGTTGTAGAAGGTCAGCTTGCGGTCGGCGCCGAAAATGGCCACCGCGTCAGCCACGTGGTTCAGCGTCTCGTCATGCGCGCGCACATGGCGGTTCAGTTCCTCGCGCGCATTCTCCTGCGCGGTCACATCAAACGCCATGGCCCCTGCCCCGCCCGACAGCGGGAAGGTCAGCACGCGCATGGCACGCCGCTCGCCATTGATGACCATATGGCGCGTCTCGTCGATATCGACGCCCTCGGAAATCGTCTTGCGCGCCTGTTCGGCGGCGGCCTGGTCCAGCATTAGCTGCCGGTCGAGCACACGGTCGAGATTGATGCCGTCAACGGCCTCGATATAGGCCGGGTTCACCCATTGCAGCTTGCCCATGCCCGACACGCGCCAGGCGGGGAAAGGCGATTTTCCCAGCATGTCGAGAAAGGCTGTGGGGTCGCGCGCAATAACCTGCCGCGCCTCTTCCAGCTTGCCCCGGGCAGAGCTTTCTTCCAGCCCCTTGATCGTCGTGTCGGTCACCCAGACGACGGCGCGGGCGCCAGCCGTGCGCCCGTCGGCTTCCAGGAAGCGCCCCGAAGGCCCGATAATCGTTAGCGAAAATGCCTGTCCCGTCTCGCGCAGCTCACGCAGGCGGATACGCAATGTCGTGTCCTGGCCGGCGCTGTCACGCGCTTCAAGGTCAGCGAGGCCCTCGATGATTCGGACGGCGGGATCCATGGAAATTGCGTCATCGGTGAAGCTGAGCAGCCCCGCCAGCGCGACAGGAGAGCCATAAAGTTCCGGCGCAATGATCTCTTCGCCATCCACTTCCATGGCGTCGCCCTGCCAGACAAGGATCACACCGGGGTGCGCCCCCAGCACGGAACGATGCTCAGCCAGCGCGGTTTCGAGGTCGGAAGACCGGTCGCGAAACTTGCGCGCAGCGCCGCGCGCACCATCCGAAACCCGCAATGCCCACAACAGTGCCGCCAGGCCGAGCGAGGCCGCGCCGGCGGACATGATGATTGGCACCTGGTCTGCACTTATCGCCATCTATCTTCCAATTCCATTACGCGAATCGGCCACGCGCACGCAGCCGGAAGTGGTTAACGGAATGCTCCCTTTCCATTAAGGCCGGGTTAACGAGACGGTAAGACCACCCCTCTGGGCTTGCAAGGTAACTGAAACGTCATGTTGCAAATAAACCACAGGCGCATAGTCTACCTCTCTAGCCACCCCACGGAAACCGTCCATGCATCTTCGTCTCCTGGCAACGACCCTGTCGGCGCTTCTTTGCCTATCCGCACCTGCGGCAGCCGAAAGCATGAGTGAGGAAGAGGCCGCGCGCCTCGTCGAGACCGTATCGCTCACAACAGACGATGCCGACGATCTTGATGACCTCGTCCGCCTGCCCGGCATGGGCAACCTGAATCCCGACGCGCCACATGGCCGCCATGCCGCGAACCGGCTCGTGCCCGGCGGCGGTCTCATCGTGAGCTTTGACGCCAATGATGATGGCAAGGTCACGCGTGAGGAACTGCACGAAGGCGCCGCCGCGGCCTTCATACTGGCGGATACCAACAAGGACGGCACGCTCAGCGCGCTTGAACAGCAGGACTGGGCCCGCGGCCTGCCGACCCGCGACGACACGCTGGCCAATCCTGTCCGTTTCGACCCCAATCTCGACCGGGTTGTGACGCGCGCCGAGTTCGTGGCCGTGATCGCGCAACTCGCAGCAGCCTATGCAGAACCCGATGGATCAGTCAGGATTGCAAATCTTGCCGCGCCGGAGCCCAAAGACAGTGACAAGCGTCCAAGCCAGGTCACCGTGATTGACCCGCTCGACCCGGGCGCGACCAATTAACCGGCGTTTTGCCCGCCATTACAGGTGATTGTCAGCAGATAACGTCGTCCGAGCCCTGCTCGCCGAAGCCTTCAGCGATCAATGCCGCCAGTGCCGTCACGGCTTCCGCCGCTTCCGCGCCCTCGGCCGTCAGCTCTACTTCGCAGCCCATGTGCGCCACCAGCATCAACAGGTCCATGATCGAGCGCGCATCGGCGCTTTGGCCCTCGTGATGCACAACGACATTGGCATCGAATTCACCGGCCAGCCGCGACAGGCGCGCAGAGGCGCGCGCATGAAGCCCTTTGCGGTTCACGATCATGACGCGCTGGCTGGCAGATGTGGTCGATGGCTGCACTAGGTGGTCTTCGCCAGCAGTTCAGACGCAATGCTGATATATTTACGGCCCGCTTCGGCGGCCACTTTGGCGGCTTCTGCCAGAGACAGGGTTTCGCGCACCTCGGCCAGCTTGATCAGCATGGGCAGGTTCACGCCCGACAGGACCTCGATATTGCCCGCGCTCATGATCGACATGGCGAGGTTGGAGGGCGTTCCGCCGAACATGTCTGTGAGGATGATAACGCCGCGCCCACTGTCGCAGGACTTGGCCGTTTCGCGGATCTGGTCGCGCCGCGCCTCGATATCGTCTTCGACCTCAATGGATATCGAGCGAAAGCATGGCTGCTCGCCCACCACATGCTCTGTGGCGGCGACCAGTTCGCGTGCGAGCTTGCCATGGCTGACGACGACGATGCCGATCATGCCGATACCTTCCACAATCGTTCCTAACGAAGATGTCATGCTGCCACGCAACAGTTTTGCGTCAACCCTGATTCAGCTGTTGCAATACGGCAGTCTGGGCTCAGTTGCCCGAAAGCCCCAGCACGTCATCCATGCCGTAAAGGCCCGGGCCACGTCCCTTTACCCAGGCCGCCGCCTGTAGTGCGCCATGCGCAAACACCGCTCGGTCGAGGGCCTGGTGGCTAAGTGTCAGGATTTCCCTGTCAGAGCCGATGCTGACCGAATGCTCGCCAATCACATCGCCCATCCGGCGCACGGAAAAACCGATCTGCCCTGCCACGCGACCGCTATCCGGCCCATCGTAGGGCGCAGCGCGCAGGTCTTCCAGCGCGCTTCCCCGCCCCTCGGCCGCCGCCTCACCCAGCATCAAAGCCGTGCCGGACGGCGCATCCACCTTGCGTCTGTGGTGCGTTTCAAGGATCTCGATGTCCCAGCCCTCGCCAAGCCGGCTCGACGCCATCCGCGTCAGCGCCTGCAGCAGGTTGATGCCTACCGAGAAGTTGCCCGCCTTGACGATGGCGAGATGCTCGGCGGCCCGCGCGACTTCTTTCTCTTCGGCTGCGCTCATGCCCGTCGTGCCGATCACGACACCGCTGACACGCGTATGCTTCAGCGCATTTAGCGCCGCCAGCGTCGCCTCGGGCCGGGTAAAATCGATCCAGACATCGGCGTTGGCCGCCGCCGCAACGGGGTCCGTCACCGGGCGAACGCCCAGCGCCTGCCGACCAGCCAGTTCACCAATATCACGGTCGAAAGGGCCCTTGCCCGCTGCTTCCGTGCCGCCGGCAACGATCAGGCCCTCATCCATGGCGACGCCGACAAGCTGGCGGCCCATACGGCCGGCCACACCAGCAATGGCAACGCTGAGCGGAGTGCGGGCTTCAGTCTCGGTCATCGGGTTCCTTCCGGTGGTCTCATGTCGTGTCAGCGATCGCCCGGATCAGGTGTGATCCCGGCCGCTTCTTCCGCTACCTCAACCCTGTGCTCCAGTTTTGCAAGTTCCCGCTCCCGCAACTCGTCGGAAAAGGCACTCGCAAACACACCTGCAGGCAGCGCCACCACGCCAATACCGGCCAGCGCAATCACCGAGGCAAAGGCCCGCCCCAGCGGCGTCACCGGATAGACATCGCCATAGCCCACTGTCGTCAGCGTTGCGATGGCCCACCAGATCGCCCGCGGGATGGACTGGAACGTCTCCTGCTGCTTGCCGCCCACGCCCTCGATGAAATAGAGCGCCACAGCCGACACATAGACCAGCGCCAGCGCCATCGCGAGTGTCGTCAGGAGCTGCGACCCTGCCCGCCGCACGGCCGCGCCGAGCACGTCAAAGGCGGGCACGAACCGCGCCAGCTTGATCAGGCGGAACAGCCGGAACACCCGCAGCGCCACCAGCGGCACGCCGCCGCCAATCATCATCACGATCAATTCCGGCAGGAAGGCCAGCAGGTCCGCGATCGAATAGAACCGCGTCATGTAACGCAGGTGCCCGGCAAAGCCCGAATATTCCTCTTTCAGGCCATGGATGTAGACGCGCACCACATATTCGACGGCAAACACCGTAACGACAAACACGTTGAAGGCGTGGAAGGCCGCTCGCCATTCGGGCTGCGACGTCAGGGTCGGTTCGGTCTCAAGCGCCAGCGTCAGGAAGCTCAGCAGCACAATGGCGATGATCACCCAGTTCAGACGCGAAATGCCGTGCGAACGCGCTTCCGGCACAAGTTCCATGTACAGCTTGTGGCGAAAACCCTGCTGTACCGCGATCTGATGTATGACCATCGACAGGGTCCCCTTCCCGTAAATGTCGTCTGGCTAGCCTCTTAGCACGCCCCCCGCGCCCTTGGCGACAGAGGCAACAACCTTGTCCATCAGACCCTGGATGTCTTCGTCCGTCATCTTCTCGCGCGGCTGGATCGTCACCTCGAAAGCAACTGACTTCTTGCCCTCGGGCACGCCTGTACCCTGATAGATGTCGAACACGTCCGCCGAGACGATCAGCTGCTTGTCAGCGCCGGTCGCGTGCTTCACGAGATCGGCTGCCGGAACGGCATCATCGACAAGGAAGGCAAAGTCGCGGCGGATCGGCGTCAGGTCGGCGCGTTGCAGCACCGGCTTGGTCTTGGTCGATTTCACCTTCATCTGCGGCAGCGCATTGAGGTTCAGTTCGAACCCGAACATCGGCCCGTCAACGCCCAGCGCCTTCAGCACGCCCGGATGCACAGCACCGAAATGGCCAACCGTCACTTTCGGGCCGAGTTTCAGGCATGCTGCCTGCCCCGGATGCCAGTGCGGCTGCGTCGGCACGCCCACCTGGAACCGGTCGCCCGGCTGGCCGAGCGCTTCGAGAATGGCGAACAGGTCCGCCTTCGCCGCGAAAGAGTCATAGCCATGCGGCTTGCCCTGCCAGTGGCGCTGCGGCGCAGGCCGCACGATACCGGCAGCAACCGTGCGCTGGTCTTTCGGACCATCACCCAGATAGATCGGGCCAACCTCGAACAGGCGTGCGCCCGGCTCGCCATGGTTGGCCGCCTTCTGCGCAGCCGCCGCAAGATTGCCGATGATCGACGGGCGCATGTAGTTCAGCTCGCTCGCGACGGGGTTCGCCACGGCCAGCGCCGGATCATGCTTGGCAAACAGCGCCGCATCATCCTTCGCCATGAAGCTCCACGTTACCGCCTCAAGGAAACCGCGCGCGGCCAGCACACGGCGCGACACGCGCACGCGTTCCTGGATCGGCGTCGTGATCGCACGGCGACCGCCTGCCGGTTCCGGCAGCGACGTCACTGGCAGCGAGTCATAGCCGATCAGCCGGGCAATCTCTTCCACGATGTCTGCCGACTGTTCCATGTCGAACCGGTGGCTCGGTGGCAGCAGGTACCAGGCATCGCCCGCATCCTCGATATCGAACTCAAGGTCCTTCAGGATGCGGCGCATCTCCGGCAGCTTGACCACGAGCCCCGTCAGGCGCTCGACGTCAGCCGGATAGAACGTCACCTTGTTGATGCGCGCATCAATCGCGCCGGCCACATTGGCCTTCGAGGCCGTGCCGCCGCCATTTTCCAGGATCAGCGCCAGCGCCATGTTCAGACCGTCGACACAGCTCTGCGGGTCAACGCCGCGCTCAAACCGGTAGCGCGCATCGGAATGGATGCCCGTCGCGCGGCCGGTGCGCGCTGTCGTCAGTGGATCAAACCATGCGCTCTCGATGAACACGTCGACTGTCTCGGCAGAGACCGCCGTTGATGCACCGCCCATCACGCCGCCGAGGCCGATCACGCCGCTTGCATCGGCGATCACGCACATGTCCGGCGTCACCTTGTAGGTCTTGCCGTCCAGCGCATCCAACGTTTCGCCCGCCTTGCCGCGCCGCGCCACGATCGTGCTGCGCAGCTTAGCCGCGTCATAAACGTGCAGTGGCCGCGCCTGATCCAGCGAGATGTAATTGGTCACATCCACCAGCAGCGATTTCGGCTGGATGCCCACAGCCTTGAGCCGCGCCTGCATCCAGTCCGGCGACGGACCGTTCGTCACGCCGCGCACCAACGCGCCCGCAAACATCGGGCAAGCCTCCGGCGCTTCCAGCTTGATCTCGACCGGGCAGTCAAAACTTCCCGAAACCTTCTTCACGTCGGTGCGGATGAAGCGGCCTGCGCCAGCCGCTGCAAGGTCACGCGCAATGCCCTCGACGCCCAGCCAGTCCGGCCGGTTCGGCGTCACCTCAAAATCGATCATGGGGTCAGTCAGGCCAAGCGCCTTCGCAGCAGGCGTGCCCATCGGAATGGAATCTTCCAGATCGGCAATGCCGTCATGGTCCTCGCCCGCTTCCAGTTCCTTGGTCGAGCACATCATGCCCTGGCTCTCGACGCCGCGAATGGCGCGCGGCTTCTTGTCGAGGGCGAACTCAAGGCCCGGAATATAAGCGCCGAGCGGCGCATAGATCGCCGTCATGCCGGCCCGCGCATTCGGTGCGCCGCACACGATCTGCTTCATGCCGTCAACGGTTTCCACTTGGCACACGCGCAGCTTGTCGGCGTCCGGATGCGGTACCGCCTCGATCACTTTGCAAACGGTAAATGGCGCCAGCTTCGCCGCCGGGTCGATCACTTCCTCGACCTCCAGCCCCGCCTTCAGCATCAGCGCCAGAATCTCGTCGAGCCCGGCCTTGGTGGCCAGGTGATCGGTGAGCCATGAAAGGGTGAACTTCATCAGCTGAGCCCTCCGCTGACCGACGGTGTCGTCCATGGCGCAAAGCCATAGTGGCGCGTCCATTGCGGATCGGCCTCGAAATAAGGCCGCAGGTCCGGCATGCCGTATTTCAGCATGGCAAGGCGATCAACGCCCATGCCGAAGGCAAAGCCCTGATGCGTCGCCGGGTCCAGTCCGCAATTGCGCAGCACGTTCGGATGCACCATGCCGCAGCCCAAGACTTCCAGCCAGTCCGTGCCCTTGCCCACTTCAACCGTGCCGCCTTCGCGCAGGCATTGCACATCCATCTCGGCCGATGGCTCGGTGAACGGGAAGAAGTGCGGACGGAAGCGCGACACAACATTGTCCACTTCAAAAAAGGCCTTGACGAAGTCGATCAGGCAGCCCTTGAGGTGACCCATATGGATGCCCTCCTCGATCACGAGGCCTTCGACCTGGTGGAACATCGGCGTGTGCGTCGCATCCCAGTCATTGCGGTACACGCGGCCGGGCACGAGAATCCGGATTGGCGGCTTCTGGCTCATCATGGTGCGAATCTGCACAGGGCTTGTATGCGTGCGCAGCACTTTCGGCAGGCCGCCTTCGGGCGCGTCGAGGAAGAATGTGTCATGCGTCTCGCGCGCCGGGTGGCCTTCGGGGAAGTTCAGCGCGGTGAAATTGTGCCAGTCGTCTTCAATGTCCGGGCCCTCGGCCACGGTGAAGCCCATATCGCCGAAGATCGCCGCGATCTCCTCGAACACCTGCATCACCGGGTGCAGCGTGCCTGCGCGTGGGCCGGGCGCCGGTGGCAGCGTCAGGTCGACCTTCTCGGTCGCCAGCTGCGCCTCAAGCGCTTCGCCTTCCAGCGCCGCCTTGCGCGCGCGCACGGCTTCGTCGACCGTCACTTTCAGCGCGTTCAGCTTCGGCCCGTTTTCCTTGCGCTCTTCGGGCGTCATCTTACCCAGCGCGCCCATCAGGCCGGACACGCGGCCCTTCTTGCCAAGCTCGGCGACGCGAACGGCGTCCAGCGCATCGAGGTCTGCCGCGCCAGCGATTGCCGCAAGGGCCTCTTTCTCTATCGTTTTGATATCAGACAAGGTTTCAGCCTCTCCTGGGATTCTGCGCGCTTTCTAGTCGCTTCGACACATCATGCAAACGCCAAAAGGAAAAGCCCGGCTTTAAGGGCCGGGCTCTCCTGTAATGCAGCAACTTTGGGTGCAGCCTAGGCGAGCGCGGCTTTCGCCTGCTTGACCAGCGCGCCAAATGCTTCCGGCTCGCGGATGGCGAGGTCGGACATGACTTTACGGTCGACTTCGATACCGGCCTTGGTCAGGCCATCGATGAAGCGGCTATATGTGAGTTCGTCGTCATGGATGCGCACAGCAGCGTTGATACGCTGGATCCAGAGCGAACGGAACGTACGCTTTTTGACCTTGCGGCCGACATAAGCGTACTGGCCGGCTTTCCAGACTGCCGCGTGTGCGTTCGTGAACGTGTTCTTCGAACGGTTGCGGAAGCCTTTGGCCTGCTTGATGATTTTCTTGTGGCGAGCGTGCGCTGGCACTTTGTTACGTGAACGGGGCATGGTGGCCTCCTAAGTCAAGATCGGGGGAAAAACGGGAAAAGCCTACAGGCCGTACGGCAGGAACTTCTTCATGACGCGCGCGACATCAGCGCTCGAAGCAACTTTCGTGCCCCGGTTCTGGCGGATGTACTTTGCGTTATGGCTCATCAGACGGTGGCGTTTACCCACGACACCGTGCTTCAGCTTACCCGTAGCGGTGATCTTGAACCGCTTTGCAGCGGCTTTCTTGGTCTTCATCTTCGGCATTTCTTGTCTCCTTATATGAGCTCTCACCCTTGGGCGGCCCTTGGTCGTTCATGAGCAGAGGGGCATGCCGTTCGCCCGCACCGCTCGGAAGAGGCGGCTTATGACGGATCAGGAACAGAGAATCAAGGGGCCAGATGCCCGATTCAGCAGGCGATTTGCGCCGCACTCGTGGGAAAGCGCATCCCCTTTCCCTGCCCCACCGCCCGTTACCCTGCCAGATCGGCGAAAACATGTCCGACCGCAAGCCCGGCTGGGCCATGATGCCCCTGTCATGACGGCTGTTCTTCCCAGGCAGCTGTCATGGGGGTCACAAGCCCCGGCAGCGGAGGGAAACAGGGTTCGCGACCCATGTTTTCCTGTGTGTTTCTGCTAATGCGATGCGGCCCTCTTCCCTCCGCCCGCCACACAAAGAAAAACCGGAGGGCCAAATGGCCCGTCCGGTTCTTTGTTCTGGGTGATTCCGTCGCTTAGATCAGCCGCATTTCAGGCTGAGCACCACGCCTTCTGCATCGGTCAACACGTTCAGGCGCGTTGGCACATAGTCCATCGTCACCTGATCGTCAGGGCCGACCACGCGCGTATTCTCGGGCATTTCTGCCTCGGGAATCTCGCTGGCAGCCATGCCGATATAGGATTCAAGCGCAGCCATGCCGCAGCTGTCTTCCATGCCGTCGAGCGGGTTCATCTCCGGCTGTACAGCCGTGTCAGTCTCTGTCGCGGCGTCCGGCGTTTCGACCGGGGCAGGTTCGGCTGCTTCAGGCGCGGCTTCCGGTGCAGGCGCCGAACAGGCGCCCGCCATCAGGGCCAAGCCCAGGATCAGGCCAGCACGCATCTTCATCGCGGCGCCAGGACCATCGTCATCTGACGGCCTTCCAGCTTGGGTTCGGTTTCCACTTTCGTGGTCTCTTCGAACTGCAGCTTCACGCGCTCGAGCAATTGCATGCCGAGATGCTGGTGGGCCATTTCGCGGCCACGGAAGCGAAGAGTCACCTTCACCTTGTCGCCATCCTCGAAGAAACGCTGCATCGCGCGCGCCTTGACCTCATAGTCATGCGTATCGATGTTCGGGCGCATCTTGATTTCTTTGAGTTCGCTGGAGCGCTGCTTCTTCTTGGCTGCGGCTTTCTTCTTGCGCTCTTCGAAGCGCAGCTTGCCATAGTCGAGAATCTTCACGACCGGGACTTCCTGGTCGGGGGACACTTCAACAAGATCCATGCTCGCCTCGCGCGCCGCATCAAGGGCTGCTGCGAGGGGCATCACGCCCTGTTTTTCACCGTTCTCATCAATGAGTAGAACCTTGGCGGCGCGAATATCTTCATTGGTGCGCGGGCCGGTCTGTTTCGGCGGGGCGTCGGCGTCTGGTCTGCGAGCTATGGCCTGTCTCCTTTGTGGCTGTTCATAGGCTTTGCGAATATGCCATTCGTTGGCTTAATCATCAAGCCGCGTCGGTTGTTCCCAAAATCTTTGCAAGTCAAGCAGGCAACAGCCCAAGCGCCCGCACCGACTGCCAGACGTCATCCACGCTCAGCTCTTTCAGTGTCGGGGCAGAATTGATGATCACCGGCTGTTTCGGCCCGCGCGGCGCAGCATGGTCCGGGTTGCTCTCGGTCAGCGCGAACAGGGCAATGCCGGGCGCGCCGGCCAGGGTCGCCATGTGCATCGGACCGGTATCATTGCCGACCACGAACAGCGCTTTCTCGGCCAGCGTCACGATCTGGAACAGGTCCGTGCGGGTGACAAGGCTTTTCGCCCGTGGTTCACGCCGCACGATCTCGTGCGCGAGCGGGCCTTCCGCCTTGCCGCCGATGATCACTGGCTGGATGCCAGCATCGGCCACCCGTGAGGCGAGTTCAGCATAATTCTCTTCCGGCCAGCGCTTGGCCTCCCGGTGCGCCGAGGCGCCCGGGATCAGCAGCATATACGGCTCTTCCAGCGAGAAATATGCGGGCTGCAGGCGCGGCGTGTCACCCAGCTTGTGGCGCACCCAGGACAGGTCCGGGAAGGGCGCGCTCGTGCCCAGCCAGCGGCCTTCGGGCGGCACACCGGCGACTTCCAGTTGCTCGGCCAGCCGGTCAATCGAGTGCATGCGCCCCCTGTCGGCATTGTCGTGAAAGAAGGCAGCCTTCTCATGGTGGCCCGACCAGAGCGGGGTCTTGCCCGACCGGCTCAGCGCCGTGAAATAATTCTTCGTGCGGCCGCTCGTCTGGAAATCATAGATGATATCATAATCGGCCTTGCGGATACGCTGGATCAGCGCAGCCGTGGCCTTCATGCCCTCGGGCCGGCCATCGGTCTCGACCCGGTCCACATAGGGGCAGATCTTGCCGAATTCCTCGAAGAAAGGCGTGGTCAGCAGCGTGATCCGCGCAGAAGGGTGCGTTTCGCGCACAGCTTTCATCGCACCCAGCGACAGCACGAAGTCGCCTAGGGCGCTCAACTTGATGATGAGCACTTCCTTTGCGCTGGCACCGGGGTTCACCGGGCTCATCGTGGTCTCAGTCCTTGCCATGTCTGCGGTATAAATCCCTACTCCAACAACCGCTTATAGACATTAAGCGTCGCGGCCTGAAGCCCCCGCTTGGAGAAATGCGACCGAACGTGCGCCTGGCCGGACTTTCCCATGCCAGCGCGGGCACTTGGTCCGACGTCCAGCAAGGCCCTTATGGCCCCCGCCAGCGCCGCTGGATTGTCCGGTTCCACACGCGCGCCGGTCTCGCCATCGATCACCGTTTCGCGTCCGCCGCCATGGTCTGCCACGATCACCGGGCGCCCCATGGCCGAGGCCTCCGCGGCCACCCGCCCGAAGGCCTCCGGCCGGATTGACGGTGACATCACGATATCCGACGCGAGGCACGCTGCCGGCATGTCGCGCTCATGCTCGGCCAGCAGAACCGTGCCGCCCAGCCTGTGCTCCAGGATCGCATCCTCCAGCCGGGTCACGTAGCTCGCCCTGCCCTGCGGATCGCCAGCCAGCACCAACACCAGCTTCCTCAGCTCTTCCACCGACATCAGGCCCAGCGCCTCGATCGCGACCAGCTGGCCCTTCCACTCGGTCAGGCGCCCCGGCAGGAACAACGTCACGCGCTTGTCGCCCGCAATGCCCCACCGCCCGCGCACCGCCTCGATCCGCGACGGGGACACGGCAAACGGGTCAAACTGGCCAAGGTCCACCCCGCGCGGGATGGTCACGATCTTGTCGGCATCCAGCCCGTGCACATCGTGCACATGCGCCGCGATCCAGTTGGAATTGGCAATCACGAGATCGCCGCGCGCCATCACTGAGTTATAGCGGCGCTTCAGGCCGGTCGTGCCTGAATAGGCGCCATGATAGGTCGTCACAAAAGGCAGGCCCGCCGCCTGCGTTGCCCAATAGGCGCTCCACGCTGGCGCCCGTGACCGGGCATGCACAAGGTTGACTCCCTCACGCGCGATCAGGCTCTTCAGCTTGCCTTCGTTCATTTTCAGGATCAGCGGGTTCTTAGATTTCGCATCCATCCGGAACAGCTCCCCGCCGAGGCCGGCAAATTCCTCTTCCAGACGTCCGCCCTTGCTCGCCAGCAGCGCCCGGCCGCCTGCGGCCACAATCGCTTCGGTCACTTCCAGCACGGTGCGCTCCACGCCGCCGGCAGAAAGCTCCGGCGCCACCTGGAGGATGGTCTTGCCGCTGAGATCCGGAAAATCGTCCAAAGCTGCTCTCGTCCCTCGCTCGCTTGACAGGGGAGACAGATGGCGGAACGGAGAGGCAATGACAACGTCCTATTTCACCGGCCCCGGTGGCCACCGCCTCGCCTTTCGCCGCAGCGACGCCCGTTCGGGCCATCTGACTTTTGTCTGGATGTGCGGCTTCAAGTCCGACATCAGCGGCAGCAAGGTGCTGCGCCTAGAAGCGTGGGCGAATCAGACCGGCCACGGCTTTCTCGCCTTCGATTATTCCGGTCATGGCCAGTCCGACGGCGCCTTCGCGGACGGCACGGTCAGCCAGTGGCGCGCTGACGCCATCGCCGCCATCGACGCGCAGACAGAGGGTCCGCTCGTGGTCGTCGGCTCCAGCATGGGCGGCTGGATGGCGCTGCTCTCCGCCCTCGCCCGCCCCGAGCGCGTCAAAGGCCTCGTCCTGATCGCCCCGGCGCCGGACTTTACCGAAAAGCTGATGTGGCCCGAATTCTCGCCCGAGGCGCAGGCCGAAATCATGGAGACCGGCCAGACACTCCGCCCGTCAGACTATGACGAGCCCTATGTCATCACCCGCGCCCTTATCGAGGATGGCCGCCAATGGCAGATCCTCGACAAGCCAATCCCGTTCGAGGGGCCCGTGCGCATTCTCCAAGGCATGGAAGACGCCGACGTGCCATGGACCCACGCCGCCCGCCTCGTTGACGCGATGACGGCCAGCGACCTCACCATCACCCTGATCAAGGATGGCGACCACCGCCTCAGCCGCGAGCAGGACATCGCCCGCCTGCTTGACACTTGCACCGAGATCACCCGCACCCTCGCCTAGATGCGTGAACCGTCGAGCGTCACATTCGACTTGCGCCAGACAATGTCGAGCATCGGCTTCATCGCGGCGGCCTCATCCGTCTTGCCCTGCTTCTCCAGCGTCTTCATCAGCCCGGACATTGACCAGCCATTGTGCGGATACTCTTCAAGGTCTTTTCGGTAGACCGCCTCCGCCTCGGCATATTGGCCCGCATCAATCAGCGCTTCGCCCAGCGATTGCCGCGTCGGGTAATACCAGAAGGGCGGCTCCGTATAGGGCAGCGAGTCCTGCGCTTCCACGGCCGCCGTGAAGTGCGCAACCGCGTCATCATGCTTGCCGCTTGCACTGGCAATCTCGCCCTGCAGCAATTCGTCCGCAATCGTCATCAGCGTACTGGCGGGATAATCCGCCGTATCCATAAAGCTGATCTGCACGCTGTCCTTCAGCGCGACGATCCCGCCGCGCTCCTGAATGGCCGCGTCAACATTGCCCGTCCGCGCCGCCGCAACGCCGCGTGCGTAATGCCAGATCGCATTCGAGTAATCGAGCGACTCCGGCGGCTGCTCGGTCGCGAGGATCGTGTCCCACTGGCCGAACTGGACCAGTGACAGGAGCGGGATCGTCTTGAAAAATTCGATCGTCGGGAATTGCTCGATCTGCTCCATATGAACATTGTCAGCCACTTTCTGACCGGCCGTAATGGCCATGTCCTGCTGGCCCGACATGCTCGCTGCCGCCCAGAGGAAGTGGATATTGTGCGGATAATAGAGCGCCGGATAGAAGCCCTGCGCATTACATTGGGCGATGTAGTCCTCATCCACCTTGGCCGCCGTGACATTCGCCTTGGCCGCATCATCATAGCGCCCGACACGCCAGTAGATATGCGCCGGCATGTGCACGAGGTGCCCTGATCCCGGCACAAGGCCTGCCAGCCGGTCGGCCTCGTCCTCGGCCCGCCCCGGATCGGCCGAGGCCTCCACCGCGTGGATATAAAGATGTAGCGCCAGCGGATGCTGTGGCGCATTGGCGATAATGTCTTCCAGTGCGCTGATCACTTTCACCGTCTCCGGCTTTGGCGCTCCATCAGCCGACCAATAGTCCCACGGCATCGTGTTCATCCACGCCTCGGCATACATGGCCTCGGCATCATAATCGTCCGGGTGATCGCGCACATAGTCTCCCATCGCCTCGGCATAGGCGACGTCCAGCGGTTCGCGCGGGGTCGACGGGTCGCCATTATAACGCGCCGCCATGGCCATGATCAGCGCCTGCTCTGCTGGCGTGGCAGTATCCTTCAGCTCAATCGCCTTGTTGATTGCGGCAAAGGCCGAGACGCGGTCTGCATCGGACATCACCGCCCTGCCCTTACTGGTGACATTGATGTTCGGGCCCGTGGCCATCGCCTCACCCCAGAAACACATGGCGCATTCCGGATCGAGTTTTTGCGCTGCCTTGAACGAACGGATGCTCTCGGCGTGATTGAAGCCAAAGGCCAGCACCATGCCCTGATCGAAATACTTCTGCGCGTCTGCACTGGAAGTGGATATCTCGCGGTGGAAATCGCCCATGCCCTCAAATAACGGTGCGCCCGCCATTGTGGCCACATCCATCTTTTCGGTTTCCGGCGGTGTGGCGACCAGTTCAGACGTCGGCGCCATCGCCGCACCATCCTTGCCATGCCCAGCCGTCTTGAAATGGCTGCAGCCCGTCAATGCCATGGCGCTGACGGCCATGCCGAATACAATATGTCTCATTTTTTGCGTCCCCTTATCGTGGGGCTTGCCAGCCAGTCGGTCACAAGCCCTGTCTGTTGGTAACTCCCGTTTAACACGAAATGGACTTCGCGGGATCCCCCAATCGATCCGCACACCCATAACGCTGGCAATTACAAATGCGTAAGCCAGCGACGGAAGCAGGCAGGGCCATGCGTTCAAACTCGACATAATTTAAGCCTGAAGGTCCTCCTCATAATGAAAATCACGCCCTCCACCCGCGCGGGAGCAGGCATCTGCCTGGCCACCCTCCTTCTTGCCACGGCCTGCACATCAGGCCGACAGCCGCCGCCGCAGGGTGGCGGAATGCAGGGCCAGGCCAGCCGCGCTCTGGACGGCAAGATCGCCCGGCCCATAGGCCTCCTCTTTTCCGGCATGGACATGAACCAGGACCACGTGATCGACGAAGCAGAACTCGACAATGGCATCCGGCACGACTGGGCAGGATTCAAGGCTTCGGCCCATTCGGGCGTCTCCGCCCTCGGGCTTGCCGAGTGGTCCGTCTACGCATTGGGCGACGCAGACGCGCTGCCAAACAGTATCGCCTTCGACAGCAATTTCGACGGGCAGGTCAGCGAAAACGAGTTTCGCGCCCGCCTGATCAGTGAATTCGCCGCCCTCGACACAAACCATGACCGCCGCCTCACCCGGGCCGAATTGCTTGTGGACGCACCCGTACGCCCCCGGTCCGGCGACATGATGCAACCCCGCGGCATGGGCGGACCCGGTGATCCTGGCGGCAGAAGCGGCGGCCGCCCGCCCCGCTAATTCAGGGAACAAAACGCGTCCTTAACAATCTGTATACGCCACAGGGGAAATCTGAGAGCCCCGCCTAACCATAAATACCGCTTTAAATGTCATACACCCGCTCAGTCGTTTAAAACTCGGGGCGGACAGACATTGCGGACCAACTTCCTTAATTTTGCAGGCCGATTCTTGAGCCTTCTCATTGTGGTATGGGTCTCCCTGTCCTTTCCGTCTGATGCGCAGACGGTCGACCTCGGCCAACTCGACGGGCGCATGAATATCAGCCGTCAGGCCAGCTTCGCCAAGAACGTACCAGCCGCCATCACGCTTGCGGACATCCTCAGCCCGACCAGCGACATTGCCTTCGTCAAAAGCGAGTCGGATGTCATTCAGGCGAGCAGCCGCAAGGGCGACGTCTGGATGCGGACGCAATTGTACAACTCCACTTCGTCAGATGTGCATGGTGATCTGGTCGTGCGTTTTCCTTATCTTGAGCGCGCAGATGTTTACCTGCTCGATGAAAAGGGTCGGATACAGTCGGGTACGGCTGGCGCCAGCGTTGCCCGGTCAGGCATTGCCTTGCCCGCCCCGTTCCCAAGCTTCGAGATTGATGTTCCCGCCGGCCAGACCCGTACGATCTATGTGCGTGCGAGCGGTGGGCCGATGGTGGTCATGCCGGTCTGGTTCCATACAAGCGCCGACTACCAGTCGTGGTTTCAGGGCAGTGTCGCCATTCTCGCCCTTCTGATGGGAATTGCCTGCACGTTTACCGCGTACGCCTGGTCAATCGCACGCAAGTCCACCACGGTCGCCTATCGGCTCTATTTCTGGTTCTGCGTCACGGCGATCCTCTACGTGATCTTCTCGACCGGCATGGGCAAGTCGCTTTTCTGGCCGCAGGCGAACATCAGCACGATAACGCTTGTCTATATCCTTCAGGGCGCTGTCACGGCCTTTGGCGCCGTGTTCATCTCGAACTTCCTGGATATTCGTCGTCGCTGGCCAGCCTTTTTCATCGCGATGAATGCGCTTGTCTTCATGTGCGTCATCAGCAGCATTGGCGGCTTTTTCCCCAGCGACCTGTCGCGCGCCGTCTACATGCTCTGCTCAGGGATAGGCCCGGTCGTCGTGCTGATCGGCGTGTGGATCCTGCATCGCCGCGGCGTGCCGGGCGCAGGGGCTGTCCTGATCGGCTGGGCCCCGTTGATCATGGCCACGGTCTGGCTCTATCTCCGCCTGTTCGAGATCACGCCCTATTTCGAGGTCAACCATTACGTCCTGCCGCTGGGCCTCTGCTTCACTGTTTTCCAGTTCAGCTGGGCGATCAGCAACCGCGTCAAGGATGCCGAGGCCAGTGCCGCAACCGATCCGCTCACCGGTCTGTCCAACCGGCGCGACCTCGACACGACGCTGGCCGCACTCGCCCGCAGCAATACGCCAGCCTGCACAGCGGTGCTCGCAATCGACCTCGACGGCTTCAAGGCCATCAATGACACGCACGGCCACGAAGCTGGTGACCTTGTGCTGCAAGTCATCGCAAGTCGCCTGAAGAATGTCGGCGCCGGCCGCGCCAAGCCGTTCCGCACCGGCGGCGATGAATTCCTGATCGTCTATGCCAATCAGGATGCACGCGCCGAAATCCAGGAATTTGGCAACCAGTGCATTGCCGTCATCAACCGCCCCATTGCCTACCGGGGCATCCTCCTGACCGTCGGCGCCAGCATCGGCGTTGCCTTCATCGATGATCATGTGGATTTCAGGGAAAGCATCTCTCGCGCCGATGCGGCCCTCTATGAAGCCAAGCGCGAGGGCAAGGGCGTCGTGCGCCTGTTCGATCAGCGCCGGACACCGGTTGTCCAGCCCGGCTTCCGCCCCATCGTGGTCAACGCCTGAACCGGCAACCGTCTGCTCCCGGGGCAGGCGGTTTCCGACACCCTTAACAAAGGGTGAAGTCCACCCTACAAATCCGCCTACTGACGGCAAACGTATACCCATCTAGGTAGTATACAATTCTTCCAAGACGAGAAATCGTACAGGTAGGAATATGCTCTCTTTCCAATTCATGCCCTGCGCCCGTCGGGCTCTCACCCTTCTGGCCATGGGTGTCGCGCTGTCAGTATCCGCGCATGCACAGGCCATTTCCCTCGACAGCATCGACGGCCGGGTGAATATCGGCAGCCATGTGGCCTACGCACAGGGCGTCGACCCGGAGGCTACGTTGGCCGATATCATGGCGCCGGACAGCTCTGTTGAATTCAGGCAGAGCGGTGACCCCGTCTTCCATGGCGCACGCAAGGGGGGTGACGTCTGGCTCAAGACCGATCTCGTGAATTCCAGCGATGCGGAAGCCCATAATAATCTGGTCGTGCGGTATCCCTACGTCCAGAGCATGGAAGCCTTTCTCGTCTCGGCAGACGGCAGGGTCAGCCGTGGCCAGGCAGGCGGCGGGGTCGACATATCCGGTATCGGCGTGCCTGCACCCTTCCCTGCCTTTGCGCTCAACGTTCCACCGCATGAGACCAACACGCTCTACCTGCGGGTCCATAGCGACACGGTCCTCATATTGCCGCTCTGGCTGCACACCAATGCCGACTATGAACTCTGGTCGCATGGGTCCATCGCAATCTACATGCTCCTGATCGGCATCATGTGCTCGTTCACATTCTATGCCTTCTCCCTCGCCCGGCATTCCCGCGAGACGGCCTACGGGCTCTATTTCTGCTTCTGCGCCGCCTCTGCCCTCTACGTGCTTTTCTCCTCGGGCGTGGCCAAGACATTGTTCTGGTCAGGAACGGATTTCAGCACCCTGCCCCTGGTCTATGCGCTTCAGGGCGTGCTGACCGCGTCGGGCGCGCTTTTCATTGCGGCCTTTCTCGACATCCGTGCGCGCTGGCCGGTGCTTTCCAACATCATCCGTATCGTTGCTGCGCTCTCACTCCTTTGCAGCTTCAACGCCTTCCTGCCGGAGAAATTCGCGCGCCTCGCCTATATCGCCAGCTCAGGCGTCGGGCCGCTCGTCATCCTGGTCGGCGTCTGGGCGCTATATAACCGCAAGGTGCAAGGCGCCGGGGCAATCCTCCTCGCCTGGTCGCCATCCATTCTCGCGACGGTTTGGCTCTACCTGCGCATTTTCGACCTGACGCCCTATCTCGAGATCAACCACTATATCGTGCCCCTCGGGCTCTCGCTCACGCTGCTTCAGTTCAGCTGGGCCGTTGGCAAGCGCGTCCGGGAGGCAGAAACAGGCGCGATGACGGATCCGCTGACCGGCCTGCCCAACCGGCGCCATCTCGACGCGACCTTGCAGCAGATTGGCAAGGGGTTTGGCTTGCCCTGCACGGGTGTGCTGGCGCTTGATCTCGACGGCTTCAAAGGCATCAATGATACGCATGGCCACGCCGCCGGCGACTTGGTGCTCGAGATCGTTGCCGAGCGCCTGAAACAGATCAGCCACGGTTTCGCGAGGCCGTACCGCACGGGCGGCGACGAGTTCATCATCCTCTACACGAAACCGGGCAGTCGCACCGAGATGAGGGCCTTTGCAGAACGATGCATCGAGCACGTGAGCAAGCCGATCAAGGTCCTGTCGTGCGATATGAATGTCGGCGCAAGCATTGGCATTGCCTTTGTCGACACGCCCGTCGACATCCAGGGAATCGTCCCGCGGGCCGATGAAGCGCTCTACATGGCCAAGAGGTCGGGCAAGGGAACTGTCTGCCTGTATGACCAGCGTCCGCAGGAATCCCAGGCCGCCCATGAGGCCACCGCCCTTAACATTGTTGCCATGCCCATCGCCTCGTGATCGGTCAGCGCCCGGCGCTTTCCGCCGCCAGCACGGCCGTCAGTCCCTCCCGGTACGACGGATAGGCCGGCCGCCAGCCAAGTGCTGCCTTCGCCCGCGCATTTGAGACGCGCTTGCACTCTGCGTAGAAGCTGCGCGCCATCCGGCTCATGTCGGTCTCGTCGAGCAGCGTTTCGGGCGGCGGCTCAATCCCCAGCAGGTTTGCCGCAAAAGCCGTCACATCCTGCGGCGGCGCCGCAAGGTCGTCGCAAAGGTGGAACACGCCCGTCAGCGAAGGCCTCAGCATCAGCGCTTCCAGTCCGCTCGCGATATCGTCGACATGGACCCGGCTGAACACCTGCCCCGGCTTCACCACGCGCGTCGCCGTTCCATTCCGCAGCTTCTCAAAGGGGGACCGACCTGGCCCGTAGATGCCCGGCAGCCGCACGATACGTGCCTTGCCACCCGTCGCCTCGCGCCACTGGCCTTCCGCCACCACCCGCGCTTTCGAGCGATCCGAGCCCGGGTTGACCGCGCTCCACTCCATCGCCCAGCCGCCATCAAGGTCGCCATAGACACCCGTCGTTGAAAGGTAAGTCACCGAGGCCGCCTTTCCGGCGAGATGTCCTGCGACCCGCGCCGCCGGGCAGCCGTCCGCATCCGGCGGCAGCGTGACCAGCCAGTGCGACCCGTCAGGCGGCGCAATGTCCCCTTTCCCGTCCCACTGAACCACCTCAACGCCCCCCCGCAACGGTCCCGGAACGGACCGGGAAGTACCCGTGACGCCCCAGCCGCGCGCCACAAGGCGCTCACCCAGCGCCCGGGCCGAATAACCCAGTCCAAAGACAAAAAGCAGTGATGTCGGAACTGTCATTTGCGCTCGGCCTCCCAGTCATGACTATAGGCGACACTACAGGTCCCGGAGCCCCTTATCCATGTCTATCCTTGCTGCCGCGGCGATCTCCGTCGCCCTCATGCAGAATGTCGGCGCCGATATCGCCGCCCGTGAAGCCACACGCCTCGACGCCTGTATCGCCCGCATCGATGTCGATGCCGAAGAGGCTTATGAAGACGCCCTTGCCTGGAGCTTCGAAGGCAATCGCCCCGGCGCCCGCCAATGTGTCGCACTCGCCCTGATCGCCCTCGGCCAGGAGGATGAAGGTGCAGCGCGGCTTGAAGAACTGGCCAATGCCTCCGATGGCGGCACGATGGAACAACGCGCGCTTTACCTGACGCAGGCCGGTAATGCCTGGCTCGTCGCCGGCGCCCCCGAAGCCGCTGTTGTAACGCTGACAAATGCGCTCAAGATCATGCCGAACGAGCCGAATCTTCTCGTAGACCGCGCCAGTGCGCAGATCCTGCTCGGAAAATGGCCCGAGGCCATCAAGGATCTCGACAAGGCGCTTGAAGCCTTGCCCGGCCTTGCCGCGGCCCACCAGCTACGCGCCGAAGCCCGCCTCAACATGAACGACCTCGAGCCGGCCCTCGCGGACGTGAAGGCCGCGATGGCTGCCGAGCCGGACAATATCGATACGCTGGTCCTGCGCGGCCGCATCCGTGAAGCGATCCGCCTCTCAGAAGTCCGGATCGTGGCGCCTCAGGCCGAATAACGGTCCTTAAGCATCTGCCACACAGCGCGCAGGCCACAGGCCGCCGCGCCTTCCGGGCGACCATACTTGCCAAGCCGCCAGGCCCAGACGTCCAGATGCGTCCAGCTCTGCGCGTCGACGAACTGTTTCAGAAATAGTGCAGCCGTGATCGAGCCGGCAAAGCGGCCGCCTGAATTGACGAGATCGGCAATCGGGCTTTTCAGGTCAGCCAGGTAGGGCTCCCACAGCGGCATCCGCCAGACCGGGTCGCCGGACATCGCCGATCCCGCCTGTATGGCGCCCGCCATATCTTCATCATCCGTATAGAACGGCGCCAGGTCTGCGCCCAGCGCCACGCGGGCGGCGCCGGTTAGTGTCGCAAAATCGATCAGTACATCCGGCTTGAACTCACATGCCCGCGCCAGGGCATCGGCGAGGATCAGCCGCCCTTCGGCGTCCGTATTGTCGATCTCCACGGTCAGGCCTTTGCGGCTGGCAAGGATATCACCCGGCCGGAAGGCATCCCCGGCAACGGCATTCTCGACCGATGGCACATAGAGTTTCAGGTGCACCGGAAGGTTCGCGCTCATGATCAGCTGCGACAGTGCGATAACATGCGCCGCCCCGCCCATGTCCTTCTTCATGATCCGCATGCCGCTACCCGGCTTGATGTCGAGGCCACCGGAGTCAAACGTCACGCCCTTGCCAACCAGCGCCAGGCTCGGATGCGACGGGTCGCCCCATTCCAGTTCCATGAAGCGCGGCGCGTAAACAGCGGCCCGCCCGACGGCGTGCACCAGCGGGTAGTTCTCTTTCAGCAGGTCATCGCCGACGATCGTTGTCAGGGTCGCGCCGAACTGGTCAGCCATGTCGGCAATCGCCGCCTCGACATCCTGCGGGCCCATGTCGGCAGCAGGCGTGTTGACGAGATCGCGCAGCAGGGCGCAGGCATCGGCTTCGCGCGACAGGGCGTCAGCATTCGCGCTCGCCGGCATGACGAGAAGCGGTGGCTTGGCCTTGTCCTTGAGGTAGCGGTCAAAGCGGTAGGCGCCATCAGCCCAGCCTGCCGCGATGTGGGCAAACGCCATCCCGCCATCGCTGGCAATCGCATAGGTTCCTTCGGGAAGTTTCGCAGCGATGGCCGCCACGGCCAGCGCGTCCTGCCCCTTGCCGATGCCCGCCAGCACATGGCTGATCTTGCCATCATTGCCCGCCTGATAGACCACCTGCCCCGCCGCGCCGGTAAACCCCTGCCCCTTGCCCAGGGCGCGTGCGCCAGCGAAAGGATCATCCTTCAGGCTCTCGAAGCCGGATGTCGTGAACAGGTGGATGGCGGCCGCATTGGCCTCCTCGGCGGTGAAAGTCTTGTGCATTTACGTGCCTCTCCGGGCGATTTGTTAATCAGACGGCCGGTTTTGTTAACTGAACCTTGACCTCGGCAGGCCAGACTCGGCCTCACATGCATCTGATACATACTTGGAGCCTTCCCATGTCCAGAGTCAAAACGTCACTGGCTGTTCTCGCGCTTGTCCTGGCTGCGACAACGACGGGCTGCGCGAGCACCGCGTCAAAACAGGAAAAGGCCCAGAAGGCCGAGCTTGAAAAGGCGATGGAAGAAGCGATGAAGCCGGCCAGTCCGGAGGAAGTCGCCGCGGCCAACCGCGCCGACCCGCTGACCAAGGCAAACTTCTGGTCCAAGGAATATACAAAGGCCCCTGAAAACCTCGAAACCGCCATTACCTTTGCCAAGGCCCTGCGCGAGATCGGCAGCGACGACCGCGCCATCGATGTGCTCTCGCAGGTCATGGTCATCCATCCCGACAGCGCCGACCTGCTGATGGTTCTGGGCCGCGCCCTGTCGACCAAGCAGGATTTTTCCGCCGCGATCCAGGCCTATAGCCAGGCCGCCACGCTGGAGCCTCAACGGGCCGAAGCATGGGCGGCGCTCGGCACGGCCTTTGACCAGATTGATCGCCATGCCGATGCGCAGGCAGCCTATGAACGCGCGCTCGCGATCGAACCGACGCGGACGTCGACGCTGGCCAATTACGGCCTGTCGCTTGCGCTCGCCGGTGACCTTGCCGGCGCCGAGGCCAAGCTGCGGCTGGCCGACGCCCAACCTGATACCGATACGCGCGTGAAGGAAAACCTCGCGCTCGTACTGGGACTGCAGGGTAAGTATGTGGAAATGAAAGCCGCGAGCGGCGGCAATGCCCCGACGCGCATTATCGAGCAGAATGCAGAACTGCTTCGCGAAATGGTGCAGCCGACCCGCACATGGGACGCGCTCGCGGAAAAGGCTGAACTGGGCAAGCTGCCGGCCACGCCGCGTCCGTCCGGTCCAGCGGCCGAACGTCCAGCAGCAGCGACGTCGACCCCTGTCAGCGACATGCCAGAAGCCCTGCCGGAAACCAGCGATACCGGCCTGCGCCTTCGCCGCCCCAACTAGGCTATCAGATCAGACAGTTTCAGGCGCAGCCATGTCCAGGCTGGCTCAACGCACAGTGAGGCTTTGCTAACCGATGTCCTGCATGGGCCGCTCGATCTGCGTCGTTGTCAGATCCGGCGCCGCATCATTCTTGCCCTGCATTTCCTGGTACTTGATATAGGCCGGGCCAAGCACGACCAGGAACAGCACCGGCAGGAAGAACAGGATCATCGGCACCGTCAGCTTGGCGGGCAAAGCCGCAGCCTTCTTCTCAGCCGCCGACATGCGCATCTCGCGGTTTTCCTTGGCCATTACCCGCAGCGCATCGCCCAGCGGCGTGCCGTAACGTTCCGCCTGCGACAGCGCCATACAGACCGACTTTACCCCTTCATGCCCCGTTCTCGCGGCGAGATTGTCATAGGCCAGGCGGCGATCGGGCAGATAGGACAATTCAGCGACGGTGAGGCCGAATTCCTCAGCCAGTTCAGGTGAGGCAGTGCCGATCTCCTGGCTGACCTTGTTGAAGCCGAGTTCGATCGACATCCCGGCCTCGACACAGATCAGCAGCATGTCCAGCGAATCCGGAAAGCCGAGCATGATCGACTTCTGGCGCTTGGCCGCAAGGTTCGAGACATAGAGGTTCGGCGCATAGAATCCTGCGGCCATGCCAAAGGCGAGCGAACCGTACTTCATCGCCGGATTGAGGCCAAAATCATTGACGAAGAAGATATAGAAGAAGGTCAGCAGGAGACCTGCGAACGGCATGGCCATACGGGCAAAGTAAAACGCCGAGATCGGACCGGGACCACGCAGGCCAGCCTGGTTCATCAGCTTGACCACGTTCGGGTCTTCGAGGGCCTGGGCAAGGTTCAGCTTGGAGGAAATCGCCCCCATCATGCTCTTGTCTTCACGGCGCAGACCCTTGGTCTCGAGCGCAGCGCGGCTCTGCTTACGAAGTTTCTCGCGCTGGTTCGACACAGCCTTGAGGCGCGTCTCCAGCTTGTCGCCCTTCAGGTAAGGCAGGAAAACCGTCACGAAGGTCGCAAACACAGCCGCCGCGACGAGATAGGCCGCGAGCGTCTCGGGATGGGTGAAGCTTACAAGGAAATCATACATCGCCAGTCACCCTACATGTCAAAGTTGATCATCTTGCGCATGACCATGACACCCATACCCATCATCGTTGCCGCCACGGCCAGGATGACGTGACCTGTCTCAGTAATGAAGAGCTGCATGATGTAGTCGGGCGTGGTCAGGAACACCATCAGGCCAACCGCGAACGGCAGCGCACCGATGATCATGGCCGACGCCTTGGCTTCGGAAGATAGCGCCTTGACCTTTTCGCGCATCATCTTGCGTGCACGGATAACGGTCGACAGGTTGCCCAGCGCTTCGGACAGGTTGCCGCCTGCCTTGGCCTGGATCATCAGCACGATCACAAAGAAGTTCACTTCCTGCAGCGGCACCCGCTTGTAGAAACTGTTGAGCGAGCGGTCGAGGCCTGCACCCATGGCCAGATTGTCGGCCAGCGTAATGAATTCCTTGCGCAGCGGATCGGAGCTTTCCTTGGCAATGATGCGGATACATTCATTGAGCGGCAGGCCCGATCTGACACCGCGCACGATAATGTCGAGCGCATCAGCGAACTGGTTGATCATCTTCTTGTAGCGACGCTTGGTCAGGAAACCGAGAATATAGCGCGGCAGGCCAAGCGAGCCTGCGAGAAATGCGCCTGCGATCATCACCGGCTTGCTCTTGAAAGAGATGCCCGCGATCACAAGACCATCTGCGCCCGACAGGTATATGAGGAAAGCGCAGACCACGCCGAGCACGAACGAGCCGATCCAGAAAGCGGTTACAGGCATCTCAAGGCCTGCCTGCGAGATCTTCGAAGCGACGTCGCGCGGCGTGATCGACTTGCGCCGCTCCTTGTCCTGCTTGCGCAGATTCTCGAGCATTTCCTGTGTCTTGGCGCGGCGCTTGGAATTCTCGTCATGGACCTTGCCGCGCACCTTGCCGGCCGACACGCCCGCACCAATGGCCTTGGCGCGCTTCTTGGCCGCGTCCCCTTCCCCGCTGGTGAAAGCGAGACCGATGCCGGCCAGCGCCAGAAAGGCGAGACCGGCGACGGCAAAGACCATCAGGCTGCTATCCATGGATCAGCTCCCCAGCGCATCAAGCGCTGCAGCGAGTTCACGCTCAAGATTGTAATACGATGCACGTTCCCAGAACCGCGGGCGACCAACGCCCGTGCCGCGGTGGGTGCCGATAATCTTGCCGTTGTCGTCCTCGCCATCCATCTCAAATTTCAGCACGTCCTGCAGCACGATCGTATCGCCTTCCATGCCCATCACTTCGGTGATGCACATGATGCGGCGCGAACCGTCACGCAGGCGCGATGCCTGGACAACAATATCGATCGACCCGACAATCATCTCGCGGATCGTCTTGGCGGGCAGCGAGAAGCCGCCCATCGTGATCATGGATTCCACACGGCTCAGCGCTTCGCGCGGGCTGTTGGCGTGCAGTGTGCCCATCGAGCCATCGTGGCCTGTGTTCATGGCCTGCAGAAGGTCAAACGCTTCCGGTCCGCGAACCTCGCCCACGATAATGCGTTCCGGACGCATACGCAGGCAGTTCTTGACCAGTTCGCGCATCGTGATCTCGCCCGAGCCTTCAATGTTGGGCGGGCGCGTTTCGAGACGCACGACATGCGGCTGCTGCAACTGGAGTTCGGCGGAGTCTTCGCAGGTGATCACGCGTTCGCCGGGTTCGATGAAAGCGGTGAGACAGTTCAGCAGTGTCGTCTTGCCCGAGCCCGTACCGCCGGAGATCAGGACGTTACAGCGCGAGTGGCCGATAATGCGCAGCACTTCCGCGCCGGCTTCGCTGATTGATCCGAAGTTCACAAGATCCTGCAGCTGCAGCTTGTCCTTTTTGAACTTACGAATGGTCAGTGTGGGGCCATCAATCGCCAGCGGTGGCGCGATAACGTTCACACGCGAACCGTCCAGCAGGCGCGCGTCACAGATTGGCGAGCTTTCATCCACACGGCGGCCAACCTGGCTAACGATGCGCTGGCAGATGTTCATCAGCTGGGCATTGTCACGGAAGCGAATATTCGTGCGTTCGATCTTGCCGTTGACCTCGATATAGGTCGTGTCGGCGCCATTGACCATGATGTCGGCGATGTCGTCACGGGCCAGGAGCGGCTCGAGCGGACCGTAGCCGAGCACGTCGTTACAAATGTCGTCGAGCAGCTGTTCCTGCTCGGAAATCGACATCAGCACATTCTTGATGCTGATGATCTCGACCACAATATCGCGGATCTCTTCGCGCGCGCTTTCGGCATCAAGCTGGGCCAGCTGTGACAGGTCGATCGTGTCGATGAGTGCGTTGAAGACCGTTGTCTTTGTTGCGTAATATTGCTCGGACTGCTGGTTGACCTTGCGAACAGGTTCCGGCTTTGGTTCGGACTTCTTCGGCGCTGTCGCCTGAAGCTTCGGTGCCCCTTTTACCTGAACGGCATCAGGCACCTTCGGCTTGGATACCTGCGGTCGCGGCTGCACCACGGGAGCCGCCGGTCTTGGCGCTGCTGGCGCTGACGTATCTGGTGATCCTGAACGCTTGCCGAAGGCCATCTAAGGGGCCCTTTCAATTGAGTTTACTTGCCGAGGAGTTTCTTGAGGAAGGATTTGTCCGGCTTTACCACGGACCGTCCGGTCAGGACGGATGCGAGATGGTCGATAGCCATGGAAGAGCGCGAGGCTGCGTCGGTTTCGGAGATCATCTGGCCATTATTGGCCGCCGTGCCGAATAGTTCAGGCTCGAAAGGCAGAATGATTTCCGGCTCAACGCCGATGGCCGCCGCGAAATCCTTGACGGGAATTTCCGGGCGTTTCGGAACGCCGCTCATGTTGAGCACGAGGCGCGGTGGATTATCATTCGGGCGCTGGCCCTTGAGCTGGTCGATGAAGTTCTTGCCATTGCGAAGCGACGCAAGGTCGGGCTGGCAAACGATGATGACCTCGTCCGACGCGACCAGGGTGCGCTGCACCCAGCGGCTCCATGTGTGCGGCAGGTCGAGCACCATGTAGGGCACGTTGCGGCGAACACTCTCGATGACGGTCGTGAAGGCTTCGTCCGGAATGTCCATGATCTGGTTGATCGAGGCCGGCGCGGTGAACAGGGAGAGCCGGTCTGTCGCCTTGGCGAGCAGGCGTTCGATGACGGCATCATCAGCGCGCTCGGGCGCGAGCAGCGCATCGGCGATGGTCTGCGGCGTTTCCTGGTTGAAGTCGAGCGCCGTGGTGCCGAAAGAGAGATCCAGGTCCACAAGCGTGGTGTTCACGAGGACGTTCTCGGCCAGTGCCCAGGCAAGGTTATGCGCGATGGTGGAGGACCCTACCCCGCCCTTTGCGCCAATCACGGAAATCTGCTTGCCGACAAAGGGCCGGTCCGGATCGACGAACAGGCTGGAAATGGACCGGATGATCTGGATCGGCTCGAACGGCGGCACCAGGTATTCGCTGACGCCGCGTGCCACGAGCTGGCGATAGAGCTTGATGTCGTTGACCACGCCGACGACCATGACCTGAACATTCTCGTCGCAATGCTCTGCCAGTGCGTCAATCTCACCAAGGATCTGGTGGGCCGCTGAGGAGGACTCGATCATCAGAAGGTTCGGCGTCGGATTGTTCTGCATGAAGTCGATCGCGGCCGGGATACCGCCGGGGATCGCCTCGAGCGTGGCGCGGCCCATGCGACGGTCGCGCGCGCACACGTCCATCATCATGCGCGTTTCCTCGCGCTCATAGAACACCTTGATGGAAATGGCAGGCAGGGGCGCATCGCCGCCAGTGGAATCCGGCATCGTGAAGATCGGCTGGTCGGCCATGACGGGCTTCTGCTCAGGCGGTGCCAGCAGGTCATCGCTGTTCAGGAAGCTGTCGAACGAATCATTGGCTGGCACCTCAAGAGGATCCAGCTCCGGTTCTTCCGCGAAAACATCATCGAAGTCTGCGTCGAATTCGTCTTCAAAGAGCGCTTTCTCTTTCGACATTATAGTTTCGTCCTTCTCTTCGACACGTCGCGTCTAGTTGACCGCACTGGATATTGCGCCGGATTCGGCTGCAGTGCGGGCCGATGCGGTTGACTCACCCTGACGGAATTTCTCGAGGATAACCTTGCGACGTCCGCCGTCGCCCTGTTCGAGTTCACGCTGTCCCAGAAGGTCTGCTGCGTCAGCGATCATGGCGGCCTGGTTGGTGCGGATCGAACAGCCAAGACTTGGCATTTCATTGTTCGACCGGATATCGGCCACGTCATATTCCGCCAGCGACTTACAGTCCGGCTTGATCGCGTCATAGACCTGGAACGCCATGATCATCGGTTCCGACGCATCGGAATTTGCCCCATGGCTGCTGCCGGCAATTTCTTCATACTCGACACCATTCTGCCACGCGATTTCACGCGCTGTGACAATGGCTTCCACAGCGAGCTGGGAATTATCGCTGGTCTCAGGCAGTGACACGATCAGCGGGCCGTGGCCCTTGCTGCGATAGGTGCGAACGAAGTCCTCGATGCGCGCCTTGTCTTTCTGCGTGAGCTCGCTCGACATCGGATCAATCTTGATTTCAAGGAATTCGGTCCGCTTGGAGACGCCGATGGCGTTGCGGTCCAGCGCCGTGCCCTGCAGGTAAGACGGCGGCACGGCCGTTGGCGCATGGCTCGCGCAGGCGGCCAAGCCAACGAGGCACAGGCCTGCGGCGAGTAACGTATTGGCTGTTTTAAGCTTCGGGTTCATTCGGATATCCCTTACTCTTCAATAAATCCAACGGGGGACCGGTAGTTTTCTGCGTCCACAGGCGCACCGTCCTTGCCGTATTGCTCGTTCAGCTTGCCGAAGAAGATGGTCTTGGCGTCCGATGCGTTGGCATAGCCATCCGCCGGCGTGCGCAGCTGATCCTTCTGTGTCGGGTCAACCAGGTAAGGCGTCACGATGACAACCAGTTCGGATTCGTCCTGCAGGAAGTCACGCGACTGGAACAGCGCGCCAAGGACCGGCAGTTTCTTCAGGCCGGGAATCTGGTCCAGCGTCTGGCGTGTCTTGGACGAGATCAGGCCCGCCATCATCATCGAGCCGCCTGAAGGCAGTTCAATCACGGATTCTGCACGGCGCACGGACAGGGCCGGAATGGTGACGCCCTGGACTTGCGTAATGTTGCCATTGCTGTCGACCACCGACCGTGTGTTACCCTGGAAGGCGCCCTGCGACGTCAGTTCCGATACTTCCGTCGAGACCTTCAGCGAGATCCTGCCTTCAGATAGCACGACCGGCGTGAAGCCAAGCCCCACACCATAAGGCTTGAAATCGACAGTCACGTTGCCGTTGCGATCCTGGCCAACCGGCACGGGGAATTCACCGCCCGCAAGGAATTTGGCGCTTTCGCCGGACATGGCGACGATATTTGGTTCAGCCAATGTCTTGACGATACCGATGCGCTCCAGCGCATCCATTGCGATGCCCACGCTCGACTGAAGGCTTGCACCGACATAGTTCGAATAGGTCAGGCTGCCGCCCAGGCCGCCAAGCGCCCTGCCCTGAATCGGGAAACTGTTGCTGGCGCTCACGCTGCCCGAGAAGCTTTGAGGCAGGCCCGGCGCAAGTCCGGTCGTACCCGTGTTTTCTGGAATGCCATCGCCATTTGTGTCGGCGAACAATTGCTGCTCGACGAGTTTGGCCATGTCACCGAAGGCTGGCGTACCGGACAGGTTGATGCCCAGTTGCTTGATGGCGGTGCGCTGCATTTCGACAATGCGCACTTCCAGCATCACCTGGTCCTTGGCAGCGATCTCGACCATGTTGACGATCTGGGTGCCGTCCGTCGCGCCGATGAAAGCGGAGACGAGACGCTCGACCTGGTCGTTTTGCGCCATGTCATCCACACTACCGGTGATCAGGACGTTTCCGTTCAGGCCCTCAACATTCACGCGGGCATCAGGAATATGGCGTTCGATCAGCTGGTGAAGGCTGGTCATGTCGGTTTCGACATTGATCTCAAGGTTCAGCAGCTGGTTGCCTTCACGGTCGAAAACAAAGGCATTTGTCTGGCCGTACTTCACACCGCGGAAAATGATCCGCCGGGATGTCTGCACAACGGCGTCGGCAATGGTCGGATTGGTGATCACGACATCCGCAGCTGGATTTTCAAGGTCAATGATCAGGGACTTGTTGAGCCCGAGTGTAACCTGTTGCGACACGCTCGATTGCCCGGGCGCGGTGATCACTGTTCCCATGTCATTGGGGGCAGCATGGGCAAAACACGGCGCCATCGCCGCGACGGCCAGTAGAAGGCCACCCCTCAAGGGAGACTGAAGTCCCATGCTCAACTTCCCCCAAGTCCTGTTGTTGTTGTCGGTATGCCGCTGCGGAAAACCGTAATTCCGCCTTGCATGCCGGAGCCTCCCGTCAGCATGTCTGTGCGCGAATCCCGGCTCTGGCCTTCGCCGGCATCAGACCAGGGCCGCAAGGCCAGTGAGAGGCTTCCCATTCTCTGGGCCTGCGCAATCAGCTCTGCTTCCTTTTCGGAGAGTTCGAGCGTCGCAGTATTGCCGATCTGCGAAGAGCCCCCCTCCTCATCCGGCTTGAACACCTGGTCGATGGCCAGAACGCGGACGTTCTTGATGATCGTCGCCGTCGACGGGCGCTCGCTTACCATCTGTTCGGTCTGAACCTGAATCTCGTGGGTCAGGATCACATCGACCTTGTCATTCGGCAGAATGAAGCCGCCTGACGCTGACTCCGTGGAGATTTCGACCGACATCGCCCGCATGCCCGGCGACAGGATTGCCGCCATGACGCTGGAATCAGAGGCCAGGACAAGTTTTGCGGGATTGATCGGCTCGCGATTGAAGATGGGTATGCGCACGATGGCGCCGGCGACCTGCTCGATGGCGTCTGGCGCCTTGGCTTCCGTCAGGTAGCCCTCAGCAACATTCGCTTTCGGCCATGGCGCCCATTCGAAATCGCTGGTCGCCAGGCGGTCGCCAATCTCCAGATTGCGGCGCGCGACCAGGATCTGAACTTCAGAGACTTCCTGAACCTGCGTCTGGATTTCCGGAACGATCTCCGTAACCGTCGTGGGTTTCGACATGTTGCGCACAAGGAAAGCCGCTGCCATGGCCGCCATGGCAGCACCAACCAGAATAATGAGACGCATGGGCGACATAGGCGCCACTCCCTCTAAAGACTGAACCCGGTAGGCGAACTGCGACTATGCGGAACCCCCGTCCAGACGAGACACTTCCATGATTGGGCCTAAGGCTTGGTTAACTCAAAGCACCCAGTTGATTTAATAAATCAGAAAGGAGTGGCGACGCCGAAGCCGCCAGAATGGCTCCCGCCGCAATCGCCACGCCATACGGAACACCAGCATTTTCCTCGAAAGGCGCCCGGACAATTCCCGGCACGGCAGCGGCCGGCATGACACGCCGCACCAGCAAAATCAGCATCGCGCATGCCCCGCCCGCAAGGGCCATGTAAAATATGAATGGTATGCCTGCATCAGGCCCCAGCCACAGCACGACAGCAGGGATCATCTTCGCATCCCCTCCCCCGACAATGTTGAAGGCGAACAGGCCAAAGGCGATGAGGAAAGCCAGCGCAGCGACCATCAGGTGCCCACCCAGCATCTCCAGCGGCAGTCCCGAAACCGCCGCAGCCGGAATGAACAGGCCGACAATGGACAGGTTGAGCCAGTTCGGAATGGTGAGCCGATTGATATCAAGCATCGCCGCAAAGATGCAGAGAACAAGAAATCCTGCGCCAAGAATATTCAGTATCATGCGGAAACGCCTCCGATCAGCCAATTGTGGGGAAAGTGATGCAAAAGACTGAAGGAAGTTTTTAATTTCGGCAGATTGCTGATGCGGCCAGCCGGAGCCCAAAAGAAAAGGCCGCCAGGTTTCCCTGACGGCCTTTCCACGAACCTAAGAGGTTCAGACGACTATTAGATAGCCGCGTCGAGCTCGCCGGAAACGGCGTTGAACGTCGCGTTGGCGCTGTTACCAAGGGCGGTAACACCACCGATGATAGCAACTGCGATCAGAGCAGCGATCAGGCCGTATTCGATAGCCGTGGCGCCGGATTCGTCTTTAAGAAAACGTGCAAACATTGGAAACTCCCATCATGCGATAAAAAAAGTTCCAGACATTTTTTTCTTTCTGGAACAACGCTGAAACTACAGGACTATTCCAAATATCAGATGAAGGAATCCAGATAATCCGTGAAAGCAAATGAGTGATTCGTTTACCTTCTTTGCAATCGTCAACTGCTGATTCGCCCTATAGGGAATAACGTCACTTTTTCCCGATTAGGAAACGAGCAACCTTCTTCGTACAAATAGTTATTTTCAAGACGAAGGTGGAGCGCCGACCATGAACATTCCTGTCAAGTATAGCTTTATCGCACTGGCGGGGTCCCTGTTCGCTCATGCCGCCAACGCACAGGAAATTTCGGTGGAGACAAACAAGACGGTTCCCGTTCGTGTCACCGGCTCAGCCGCAAGTATCGTAATCGGCAACAAGAACGTGGCTGACGTTGCGGTTCATGATGAGCATCTGATTTTCATCACCGGCAAGACTTTTGGCACGACAAACCTGATGATCTTCGACAAGTCAGGCAAACAGATCATGTCTTCTGACGTTGTCGTGACGGCCAACGCTTCGAATCTTGTCACGATCAACCGGTCCGGCGCCAGCTACACATATGACTGTGCACCCGAGTGCCGCTCGGTGACGAGCGCTGGCGACGAAGAGACGTACTTTGAGCGGCTCATGACCCAGCAGAAGAACATGCAAGACATGAACAACGGCAACTAAGGCAATACCCTGCCTGCGCGTGCAAATGCTCACGCACGTCAAAATCGATAAAATTTCATCTAAGCGATCAACCCGGCGCAAACTCAGACCTGCTATTTACAAGCCCTGAGACACTGGTCTGATTTGGGGTGATATCATGTTCAACACCGGCATTGGCATAATCACGCCGCGCATCATGCGTACCTGGAAAGCCTATGCTGAAGACCGCCGCGGTGTCGCGGCCGTCGAATTTGCCATGGTGGCCGCTCCCTTTTTCCTTCTGCTTTTCGGTCTGCTGGAAGTCTGTGTCCTGTTCATCGTCTCGACGATCATGGAACATGCCGTGGCAGATGCCTCCCGCCAGATCCGCACGGGCCAGGCGCAGGAGAGCGGATTCAACGAGCAGAACTTCCGCACATCCGTGTGCGACAGGCTGATGGACATGCTCGACTGCGACGCCAAACTGCACATCGACGTAAAGTCGCTCGATGGCTTCTCCTCGGTCAAAATCGACACACCGATCGATGCGGACGGCAATTTTGACGATGACGGCTTCACCTATGATCCGGGCGGCCCAAATGAAATTGTTGCTGTGCGTATCTTCTATGAGTGGAGCCTCATGACACCGCTCATGACCGCGCCTCTGGCCAATATGGAGGGCTCGAAATATCTGGTGCAGGCGAATGCCGTGTTCCGCAACGAGCCTTTTGGAGACTAGAACATGTCAGCCAAATCCTTTCTCTCGCGCTTTACACGTCGCAGCAAATGGCGCGGCATTCAGGGCCTCTGCTATAATGAGCGCGGCGTCTCGGCGGTCGAATTCGCCCTGATCGCGCCGGTGATGATCCTGATCTATTTCGGCTGTATCGAACTCAGCTTCCTGATGCGCATCGATCGGCGCGTCACGTCGACCAGCGCCAGCCTCGGAGACCTTACCGCTCGCCTGTCGACGGTCACCGACCAGGACATGCATGAAATGTTCGCCGCAGCCAAAGTCATGATGCAGCCCTATGATGCCGCCGACTCCAGTTTGCGGATCACAAGCCTGGTCGACAATGGCGATGGCAAGGCAAAAGTCGCTTGGTCGGATGCCTATAACCTGACCGCCCTTGCACCCGGCACCCAGGTGACCGTTGCACCGGGCATTGTCCCCTCCCCCGGCTCTGTCATCATGGCGGAAGTCTACTACACCTATCAAAGCCCGTTCGCCTACGTGCTCCAGAACGAGCGCACCATCTCTGACACGTTCTATCTGCGTCCCCGCCGCGTGAACGAGATCAACCGGACACATACCGGCAATAATGACGGCAAGTCACTCGGGCCAACCAGCTAATATCGGCGTGACTGCGCGCAAGACGCAGCACCCACAGGGATAAAGAGGAAACGCCGGCAGCCGGCCTCCGTCAGGAGGCCGGCCTGTCTTTTGCGTTGATGGTTGTCAGCATCGCCAGTCCCAGGAAGAACAGGAGCGCGATGGCCGACATGCCGATGCGCTGGTCCTGCGACCACTTGGTGAAATACTCGATCAGCAGCGGTCCCATCCATACGGTGATGGTTCCGGCGATGGCAAACAGGCCAAAGAACTCGCCGCGCATATGCGGCGGCGCGACATGCACGACCATCGAACGGCTGGACGAGATATTCGCCGTGGCGAAGATCGCGATCAGCATGCCCTGCACAAGATAGGCAAGGTCAGACAGCGTTCCAAAATAGGGCCAGTCGAACAGTTCCACATTCGGGATCAGGCCGAAAAGGATCGTCTCCTTGGTGATCGACAGGCCATAGAACATGACCACGACAATCGCCGACAGTTCGAAAATGAGCGCATTCTTCGGTCCCATGCGCCGGTCCAGCCAACCGCCAAATATGCCACCGACAACGGCCCACATAGATGCCCAGATCGCATAGACGGTGAGCTCGATCAGCCCCCAGCCGAGGAATAGGCTGACATAGACTGCGCCAACAGCCAGCAGCGCGGCCATGCCATCGGCATAGAACGTACGCGCGATCAGGAACTTGAACGCTTCGCGGTGCTCGCTGGCGCGCTTCACGGTGTTGATCACGCCGCGCACGCCGTCGCGGAACGCCGGAATGATCGGCGTTCCCTTGATACCGGTATCCTTTGCATGGCGGAAAAACGGATAGATCATCAGGACCATCCAGACAGCACACAGCGGGCCGGCCAGCCGGAACTGTTCGAATTTGGACGTATCAATGCCAAAGGCTGCCTCCGGCAGCGGCCAGTGCATCACATCCGGCAGTGCAAACAGCAGCACGATGGCGATGAACATCAGGGTCGCTGCGCCGTTGCCCAGCGCAAGGCCAAGGCCGGAAACACCCGGCAGGGCCTCGGGGCGCGCGGCATCGGACAGCATCGAATTATGCGCCACTTCGCTATAGGTGTAAGACACATAGGCGATGATCAGCAGGCCCATGACCATCGGTATCGACAGACCATCGGCGCCGGGCATGGCCCACCAGAGCATGAAGCTCGCCACAGCAATCACTGACATGTTGAAGAAAATGAACGGCTTGCGTCTCAGGCCACGGTCGAACGCTGCGCCGAGGAACGGCGCCGTCAGGGCGGCAATGAGGCCAGCCCATTTCGTCACGGCCGCGACGGTCGCCTGCCCCTGCGCGCCAGCAACCGCGCTGGCCTTGGCCGGGTCCATGCCATCCAGCGCACCGCTGGCCAGCAGGTTGCCGCCAATAATGTCGCGCGCGAAATAAGGCGCGAAAATATAGATGACGATGAGAATGTAATACGGATTGCGGGCCCATTCGAACCAGGCCCAGGCGAAGCCCGTCTTGCCTGTTGCGCCGCCTTCGCCTGCCCTCGCGATGCCCAATTGGGCATTCTCGATTTCAGCCATCTGGCCTTCCGTCGCGGGCAAGGTCGGATCGGTAATATCGCTGCTCATAGTCTGCTCTCCCGGTGCGCTCTATGCGGCGCTCGACGGCAACCGTGCGACATTCCGCAGCGCGAGGAAAGGTCTTTGACAGCGAACAAGCCGCTTTGCGTCGCGTCAGCCGCTACAGCCGCTACAGTTTGCTGGCCAGCTCACCGGCATACCGGGTGATGTCCCCTGCCCCGAGGCAGACAACCATGCCGCCGGGCTGGGCCACGCGGTGCACCATGTCGGGCAGATCATCGAGGGACGCCAGGACATGCGCGCCCCGGTGGCCGTGGCGCTTGATGCTGGCGACCAGTGCCTCGCTCGTGATGCCGTCGATCGGCGTTTCACCGGCCTCATAGACCGGGGCGACATAGACTTCATCGGCCGCATCGAAACAGCGCGAGAAATCGTCGAACAGATCGCGCAGGCGCGTGTAGCGGTGCGGCTGGCAGACGGCGATCAGCTGGCCCTGGCCCAGCATTGCGCGAGCCGCCTTGAGCACCGCGGCAATCTCGACCGGGTGGTGGCCATAATCATCGATGATGCGCACCGGCGCCTCGTCCGGCCCCTTCGGCAACCATTCGCCGACCGTCGTGAAGCGCCGCTTCACCCCGCCAAAGGCCGCAAGGGCCGTGCGGATCTGGTCATCGGTCGCGCCAAGCTCCAGCGCCACCGTGATCGCTGCCAGCGAGTTCTGCACATTATGCTCGCCTGCCATGGGCAGGGTCAGGTCCTTGATGATGCGCGGCGTGGCCGAGCCGGGCCGGCGCAGCGCCACGTCGAAATGGGCGCCGTCGAGATCGGTGTTCAGGTTGATCGCGCGCACGTCGGCCTGACGGTTGAAACCATAGCTGATCCGGCGGCGGTCGGTGACGCGCGCGGCCAGGTCCTGCACTTCCGGGTGGTCGGTGCAGAGGACGGCAAACCCGTAGAAAGGCAGGTTTTCGACAAAGGTATCAAAGGCTTCACGCAGCTTATCCATGGAGCCGTAGTGGTCCATGTGCTCCGGATCTATATTCGTGACGATGGCGCAGGTCGGGTGCAGCTTGGCGAACGTGCCGTCGCTTTCGTCACTCTCGACGACCATCCAGTCGCTCTCGCCGGCTTTATAATTCGAGCCATAAGCATGGATGATGCCGCCATTGATGACGGTCGGGTCAATGCCGCAGCCATCAAGCAGGCAGGCCACCATGCTGGTCGTTGTCGTCTTGCCATGCGTGCCGGCCACGCAGACCGTGTATTTGAGGCGCGTGATCTCAGCCAGCATGTTGGCGCGGCGCACAACGGGGATGCCCGCTGCGCGGGCGGCCAGCACTTCCGGATTGTCTTTCCTGATCGCGGAGGAAATGATCACCGTGCCGGCGCCCTTCACGTTCTCGCCCTTGTGGCCGATGAACACCTTGGCGCCCTTCTCCTGCAGGCGCTGCACATTGGCGCTTTCGGCAATATCTGAGCCCTGGACCTGATAGCCCATGGTCAGCATGACATCCGCGATGCCGGACATGCCGATGCCGCCAATGCCAACAATATGCGCCGGGCCGAGGTCGAAAGGAGTGGGTGAAGCCATGAAAAAGACCGATCCGTCAGATGAAGTGTGAACGATAGCGATACCGTGCTGTGCATTCCGTGCGCAAGGACCCGTGCCCATTGAAATTCTGCGTCCGGGGCGGCAAGCTCCAGACTGGGAAACAATCGTGGCGATTGATTGACCCAATCAAAGGCGCTTTGGGGCGCTTTCACATTGTGGGAACCTGTTCATGGATATGCACCTTGCCCAGCTCAATATCGGCCGCCTCGTCGCCCCGACCGACGACCCGCGCGTCAAGGATTTCATGGACAATCTCGACTTCATCAACGGCCTCGGCAAATCCATGCCGGGCTTTGTCTGGATGATGGAAGGCTCCGGCGAGCCGGGGACAGGCAATACCGACGCCAAGATCGACGGTGACCCGCAATTCGTATCGAACCTGACCGTCTGGAAAGATGTCCAGAGCCTGGAGAAATTCGTCTGGGGCACTGTCCATCGCCGGTTCTACGAGCGCCGCGAGGAATGGTTCGAAGTCCTCGGCGGGATGCATTTCGTCATGTGGTGGGTGCCGGCCGGCCACGCGCCAACGCTGGACGAGGCGCTGGAACGCCTCGCCGCCCGCGAGCGCGATGGCGATTCAGATGCGGCCTTCGGCTGGGACTGGCTGCGCGCGGCGCAGATGCACAAGACACATGGCTGCCGCCCTTCGGCGGCCTAAAGCTCCGCGACGCGTTCGGCCATGTCGGCGAGGTCGCTGGCCGCATTCATCTTGCCTGCTGATTTTGCGGCTGCTGCGCGTTGGCGCAAATCGTCGCCATGCTCCAGACGCACCGCGATTAGGCTGCCCAGCAGCTTTGGATAGAGGTTGCCCTCCAGCACCATGTCGGCAGCGTCCACATCCGTGAGCGCTTCAGCATTGGCTGCCTGATGGTCGTCCATGGCAATCGCAAGCGGGATCAGGATCGACGGACGGCCGACAACGGCCAGCTCGCTGACGGTGCCCGCACCTGACCGCGCCACAACAAGGTGCGCTGCCGCGAGCCGTTCGGGCATGTCACTGAAGAACGGCGCCAGATCGGCGTCCACGCCCGCGCGCCGGTAGACATTGCGCACGCCTTCCATCTGCTCTGCCCGCACCTGCTGCACGACCTTCAACCGGCTGCGCAGCGGCGCCGGGATAAAATCGGCAATCGCCAGCGGCACGGTGTCGCCAATTATGCTGGACCCCTGGCTGCCGCCGGTGATGAACAGGTTCAGCTTGCCATCGGTTGGCGGATAGGGCGTCTCGCGCATGGCGATGATGGGCGCGCGGACCGGATTGCCGATGGCCATGTGGGCCGCGCCTTGCGGCAGATAGTCGAGCCGATTGAAACCGCTCGCCACGAATTTGGCATGACGCGCGAACTGGCGGTTCACACGGCCGAGCACAGCGTTCTGTTCGTGGATGATGATCGGCACATTCAGGCGCTTGGCCGCCGCCAGCGCAGGATAGGCCGGATAGCCGCCAAAGCCCGCCACGAGGGCTGGCCGTGTTGCCTTCATGAGTTTTGCAGCGCGGCTGATACCGGCATTGATCTTCAGGGCAGCTGCGGGAAGCGTCCAGGGCTTGCGGAAGTTCGGCGAAGCGGCTTTCACCTCCTCCTTCCAGGCGGCCGGAAAGTCTGCCGCATAGCGCAGCCCGCGGGAATCCGAGATCAGGCCCACGGTCCATCCGCGCGCACGCATCTCGTCGGCAAAGGCGCGCGCCGGGAACATATGTCCCCCCGTTCCGCCTGCCGCGATGATTACCAGCTTATCGGAGCTACCGTCACCCATACCGTCCCCTTGTGCGCGTACCTTGTCCGCGCACAAGTGCCAGTGCAAGCCCGAGTGTCAATGCCGTGCCGATCATAGAAGAGCCTCCATACGATACAAAAGGCAGTGTCATCCCTTTTGGTGGTATGAGGGCCACATTTACAGCAATGTTGATGGCCGCCTGAAGGCCGAAAAGGGCAAACAATCCGGCTGCCGCCGCGCGGGCATAACCATCGTCCAGCCGTGCCGCCGCCCTGAACCCGCGTAGAACCATCAGTGAAAAAGCCGCCAGCAGGACAATCGCCGCCACCAGGCCAAACTCCTCGACCATGACGGAGAAAATGAAGTCTGTGTGCGCGTCCGGCAGGCTGGCTTTCACAAGCCCCTCCCCCGGACCGACGCCGAACAGACCACCTCGCCCGATGGCCTCAGCCGCCTTGTCGATCTGGTAGGTGTCGTATTGCGTCGGGTTGAAGAAGCTGTTCACCCGCGAACGCACATGCGGCAGCAGCGCATAGAGCAGGCCTGAAAGCGCCGCCCCGCCCCCGGCAAAGGCGGCGGCCCATCGCCATGGCAGGCCGCTGATGAAGAAGGTGATCACAAAGGCCGCTGTCAGCAGGGCCGACTGGCCGACATCCGGCTGTAACAGCAGGAGGCCAAGCGTCACCGCGTAGAACAGGAAGGCGATGACCGCCCATGGCCCGCTCGGATACGCCTCGCGCTGGGCCAGCAACCAGCCGCTGAGCACGATCAGAGCCGGCTTCACCATTTCGCTTGGCTGCAGGGAGAAGCCGCCAATGCGAATCCAGCGCTGTGCGCCCTTGGCCTCGTAACCGAACACAAGGATCCAGACCATCAGCGCCAGCGACACGAAAAAGATCACCGCTGCCACGCGCCGGGCCCATGTCTGGTCGAGCAGGCTCATCGACACGAGAATTACGGCAGCCGCGACCGCAAACATGGCCTGACGGATGATGAAATAGTATTCGTTGTCATAGCCGATGCGGATGGCCGCCGTAGGGCCCGCGGCCAGCGACATCAAAAGGCCGATCCCGATGAGGAAGAAAGCCCCGCCCATCAAACCCCAGTCAATCGTGCGGCGCCATTCGGTCAGCCAGGACGTATCCGACCGGGCAAACTGCAGGGCGGTCGGCGCTGGGCTCAAGCCATCACCTTGAGCTCGGCGGGCATCATCGACTGGACAATCGAGCGGAAGACGTCGCCCCGGTGCTCGAAGTCGCGGAACTGGTCAAAGCTGGCGCAGGCCGGTGAGAGGAGCACGATGGGGTCCTCCTCCCCTGCGTCCTTCGCGTCACGTAGCGCAGCGGCAACGGCATTCTCCAGCGTGCCGCATTTCTGCAGGGCAACCTTGCCCTTCAGCGTCGCCGCGAAAGCGTTTTCTGCCGCACCAATCAGGTAGGCCTTGGTAATGTTAGGGAAGAGCGTAGCGAGCGGCTCAATGCCTTCGGCCTTGGGCACGCCACCGGCGATCCAGTAGACGTTCTTGAAGGCGCGCAGGGCCTGCTCGGCTGCCTGCGCATTCGTGGCCTTGGAATCATTGATGAAGCGCACGCCGTCAATGCTGCCCACGGTTTCAAGGCGGTGCGGCAGGCCGGGGAAGGACCGCAGACCCGCCATGATCACACCATGCTCGACGCCCAGTGCCCGGCAGGCGGCATAGGCGGCAGCGGCGTTCTGGTGATTATGCTTGCCGGGCAGCGCGGGGCACTCGGCGAGGTTGCCGATGAACTCTGCCTTGCCCGACTGGTTGTCATACAGCTTGCCGTCAATCGAGCTGACGCCCCGGCCGAGCGTATAGGTCGACGAGGCGTGGACCACGCGGCCCTTGCCCTGTCCGGCAAGGCCGATGGCAATCGATTGCGTGATTACATCATCAAAGCCGACAATCGCCACATCGCTCGGTTGCTGGTTCTGGAAGATGCGCATCTTGGCGGCCTGATAGCCTTCCATGCCACCATGCCGGTCGAGATGATCCGGGCTCATGTTGAGCAGGACGGCCACATCGCAGTGCAGACTCTTCACGAGGTCGAGCTGGTAGGACGAGAGTTCCAGCACATAAACGGCGTTGGCATGAAGCGCGGCAAGGTCGAGCACGCCGGTGCCGATATTGCCGCCGATGCGCGCGTCGCGGCCAGCCTGCTTCAGGATATGCCCGATCAGCGACGTGGTGGTCGACTTGCCGTTGGTACCGGTGATGCCGATGATTTTCGGACGGCCGCGCTCCGGCAGCGACTGCACTGCGCGTGCGAAGAGTTCCATGTCGCCGACAACCGGCACGCCGGTCATCTCGGCCATGCGAACGATGCGGTGCGGCGCCGGGAACTTGTAGGGAATGCCGGGCGACAGGACGAGCGCGGCAAAGGTCTGCCAGTCGCGCTTGTTGATGTCGGAGAGTGTCAGGCCGGCCGCTTCGGCCTTGTTACGTGTTTCCTCATCATCGTCCCACGCATGCACGCGCGCGCCGCCCGCCTTCAGCGCTTTCGCTGCGCTGAGGCCTGTCCGGCCAAGGCCAAACACGGCGACGTCCCGTCCTGCGTATTCCGTAATGGGGATCATGGGTTTGCGGTTACCTCAGCTTCAATGTTGCGAGGCCCGCGAGGGCGAAGAGAACCGACAGGATCCAGAAGCGCGCGACGACACGCGTTTCCGGCCAGTTCTTTTTCTGGAAATGGTGGTGCAGCGGCGCCATCAGGAAGATGCGCTTGCCGGTGCCTGTCAGGCGCTTGGTGATCTTGAACCAGCCGACCTGCATCATCACGGACATGGCTTCCATCACGAAGAGGCCGCCAATGACGACCAGCGCGAACTCGTGCTTTGTCGCCACGGCGACGACGCCGAGCATGCCGCCCAGGCCAAGCGAGCCCGTGTCGCCCATGAAGACCTTGGCCGGATAGGCATTATACCAGAGGAAGCCCATGCCTGCGCCGATCATGGCGCCGAGCAGAACGGCAATCTCGCCCGCGCCGGGCGCGAACTGGATGCCGAGATATTCCGCGAAGACGAAGTTACCGGTGAGATAGGCAATCATCGCATAGGCAGCGGCGGCGAATGTCATCGGCACGATGGCGAGGCCGTCGAGCCCGTCGGTGAAGTTCACCGCATTGGCGCTGCCAACGACAACGATCATGCCGAAGAGGATGAAGAAGCCGCCGAGCGGCAGGAAGTAATTGTTCACGAAGGGCACCGCGACACCGCCAGAGAAGGCCGGGTCAGCGGGCTGGACGGATGTCTTCGGTGCGAGCGCTGCGATCTGCTCGGCGAGGCCATTCAGCGGGCCCCACTGGGCATGACCGGCTGGTGTATGCGCGCCATGCAGGCCCATGATGACCGCGCAGGCGACCGCCGCAATGCCAAAGCCGATCAGCAGGCGTGCGCGGGCCGAGACGCCATCGGCGCTCTGCTTCGTCACCTTGGCATAGTCATCGAGGAAACCGAGCAGCGCATAGGACAGCGTCACGAACAGCACGACCCAGACATAGGGGTTCTGCAAATTGCCCCAGAGCAGCACGCCGACAAGCAGGCCGATCCAGATGAGCACACCGCCCATCGTGGGTGTGCCCTGCTTCGTCAACTGTTGTTCCAGCGACAGGTCGCGGATTGGCTGGCCCTTGCCCTGACGGGCCCGGAGCATGTTGATGATCATATCTCCGAACACGACCGTCACGAGGAAAGCCGTCACCACCGCCGCACCTGTGCGGAAGGTGATATAGTTCAGCAGATTGAAGAAACCGCTATCCGCAGCCAACCATTCGTACAGCATCACCTGACCTCTGCAGCGTCTTCTGCGCTGCTATCCATCTTGCCCAAACCAGCCGCTGCACTACGTTGGCGCAAGCGGTCTGCAATAAGTCCCATCCCGGATGCATTCGACCCTTTGATCAATAGCACGTCGCCATCACGCACTGCATTTAGCAGCGCATTCCACAGCTCATCCGCCTTGGGTGCCCATACCTGCTGGAGACCGGGTGGCAGGGCCTCGGCGAGGTGAGTCATTTTGTCACCGGCAAGGAAGACGCCCTCTGCACCACTGGCCACCACGTCGCCGGCAAGACCTGCATGTTCGCGGTTCGATTCAGCGCCGATTTCCAGCATCTCGCCAAGCGCAACCATCCGACGTCCGCCGGGTCGCTGCGCCAGCGCAGCAAGGGCCGCGCGCATGCTGGCGGGGTTCGCATTGTAGGCATCGTCGACCAGCGTGAAGTGTCCGCCCTGCGGCAGCGGCAGGCGCTCTGCCGTGCCGCGTCCGGCTGGCGGCGAATAGCCAGACAGGGCCTCGGCACAGTCCGCCAAAGAGCGCCCCGTCTGGCTTGCCGCGAGAAGCGCAGCGGCCGCGTTGAGCGCCCAATGCTTCCCGACTGCCTCGATCTCGACACTGACGCTCTGGCCGATCACTTCCACATTGATCCGGCTCGTCACGCCGTTCGATTCATAACCCGTCACACGTGCCGTGGCGTCTTCCGAAAAACCAAAGGTCTCGCGATTGCCGGTCGGACACAGCTCACGGGCACGCGATGACAGGAAGTCGAGGAAGTCATCATCGGCGGGCAGGATGAATGTGCCGCCCGCCTCCATGCCAGCGAAGATGTCGGCCTTCTCGGTGGCGACGCCCTGAAGGCTGCCAAGGCCTTCAAGATGCGCGCCCGCGATGCAGGTGATGATGCCGATATGCGGGCGCACCATGTGGCTGCGCGGTGCAATCTCGCCCGGCGTCGACATGCCGATCTCAAACACGGCGCGCTCTGTATTTTCCGGCATACGCGCCAGTGTCAGCGGCACACCCCAATGATTGTTGAAACTCTTGACGCTCCAGTGCGCCGGGCCAGCTGCGCGATAGATGCGCGCCAGCATTTCCTTGACGCTGGTCTTGCCAACGCTGCCGGTAACGGCCGTACGGATGGCACCAGAACGCAGCCGGGCCGCAATGCCCATCATCTCCAGCGCGCCCAGCACGTCATCGACCATCATGGTCGGCCCGCCGCTGACCGGTTTCGACACAAGCGCGCCGGCGGCGCCCGCCTTGAAGGCCGCCTCGGCAAAGTCATGGCCGTCGCGCGCATCCTGCAGTGCCACGAACAGGTCGCCCGGCATCAGGCTGCGTGTATCAATCGAGATCGAACCCGACACCCAGAACGGATCCGATGCCGTCCCGCCGGTTGCCAGCGCAATCTCTTCAGAGGTCCATAGAAGCTGGCTCATGCGTCCTCCCCCGCCAGCGCCGAGAGCGCAGTGTCCTGGTCGGAGAACGGGATGACCGTCTTGCCGATGATCTGGCCTGTCTCATGGCCCTTGCCGGCGATGACCAGCGTGTCGCCCTTTTTCAGTTCCCCAATGACCGTGCGGATCGCTTCCTCGCGATCGCCGATCTCGCGCGCACCCGGCGCACCGGCCAGCACGGCCTTGCGAATGGCAGCAGCATCTTCCGTGCGAGGATTATCGTCCGTCACGATCACATCGTCGGCCTGGCGCGTGGCGATCTCGCCCATGATCGGGCGCTTCTTGGCATCGCGGTCACCGCCGCAGCCGAAGATCACTTTCAGCCGCCCGGCTGTATGCGGGCGCACAGCGCGCAGCAGAACGTCGAGACCATCAGGCGTGTGCGCATAGTCCACGAACACCCCTGCCCCGGCAGGCGTCTTGCCAACCAGTTCAAGGCGGCCCTTCACGGGCTCGAGATGCGTCAGGCCATCAGCAACCGCTTCAAAGTCCATGCCGAGCGACAGGGCAATCGCTGCCGCGCCCAGCGCATTCAGCGCCTGGAACTCACCGATCAGTGGCAGCTCCAGCGGCTTGCGCTCCACGTCGCGCCAGAACAGCGTCAGCACCTGCCCCGTTGCGCGCGGCATGATTTCATCAATCCAGAGATCCTCGCCGCGCCAGCCGAAGGAGACAACCTGCAGGCCTGCTTCCGTCGCCGCGCCTTCAAAGGCTTCGCGATGATCGCTGTCGGCGTTGACGATCGCGGGCATGCCTGTGTGGCCGAGCTTCTTGAAGAGGCGCAGCTTGGCCTCGAGATAGGCCTCCATCGTCGCGTGATAGTCGAGATGGTCCTGCGTGAAGTTCAGGAAGGCGACGGCGGCAAGGTCAACGCCATCAAGGCGGAACTGCTCAAGCCCGTGGCTGGAAGCCTCCATCGCGCAATGGGTCACGCCCTGGCGGACGAGTTCGCGAAGTGTTTCGTGGATCGTCACAGGGTCTGGCGTCGTGTGGCCGACATCGATCTTGCCGCCCGGGCCGATGGCGCCCAGCGTGCCCATCGAGGCCGCGCCATAACCTGCCCGCGACCAGATCTGCCGCAGGAAGTCCACGGTGGATGACTTGCCGTTTGTGCCCGTAATGGCGACCACGGTTTCAGGCTGGGAATTATGGAAACGCTTTGCCGCGAGGGCTAGCGCGAGACGCGGCTCATCGGCAATCACATGCGGGACGGGCACGTTCTCGATGCCGCCATCCGACAGGATCGCCGCGGCGCCCGCCTCGACGGCCTGCGGCACGTACTTGCGTCCATCCGTTGCCGTGCCCTGCAGGGCGGCGAACAGATAGCCCGGCTGCACCTTGCGGCTATCAGCCGTCATGCCGGTGATTTCGGTGTCGCCATTTTCGGCGAGGGGGAACAGGTCTTTCAGCTTCACAGGGAACTCCTCTCATCAGATGCAGAGCGGAGTTCAGCGCCAGCAGGTCGGACACCCTCGAAGCGCGGGGCGAGCCCGAGCAGGGGCGCGACACGTTCGATGATGCGTCCGGCCGTCGGCGCCGCATTCAGCGCAGCGGTATCGCCGCGTTCCGCCCCTATCTTGGGCTCATCCAATGTCACGATCAGGGCATATTGGGGGCGGTCATAGGGAAAAATGGCCGCAAAGCTCGTCACGTTGCGGGTGTCATCATAGCCGCCCAGCACGGGCTTCTCGGCGGTTCCGGTCTTGCCAGCCACGCTATAGCCCGCAACTTCGGCACGCTTGCCCGTACCGGTCAGCACCGCTTCGCGCATCATGGCGTTGACCATGTCCGTCGTCAGGGCCGACATCACGCGCACCGGCGCTGCCTTGCGGGCGTCGTCAACAACCAGCGTCGGCGCAACGCGCTCACCCCCGTTTGCAAACGCGGAAAAGCCCTCAAGGAAAGCCATCGGGGTCACGGCAATGCCGTGGCCATAGGAGATCGTCGCCGAGGACAGGTCGTCGAAACGTTCCGGCAGGATCGGGCTGGCACTGCCCGCCAGTTCAATCGGGGCGCGGTCCAGCAGGCCGAGCGCGCCAAGGAAAGCCTTCTGGCGGCGCGGGCCGAGCGCCGCATTGATGTGCACGGTGCCGAGGTTCGAGCTTTCCGAAATGATGCGTGTCACAGTGCCGGTGCCGTAGATCGGGTGGATATCGTGGATCGTGAATCCGCGGATCTCCATCGGCGTGCGCACGTCGAAAATATCGGTCGGCTTGATCGCGCCGGATTCCAGCGCGGCGGCCACGGTGAACGGCTTGAACACGGAGCCAAGTTCATAGACGGCGCCGGTTGCGCGGTTGAGGCGCGCGGTATCATCGGTGGCCAGGTCCAGCGCGCGGTTGGCATCAAGCGGCGGCCAGCTGGCCATGGCGCGCACTTCGCCGGTATGCGCATCCATCAGGATCACGGCCCCGCCCTGGATATCATGTTCGGCAGCGGCGGCGGACAGCTCGGATTCCACGGCAGACTGGACGCCATTGTCGATGGTCAGGCGCAGAGGCTCGCCGCCGGCCTTGAGGCGCTCATCCAGCGCATATTCGATGCCGCCAAGGCCCTTGCCGTCGACATTGGTGAAGCCCAGCACATGACCGGCCAGCGTGCCGCGCGGATAGGCCCGGCGGCTCTCTTCCTCGAAGCGCAGGCCCTCAAGGCCGAGATCGAACACGGCCTTGCGCTGTCGCGGTGTCAGGCCACGTTTGACGTAGACGAATTCGCGATCCTGATTGGCGAGGTTGCCCGTCAGTGTATCGACCCTGATGTCAGGGAACACGCCCTTGAGCGCGCGGGCGACCTCACCGGCATCCCAGATCAGTTTCGGATTGGCGACCAGCGAATAGGCGGTGACAGATGTGGCCAGAAGTTCGCCATTGCGGTCGACAATGTCAGCCCGCACAGGCGCTTCGGCCCTGGCCGTGCTGTGCACATGGCCCGGCGCAGAAGACGAGACAGCCAGATAGCCGCCCTTGCCCGCCAACACGATGAAGAGGGCGCTGAGGCCTAATCCTGCCAGCCGTGTCCGATCGCGGGCATTCTCGCTCACCTTGCACCCTCCGGCTGCGGAGCAGGCGCGACGCCGGCTTTCACCGGCGGACCAACAAGGGCATCGAGATCGGCTTCACCGGCAATCTGGTCGGAGCGTGGCGGGGCCATGCCGAGCTCGCCGCGGGCATATTCCTCGATCCATTCGCGCCGGCTCATGTGCGACAGCTCGGTCTCGAGCAGCGCCTTCTCGTGGCGCGAATCCTCGATCTGGGCCTCAATGGCCATGATTTCGGCAGCCGTATCCTTGGCGCCGTATTTCGCCCGGTAGAGGCTCACGATCAGCAAGCCAACGACCAGGACTCCAAAGAAAAAAGCGCGGCGGCTCATAGGGCATCCTCCAGGTCTGACAGCGGCGGCAGGTTCATGCCGTCGCTGGCCTCTTCCTCGATTGAGGGCGCGCCTGTACGGATCGCGGCCCGCAACTTGGCCGAGCGTGCACGCGGATTGCCTTCCACTTCCTTATCAGACGGGACAATTGCTTTAGAAACAGAGAGTTCGAAGGTCGGCTCCGGCCCCTTGGCCGCGAGTGGCATGTGGCGCGAGCCACCGCCCATCTTGCCGCCACGCTCGCGCAGCCATTGCTTGACCATGCGGTCTTCCAGCGAGTGGAACGCGACAATGACCAGCCGCCCGCCGGGCCGCAGCAGCCGCTCGGCTGCCTGCAAGGCACGGGCAAGCTCGCCAAGCTCGTCATTCACATACATGCGGATCGCCTGGAAGGTCAGCGTGGCCGGGTGCGTGCGGGCACCGCGGCGTCCGCCGACTGCCACTTCGACCGCATCAGCGAGGTCTGCCGTCGTCTCGAAGGGTCGCTGGTCCCGGCGCTGCACGATATGGCGCGCAATGCGGCGGGCCTGGCGTTCCTCGCCCAGCCGGAAGATGATGTTCGCAAGGTCGCGTTCCGACATGGTGTTGACCACATCGGCCGCAGTTGGCCCGGCTGCGCCCATGCGCATGTCGAGCGGGCCGTCCTTCATGAAGGAAAAGCCGCGCTCGCCTTCATCGATCTGGAAGCTCGAGACGCCGATATCGAGCACGACGCCGTCGACCATCTCATGCCCGGCATTGTGGACAAGCGTGTCCATCTCGCCGAACCGGCCAAGCAGCGGTGTCAGGCGCGGTGTTTCAGCGGCCAGTTTCTCGGCGCGCAGGATGGCATCGAGGTCTCGGTCGATGGCCAGCACGCTGCACTTGGCCGCGAGGAGGATGGCGCGCGTATAACCGCCGCCGCCGAACGTGCCGTCAACGATCCGGTCGCCGTCCTGAGGGCCAAGCCAGGCAAGCACTTCGTCCAGCATGACAGGCCGGTGGCCGGAAGCTTCAGGCCGGGGTGATGTGTGCCGTGCGCTCATCAGCCTTCGCCTCCTTCAACCAGTTTCGGACCATTGTAATGACCTGCACCCTGCTGGTGCAGCACTTCGGAATAGGCCCGGCCAAAGGCGGCCATGACGTCAGGCGATGCGGCGGCAGCCTCCATGGAAGCATTGTAGGCGGCGTGCTTGTCCGGGTTCCAGATCTGGAAACTGTCCATATTGCCGGCGAACTTGATCCGGCCTTCGAGTTCAGCGGCCTTGCAGAGGTCTTCGGGCAGCTTGATCCGGCCGGTTTCGTCCATTTTGAGGTCGGCCGATCCGGCGATGATACGGTTGACCAGAACCTTGCGAACATCGGATTGCGGGGCGAGGCGTGTGAGCGTGGCGCGGTACATGGCCATCAGGGCCTCACCGCCACCTTCGAGGCAGCCCGAGCCGTCGAGCGCCTGCCAGAGAAAGATCCGGCTGCTTCCCCCAAGCTCTGCGCGAAAGGGCGCGGGGATCGAAACCCGGCCTTTTGCATCAATAGCGCTCTCATAGGTGGAAACGAACACCCGCCAACCCTGTAATTATTATGCCTAAACCCCAGCATGGTTACCCATGTGTAAATTTGGAATATCATGGGCAGCTATGGGCCTCAATGGGCGAAGACGGTTAATCGAAATATCCACACCCAGCCCGGACCGGAACATAGAACGCACATAGGAGGAACATGACGGAACGCCTCTTTGGGCAGGCATGGGGAGCGTTCATTTATTCCTTGTTAATCAATTGACTGCCGAGGGCTGTGGTCGGATTGCATCGCACTGCAAAACTGGCTGCGAATTGCTGCTGTTTTAACCGACATTACATCAAATCAATGTCGCGACCGGGCTGAAATCATCACAAGCCTTTCTGAATCCTTGCAAGGCCCCTTCCCTGCCCTTGATGAATACATGCGCGCGCCAAAGAAAACGCCGCCGGAGCGGCAGCTCCGGCGGCGTTAAACTGAGAAACGTTTCAGGCTCAGGCCGTTTCGGATTCGAGCGCCGATTCAGCAGCCATGACGCGGGCAGCGGCATTGACCACCGCGCCGATACGAAGGCCCGCCTGGATCTGGTCGGTCGTCAGGCCATGCTTGCGCAGCTCGGCCTCATGCGCGTCGAGGCACATGCCGCAACCGTTCACAGCCGATACGGCCAGCGAGAAAAGCTCGAAGTCGGCCTTCTCGATGCCGGGCGAACCGATGACGTTCATGCGCAGCTTGGCCGGCAGGGTCGTATAGGTCGTGTTCGAGATGAGGTGCGTGGCGCGGTAATAGACATTGTTCATGCCCATGATGGCGCTAGCCGCCTTGGCCGCATTGACCGCCTCGGGGCTGATCTTGCCTTCTGCTTCCGCCGCGAGGGCGCGCAGCGTGACAGGTTCGCCAACAGCATGGGCAGACGCCAGAAGGCAGCCATACTTCTGCTGGTCGCTGAGGACGGTTTCATTGACCAGTGAGCCAAGGTTCAGCTTCAGGTCCTTGGCATAGTCCGGCATGCGGGATTTGAGGGTGTCGAGCGACATCAAGGTGTCCTTTCGGGGGAAGAGATGCAGGGAGTATGCGGGAGCGACAAAATCCGGCGAGCGCCTTCGGGCTTGCGGGGACAAACTGGCCGAGCGCCCAAGGGGTAAAAGCGCATGAGGCAGCTCGCCGGACATCGTATCCTGCAGGGAAATGACGGCCCTCAAGGGGGAGGTGCAGGGCCGTCATTCCTTGCCTGCAAGACTTATTTGGGTATTCGCCGCCGCAGCGGCAAATTACAAAATTACAATGTGTCACCGCCGACAGGGCGGTTACATGGGCACAGTTCGTCGGTCTGCAGGGCGTCGAGGACGCGGAGCGTGTCCGAAGGGTTCCGGCCGACATTCAGGTTGTTCACATAGACGTGCTGAATGACGTTGAACGGATCGACGACGAAGGTTGCGCGGTAGGCAACGCCAGCTTCCGGATCGCGGATGCCGAGGCCGTCAACGAGCGAACCATTGGTGTCGCCAAACTGCCAGATTGGCAGCTTTGCAAGGTCTGCATGGTCGCGGCGCCAGGCCAGCTTGACGAACTCGTTGTCGGTCGAGCCGCCCATGACGACAGCGTCACGGTCTGCGAATTCCTCGCCGAGGCGGGCGAATTCGGCAATTTCGGTCGGGCAGACGAAGGTGAAGTCTTTCGGGTAAAAGAAGATGACCTTCCATTTGCCCTCAAAGCTGTCCTGCGTGAGCTCTTCAAACGCGCTGACGCCGCCTTCTTCGTGTTGCATGAATTTCGGCTTCACGCCGGTGACTTTAAAATCGGGAAGTTTCTGGCCAATGCCGAGCATTTGGGAGGTCTCCTGTTGGGATTACTGCGATAGGCGAGCCCGGTGAAGCTCGCGAGCGCTGCACTTGGGGTTGTTTTTCCCAAAAGAAAAATTGATATTTCCAGTAGTTGATATAGAGGCACTCTATGGCTATTCCGACGCTACGTCAGCTTCAGTTCCTCGCCGCGCTGGGCGAGACCGGTTCCTTCTCCCGGGCGGCCGAGGCGTGCCACGTGACTCAGCCCACATTGTCCGCGGGCATCAAGGAACTGGAAGACCTGCTTGGCGTCCGGCTGGCTGATCGCGAGGCGCGCGGCGCCCGCCTGACGCATGCCGGTGAACTCGCCGTCTCCCGCGCCAGCGCGCTGCTCGCCGATGCCCATGCCCTCGTCCAGGCCGTCCAGAGCGCCGGCGCCGCACTCACCGGCCCCTTTCATCTCGGCGCCATCCCGACCATTGCGCCTTTCGTTCTGCCACAAACCGTGCGGGCGCTGTCGGAACTCTATCCGGACCTCAAGCTCTACCTGCATGAAGACAAGACAACCCGCCTGATCGACCAGCTGCGCACGCGCACGCTGGACGCGGCCCTGATCGGCCTGCCCTGGGATGCGCCGGGCATCGAAACCGTGCCCCTGTTCGATGATGAATTCCTGTTCGCCTCCTCGACCAGCCACCCGCTGGCCAAGAAGAACGGCCTGTCGCCGGAAGACCTCAAGGGCGAGGACATCCTGCTGCTCGAAGACGGCCACTGCCTGCGCGAGCATGCGCTGTCGATCTGTCGCCTCAAGACCGGCGACCATGCAGGCCAGGTCGCGGCAACCTCGCTCGGCACGCTGGTGAACATGGTGGCGGGCGGGCTCGGGGTCTCCCTCCTCCCCCGTCTGGCCATGGATCACGGCCTCGCCGTCAGCCATGACGTGGCCGTGCGCGAGTTCACGACGCCGGTTATCGGCCGACAGGTCGGCATCGCCTGGAAAGCCGGATCCCCGCGCGAAGCCGACGCCCGCAAGATCGGCGAAGTGGTGAAAGCGGCGCTCGTTCCCTGAGCGTGGGCGCCGGACAAAAAAAGGGAGACGGCCCCGAAGGACCGTCTCCCGACGTTTCCTGCCTTTCATATCTTAGCCCGCTTCGCGCTCGTTGCGCACGTCGAGATCGTATTCGCGCACCTTGCGGTAAAGCGTCGAGCGGCCGATGCCGAGACGGCGCGAGACTTCGCTCATGTGGCCCTCATAGAAGTCGATGGCATACTGAAGGATATCGTGCTCGATTTCCGTCAGCGAGCGCACCTCGCCATGCGCATCGGTGATGCTGACAGGGCTTGATGGCATGTCGCTGGCGACAGCATCATTGGCTGCCATGGGCGCAGTCGGCACGGCATTGGCCGCAACGGGCGCTGCTGGCAGGCTCGAGATGTCCGGCATCTGGCCGGAAATCTGCGGGAAGTCCTGCGGCTGCAACTTGTCGCTTTCGCAAAGCACGACGGCGCGGAAGACGGCATTCTCAAGCTGGCGCACGTTGCCCGGCCAGTCGAAAGCATAGAGCATCTTCAGTGTGTCGTCGGCCACGCCGGACACTTTCGTGCCTTCGCTGGCATTGAAGCGTGTGACGAAATGCTCGACCAGGGCCGGGATATCATCGCGGCGTTCACGCAGGCTCGGCATATCGACCGGGAAAACATTGAGACGGTAGAACAGGTCTTCGCGGAACGTGCCGTCGGCAACCTGCTGGGCAAGATCGCGGTTGGTGGCGGAGATGATGCGCACGTCGACCTTGGTCGGACGGCGCGAGCCGACAGCGTCGACCTCGCCTTCCTGCAGGGCGCGGAGCAGCTTGACCTGCGCATCGAGTGGCAGTTCGCCCACTTCGTCGAGGAACAGCGTGCCGCCATCGGCTTCAAGGAACTTGCCTGGCGTCTTGGAAACGGCGCCGGTAAAGGCCCCCTTCTCGTGACCGAACAGGATCGATTCAACCAGGTTTTCAGGAATGGCACCGCAGTTGACAGTGACGAAGGGTTTGCCGGAGCGGCCGGAGGCGCCCTGGATGCAGCGGGCAATGACTTCCTTACCGACACCGCTTTCACCGAGGATCAGGACGGGAATGTCGGACACAGCGGCGCGCTCGGCCAGGCGGATCACCTGGCGCATCGGCGCAGCCGACGCGATCATGTCGTCAAAGCTCATGCCGCCTTCAGCCTTGCGCGAGAGGCGCTTCACTTCACCCGACAGCGATTGCATCTTCAGGGCGTTCCGTATCGAGACAACAACGCGCTCGGGATTGGCTGGCTTGACGATGAAGTCGACCGCGCCGCGGCGCATCGACTGGACAATCGTGTCGATGCCGCTTGTGGCGGTCAGCATGATGACAGGCAGGTCCGGGCGCTTGGTCGCAAGACGCTCAAGCGTGTCGAGACCCGAAAGGCCCGGCATGGTCAGGTCCAGCAGGACAACATCGACGCCGTCTTTCGGATCCGCGGCAACAGCAATGCCGGCTTCACCATCCGGCGCCGTCCGGCAGGCAAAGCCCGCCTTCTCCACCGCCGCCTGCAGGAGGCGACGCTGTGTCGGATCATCATCAATTACCAGAACAGTCTTGGCCATCATCATACCCTTGTTCGTAGCCGGAGGGTCTGAGACGCCCCCCGAGCCTTCAGTTAGTGGAGCGAAATGGAACAGCAGGCGTGCCACATCGCGACGCCCCGTTCTGACACAGGGGTGTGTGGATCACGTTCAATGAATCGATCAAATTTCTGGCGAATTCACCAGATCGGCCGCGTCAGTGCTCTAAAGGCGCTGCAGCGACCAGACGCTCGAAATCGGCGTCTTCCAGTTTCTTGATGAACTTGACGCCCACCAGTTCGGCGCGCTGCCAGCGTTTTTCGCAAACAAGGCGCACCGACACGTGGCCACCGACACCGTGGATGAACAGGTAGAATTCACGCGGCAGCTCGGGAAGCATGGCCCCTTCCCCGAAAGTGATTTTTGCGCCGGAGGGGGACATGTCGAGAATGGAAATATCCCGCGATGCACTCAGGTCCGGCCACACCATACGACCTGGCCGATAGGCCTCGACACGCGGCTCAGCGCGCCGGAACTCCATCTGGACCCGTTTGAGGCCCGCCTGCAGTCGTGATGTGAATCTGTCCATGCTCGCGAATATGCGCACGCCGGGTAAACCATTTGCAAATAAATTCCACCAATTCAGTTATATGCAGCAAGATATCAGGGCCTGCGGCTGGCTCTGTGTAAAGGTGCATTGTGGAAAGCCCCGTTCTGTGCGATAAGCTTTCCATCGACTTCGAACTTGTGTCGGATAACTCGCAACTAAGGCCGTGCTTAAGCGCCGCTGCAAGACCGACTTACTCCCCCGCAATACCCGAGATTGATCATGTACTCGCAACTCCGCGTGTCCGTGAATTTTTTAGACCAGGTAAGATCTATGTCCACAGGAACTGTTAAGTGGTTCAACAGCCAAAAAGGCTTTGGCTTCATTCAACCCGACGCCGGCGGCGCTGATGTGTTCGTTCACATCTCTGCAGTCGAGCGCGCTGGCATGGCCACGCTCAACGACGGCCAAAAAGTCAGCTACGAGCTCGAAAAAGACGCTCGCAGCGGCAAGATGTCGGCTGGCCAACTGGCCTCCGCCTAAAAGCCTTTAGGCCCCGCGTTCGGCGCGAGAGCCACACGATCCTGAAACCCCCGCATCGCAAGGTGCGGGGGTTTTTTCGTTATGGGCCCCTAATCCGGCAGGTCGCTGACCGGCTGGCCGGTTTCGCGGCGTGTCGCGAAATGGTTTTCGAAGGCGACGCCAAGGCAGGCGGCAACAATCAGCACCGCCCCGACGGCCACGCGCCAGCCCGGCACTTCATCAAAAAACACAAAGCCGATGAGCGCCGCCCAGATCAGAGCCGTATATTCCAGCGGCGCCAGCAATTGCGCCCGCGCCCGCGCATAGGCCAGCGTCATCAGGTACCAGACCCCATAACCGAGTGCGCCCAGCAGCATGAAAACCGGTAGGTCAGAAGGGTTCACCGGCCCTGCGAGGCCAAACAGGAATGGCGACAGGCAGAGCGCCGGCACGCCATTGGTAAAGAAGGCAATCGTCGTCGCATCTTCCTTAAGCGCGCGCAGCCTCAGCAGCACCAGCACCACGGCATACAGCATGGCCGACGCCAGCACCGCCGCAATGCCCAGCATGCGATGCGCCCCCACCGCGCCCTCGGGCGCCGCGCTCACCGCAAAGGCCGCGCCGGCAAAGCCCAGAAGCGTCAGCCCGAAAGCACGCAATGAAACCGCCTCGCCGAGAATGATCCATGCCACAAACGGCACCATCAGCGCCGCCGTGAATCCGATCAGCACCGTCTCGGCCAGTGCCAGCTGCGTCAGCGCATAGAAGAGCAGGATGGCACTCGCCACCTGCATCACGCTGCGCATGACATGAAACCGCACGGCTTCACCGGGCGGCCACGCGCGCCGCTGCACCACGAACACCGTCCCTGCGATCATCGCCCCGAACAGGAACCGCCAGGCCACCAGCACCAGCACCCCCGCCCCCGGCGCCGTCCCCTTCACAAGCGCATCAATGCCCGAGCCCATGGCCACGGCCAGCACGGCAAGCAACAAGGGAGCAGACAGGAGACGCGCAATCATCCACGCAGCTAATCGGGCGCCATGATCCTGTCCAGCGCTTTGCGCGCGCCCATTTTTGCGCGTCCTAAATCTTCAGCGGCAGGCCCGTGAGGCGGGCGTAGAGGTCCGTGTCGTCTGACAGGGTGTTGCGCACGGCGATGTCCACGGCGGCATCGATAAACCGGACGCCCACCACATCACCCACCTGCCAACGGCGCTGGCAGGTGCGGCGCACGCCTGCGCGATTGGCGCGGCCTGGGAACAGGAGATAGAATTCGAGCGGCACCTCGGCCCAGTCGCGAACTTCCAGGTTGGCGCCGTGCGCCGACAGGTCCCGGATCAGGCAATCACGGGTCTCATCCAGGCCCGCCACAAGGATCCGCCCTGGCATGTTCACCCGCGCACGCGCGGATGCCGTCTTGTCATCCATCACATTCATCGCATCCTCCCGCGATGTTTTTTATTCTATATAAGATAATTTACGGTCGAGGCGTCAAGATGGATTTCCCAAGGATCGATATTTTTATCCGAATTCCATCTTACCGGAGGATTCCTCCTGTGCACGGATGACCGAACATCCGAGGCGACACGGCGACAGACCATGCCAGGCTCCTGAAATCATCCTGCCTTGCGCTCGCACTCTGCGTCGCCCCCGCGCTTCCGGCCAGCCTGGACAACCCGGCCAGCCTGGACAACCCGGCCTACCTGCTCGAAGTCATGCAGGGTAGCGACACCCCGCCCCGCAAGGTCGCCACCGCCGCAGACCTCTCCCCCACCCACGCCGCCCTCTACGCCAACGGCATGACCGCCGCGATCAAGGCCTTCGACGCGGAGGAAAAAGCGCGAGCGGCGATTAAGGGGGAGTAGGAGGTAGCGCGATCAAATGGCTACCCACTGAGCAGCTTTGATCACTCCGAGCCAATTCGTAATTTTAAGCTGCTCTAAAAACCACGTCACGATGATATTCGAGATACGTGGGGAGCGGCCGAAATTTACCAGGTCCAATCATTGTCTTTCCTTCGAACTGATCTCGCAATGCATTGGGGACGACTAGCTTTGGCGAACAGACCACCGAAAAATCGGCATTGATCGTAATCAGGCCAACGTCGAACGCTTTGTCGTGAAGAGGGTTGAGGCATATTCCGTTTCGTGGATCGAGGCGTAGCTTTTCGTCCACTCTCCACGGAACAATGTGACTGGCGATAAGGAGTTCGGGCTGGCTGATACCCGTAATTGCGCAACGAGACTCATAAGCAGACATAACCATGGCTCGGAAGGCAGATTGATTCTTGCGGACTCGAACCATCCGCAGCACGTCTTCGCCTTCCCGGAATTCCGTAGGCTCGGGGTCTTCGTCTTTGGTCGGCCACTCACCGCCGACGTCGCGCATAGAACGCGCCATTTGTAGAAAAACCTCTGGATCAGCGAAAAATTCGTCCCACGTCTCGCGATCCGCTTTTGATGCTCCATCAAGACCCTTACGATCCAGCGTCTCGTCGAGAGAAGCATAGTTGCCGAGTTTCATCGCGACAGAATTCGCGGACCGTTCAAGGTAGTTCGCGAGTTCAACGACGTCTGGATTTGTCTTGTGCATCTTCCCGAATGGAATGCGCGAGTACAATTCCAACACTAGAACTTGGTCCCGCCTCTCCCACTTTTTGCGCTCAACCATGGTCACCACCCAAAGCCCTTAGAGCCGATCGAGCCGCACTCTTCGAGATCATACTTTTCCCCTATTCGTTCGACCCAATCGACTGGACCTTCGCCATCTTCATAATCCCGCTTCATCTCGGTGTCCGAGAAGCCACCCATAATATGGTCGATCCCGAAACGCTCTAGAAAGACGCGATCTACTTCAGCTAGCCATTTTTCGAAGAGCATCCCCGCCACTCCAATCTCAGAACATAGATTAGGCTACACGAGTTTGACCAGCAAACAAACCAAGAACACCCTAGACACGCCCCTGCCCCGCATCCATATCTGGACGCATGGCCCGTTCCTCTTCCAAATCCCCCGCCAAAGGCGTCTCTGAAGCCCCGTCCGTGTTCACGCTGGATGGCCCGGCGCAGGGCGCTATCGAGTCTGTGGCCCCGATGCTGTGGACGCCCCACCGGCCGGACCGCGAGTGGGACAAGCTGGAAGGCGGCAAGCGCTTCAAGGTGCACGCGCCCTATGAGCCTGCGGGCGATCAGGCCACCGCCATTCCCGAACTCGTCGAGGGCATTCAGGCCGGCGAGCGCGACCAGGTCCTCCTCGGCGCGACCGGCACCGGCAAGACCTTCACCATGGCCAAGATCATCGAGGCGACCCAGCGCCCGGCCTTGATCCTCGCCCCCAACAAGACCCTCGCCGCCCAGCTCTATGGCGAGTTCAAATCCTTCTTCCCCGAGAACAGCGTCGAGTATTTCGTCTCCTATTACGATTACTACCAGCCGGAGGCCTATGTGCCCCGCGCCGACCTCTACATCGAGAAGGAATCCTCCATCAACGAGGCCATCGACCGGATGCGCCACTCGGCCACCCGCGCCATCCTCGAGCGCGACGACGTGATCATCGTCGCCTCCGTCTCGTGCATCTACGGCATCGGCTCGGTCGAGACCTATACGAGCATGACCTTCAAGCTCGAGCCCGGCCAGCGCATCGACCCGCGCGCCGTCGCCGAGCGCCTCGTCGCCAACCAGTACACCCGCAACGACATCGCCTTCACGCGCGGCACGTTCCGCGTGAAGGGCGACGTCATCGACATCTTCCCCGCCCACTATGAGGACCGCGCCTGGAAGCTCTCCTTCTTCGGCGACGAGCTGGAAGCCATCACCGAGTTCGACCCCCTCACCGGCGCCAAGATCCAGTCCCTGCCCGCGATCAAGATCTACGCCAACAGCCACTACGTCACGCCCCGCCCGACGCTCCAGCAGGCGACCCAGAAGATCAAGGCCGAGCTGAAGGCCACGATCGCCCATTTCGAGAAACACGGGAAACTGCTCGAGGCCCAGCGCATCCAGCAGCGCTGCCAGTATGACATCGAAATGCTGCAGGCCACCGGCAGCTGCAACGGCATCGAGAACTACAGCCGCTACCTCACCGGCCGCAAGCCCGGCGAGCCGCCCCCGACCATGTTCGAATACCTGCCCGACAATGCCCTCGTCTTCGCCGACGAGAGCCACCAGACCGTCCCGCAGATCGGCGCCATGTTCAAGGGCGACTTCAGCCGCAAGTCGACGCTGGCCGAATACGGCTTCCGCCTCCCCTCCTGCATGGACAACCGCCCCCTCAAGTTCGAGGAATGGGACGCCATGCGCCCGCAGACGGTCCACGTCTCGGCCACGCCCGGCAAGTGGGAACTGGAGCGCACGGGCGGCGTGTTCACCGAACAGGTCATCCGCCCCACCGGCCTGATCGACCCGCCCGTCGAGGTCCGCCCCGTCTCCACCGATGGCGCCAACCAGGTCGATGATGTCATGGCCGAGGTGAAGGCCGTCGCGGCCAAGGGCTTCCGCTCGCTGATCACGACGCTGACCAAGAAGATGTCGGAAGACCTCACCGAATTCCTCCACGAGAACGGCGTCAAGGTGCGCTACATGCACTCCGACATCGACACGATCGAGCGCATCGAGATCATCCGCGATCTCCGCCTCGGCGTGTTCGACGTGCTCGTCGGCATCAACCTCCTGCGTGAGGGCCTCGACATTCCCGAGTGCGCCTTTGTCGGCATCCTCGATGCGGACAAGGAGGGCTTCCTGCGCTCGGAGACCAGCCTCGTGCAGACCATCGGCCGCGCCGCGCGCAACTCCGAGGCCCGCGTCGTGCTCTATGCCGACCGCATCACCGGCTCCATGGAACGCGCGATGGAAGAGACCAGCCGCCGCCGCGAGAAACAGATTGCCCACAACCTGGAGCACGGCATCACGCCGACCACGATCATCCGCGGCGTGCAGGACATCCTCGGCGAGCTGGGCGAGAAACCCGGCACCAAATCCCGCGCCCGCCGCGACCGCGATAAAGGCATGGCCGAAGAAAAAGCCTTGCCACTTGCCGGAGAATTCGGCCACAACCTCAAATCAGTAATAGCGGATACAGAGAAGCGGATGCGCGAAGCCGCCGCCAACCTGGAATTCGAACAGGCAGCTCAACTCCGGGATGAGTTGAAGCGGCTGAGGGAACAGGATTTGGGGCTGGGATTATAGCCAATTTTATTGGAAACTAGGGGCAGTCATGTGGTTGATTGAGAATATTAAAGTCTTGGGGTTTCAAGGTTTTCGCGACATTGAGCTGAGCATATCCAGTGCGCCAAACTTTTTTATCGGAATCAACGGATCTGGAAAGACAACTTTAATCGAGTTGCTAAACTCAGCACTAGTTCTCGATGACGATGCTCTTCTCACGAAGAAGTTTAAGGCGATTACTATCACTTTCGTCGATACAGAAAGTAACAAGAAGCCGGAACTTTTCGTTGAGAAGAAAGATCTACAGGAGACCGGTAGAACCATAATACATGGGCATATTAAAGAGAGTCAAAGTGCCGAGAAGAAACCATTTACCAACACGATGATTCGCCGACTTCGTGAGAGTCGAAATGCACTCAGCCCCTCTCTTTTCGAGACTGACTCAGGAGAATTTCGACATATCGTTCAGGCCCGCTCAATTCTCCAAAAAAAATTCAAGCTAACCTGGCTCTCGATCCACCGCGGCAAAATAGACTTTGAAGAGTTTGAAGAAATCGAAATAGGTTTCGATAACCCCATCGAACAGAAACTTGCTTCTCTCCAAGTAGCTATAACCAGATATTTCTCCGCCCTTGACAACCGATCCGCCAGGGCAACTCAACTTTATCAGCACACGTTCTTCTTGTCGCTCCTTGCTCGCTCTACTGCGGTTCCAAAATCGTTGTCAAAACGGCAAATCGAGGAAGAGGAGGAAACGCTCCGAACGATCTTTACCGAGTTTGGCCTCCCCGAATCCGTGTTTGCAGAGAAACTGAGCAACCATTTCACAGCGGTCCAAAACACTAGCGAAAAGCTTCTTAAGCTTGAGGATCCCACGGGCAACGCGATGGCTAGCGCACTTGATATGCTGCCGCTCTTCGACACTCAAAGACTGCATAGCCTAATTGAGGAGTGGCGCACACTCGAGAAGATGAAGTCTGAGATATACGAACCAAAAGACAATCTTCAGAGAATATTGGACGATTTGTACTACCAAAAGACCGTTGAGTTCACAGATCGAAATTCAATCCAATTTATTTCGGACTCTGGCGAGAAAATCTCAGTCAATCAGCTTTCTTCGGGGGAAAAGCAGATACTAATTTTGTTGCTAGAGGCGACGCTTCAAGAAAACCGCCATTGGATATACTTAGCTGACGAGCCAGAACTTTCGCTTCACGTGGATTGGCAAGAAAAGTTGGTCGATTATATTCTTGCACTGAATAGGAATGCGCAAATCATCTTCGCCACACATTCTCCCGACATTGTTTCTCGGTTTACCAATGGTATAGTCCGCATGGAGAGCTTGTAGAATGTTTTCCAGAACAGAAGGTGGCGAACGAAACCGGCCCATTTTTTTAGACTATCAGCTGCTTGTCATCATCGAAGCGAATGAGGCAACTGTCGTCAACAGATCTACGGAAGCTAAGTTTTGGTCTGAATTAGTGGCCAAGTTCATTCCAAACACGACCTTTCGCTTATCGCTTGCATCAAACAAGACCAACGCACTTGCAAAAGCGCGGCAGCTTCAAAGTGTGGAAGGAATTAGATATGTCTGCTGCATCGACAAAGACATAGAAAATCTTTCCGAAGATCCTGCCATCCAAATTGTAACAACAAAGAACTACAGTTACGAAGCGGACTTAGTTTACTCTCGATCATTAGCTGAAGTTTATGAGCTAACCATCGGTGGAGTAACCGATGCGGAAAAAGACAAGCAAGATATCGAAAATATTCTGAACGAAATCATGGACGACTGCAAGTCGGGCGTATTGGCTGACGTCGTCTGCCTTCAAAAGGGACTAGGGTTTTTTGATCGCCATACAGAGGAAAGCTTTGTCCGAGTATTCAATGGAAAAAAATATGGCGAAAAACCCAAGTTCTGCAGAGTTAAAGCGCGAGAGCGAATTTTGGAAATTCGGGCAATCGCAACCGAGAAGGCGCGAGTTACCAAGATGAACTTTGCAGAGCACTGCTATGGCAAACTTGTTCTTTGGATTGGATATAAAACAGTTTGCCATAAGTTAGCCGCAGGCAACAACGCAAAGCTTTCCAAGCAGCTGTTTAGAAATCTTTTGATGGGTGTCGTTAGCCATCACATTCGATTCGACAACTTTGAATTCAAAGACCACTACGCCACCCAGTTTAGTAGACTGCGGTCCGCATGAAACCCCACCGCCTTCTTATTAATCCTGACCTCTAATGCCATCTCCTCCCCTCACATCGCCGGCCGCGCATATCCCATCTCTGCGTCATACGCCGCATATTGCTCCAGCGCCCGCGCCTCGTCGGCGAGCTTGCGTTCGAGGTCGTCGGCCAGTGCGTCATCCCCCTTCTCGCGCAGCAGGCCCACCGCCTCGCGAATCTTGGGACGGAAGCCCTGGAACCAGCCCTCGTCGGCGCGCAGGTAGATGTCCTCCATCAAATGGTCCTCATAGAACGGGTCCGGCCCGAACAGGGCGCGGTTCACATCCCACACCATGCGGCAGCGATGCATGTACATGGCGTCAAACCGCATGCTGCCGTCGCACACCGGCGCCTCGCCCTCCAGCCCGTCATGCCCGGCCTCGCACACTTTCAGCATCAGCCGCCATTCAAAGGCATAGCCGCGCGACTCGTGCGCCGCCGCCTGCGCCGCGTTGAGGCCGCCCGTCACAGGCGCGGCAAAGCTGATCAGGCTCTGCAGCCGCCGCGCCTTGCGCATGTCGGCTTCCGCCTCGGGGATCAGGCCGGCATCCAGCAGCGCGCTGACTCGTGCGCGGCCCTTCTCCACCTCGCGCTTCACCGGCGAGGCGTCTGCGTCCAGCCCCGCCGCCGCCAGCAAGTCCTCCGCCTCCCGGCGAACCCGGTTCGCTTCCGTTTCCGCCGCCGCTGCCGCCTCGGCCTTCGCCTTCAGGTCACAGGCGCGGAAGCCGTCTGCCGTCGCCCAGCCTGACAGCGTGGAGCGCGGAATGTTCAGCCGCGCGCCAATCGCGGCCAGCGGCTCGCCTGCCTCGGCGGCCTCGCGGGCGAGTTGCCTCTGGGAGCGCAGCGTTTGCGTGCGGCGGCGATAGCGGGGGGAGCGGGATGTCTCTGTCATGGCGCGCAGTCTACGCCCGCCAGCAGTCCGGTCGGATAAGTCGCGCCTCTCCCCATGCCCGTGCGCCCGGCGAACGCCGGGGCCTCAGGCCATTTGCGCACGAAAGGCCCCGCCCTCTCCCGCTGAACCGGCCCCGCCGCTCCCCGGCCCGGCCCGCTCCGGGCAGTATCCGGTCTGTTTTCGGGCATCCTTCGGGCATCTGTTCGTGCACCGCGCAATTCATTTCGCAACCCTGCCGCGATCCGCGCGTAGTCTGACAGCACACCCGCCTCTCCCTGTTTCGAAAGTCCGCCCATGCTCGCCATTCTCAAGCCCGCCTTCTATCTCGTTGGCGCGCTGGGGCTCTTCGCGGCTTTTGTTCCCAAGTTCAGGACCGAGATCTGGTGGCTGCGCGTCTGGGTCTATGCCCGCCAGCAGACCGCCATCCTTATCGCTGCTTTTGCGGGGCTTTTCCTCTTCCTCTATGGCATCGACAGCTGGCTCTCGGCCGGGCTGATGCTGGCCTATGCCATCGCCTTCTTCACCTGCGTGGCCGATCTCTGGCCGTATACGCGCGGCCGCCCGCTTGAGATGGACACCGCCCTGCCCGGCGAGGAAGGCACCGGCCTCTCCGTCCTTCTCCTCAACGTGCTGCAGGAAAACACCGACGAAGACGCCGTCCGCGAGCGCATCCGCAACGCCGCCGCCGACGTCGTCTTCCTGTCCGAAACCAACGCCCGCTGGCGCAGCGCCCTCTCCCGCTTCGAAGGCCAGTATCCGCATACCAGCCTGTTGCCGAAGGAGGAGCACAACGGCCTCCTCGTCTATTCGCGCTTTCCCATAGTGCGCGTGCAGGAGCGATATCTCTGCCAGAGCTATGTCCCCTCACTGACGATTGACATAGATGTCGACGGCCGCGAAGTGCGCCTCTATTGCATTCACCCGCGCCCGCCGCGCCCGCGCGATGCCACCGAGCATCTCGACGACGAGCTGATGATCGTCGCCGAGGAGCTGCGCGCGCAGGAGCGCCCGGCCCTCGTGATGGGCGACTTCAACGAAGTCGGCTGGTCATGGATGGTGCGCCAGTTCAAGGACCACGCCAGCCTCTGCGATCCCAAGCGCGGGCGCGGCCTATACAATTCCTTCGGCGCGACCAATCCCCTGCTCGCATGGCCGCTGGACCATGTGTTCGCCACCGATGATTTCGCCATCAAGTCCATCCGCCGCCTCAGGGCCTGCGGCTCGGACCATTACCCCATGATCTACTGCCTGCTGCTGCGCCCCTGAGCGGCTTGCCCCACGTCACGGCTTGCGCGCGGCCCGGCAGCGGATTTGATAAGGAGCCTCACACGCCCTTATCCGGAGCCAACGCATGCCAAGCTACCTTCTGCCTGACGACCAGGTCAGCGCCGCCGCCTTCACCCAGCGTGGCGAGGGCACCCTGCCCGGCCATCTCGGCCTTGTCGTCACGGTGATGGAGCGCGGCCGCGTCGAGGGCCATTTCGACATCGTGCCCGCGCACCACGCCCCCAATGGCTTCCTCCATGCCGGCAGCGTGGTGACGCTCGCGGACTCGCTCTGCGGCTATGGCACGATGGCGAACCTGTCAGACAGCGCCAGCGGCTTCACCACGATAGAGCTGAAATCAAACTTCTTCGCCACCGCCCTCGAAGGCCGCGTCCACGCCCGCGCCACCCCGGTCCACATAGGCGGCGCCACCCAGGTCTGGGACTGCGAAGTCACCCACGCCGACACGGGAAAGCGCATGGCCGTCTTCCGGTGTACGCAGATGGTGTTGAAGAAGCGGGGGTGAGCAATATAAAACTAGGATCATTCGGAGAATACATCTTCCACTTTTCGTAGAACCCAGACACAATCTAGGTGATAATTTGAGCAAACCGCTTAAATGAGTCTGGGAGGAAGCTGGTGAAGGTCCGGTCCGTGAAATTGAAAAATTTTCGAGGCTATTCAGAGGAGATTCTCTTCCGCCTCGACGACTTCACCGCACTCATAGGAAAGAATGATGCAGGGAAATCTAGCGTCCTTGATGCACTAGATATTTTTTTTGAGAACTCGAAACCAGATGCCGGCGACGCAAGTAAGCAGGGTGACGCTAGCGATGTTTGCATTAGCGTCGAATTTGACAGCTATCCTAACGAACTTGATCTAGACAGCGGTGCGCTCACGCGATTGAGCAGCGAGTACCTTCTCAACGAGAATAACAGATTAGAGATATGCAAGAAATACAACCTGTCTGGTAGCAGAGTAGCTGCACCTAAAGTGTTTGCGCGAGCGATGCATCCCAAAGTTGCCCCGGCTAGTGAGTTGATTCAAAAAACGAACCGTGAGCTAAAAACATTAGTTCGTGAGATGGGTCTAGAAGCCGTTTGCAATCAGTCTGAGAACCCCTCCATGCGGGCGGCGATCTACCATGCCACTGGCCCTCAGCATTTACTCGAAAGCGTAGAAATTCCGTTCAATGACGGCAACGGAAAATCTGTTTGGGAGGGTATTCAGAAGTATCTTCCGATATTTGCATTGTTCAAATCGGATCGAGCCAGCAGTGATCAAGATCCCGAAGTACAAAACCCCATGAAGGCTGCAATCCAACGTGCTCTGGCGGAACTTGAACCCCAATTGAACGATATCACTTCTGAGGTGCAGAAGAGGGTCAATGAGATTGCTGATCGCACATTAGAACAATTGAGGGCCACCTACCCGGACATTGCGAATTCACTTTCGCCCATATTCAAAACACCCAATTGGCAAAAGGTGTTTGCTTTGGATTTGGAAAGCGACGAGGGCATACCGCTTAACAAGAGAGGATCAGGAGTTAGGCGACTCGTGCTTATCAGCTTTTTTCAAGCTGAAGCGGTGAAAGCAAAGGAAGCTCGGTTGATGGGCCAACCTCACAGCATACCCATTTTTTATGCTGTCGAGGAGCCAGAGACATCGCAACACCCTGATAATCAAGAGCTAATAGTGAGCGCCCTTCACGAGCTTTCGAAGCTTGGCGATCAGGTTTTGCTTACAACGCACGTCCCAGCTTTGGCGGGATTGATGCCGACAGAAAGCCTTAGATACCTAACTCGAAATGAGGCTTCGGGCTTGCCAGAAGTTCAAGAAGGAACTCCCGAAGTTTATCGATCGATTGCGCGAGCACTAGGCGTGCTTACCGATAGCTTATCAAGCAGAACCATTAAAGTAGCGGTACTAGTTGAGGGGAAAACTGATATCGATGCTCTGACAAATTTTGCGCATACACTGATGGCTTCGGGCGACATCGATACAATTGATTTGAACTCGGTGTTTTGGACCATGGGTGGTGGTTCAACTCTAAAGGACTGGGTGGCGCGCGATTACCTGTCTCGTCTCGATTTGCCTCAAGTGGTGATAATGGACTCAGATAGAACAATGCCGAATGCGCCGCTGAAGCAATGGCAAACTGACTTGGTCAGGACGATTGGAGCGCATGCTAACCGCAAAGCATTTGTGACGCGAAAAAAGGAAATCGAAAATTATCTATGTCCCGCCCGCTTCGCTCTCGAAACTAATGGAACGTGCCCACTGCCACCAGATGTGAACACGAGTCATTGCAAACTACCCGATGTGTTGTTTCCGCTCCTACAAGATGCTGTGCAGTCTGGGAGATTGACCTTGGAGGCAGTCGATTTGGATGGAAATAGGATTCCTATTGATGGCAAAAAGAAGAAGGCGCTCATTACATCCCACTTTATGTCTCGAATGACCTCGGAAGAAATTCTCAATCGTTCCGCCTACGTTGAGGAGGGAGTCACCAAGCATGAAATTGTAGAATGGCTTTCGGCAATCCAAGAATTTTCCGTTGCTTGAAGTTCGCTTAGTTCGCGCTATTACCCTCCCCTACAAACTCACCACCAGCCCCGCCACCAAGTACATCACCACCGCTATCCCGCCGCCCACCAGAGCGTAGGGCATCTGTGTGCGGACGTGGTCGATATGGTCACAGCCGGCGGCCAGTGAGGCGATGATCGTGGTGTCGGAGATGGGCGAGCAATGGTCGCCGAACACGCCGCCGCCGAGCACTGCCGCCAGCACCAGTGATGGCGGAATGCCGAGCGCCAGGGCGAGCGGCATCGCAATCGGGATCATGATGCCATAGGTGCCCCAGCTGGTGCCCGTCATGAAGGCCGTCACGCCCGCCACCACGAACAGAACCGCCGGGATCACGATGGGCGAGACGAACTGCGCCGCCACGCTGGAAAGGAACGCTCCCGTGCCCAGCACGCGCAGGCTGTCGCCCAGCGCAATCGACAGGAAGAGGATGGCCACAACCGGCACCATTTCCGAAATGCCCGCAAAGCCGCGTTCCTGCAGCCCGCCTTTCGGGAAGGCCTTGCCACTGATCAGCAGCACAGCCGCCACCAGCATGGCGAGGCAGATGGCCCAGAGGATCGACTGGCTGCCATTGCCCGCGAGAATGTTGCCGCCGCCCGTCCACGCCATAAAGCCCAGCGCCCCGGCGATCATCACCAGCAGCGGCAGCCACATGTAGATGGCCCGCGTTGGCGCGATCAGCTCTTCATCTTCCACCAGCACTTCGCGGTTCAGGCCCGCCGTCTTCATCGGCCCGAACACGCGGCCCGAGAACACGGTGAAATAGACGCCCGCCAGCGTTATCAGCGCATAGAAGTTCCACGGAATGGTGCCCGCAACGACGCCAATCGGGCTCTCGAATCCATAGGGTTCCACCAGGCCCAGCGCATAGGCGCCCCAGCCGTTCAGCAGGATCAGCGCGCTGATCGGCGCCGAGGTGGAGTCGATGATATAGGCGAGGCGTTCGCGCGACAGGCCATGCGCATCGAACAGGCGCTGCCCGAGCACGCCGCTGCTAAGCAGGCTGACATTGGTTTCCACGAAGATGGCCGTGCCTGCCAGCGCCGGGGCCAGTGCCGCGCGCCGGGGCGTGGATACAAGGCCGCGCTTCATCAGGCCGCTCACCAGTGCCTCCACGCCGCCGCTGTCGCGCATCCACGCGATCAACGCACCGATCAGCAGGCAGAACAGCAACACGCGCGTATTGCCAGTCGAGTCGAACACGCCGACGGCCCGGTCGATGGCGCCGAGCGCCCCCATGCCGGGGTTGAATTGCGCGATCTGCGTTTCCGATGCCAGCAGCGCCAGGCCGAGCGCCGCATAGACATTGCGTGTCAGCATGGCGACCACGATCGCCAGAACCGGCGGCAGTACAGTCAGGATATCCAGGGCCCCAGCCTCCCGTTAAACCAAGGCGGCCAGATAAGCCCATTCCCCCGCAAAAGCCCAGCCCGCCTGACGCAGAGGCCCCGTTCCGGCTGCACCCGGCGGGCCGTTGCATGAAATTTCATCGATTGGCGCCAGCTTTTCTTGGTTCTTCGCACCTATAGGACCGCAGTTATCCCTGCGGCAGGAGCGCGGCATGAACCAGGATTTCAGGCGTCAGTTCTGGAAACAGCAGATCCAGACGGGCACGGTCGTGTGCGTCGCTGTGATCATCCTGTCGCTGGCGGCCTTCTGGGTCACATCGGGCCACCTTGATTACAATGCCCGCTTGCATGGCATGATCATGGCCTTCGTCATGCCGGCAGTCCTGGGTCCGCTCGCGACGGTCTACGCTATCCGCCAGAACTCGCGCCATCTCGCGCTGCATCTCCAGTACGAGCACCTCGCCAATAGCGACGACCTGACCGGCCTTGCCAACCGCCGCTGCTTCAACCGTCTCGGCGCCGCGCGCCTTGGCGCAGACGAAGTCCCGCGCGCAGGCCGCCAGACTGCGCTCCTGATCGCCGACATCGACTGGTTCAAGCGCGTCAATGACGAATTCGGACACGAAGCCGGTGACGAAGTGCTATGCCATGTCGCGCAGACGCTCATCCATGCCGCGCCGCAGGGTGCGCTGGTCGCCCGTCTCGGCGGCGAGGAGTTCACGGTCATGTGCGACGTCTCCGGCCATGAAGAGCTCAGCCTCCTCGCTGAACGCCTGCGCCGCGCCACCGAGAGCACGCGTATCCTCTATCGCGGCGACCCCATCCACGTCACAATCAGCCTCGGCCTTGCCATTGCCCGGCCCGGCGACACGCTGTCGGCCCTGCTCAGCCGCGCCGACAAGGCGCTCTATGGCGCCAAGGACCATGGCCGCAACCGCTTTACGCTCGCGGCCTGATTACGGACTGCACTCCCGTGCCCGGCGATCCATGCAATTTCATCGATTGCCCCAACCCGATATTAGCCAAGCTCTGCTAGACGCTGCGTAACGATAACAGTCCCGGCAGTCCAACATGTTGGCCAATCAATCCACCAAGGCCTTCCTGGCCAGCCAGATCCGCCTCAGCGGCATTGTCGTGATGGCCTCGATTGCCCTGTCCGTGACGCTCGTCTGGTTTGCCGTGGCTGATGTCGCGGCGGAATTCCGGTTCATCTCGCTCCTTTATGCCGTGTTGATCCCGGCCGTGGTCGCACCTTTGGCCATGTCCTATACGGTCTGGCAAAACCTGAAGAACCACCACCTTCACGCCGAAGTCCGCCGCCTCGCCAATTGTGACGACCTGACGGGCCTCGCCAATCGGCGCAGCTTCACCCGCGAGGGCGCCAGGCGCCTTGCCACAGCCGCCGCAGGTGACACGCCGCTCGGTCTGCTCATTATCGATATCGACTGGTTCAAACAGGTCAACGACCGGTACGGCCATGAGGCCGGCGACGAAATGCTGATCCATATCGCCCGGAAGCTGCAGCAGGGTTCCCCGTCCGGCGCTCTGGTTGCCCGTCTCGGCGGCGAGGAATTCACCGTGCTCTGCAATGTGTCAGACCAGCAGGATCTGAGCACGATTGCCGAGACCCTGCGCAGGGAGGCCGAGGACGCCTGCCTGCTCTACCGGGGCGAACCCATCCGCGTCACGATCAGCCTCGGCGTCGCCATTGCCCGCCCCGGTGACACGCTGTCTTCCGTGCTCAGCCGCGCCGACAATGCCCTCTACGCCGCCAAGAATTGCGGGCGCAACCGGTTCGCACTGGCGGCTTAGACACGCCCTGCGATCGCCTGCGCGCCGCATGAAAAAGGCCCCGGCAAGCAGCCGAGGCCTTTCTTTGTCCTGGAGCGGAAGGGGGATTACGCTCCAAGCATATTAGCGTTCTTCCATTTCATCGCCGGCGTCGTCAAGCGCGTCACCCGCGTCGTCCATGGCGTCTTCCACCGCGTCACCGGCATCATCCAGCTTTTCGCTGACGGTCGGCTTGCCCCAGTCTTCGGAGCTTGCCTTCTGCCAGGCCGTGAATTCGGCTTCCGACAACTTGGCATCGCCATTGACGTCCCAGTCAGCGAAGGATTCCGCCGTGACGTCCATCTCGTTGGCCTGAAGCTCTTCGATGGTCACGAAACCGTCGGCATTGGCGTCGACTTCGGCCAGGGCTGGTTCAGCAGCCGCAAAGGCAGGGGCGCCCATCAGTGTAGCAAGGGCGGCAAATGCGAATGTCTTCTTCATGGTCTCTCTCCTTTTGACATCCCGGCGTTTCGGGCCGTGCCCGGCGCTGGTGAGAGATCAAGCCCGGCGTGCCCCACACGTTCCCAACCTGTCCAATTTCTAAGACTCAGGGCCAAAATGTGGCGAACGGCCCCCTGCCAGGTTCGCACACCGCGCATGAAAAAGCCGCCTGCAAATCCCTGCAGACGGCTTCCTTCCCCCCCGGTGTGCCCCCGGGCCGGCCGATGCGCTACATTAGTAGCCCAGCGGCGACTCTGCCGGTGCCTCAGGCGTGGCCTCTGGCTCCGGCATGTTCGCGTTGATTGTTTCATCTTCAGGTGCTGGCACCGCCGAGGCCGTGTTACAGCAGCGTACCTGCATCTCGAGCACGCGGTCGTTGAAGCGGCATTGCTCGTCATTGATCTCGCGCAGGAAGGACAGGCCGCCGGCCCGTGTGGTGTAGCGCGTCTGCGTACAGCTGGTCAGCGTATAGCCCGGCCGGCAGGTGCCTGTGTCCGATTTCTGGACCGTGCGTGTCTCGCACACCATTTCGTCCGTCTTGGCGAGGGCGGCTTCTGCAGTGGCTTTCGCCTCATCTGCGGTGGCCTGCGCACGCGCAGCTGCATCCGTTGCGCTGTCGGCCACGTTGCGGGCTTCAGAGAGGCGCATGTCCGTGTCGGAGAGCGCTGTCGACTGGCCGTCGATCTCCACTTTCAGGCGGCAGACATTTTCCTTCGCCTTGTCGGGATTGGCGCAGTAATCGCCAACGGTCATCTCTTGCGGGATCAGGTTCTGGCAACCAGCCAGCGCCAGGGCCAGCACGGTGCCGACGGCGAGTTTTGCGATACGCATGGCGTTCCTCCGGTGTCTTCGGAGGGCATTAAGGCGCTCGTTAACTTTTGGGTCAACGCGACTCCCGTGATCGGGGAATCAGGCTTTCAGCTTGTAACCGGTCCGGAACATCCACCAGACGCCCGCCGTCAGCACAACCGACAACCCGCCCGTCACCCACATGCCCGTCGCGATGGAGCTGTTGGCGACGCCCAGGAAGCCATACCGGAACCCGTCGATCATGTAGAAAAACGGATCGAGGTGCGCCATTGTCAGGAACGGCTCCTGCATCACCTTGATGTCGTAGAACGTGCCCGACAGGAAGGTCAGCGGCACGATGATGAAATTGGTCACGGCTGAAAGGTGATCGAACTTGTCAGCCCATATGCCGCCCATTGCGCCCAGCGCGCCGAGCACGATGGCCGACGTCATGCCGAACCAGATGATCGGCCAGATGTGGACAACAGACATGTCGGCCAGACCGCTGATCTCGATGCCGATGGCAGAGATAACCGCCACGATAAGTCCCCGCGTGATTGCGCCACCGAGGAAACCGGCTGTCAGCTCCAGCGGCGACAGCGGCGGCATCAGGAAGTCGACATGCGTGGAATTGAACTTCGCCTGCACCAGGCTCGAACTCGTATTCTGGAACGCGTTCTGAAGGATCGCCATCACGACAAGGCCCGGCGCCAGGAAGTCATTATAGTTGAGCCCGTCAAAGTCGCCCGTCAGGCGGCCGCGGTCGCCAAAGGCCAGCTTGAACACGGTCATGAACAGCAGTGTCGTGACCACGGGAGCAAACACGGTCTGCATCCACACCTTCAGGAACCGGCCGACTTCCCGCTTGTACAGCGTCCACAATCCCAGCCCGTTGAACGCACCATACTGGCGGATGACCCTGAGACTGGATTCCGAACGCGAGGAACTTGTGGAATCCGGGCCTAAGGAGGTGGCTTCTGGTGCAATATCTGTCATGTCCCGTTATCTAGTGTGCAACGCCCCAAGACACGAGGGGGCAGGGCCGCTTTTTTTGCCCTGAGCACAAATCGGGCACGTGCGCTGAAAATGCGACTCACATGACACAAGATATGGAAAGCCTGTGGAAAGCGGAGTCTGCATGTTGTGTTTCATTTCGGTCCTGATACGATATCTAGGTGCTGAGAGAGATGGCGCGTAACTGCTATCACAACATATAGGGGCTGACGGGACCGCGTATCGGGCCCGTGTCCTGGAGCTGGGAGACCTCAATCCATGTCTTGGACCGATGAACGCGTAAATGTGCTCAAGAAACTCTGGGCAGAGGGCCATTCGGCCTCCCAGATTGCGAAACAGCTTGGCGGCGTCACGCGCAATGCCGTGATCGGCAAGGTGCACCGCCTGGGCCTGTCAGGCCGCGCGACACCTTCGCGCCCGGTGAAACGCCCGCCCCGCCTGGCACGGCCGAAGCCAAGGCTCATGCCGGACGGTACCGTCACGACGCCAGCGCCAGCCGTCACGGCGCCGCCGGTTGAACAGGCGAAGCCTGCTGCAGACCGGGCGGTCATGACCGCGCCCCTGCCCCCGATGCGCCTGGCCGATGGCGGCGCTGCCACCATCCTCACGCTGCGGGATTCCATGTGCAAATGGCCAATCGGCGACCCAGCCGATCCGAAGTTCGCCTTCTGCGGTCGAAAGTCGGACTGCGGTCCCTATTGCAGCGAGCATGCGAAAGTGGCGTTCCAGCCCGCCCGCAAGCGCGACACCAAGAAAAGCCAGTATGATTATGTGCGTCGCATCGCTGGCTGATACGGGTCGGTAACGCAGACAAACAGGAAAGCCCCCGGAGTTATTCTTCGGGGGCTTTTTTTGTCTCGTCTTTTACCTCGGCGGCGCGATCTGCCTTGGCCTGCTCCTCGGTCGCCACAGCCTCTGCCTCGGCCGCCGCTTCTGCCTCTGCCGTGCCTGCGGGCGTAATCTGCACACGCAACACGTCGCTGCCACGGAAGTGCAGGTCCTGCTGCGGGAACGGAATCTCGATGCCGTGACGCTCCAGCGCCGAATGGATCGCCCAGTTATAATCGGCCGTCACCTTCGCCGGCTTCTTCACCGCCTCCTCGGTCAGCCACACGACCAGTTCGAAATCGAGGCTACTGTCGCCAAACCCGGTCAGCCAGACCTGCGGCATGCGGGGGCCCATGTTCTCAAGCGTCCACTGCACTTCGGCGGCGGCTTCCATGCCCGCCTTGCGCACCACGTTCTTGTCGCTGCCATAGGCCACGCCGAACTTGATGTGCGTGCGGCGCCGGGCCTCGCGCAGGGTCCAGTTGATCACCTGCGCCTTGATGAATTCCTCATTGGGTACAAGGATATCGACATTGTCATTCGTGGTGACGACCGTGGAGCGGATGTTGATCTCGTTGACCAGGCCGGTGACGCCCGACTGCAGCTCGATGAAGTCACCCACTTTGACCGATTTCTCGATCAGGATGATCACGCCCGATATGAAGTTCGAGAAGATCGATTGAAGGCCGAAACCGATGCCGACGCCAAGGGCACCGGAGAAGATGGTCAGCGCGCTCAGGTTCACGCCCACGGTCTGCAGCGCGATGGCGATCGCCACCACCATCAGCAGGATGTTCGCCACCTGACCCAGCAGGCCTGCCATTGAGGGGTTCAGCCGGCTTGTCGAGCGCAGCCGCGTCTGCGCCGCGGCGCCGGCAACCCGCCCGACCCATAGCGCGACAATGGCAATCGCCACGCTGGTCAGGATGCGCCAGGCCGAGACCGAGCCCTTGCCGATCGGAATCTGGAATTCACTCAGCGTCGAAATCGTCGGCCCCAGCCAGCGCAGGATATATAGCGCGGCAACCGTCCATGCGACGATGGCTATCGTGCGCGACAGGAAGCTCTTCTTCATGTTGGCGGTGAGCAGCCGGATGATGATCCACGCCATCAGCAGGCTCGCAACAATCCGCAGGCCGTCGCGGTTGAGGTCCGTCACGATGAACACTGCTATCGCGCCCCAGACGAGCAGGACGCTGAACAGGGGCCACAGGACACTGGCTATCGACTGGAACAGCCGCGCGATGGCGTCGGGCTTGCCGCGTTCCTCGGCCAGGGTGATCAGTTGCTTGCGGGGAAAGCGGGCAATGCCCCAGCCCAGCACGGCCGCCAGCACAACGACACCGGCCTGCCACAGCGTTGCTTCCGACAAGGCCTGGTTCAGGAAAGCCTCGACCCAGACTTCCAGCTTGCCGTACAGGGTCCCCACCTGCTCGGCGACAGCCTCGGTATCGATCTCGATATCGTCAGGATTCATCGAAGCGCCCTACAACCATTTCATCAGCTTGAATAACATGAACTCGATACCGACAATGATCGCAAGGATCACGACCGTTATCCAGAACGCCCCGCGCAAGTCGACGTCGGGCATCCCACTGACACTGATGCCGAGAAGGTCTGTCACGAAGCCCAGCGACAGGACGATCGCCGCGAGGATCGAGAAAACGAACATGGTCCGGTCCATCCCGGCGGCTGCGCGTTTGCTCAGATCGTCCTGCAGCACCAGCGCGCTATCCTTGGAGACATCCATATCCTCCAGATAGCGGCTCAGCCGGTCCAGCACACACCCGAACACCCGCAAGGGACACACCTCTGCCTGCGTCGTGCCTGTGCCGGTCCGTTTATCCATTACACCTGCGATGTCCTGTTTGATGCGCCAGAGTAAACCTGATCGCGCGCCAGCGTGCAAACGCGGGCGGCGCCTTAACCCTGCACATAGATCAGTTTCGCGCGGCGGGTAGCCAGATGCCGAAGGCACTGCCCTTGCCGAGACGGGTTTCCACGGCAAGGCCGCCGCGGTGATGGGCCATGATGTGCTTGACGATGGCAAGGCCGAGCCCTGTGCCTGTAATTTTGCCGCCCCGGCTCTGGTCGGCGCGATAGAACCGCTCGCCAAGGCGCGGCAGGTGTTCCCGTTCAATGCCCGGTCCCTGGTCCTCGATGCGCAGCCAGACCGATGCATCCGGCTTGCCCGGACGCCCCGCCGCCGGCAGCAGCGTCATGCGTTCGCCTTCGCGCCAGCCATGCCCGGCCTTGGTGCGCGCTTCGACCATGGTGGACGTGTTGCCGTAGAATACCGTCACCTTGCCGCCCGGCGCCGTATATTTCAGCGCATTGGTCAGCAGGTTTTCCACCACCTGCACGATCTCGTCGCGGTGCGCGATCACCGGCAGCGCGCCATCCTGGCCGACCAGCTCCAAGGTGACCGAGCGCTCGGCTGCAATCGGCTGCAGCGCTTCGGTCGCATCGTGCACGATCCGCGTAAAATCCTCCCGCTCGCTGGGCGAGATATGCTCGGAAAACTCGATCCGCGACAGTGAAAGCAAGTCCGCGATCAGGCGGCTCATCCGCTCGGACTCGCCAGCCATGATATCGAGGAAGCGTGGCCAGGAGGCGGTATCGTCCTTGGCCGGCCCGCGCATCGTCTCGATGAATCCCGACAGCGCTGTCAGGGGCGTCCGCAGCTCGTGGCTCGCATTGGCGAGAAAGTCAGATCGGGCGCGTGCGGCCCGCTGCACCGGCGTAAGGTCCTCGAGCACAACCAGTGTCTGCGCAGCACCAGTTGGGCGCGAAACATGGGCCCGCCAGGTCTCGTCCGGCCCGCTTTCGACTTCCACCGAAACGGCCTCTTCGCCCTCGCCCCGGCCGATCCGGTCGATGGCCGACAGCAGCGTCGGCGACCGGATCACCGTGCTGGCGCGTGGATTGATCCGCCCGTCGAGGCGCAGGATCAGGTCGGCCGACTCATTGAACGCCACGATCCGCCTGTCGCCGTCCACTTCGAAAGCCGGCAGCGGCAGCGCGCGCAGGAGCTGCACCGAGTCCAGCCGCCGCGCGATATCCGGAGCTGGCGTCGCACGCGAAATGCTGTCCACCGGCAGGAAAGCGGCCGAGCCGACGAAATAGGCAAAGGCGACCGAGGCGAGCACCGCCATCGCTGCAAACGCAACGACGAAATCCAGCTCTCCCGTGGCCGCCAGCAGGAACAGGACGCCGCAAAAGCAAAGGCCGAGGATGAAAAAATCGCGCGCCCGGCGGCTCATGCCACCGCGGGGCCTGTGTGGGCCAAGAGCTGGATCGGACTTGCTCATCCTGTCTCCCGGGCGGGTTCGCGGGAGTTGAACACAGTGTCCGATTCCATCGCGCCGCCATCACTTGCCGCTACAGTGGCCCTGCAAATATGCCAAGCCCCCGCTGCCGGATGATAGCAGCAGGATAGTTTGATGACACCTGCGCAACGATTATTGAAAATCGATAATTTATCGTTGACAGTCGAATAGAGCCGTCTTATCCGGTGTGCCAAAGAGACGGGAGCCTCAAGAGCGGCATGAAACGGTCTATTCTTCTTATCAGCACGGCAATTGTTGCAGCATGTGCCTCCACTCCGGCGTCAGTTGGCCGCCTGGCGGGTCAACCTGTGGAATTTTTTGCCGAAACAGCTGATGCGCCGGCTGAATGGGCTGCGCGCGGCGTTGCGGGCGTCGCCCCCAGCGGCGACTGGCTGAGCCAGTTCAATGATCCGCTGATGGTCGGCCTCGTCAACGAAGCCCTCACAAACAGCCCGACGCTAGAATCGCGCGCTGCGCTCGTGCGCGCCTCCGAAGCCTCGACCCGTATCGCCCGCGCCCAGCGCCGCCCGAGCGTCAGCGCAACGGCTTCCGCTGGTGTCAATTCCACATCGACCACGCTCGGTGGCACCACTGATCGCAGCACCGACGGCATTTACGGCGTCGGCCTTGATGCCAGCTGGGAACTCGACCTCTGGAACCGGCTCGGCGCAGGTGTTGGCGCCGCCGAGGCTGACCTTGCCGCCAGCTAGGCCGACTATGACGCCGCTGAACTCTCCCTCGCCGCGCAGACCTCGATTGCCTGGATCAACCTCAACGCAGCCCTTGCGCAGGAGCGTGTCGCCGCCAAGACCGTCGAGGCCCGCGACCGTGTCCGCACGCTGACCGAACGCCGCTTCCAGCGCGGCCTCGCCGATGCCCTTGATGTGCGCACCGCCCGCAGCACGCTGGCCCAGGCTGAAGCGGCCATGGCCGCGCAACGCCAGTTCACCGGCGAAGCCGCCCGCCGCCTCGAAACCCTGATCGGGCGCTATCCCAATGCGGAACTTCAAGTGCCTGCGGTCATCCCGACACTTGATGTCATCGTTCCGGAAGGCAACCCGGCCCTTCTGCTCTCGCGCCGTCCAGACATTGCGGGCGCCGAGGCACGTGTGGCGGCCGCTGGCCTGCGCGCTGAACAGGCACGCCTCGCCATGCTGCCGTCGCTGCGCCTCACCGCCTCAGCAGGGACGAATACGGTAGAATTTGCGGATGCGTTCGACCCTGAGCGCATTGCGGCCAACCTGATCGCTAGCCTGGTGCAGCCCCTCTTCACTGGCGGCCAGCTTGATGCCCAGCGCGACCTCGCCGTCGCCCAGGCCGAGTCCGCTGTCGCCAATTATGCCGCCACCGCGCTTGACGCATGGCGGGAGGTCGAAGATGCCCTTGCAGCCGACACATTCCTCGCCAGCCAGGAAGACGCGCAGGCACGGGCGCTTGAAGAGGCCCGCCTCGCCGAGGACCTTGCGGAGCGCCAGTATACGAGCGGCACGATCACCATCTTCAACCTCATCGATGCGCAGACACGCCGCCTGACAGCTGAAAGCCAGCTCGTGACGGCGCAAGCCAGTCGTGCAACCAACCGCATTTCCTATCATCTCGCACTTGGCGGCGGTCTCCCGACCGGGACCGCTTCAGCGCAATCTGCTATAAGTAATTCTGACACGGACGCCGCAAGAAGCGGCAGGAGCTGATCTTTCATGGGCCGTCTTGTATCCATCCTCGCCCCTCTGGGCATTATCGTCGTTGTTGGCGGCATCGGCAGCGTCGTGCTGCACGCCATCAAGCCAGAGCCTGAAAAAGCCGATGAAGCGCGTGCGGGCCTTAACGTGTTCGCGGAGCCTGTGCGCCGCGGCGACCTGCACCTCACCGTCGAGGCTCAGGGCGAAGTGCGCCCGCGCCGCGAAATTATCGTTGCCCCGCAGATCACGGGTCGCGTCTCCTATGTCTCACCGGACTTCATCGATGGCGGTTTCATCAAGCGCGGCCAACTTCTCGTGCGCGTTGAGGCAGCCGATTATGAACTCGGCGTGGTCAGCGCCCGCTCCGGCGTTGCAAGCGCCGAACAGGCCCTCGCCCGCGAGATCGCCGAAGCCGAACTCGCCCGGCAGGACATCCTGGATCTCGGCCTAGACAACGCCTCCCCGCTTGCCCGCCGCGAACCCCAGCTGGCGCAGGCCCGCGCAGCACTCGAAGGCGCCAAGGCGCAGCTGAAAGACGCCGAACTCGCACTTGATCGTACCGCCATCTACGCGCCATTCGATGGCCGCGTGCGCGAGCGCAATGTCGACATCGGCCAGGTCGCTGCGGCTGGCTCCACGCTCGGCCGCATTTTCGCCAATGATGTGGTCGAAGTATCCCTGCCGCTTGATGACAGCGAAATGGGCCGCCTCGGCCTGCCGCTCGCCTTTGCGGCCACAAAGGACAACCCGGGTCCGAAAGTCACCTTCACCGGCAATGTCGCGGGCCAGCCCCGCACATGGATTGGCGAAGTCGTCCGCACCGCCGCCGCCGTGAATTCCATGACGCGCCAGATCAACGTGATCGCCGAGCTGAAGGACCCCTATGGTACGGGCGCCGATGGTGACGCGCCGATGGCACCCGGCCTGTTCGTCAACGCCCTGATCGAAGGCGCCACCATTCCCGACGTGCTGATCGCCCCGCGCGGCGCACTGCGCGGCGAAGACCAGTTGTTCATCGGTGATCCCAAGCAGGGCAAGCTGTCGATCCGCACGGTCGACCTGATCTTCTCCGACACGGATGGCGCCTATGTGCGCTCCGGTATCAGCGAGGGCGAGCTCGCCATTGTCAGCCCGGTCCAGGCAGCTTTCGACGGCATGAGCATCACCGTGATGCAGCGCCTCGAGGACGGCACAGTCAAGGTTTACGAACCTGAAGAAGCGGGCATCGCCGCAACGGCCACTGCCTCATCCGCCACGCAGGGAGCAGAGGGAACTCCGCAATGAACGGTATCGTCTCCTGGTTTGCCCGCAACGCTGTCGCCGCCAACCTCATGATGATTGTCGCCTTTGTCGGCGGCATTTTTGGTTACACGCGGATGGAACAGGAAATGTTCCCGGTCGTGAACGTCACCGGCGCCTCGGTTATCGTCGCCTGGAACGGCGCCTCACCGCAGGACATCGAAGACCAGATCGTCACCCGTATCGAAGAGGCCGTTGCCGACCTCAACGGCCTTGACCGCATCACTTCTGTGGCCAGCGAAGGCTCCGGCGTGGTCAACATCAAGGGCCGCGACGATGTTGACATGGAAATCTTCATCAAGGACGTCGAGCGCCGGGTCAACCAGATCAACAACCTGCCCCAGGCTGCCTTCCAGCCGCAGATCCAGCGCTGGGAACAGCGCGACCAGTACATGGGCTTTGCCGTACACGGCAATGTCGACAGCCGCACGCTGAAGCGCGTGGCCGACAAGGTCCGCGATGAAATCGCCAAGCTGCCCGGCGGCGAACTCGCCGAGCTTCAGGGCACACTGGAGGAACAGGTTAGCATTGAAGTGTCCGAACAGGCCCTGCGCCGCTTCGGCCTCAGCTTCAGCGATGTGGCCACGGCCATCCGCCAGTCCTCGCTGAACTCATCCGGCGGGCGTATTGAATCCTCCGTCGGTGACGTCAACATCACCGCCCGCCAGCTTGCCGATACGGCCGAGCAGTTCGACAATATCATCATCCGCCAGACGACAGCGGAGGGCACCGTCTATGTCTCCGACATCGCCACTGTCATCGACGGCTTTGTCAGCGACAAGCTGAAAGCCACCTTTGACAACGAGCCGACCGCCTTCGTGATGGTCCCCGCGCCCGACAAAATGGACATCGTCAGATACACTGACGGCTTCAAGAAGTTTGTCGAGGAAGCCAACGACCATTCCAATGGCATATTGCCCCAGGCTGTCCGCATCGACACGCTCTGGGACAACTCGATCGAATTCAAGGCGCGTATGGACCTGATCACCCAATCGGCCCTGTCCGGCGCCGTTCTGGTCATGCTCGTGCTGATCCTCTTCCTGCGCCCCGTCGTGGCGCTCTGGGTCACGATGGGCATCTTCACCGCCTTTGCCGGCGGCATCATGCTGCTGCCTTACTTCGGCGTGTCGTGGAATATCCTGTCCACTTTTGCCGTGCTGCTCGTGATCGGCGTCATCGTGGATGATGCCATTGTCGTGGGCGAGAACATACACAGGGAAGTGGAAAGCGGGCGAAGCGAAGGTCTGGACGCCGCCATTGTCGGCACCCAGCTCGTGCTCAAACCGATCATCTTCGGCGTCCTGACCACGATCATCGCCTTTCTCCCCTGGGCCTTCATCTCCGGTCCGACGCGTATGTTCACCCAGCAGATCACGTTCGTGGTCGTCGCGGCCCTGATCTTCTCGATCATCGAATGCATGCTGATCCTGCCGGCCCACCTGTCGCATATGAAGAAGCAGAAATTCGACGGCCCCGCCGGCGGCTTCCTCAAGCTCCAGCGCCGTATCGCCGACAGCCTGCTCTGGTTTGCCAATCACCTCTACAAGCCGGTGCTCGAGTTGGCCCTGCGCTTCCGTTATGCCACGGTCGCCTTCTTCTTCTGCCTCTTCGCGCTGGCCATGCAGATGCAGATGACCGGCATCGTGCCTTTCCAGTTCATGCCGGAAATCGAGTCCGATCTCATCCAGGTCAATATCGAGATGCCGGAAGGCACGCCTTATGAGCGCCTCCTCCAGGTCCGCGACCAGCTCCAGGCCGGCATCGATACGCTCACCGAAGAGACCGGCAAGGAGTATGCGGATATCGAAGGCGGCCTCATCACGCAGGCGTCCGTCGTTGCATCCGGCACCTTCGTGCGCGCGTGGGTTGGCCTCGCCGCGCCTGAGAACCGCCCGGTCACGTTGCGCTCACGCGACATCTCCGAACGCCTGCGCGAAGATGTCGGTCCGATCCAGGATGCCCAGGAAATCGGCTTCGAGTTCACCTTCAATGACGATGACAGCGGCGTGCGTTTCGCCCTCAACCATCCAGACCTCTCCCGCCTGCGCGCTGCTGCTGCCGAGGTCAAAGCCCATCTCGCGACCTATTCCAGCGCCTATGACATCGGCGACAATCTCTCCTCCTCCGCCGAGGAGATCCGCATCACGATGAAGCCCGGCGCCGAAATGCTCGGCGTCTCGCTTGCCAGCGTCTCGCAGCAATTGCGCCAGGCCTATTTCGGTGAGGAGGTCCAGCGCCTCCCCCGCGACGGGGAGGATGTGCGCGTCATGGTCCGCCTGCCGGAAAGCGCGCGGTCCGATCTCGACAGTCTCAACAACCTTATGGTCCGCACCCCTGATGGCCGCGAAATCCCTGTCACCCAGGTGGCCGATTTCGAATACGCCCCCGGCATCAACCGCATTGTCCGGCGCAATCGCACGCGCTCGGTCGCCGTCTATTCCGAGGTCAAAGGTGAAGGCGAGCGCAGCCGCATCATGGCCGACATGGAGAAAACCTTCTGGCCTGAATTCCAGAAGCACTTCCCGGACGTCCAGCGCGGCGAGGCCGGTGGCTTTGAAGAAGAACAGAAATTCTTCTCCGAGATCGGTCGCCTGATCGTCATCGCCATTGGCGCCATGTACATCCTGCTGGCCGTGGCCTTCCGGTCCTATTCACAGCCGCTGCTCCTGATGATGGCCCTGCCCTTTGCCTATTGCGGCGCCATCTTCGGCCTCGCGATCTTCGACACACCGATGGCCATGTTCGCCTTCTTCGGCATTGCTGCCGCTGCCGGGGTCGTGATCAACGACAACCTTGTCCTGATCGATTATGTGAACCGACGGCGCGACGAAGGCGCCGGCGCCATCCAGTCGCTCGTCGACGCAGGCGTCTCGCGCTTCAGGCCCATCCTGCTCACGTCCGTGACCACCTTTGTCGGCATCCTGCCGCTGCTGGCCGTGCGCTCGACGCAGGCGCAGTTCCTCAAGCCGATGATCGTCTCGCTCGCCTGCGCCGTGGCTTTTGCCCTCTTCGTGTCGCTGCTCATGGTGCCCGCGCTCTATGCCGTCGGCGTCGAGATCGGCCGCATCTTCCGCTGGACGTGGGGCGGCAAGCCGTTCCGCCAGATCGGCGAAACCTATTCCGGCGAAGTGACCATCGACGAGGACGAACTCATCGGCACGAGCCGGGATGATGCAGCTGGCCCCCTTGCTCCGGCCGAGTAATGGCCTGATCTAACCTGAATGCGCCCCTGCCCTCCCCCGCCATCACCGGCGTGGACAGGCGACGCGACTGAATAATCTGGAGAAGACTTGATGAAACATCTGATGCTGGGCGCGGCCGCAATCGCGCTTCTCACTGCCTGTGGACAATCCAAGGACAAGGCGCCCACCGAGCCTGTTGCCGCGGAAACGCCCGCACCCGTCGCCAATGCCGACGGAAAATACGTCACCGCTGAAGGCCTTGAGCTCAGCGTGCCGGACAGCTGGGGCAACTGGGGCGTCAATCTCGACAATGTGAAAGCCGCCGTTAAGCCGGGCAGCGACTTCTTCGCCTACGTCAACGGCAAGTGGCTCGACAGTTTTGTCATCCCTGCCGACAAGACGCGCTATGGCTCCTTCACCCTGCTCGGCGAGAAATCCGAACAGCGCGTCCACAAGATCATTGAGGAACTGGCCGCCGCCAAGCCAGACCCGGCCACGCTCGAAGGCAAGGTCGCGACCATCTATAATGCCTACATGGACACTGATGCGATCGAGGCAAAGGGCCTCATCCCAGCAGAACCCTACCTGGAACGCGTCAAGGCCATCGCGACCCGTGAAGACCTCGCGAAAACCTTCGCGGCCATGGGATTCACCTCGCCCGTCGCGGGCTGGGTCGATGTCGATTCCAAGCAGACCGACCAGTACATCTTCTATTTCACGCAAGCCGGTCTCGGCATGGGCGACCGCGACTATTACCTTGTTGACAATGACCGCAACAAGGAACTGCTCGCCGCCTACAAGACCATGCTCTCCACGCTGCTGGCGCGCGCTGGCTATGACGAACCCGACGCAGCCGCCGACAAGGTGATCGCGCTCGAGACCGAGCTGGCAAAAGCCCACTGGGACCGGGCGGCAGGCCGCAACCGGAACCTGACCTATAACAAGATGTCGAAAGACGAGGTCATCAAGCTGGCCGGCAAATTCCCCGCCGCCACCATGATCGATGGTCTGGGCCTTGGCGACCAGACGGAATTCGTCGTGCGTCAGGTCACACCGACAGCCGAAGAGATCAAGGAAAACGGCCTTGAGGGCGACCAGCTCGCCAAGGTTTCCGGGGGCGGTATCGCAGGCCTCTTCAAGGTCATGGAAGACGCCCCGCTTGATCAGTGGAAAGCCTATCTCGCCGCCCACCTCCTCATCGACACGTCGTCTGTCCTGCCTGCCGACGTGGACACCACCGTGTTCGATTTCTACGGCAAGACACTGAACGGCCTCGAGGAACAGAGCGAACGCTGGAAACGCGGTGTCGAAACGGTCGAGGACTCCGTCGGCGAAGCCGTCGGCAAGGTCTATGCCGAGCGCTACTTCCCCGCCGAGAACAAGGCCGCGATGGACAAGCTTGTCGCTAACCTGCGCATCGCCCTCTCCCAGAATCTCGAAGCCATCGACTGGATGGGCGCCGAGACGAAAGCCGAGGCCGAAACCAAGCTCACCCAGTTCACGCCCAAGATCGGCTATCCGGAAAAGTTCGAGACCTATGACAGTCTCACCGTTACGGACGATGCTTTCGCCAACAAGATGGCCGTCGCGGCCTGGCAGTACGAGGACATGATCTCCGATCTCGGCAAGCCGATCGACCTCACCGAATGGGGCATGCTGCCCCAGACCGTGAACGCCTATTACTCGCCGAACCGCAACGAGATCGTGTTCCCGGCCGCCATCCTGCAGCCGCCCTTCTTCAACCTCTCCGCTGACCCGGCCGTGAACTATGGCGCCATTGGCGGCGTCATCGGCCACGAGATGGGCCACGGCTTTGATGACCAGGGCGCCAAGTCGGACGGCACCGGCCTGTTGCGCAACTGGTGGACCGCCGAAGACGAGGCCAACTTCAAGGCCAAGACCCAGGCGCTCGTTGCCCAGTATAATGCGTTCTGCCCCTATGATGACGGCGCAACCTGCGTCAACGGCGCCCTGACGCTCGGCGAGAATATCGGCGACCTTGGCGGCCTCTCGATGGCTTACAAGGCCTATCACCTCAGCCTCGATGGCAAGGAAGACAAGGTGATTGACGGCCTCTCTGGCGATCAGCGCTTCTTCATGGCCTGGGCGCAGGTCTGGCGGTCGAAGAACCGCGAAGAGGCCCTGCGTCGCCAGATGCTGACCGATCCGCACTCCCCGCCGGAATACCGCGTCAACGGCATCGTCCGCAATTTCGACGCATGGTACGATGCGTTTGATGTTCAGCCGGGCGACGCGCTCTACCTGCCACCGGAACAGCGCATCAAAATCTGGTAACCATTGTTATCTGTCGACGATACTGCAGAAAGCGGCGCCTTCGGGCGCCGTTTTTTTGTGCTCTGTTAAGGGCTTGGCGCGATAATTGCTTATCTAACAGACCTGAGGATCAATCTGATCCAGATAAAGACGAGTGAGTACACACATCCATGGCCAGTATGACCCGCAAATTCGGTCAGAAGAAAACAACATCCGCTGCCCCCAGCAGCCGGATAGCACAGGCTGTGTCCTCCTATCATGCGACGCCGCGACCCTTGCGCGGCACGACCTACCGGGAAGCCTCCGTCGTCTTTGAATCGGGCTATTCGCTCCGCTGCATCGTGCTTGACTACACCAAGACCGGCGTGCGCCTGCGCTTCCCGACAAACGAAGTCCTGCCCCCGCGCATCATCGTCAAGGCTGCCTCCGTCGGCATAAATGGTCCGGCCCGTGTCGTCTGGCAGCACAATTCCGAAGTCGGCCTCGAACTGATCTGATCGGCGCCGTTTCCGCCCGAACACGGAAAAATGTTCGCTTACGGGGGTGACGCCGCCGGCAGTCCGTCTACTTGTATGAAGACAGCCTGAAGGAGCCGCCGCCCATGTCCGTCCTGCGCACCGCCCTGCCCCTGGCCCTTGCCGCCCTGTTCGTCTCCGCCGCCTCGGCCGAGCCCGCGGCCGCCGAGGGTCATTCCGCCCACAATATGGAGCCCGCCATGACTGCTACAGAATTCACCTCGATCGACGGCAAGCCGCTCGACCTCGCCAGCCTCGGCGCCAAGGCCGTCCTCGTCGTCAACACGGCCTCCAAGTGCGGTTACACGCCCCAATATGCCGGCCTCGAAGAGCTCTACGAGGCATACAAGGACAAGGGCCTCGTCATCGTCGGCGTGCCCTCGAATGATTTCGGCGGCCAGGAACCTGGCACCGAGGCTGAGGTCAAAACCTTCTGCCAGATCAATTACGGCGTCACCTTCCCGCTGACCAAGAAATACAAGGTCACCGGCGCGGAGGAGCACCCCTTCTATGTCCATGCCGTCGAAATGCTTGGTGATGCGGCCCAGCCCAAGTGGAACTTCCACAAGGTCCTGACAAATGCCTCCGGCACGCCGATCAAGGCTTACCCCTCGGCCACCAAGCCCGCAGACGCCGAACTCGTCGCCGACATCGAAGCCGCCCTCAAGGGCTAAAGCCGCACCGCGCGGCTGACACCGATTGCCTCCAGGAAGGCGTCGTCATGGCTGACCACGATCAGCGCGCCGTCAAAGCCTGACAGCGCCGCTTCCAGCAATTCCACTGCTGGCAGGTCCAGGTGGTTGGTCGGCTCATCCAGCACAAGCAGCCACGGCGCCTCGGCCCGTGCAAACACGCAGGCCATGCCCGCGCGCAACCGCTCGCCCCCGCTCAGCGTGCCCGCCGGTTGCAGCGCAGCGCCGCTGCGGAACCCAAACCGCGCCAGAGCCGCCCGGCCAGCATTCTCGCTCAGGTCCGGGTTCAGCCGCCGCAAATTCTCCAGCACGCTGTCCCCCTCCGCCAGCAGGCTCACATGCTGGTCCAGCATCGCGATCCGCTCCGTCAGCCGCCGCACCTCCCCTGCTTCCGGCGTCACCTCACCCATGATTGCCCTCAGCAGGGTCGTCTTGCCCGCGCCATTCGCCCCGCGAACGGCAATCCGCTCCGGCCCGCGCACATCCAGGTCCAGCGGCCCGAACAGCCGCCGTCCGCCGCGCGTCATCACCACGCCGCGCAGGCTCAGCAAGTCCCGTCCCGCCGGCAGGCCTGTCACCGGCAGGTCAATGTGTAGCGGTGTCTCGATCGCTACCTGCGCCCGCGCCGTCGCCAGCGCCTCGCGCCCCTCGCCGACCAGCCGCGCCGCCACATCGCCGCCGCGCGCCCGCGTCGCTTCAGCCCGGTCGGCCCGTGCATCCAGCAGCATTTTCGGCGCATCGCCCTTCGCCCGCGCAGCCTTGCCCCGCTTGTCACGCCTGTCCTGCTTCTCCCGCGCCGCCTGCGCCTCGCGCTCTGCCCGCTTCAGCTCACCTGATGCGCGGTCCAGTTCCGCCTCGGCGCGCTCGCGCGACGCCTCGCGCGCTGCCGCAAAGTCGCACCACCCGCCGCCGAACACGGTCACGCCCACCGGCGACAGCTCGACAATCCGGTCCACGCGCTCCAGCAGCGCCCGGTCATGGCTCGCGACCACCACGCCGCCGCGCCATGTCTCCAGCAGGTCAGCAATCGCCGCGCGTCCATCCGCATCCAGATTGTTCGTCGGCTCGTCCAGCAGCAGGACGTCCGGCGCCGCCAGCACCAGGCGCGCCAGCATCACCCGCGTCCGCTCGCCGCCGCTCAGCGTGTCCAGCGTGCGCGTAAGATCCAGCCCCGGCAGCCCGGTCTGCGTCAGCGCCGTGTCCAGCCGCGCCTCCAGCGTCCAGTCCGCCTCGGCCGCGTCCGCCACGCTCCCCTCTCCCGCCGCCAGACGCGCGAGCCGCGCAAGGCCCGCCGCCACGTCCAGCGCCGCGCCCACGCTCAGGCCCGCATCTGGCAGCTGCACCAGCCGCCCCACACTGCCCGCGCGCTGCATGCCCCCGCCCGCTGGCGCCGCGTCGCCTGCAATCACGTCCAGCAGCGTGGACTTGCCACAGCCATTACGCCCGACAAGGCCGGTCACTTCGCGGCCAATGGACAGCGTCAGCCCCTCGAACAGGGGCCGGGAATCAGGCGTTGAAAGGCAAATCGATGTAAGGGTGACAAACGCAGACATGGGGCGGGACTTTCACAAGGGACAGGCATCGGCGGGCGGGGCGCGTTGCGAAATCCATGTCAGTCTCCAGTCATCCAGTCGGTGTTGATCTGCCTATCTAGAAAGCCGAGCGGCCGGGCGCAAGCCCCGCCTCAGGCCTCCGCGCCAATCGTTGCCAGTTCGTCCAGCAGCGCCGTCCATTCCTTATCCACTGCGCCCGTCCAGTCATCGGCCATGATGTCGCGGAACACATCGCGCATCGCCACGAACATCAGGTCCACTTCGGCGGGCGTCAGTCCGTATCCGTCATGGATCATCCGCGCCGCCTCGATCAGCAGGCGGGGCGTCTCGCTCTGCCCTTCGGCCACGCCGATCATGCAATTGAGGCTCGTCTCGAGCATGCTGCCGCGCACGCCCCCATCCGTATCCATCACGAACAGCGGCTCGAATTTCGCATCCAGCGCATAGAGCCGCGCAAAGACCCGCCCCTTGGTATCCTCGCACCGCTCCGAAACGGTCTCCAGCGTCGACGCAATGATGGCAGCGTTGATCATGGATTGTCTGCCAGGAAGCGCGCCAGCTCATCCTTCCAGAAGACCGGCCAGGTGTGCGTGCCATGGCCGCGTGTCTCCTCGCTTGCAGGCACCAGCACGAAGCGCGCGTTTGGCATCTCCGCCGCCTTCGCTTCCGGGTCGCCGAGGCCCGGCGGGTTGATGAAATCATCCGCCGAATTGATCCAGAGCACCGGCACCGTGATCTCAGAGAGGCGCGGCGCCGGATTGTAATTCCGCGACGCGTCGAAGTGGTAGATCGTGTCGTTCGGGTCTGCCGCCCGCGCGCCATAGCGTTCCAGCGTACTGTGCAGCTGTTCAATTGCCGCTTCGCGCGTCGGCGCCTCGGCCTGCATCCGGTAGGGGTTCGACCCGGCGAGGATCAGCGCATTGGCATAGATGGCCTGCCCCGTCTTCAGGTCGGCCGCATCGGCATAGTCCCCGCCCGCATAGGCCGGGTCCTGCTCAAAGCCATCAATGATCATCTGGCGGAACATGCGGTTGCGCCCGGCGATCTCGATCACGTTGCAGGCCAGCGGCACCAGTCGGCGCGCAAAGCCGGGGTGCTCCTCGCCCCACACAAAGCCCTGCATGCAGCCCATCGACGTGCCGACGATCATCTCCAGCCCCTGCACATCAAGGCCCTCGGTCAGCATCCGGTACTCGGCCTGCACCATGTCGTCATAGTCGTAGCGCGGGAACGCCGCGCGCAGCCCGTCGCTCGGCTTGGAACTGTCGCCATGGCCAAGATTGTCGGGCGAGATCACGTAATACTGCGCAAGGTCCAGCGGCTGACCCGGACCGAACAACTCATCCCCGAACGATGGCCGCAACAGCGACAGGCCGCTGCCCCCCGTCCCGTGGAGCAGCATCACCGCATTGGAGATATGCCCGTCCGCATCCCGCTGCGGCGTGCCGAGCGTATAATAAGTCATGGTAATCGACGGCAGCGTCTCGCCCGTGCGGAAGCTGAAATCCGCCAGCTCCATCGAATGCTTCTCGGCCCGCGCCTGCCAGTCTTCAGCGCCCGCCTGCCCTACGCTGAACAAGGCTGCAATGAGCGTAACGGCGCACAAAATCCGCATGACGCGTTTCCTTATTATCTGCTGCGATCAGCGGCCGAAGGTAACCCGCCCGCCCGCGATGGCAACAGGCCTCTATGCCCGGCACCCGCTTTCACCGGCGAGCCTCACCTTATCCCGCACGACCGGCAACTACGGGCTTGGTCAAACCTTCGACCCGTGCGCGGTGATAGAAATATAAGGACATGAAACATCCGAGTATCGGCATAACGATACCGAACTCATCAATGAACAGATGGGAACCTTCTCCCTTGGCCGTGAGGGGTGTGAAGACTCTCTGGATAAACAGATTGTGGCTCGCATGCAGTATGACCGCTGGCCACAAGCTGTTCGACTTGAAGGTAAAGTAGGCATACACGATGCCCTGCGGAACGATGGCCATCGTGAAGATGAACATCTGCAGCACGAAGCTTCCACCGCCCGCATTGTAGTCGGTAAAAAGAATAGCCGGCCAATGCCAAATGGCCCAAATGACACCGGACAGCAGACCTACGGCCCAGAACGGCATGACTTTCCGCATTTCCCAGATCAGGAATCCTCGCCACCCAATTTCCTCTCCGAGCGCACGGGCGGCTGCGCCAACCATGCCAATCGTCGCGAGCATGACAAGAAAGATCACGGCTGCAATGACGTTGGGTTCATCCGTGCCAAGGAGTTGGTTCGTCCAGTCCGCCAGCGTTTCCGGATTTCCGAACCGGCTGCCACCCAAACCGAAAACCCAAACAGGAAGATAGATTGCCAGCCCATAGGCGATCGGCAGAAGCCATGCGTACCAAGTCCATCGCCATTTGGGCCACGTCCAGGGAAGAGAGCGGATCGGTCGCCTGATGATCAGACAGGTCAGGATGGCCGCAATTCCTGGCGACCACATCACACCCGTTACCAGTATGGTCGGCGTCGCGCCCTGATACCCCATCAATCCGCCAAACACGCTGGTCAGACAAACCGTCAGCAAAAGGAATATGAAGATTGCGCGCCAGGCTTGCCTGTGGTCGGTATCCGGCTTGCTACTCATTGGATGTCCTGCTGCTATCAGGATGGGCAATGTACGATACTGAGAAATCTATGCGGAAAAATAGTCGCTGTCTCGATTTATCTAACGTCGTTTAGATCGGGCCTGATTGGTTCAGCTAGGGGTATGAAAATACTCTGAGCTGACTGCTCTTTGCCATAGGGGTTGGTGAGCGTCAGAAACGCTTCACGGCTTGTGACAAATATGCTCTTCAGGGCCAATCATCCGGCATATCAACAGGCCGCGAGCGCCCCAACTCCCAGATCAATTCCGGCAAACCGCCGCGCTGGCATTGCTGCCCGCCATCTCGCAATGGGCCGTGCGGTATTTGTCGCGCACCTGGGCGGCGGCGTCCCCTGCGCCGAACGTCCTTGTGGACGGTGCCGAAGGCGATGAGGTCCGCGTCGTGGGAATGGACGAGCCATAAAGCTCCTTCCAGCGCGCGTCCGCCGCGCCTGCCGTGTTCGTCCCCGTTCCGAACGTGCCCTCCAGCCCCGTGCCACGGGACGACATTTCCGCATCGGCGATCCGGCGGACCTCACCGGATGAGAACCACGCGGCGACGACATAAAGGTCCTGCGTGTTCAGAGACGACATGGCGCCTGCGCTATTCGCCGCGCGCACCGCTGCCTCGACCTGATTGGCAGAGCCCATCTGATAGATCGCGGTGTTGACCGCTTCGCCATAGCGCCCCGCATTGATCAGGCCGTTGATCGTAGCGGCGCGTTCGGCTTCTGCGGCCTCATAGTCCGCCTTCGCGGTCAGATACGCACGGAACGATTTGGCTTCGGCGCAGGTCTGCTCCATGCCCAGCTCGCAGGCCCTCTCATAGGCCACTGTCCCCCGCTCAAGTTCATTGATCATATAGTAGACGCGCGCGAGGTTGTTGCAGCTCTCCGCAATGTCCGAGTCGCAATTGACTTCGGAATATTCCAGAGACTTTTCCGCATCGAACAGCTGCGATGACGGATCGCCAAACAGGGTCTCGGAGACAACACAGGCCGACAGGTTGCCCTTCTCGCATCCCATTTCGCCAATGACGGCGGCCTTGGAGATGTCGGCCATGTCCGGATACTTGCCGCCATAGCCGTCCTGCGCCGCACGGGCGCCCCAGCCGCACGCCCACATGGACCCGGTCTTGCACCCTTGGATCAGAACATCGACCACTTTGCCTGTATCAGCCATCGGACTGTTTTCCGCCGTCAGGTATCCGACAGTCGATTCACACCCCTTGTCGTCGCCGCGCGTGCAACCTGCTTCGAGAATATGCATCCCCGCTTCAAGATTCGGCTCAAGATCGCCAGCGCCGTCCAGAATGTACAGGCCGGCCGTGGTGCAGCCCTGCGGCATGCCCCGGTCGCAGGCGCGCAGGAAGAACGGGATCGCCGCATTCATGCTGGCCTCGACACCATTGCCTTGCGCGTAGGCCGTGCCCGTCTCGAAGCACGCTTTGCGGTCGCCTGCCGCGCAGTCCGGCTCAGACGGAACTTCGGCTGACGACAGACCGGCAATGCAAAGCCCGACGAGGCCTGCGAAAAACATCCTGCGCATGGCGCACTCCTGTAAAAAAATCCACGTGATTGCGCGTTTTGTTAAGCCAAAGAAAAATGCGCCGCATCACCCCTCGGGGGTAAGACACGCCTCCTGGCAGCCCCGATAAGCAGCGGACATTTCATCTGCCAAAGGGTCTTCAAAATGAACATCAAATTCCTTGTCCCGACTGTCGCCGCACTCGGCCTGCTCACCACCGTTTCTGGCTGCACCACCGCCGTCGGCGCGGCCGGGTCTGCGCTTGCCGGATCAGCCGCCAGCGGCATGCTGGCCAGTGGCGGCAACAAGGCCCGCTTCTCGCGCCAGTCCTGCGACGAACTGGAAAAGGAAGTCGCCGGCGCCCAGCGTTCGATGATGAACCCGACCAACATTCCCTTCGCCCGTTCCTACATCAAGGACGTGAAGGAAGTCGCCGCCGAGAAGGAATGCGCCTTCGTTGCGACAGACGAAACGGAAGTCGCCGAAACAGACGCAGAGGCCGAGACAGAAACAGCGGCCACCGAATAGGCCGCCCTCCTCATCCTCCCCTGCCCCGCGGGCGAGGGAGGATGCAGCTTTTCCGCCCCCTTCCTCCCACTCCGCACGCCACATCCCGTCCGCCTTTTCCCCACCCTCGCGCGGCGCGCCTACACTCACCGCATGACCCGCGCTGAAATCTCTGCCCTGCTCGCCTGCTTTCCTATCTGGATGCGGCCGTTCGTGTGGGTGTAGCTGATGCTGCTCAGGCGCGCACAGATGCGCCATCGCCGCGAAATGATGATCCATGTCTGCTATGCCACGGGCCGCTTGCGCGTCGTCTACATCGCCGATGCGCCGCGTGGGGCCTCCACATGGCAATATGCCTTGCCCTCCGTCACAGCGCTGGACCGGCTGGCGATCCGGCCGCCTGCGCTCGAACATAATTATGTTCGTGCACCCTTCGGGCTTTTTACGGGCATCGCAAATATATTTGCCCTCCCCGTAACGGTCTGTCCCGATACGTCCTGATCCCGAAATGTGCTGTATATACACGTTATAAGGCCGCGCCTTCCCGCCGAAGGCTGCGGCCGCCTGTGCTGTCTCCCCGCAACTGAACCCTTCCCGGTCTTGACGTCCGCCGCGTCACAGCGCCTATACGTTCGCAAGTGCAAGAAACTGCGAACTGGAAGGAAACCTGAATGTCTGAACAAGATCCCGTCGTCATCGTCGGCATGGCCCGCACACCAATGGGCGGCCTGCTGGGCGACCTCGCCAGCTTTTCCGCCAACGAGCTCGGCGCAATCGCGGTGAAAGCCGCTGTAGCCGAAGCCGGGCTGAAGCCGGGCGAAGCCAATGAAATCATCATGGGCAACTGCCTTCCTGCTGGCCAGGGCCAGGCCCCTGCCCGCCAGGCCGGTTTCAAGGCCGGTGAAGACAAGGGCCTCGAAGCCACCACAATCAACAAGATGTGCGGCTCCGGCATGCAGGCCACCGTCATGGGCCGCAACGCCATCATGGCGGGCGACGCCAACATCGTCATCGTCGGCGGCATGGAATCCATGACCAATGCGCCCCACCTGCTGAACGTCCGCAAGGGCCACAAGTATGGCGCGATGACCTCGGAAGACCACATGGCCCTCGACGGCCTGTCCGATGCCTACAGCCATGGCCCGATGGGCCTCTTCGCTGACAAGATCGCTGGCGAATACCAGTTCACCCGCGAGCAGCAGGACGCCTACGCCCTCGAAACGCTGACCCGCGCCCAGAACGCCACCAAGAACGGCAAGTTCAAGCGCGAGATTGCACCGGTCACCGTGAAAGGCCGCAAGGGCGACACGATTGTCGACTCTGACGAGCTGCCGCGCACCGCCATGCCGGACAAGATCCCGACCCTGCGCCCTGCCTTCTCGAAAGACGGCACGGTTACAGCCGCCAACGCCTCGGGCATTTCCGACGGCGCCGCTGCCATGGTCCTGATGCGCGAATCCGAAGCCAAGAAACGCGGCCTCAAGCCGATCGCCAAGATCGTCGCTTCGTCCAGCCACGCCCACGAGCCGGAATATTTCACCACCGCGCCCGTGCCGGCCATGAAGAAGGCCCTCGAAAAAGCCGGCTGGAAAATCGAGGATGTCGACCTCTGGGAAGTCAACGAAGCCTTCGCGGTCGTGCCTATGATCGCCATGAAGGAACTCGGCATCAGCCATGACAAGCTGAACGTCAACGGCGGCGCCTGCGCCATGGGCCACCCGATCGGCGCCTCCGGTGCCCGCGTCATCATCACGCTGCTGGCAGCGATGGAAGATCGCGATGTGAAAAAAGGCATGGCCTCGCTCTGCATCGGCGGCGGCGAAGGTATCGCCATGGCTGTCGAGCGCTACTAGTCCAAAACGGCCTCTTGGCCATCTGGAAGCCCGGGCCGTGCCAACGCACAGTCCGGGCTTTTGCTTTTCATGGGGAAAGTCATGCCACTGCAGAACCGCGTCGACCCGTTCGGCCAGCTCCACGCCGTGCCTGACAGGGGCGCCTTCATGGGCAATCGTGGCGGCTGTTTCCACCGGCCTGACCAGACGCTGAAACCGCGCCACTGGGCCAGCCGCCAATGGATCATCTGCCAGCTTGAGTTCAAGGGCCGCACGCGAAAGCTGATGCAGCCAGGCCTCTATACCGAACTCTTCTTCCTCGATGAGGCAACGGCCCTCGCCGCCGGCCACCGCCCCTGCTTTGAATGCCGCCGCGACGCCGCCAAGGCCTTCCGCGATGCCACCGGCCTGCCTGCCCCAGTCCGCGTGGGCGACCTCGACGCCGTGATCGCAGGCGAGGTCCAGTCCGTGATGAAAGGCGAAACACCCCGCGAAGAGGTGGACCCCGCCACGCTTCCAGACGGAGCCTTCTATGCTGTAGGAGATACCGCCTTCCTCAGGCAGGGCAAAACGGCCCGGCCCTGGTCCTTTGCCGGCTATGGCGCCCCGCAGCCCCACCCGGACCGCGCCCTGCACCTGACGCCAGCAGCGACCTGCGCCGCCCTAGCCAATGGCTACAAGCCTGCGCTCCACGCCTCAGCGACGCGCGGCAGCTGAAGCCTCAGGAAGATTTGAGTTTGTCGCCCACAAGGCCGAGCGGCAGGGCCGTGGTGCGTTTCGACACGCGCACCACGATGCGCGACTGAACGTCCGACACGAGCGCCGAACCCAGCAATTTATCGCGCAGGAAATTGTCATAGGCATGCATGTCAGTGGTCACGACATGGATCATGTAATCGACTGCGCCGGTCACTGTCATGCACTCGATGACTTCAGACCAGTCCTGCACAATCGACTCGAATGCCTCAAGGTTTTCACGGCTCGGCAGCGCGAGTTTGACGCTCGCCATCACTTCAAAGTTAAGGCCAAGGGCAAAATTGTCCAGCAGCGTCACCCGGCCCGTAATGAAGCCCGCCTCTTCCATACGCTTGATACGGCGCCAGCACGGAGATGAGGAAAGTCCCACGCGATCCGCAATCTCTGCAACCGACAGGCTCGCGTCGCGTTGGATAATATCTAGGATTCGCGCATCAATGGTGTCTAAGTCTTGGGCCAATTTGCTTCGTACTCCGGAGTTTGAGGCATAATTTGCCCCTAACTAGCAGGAACGGCGCAAGATAGGCAAGCAATTTCACTAAACTTGCCCAATAATATACCTAATAGATATTCAGGGCCTGAAATCCATGAAACACCGTGAAGTCACGCTGGACGACAAATACGAACTTGTCGAGGGCAACGCTTTCATGACGGGCATTCAGGCGCTTGTGCGCCTACCGCTTGATCGCAAACGCCTCGATCTGGGCAACGGCCACAACACGGCCGGGTTCATTTCAGGCTACCGCGGCTCACCGCTTGGTGGATATGACCAGCAATTGCGCGCCGTGCAGCCCCTGCTCGACAGCCATGACATCCAGTTCTGGGAAGGCCTGAACGAGGACCTGGGCGCAACCGCCGTCTGGGGCAGCCAGCAGCTGGGCCTCTTCCCCGGCGCGCGCTATAACGGCCTCTTCGGCATCTGGTACGGCAAGGCCCCCGGCGTCGACCGCACAGGCGACGTGTTCAAGCATGCCAATGCGGCTGGCACATCGGCCCTCGGCGGCGTGCTCGCCATCATCGGCGACGATCATAATTGCAAATCCTCGACCCTACCGTCCCAGTCCGAATTCGCGATGGCCGATGCCGAGATCCCGGTACTGAACCCCGCCTCGATCCAGGACGTGCTCGACTACGGTATCCATGGCTGGAACATGAGCCGCTATAGCGGCGCCTGGACAGGCCTCGTTGCCCTCGCCGACACGATGGATTCCGGCTCTGTCGTCAATGTCAGCCTTGATCGCTTTGCCTTTGCCGAGCCCGGCTTCCACATGCCCGAGGCGGGCGTCCATATGCGCCGCGGCGACACGCCGCTCGACAAGGAAGCGCGCCTGCGCCACTTCAAGCTGCCTGCCGCGCAGGCCTATGTCCGCGCCAACCGGCTCGACCATGTTGTCCTCCCCTCTCCCAAGCCCCGCATCGGCGTCATCGTCACAGGACAGGCCGCCCGCGATGTTTTCGAGGCGCTCGGCGCCATTGGCCTCAGCCCGGAAGAAGCAGGCCGCCTCGGCCTCACGGTCTACAAGGTCGCCATGCCCTGGCCACTTGAGCCGGAAGGCGTACGCGAATTCTGCGCCGGCCTTGAGCGCGTTGTCGTCATCGAACACAAGCGCCCCCTGATCGAGGAACAGCTGAAAGCCGCGCTCTACGACCTGCCGGATTCCCAGCGCCCCCGGATCGAAGGCAAGCGCGCCACGAATGGCGCCCCCCTCCTCTCCGACGTCGCCTCCATCTCCATCCCGGAAATGGCGCACGCCCTGATGAAGATCATCCCCGAAGGATGGGACAAAGCCCGCGCCAATGCCTATTTCGACCGGGTTGGCCGCGCTGGCGAAGCCGCACGCGGCAATGCCTCGGAAACAATCCGCAGCCCGCACTTCTGCTCCGGCTGCCCTCACAACACATCCACAACCGTGCCTGAAGGCTCACGCGCCCTTGCCGGCATCGGCTGCCATTACATGGCGAACTTCATGCCCGACCGGAAGACCGACATGACCAGCCAGATGGGCGGCGAAGGCATCGCCTGGGTCGGCCAGCACTGGGCAACCGATGAAGACCATGTCTTCGTCAATCTCGGCGACGGCACCTACAGCCACTCAGGCAGCCTCGCGATCCGCGCCGCCGTCACCTCCGGCGCCAAGATGACTTACAAGATCCTCTACAATGACGCGGTTGCCATGACCGGCGGCCAGCATGTCGAATCCGGCCAGACGCCCGCCCAGATCGCCCAGCAGGTCGAAGCCGAAGGCGTCAAAACCATCGTCATCGTCACCGAAGACCCCACCCGCTATGCTGGCGTGAAAAACCTGCCGCGCAGCGTGAAAATCTACGACCGCGAAGACCTCGAAGACGTGCAGGTCATGCTGCGCTCCACGCCCGGCGTCTCGGTCATGATCTATGACCAGATGTGTGCCACCGAGAAACGCCGCCGCTCCAAGCGCGGCATCATCGCGCCCGACCGCGTGCGCGTGATCATCAATACCGAAGTCTGCGAAGGCTGCGGCGACTGTTCGATCAAGTCCAACTGTCTGTCGGTGGAGCCGGTCGAGACCGAGCTTGGCCGCAAACGCCGCATCAACCAGTCGTCCTGTAACACCGACCTCTCCTGCCTCACTGGCTTCTGTCCGAGCTTCGTCACCGTCAAGGATGGTGAACCGGCCTGGACCGGCGAATTGCGCCGCGAGTTTGATGCCTCGAACCTTCCCCTGCCCGAGACACCAAGCCTTGCCGCGCCATGGAACGTGCTGTTCACGGGCGTCGGCGGCACAGGCGTCACAACGGTCGCGGCTGTGCTGGCCATGGCCGCGCATGTGGACGGCAATGCCGCCTCCTCGCTCGACATGACGGGCCTTGCCCAGAAGGGTGGCCCGGTCCTCTCGCACATCCGTTTTGCGCGTGAGCCTGAAGATATCTCCACAGGCCGCGTACCGCCCGCCAGCGCCGATCTCATTATCGCCTGTGACCTTGTCGTGGCAGCGGGCGGCGACGCCCTCCTGCTGATGGATCCGACCCGCACAGCCGCCTATGCAAACTCTGACGTGACACCGACCAGCGAATTCATCCGCAACCGCTCGAAGCGTTTCGAGAGCGACTTGCTGGCAGGCCGCGTGAAGCGCCAGACCCGAGACTTCGGCGCCTTCGATGCCGAGGCCCTCGCCGTCGGCTACCTGCACGACGCGATCTACACCAACATGATCATGGTCGGTTACAGCTGGCAGAAGGGCGCCGTGCCCGTCTCACTGCGCGGGCTCTACCGCGCTATCCGCCTCAACGGTACCAAGGTCGACGACAATATGGCCGCGTTCAATATCGGCCGCATCGCCGCGGCCGCGCCTGAACGCCTCGCCACGCAGCACGACCCGCGTGGCCACCTGGAGCCGAAGACGCTGGACGAACTGATCGACGACCGCGCAACGCGCCTGACGGCCTATCAGAATGCCGACTATGCGCAGACCTATCGCGATGCCGTCACCCGCGTCCGCACCGCCGAAGAGGCCGCAGGCCTGGGTGACAAGCTCACCCGCGCCGCCGCGACCTATGCCTACAAGCTGATGGCCTATAAGGACGAGTATGAAGTCGCCCGCCTCTATACGGATGGTTCCTTCGCGGCCCAGCTCGCCAGCCAGTTCAAGGGCGGCAAGCTGCGCTTCTGGCTCGCCCCGCCGATCATGTCCAAAAAAGACAGCCACGGCCACCTGAAGAAGAAACATTTCGGCGGCTGGATGATGCTCGGCTTCAAAGTGCTGACGAAACTGAAGGGCCTGCGCGAAACGCCGTTTGACGTGTTCGGACGCACCGAGGAACGCAAGATGGAACGCGCCCTGCGCGACACCTATCTTGAAACGCTGGAAACGCTCGCCTCAGGCCTCACGGCAAAGAACCACGCCGTCGCCGTCGCCATCGCCGAAGTGCCGGACGAGATCCGTGGCTATGGCCATGTGAAGGAAGCTGCGGTGGCTGTCGCCAGCGAGACCGAAGCCGCCCTCTGGAAAGGCTGGCCAACTGGCGACATGCCGAAAGCGAAAACGACGCTGATTGCAGCGGAGTAGATGCAAGACCCCTAACCTCCTGCTGCCAAAAGCATCGGGAGGTGAATGAACCTAATCCCTCGCCAAAGCCTCATCGATCAGACGGGCCGTCTCTTCCACACCATAGAGCGCAGCGAAGCTGCCAAAGCGGGGCCCCTGCTCCTGTCCGAGCAGCACTTCGTAAAGCGCCTTGAACCACTCGCGCAGGTTCTCGAAGTCATGGTCTTTGCCGACCGCGAATGTCATGGTCTGCAGGTTCTCGGAATTTCGCTCTTCATCGAAGGCTTTCAGGCGCGCTGAAAGGTCCACCATTGCGGCGCGTTCCTGATCGGTTGGCGCACGGAACACTTTCGCTGGCAGCACGAAGTCGCGGTAATAGCGCATCGCATAGCCTGCGAGGCTGTCGAGCAGCGGGTGCGTCTCGGCCGAGGCCTCAGGCGCATAGCGCGAGATGAAGCCCCAGAGCTGGCTCCGGTCTTCCGGGTTCGCCACAGCGACGAGGTTCAGCAGCAGTGCAAAGCTGACCGGCACGTCTGCCTTCGGCGGATTGCCCGAATGGATGTGCCAGACCGGGTTTTCCAGCTGGCGATCCGGTTCCTCATCCGGGTATTTCTCGAGGAAGGTCAGGTATTCATCGACCGTCTTCGGGATCACATCGAAATAGAGCTTCTTGGCCACGCGCGGCTTCTGAAACTGGAACAGCGAAAGGCTCTCGTCCGGCGCATAGGCGCGCCACTCTTCGACCGAGATGCCGTTGCCCTTGGACTTGGAAATCTTCTCGCCCTTTTCGTCCAGGAACAGCTCGTAGACATATTGTTCCGGTGGGCGGTGGCCGAGGATCTTGGCGATGCGGGAATAGATCGGCGCATTGGCCTGGTGGTCCTTGCCGAACATTTCGAAGTCGACGCCGAGCGCGGCCCAGCGCATGCCGAAATCGGGCTTCCACTGCATCTTCACGCGGCCGCCGGTGACTGGCAGCGTCACGTCACTGCCGTCTTCATCTTCAAACGTGATCTCGCCCTTGCCGGCATCGACATTTTTCATCGGCACATAGAGCACGCGGCCCGTGCTGGGCGATATCGGCAGGAAGGGTGAATAGGTCGCCTGACGTTCCGCGCCGAGTGTCGGCAGCATCACGGCCATGATGTCTTCGAACTTCTCGGCCGCGCGCAACAGCATCGGATCAAAGCGGCCGGACTTGTAGCATTCGGTCGCCGAGATGAACTCATACTGGAACCCAAACTGGTCCAGGAACGCGCAAAGGCGGGCATTCATGTGCGCGCCATAGGACTCATGTGTCCCGAACGGGTCCGGCACAGCGGTCAGTGGCTGCTGCAGGTAGGGCTCAAGGCTCTCGGGGTTCGGCACCGTTGGCGGAACCTTGCGCATGCCGTCCATGTCGTCCGAGATGCAGATCAGGCGCGTCGGAATCTGGCCGCCCGTCAGCACTTCAAAGGCATGGCGCACCATGGTCGTGCGCACCACTTCCCCGAACGTGCCGATATGCGGCAGGCCGGAGGGGCCATAGCCGGTTTCGAACACGACCGGGTCAGAGGCCTTGCGCTGGCCTGCCTTGACCTGATCGTCCACCCGCTTCTTCAGCGCGCGCGCCAGTTCAAACGGCCAGGCCTTGGCAGATTGGGCGAGCGTTGAGAGGTCGGTCATGAGGCTGGTTTCCATGTGAATTTCAAGCAGACAGGCTGTAGTCACCCGGCCCGTAGGGGTCAACTCGCCGCACCTGCGATCAATGCGCAAACTCGCGCTTGACAATCATTCGCAAGTAGATGCAAATGGTTCTCATGATCATTTGCATCTGCAACCGCATTAATTGTTCAAGCGTCCGCGCCGCGGTCGACGCTGGTGCGCGCAGCCCGCGGGCCGTTCAGGCGCATCACGGCTGCAAGTTCAATTGCGGCAAGTGCAGCTGCTCGATCGGTGAGATCATTTCGCAGGAAATGGATCGCCAAGGCCCTGCCCCCATGCTGGTTGCCGCCGAATAATCCGCGCTTTTGAGACTGCGTTTCAGCACGCGGTGAGACTGTGTCTCACTTGCAGATGAACTTGTTTTTATTCGAGAATTTCTTGCCTTTGGCGGCGCCTTCCCGTATCCCGCGAGTCGACCCATTTACCTTACGCAGGAGTGCCCCATGAAAGGCGACACCAAAGTTATTGAGTTCCTGAATCTCTGTCTCAAGAACGAGCTGACGGCGATCAACCAGTATTTCCTGCATTCCCGCATGCTCAAGGACTGGGGCGTCTCCAAGCTCGCCAAGCATGAGTACGAGGAATCAATCGAGGAAATGCATCACGCCGACTGGCTGATCGAACGCATCCTCTTCCTCGGCGGGCTGCCTAACCTGCAGGACCTCGGCAAGCTGCATATCGGCGAAAGTGTGCAGGAGATTCTCGAATGCGACATGAAAGTCGAAATGCTGGCCATCCCCACGCTCAAGGATGCCATGGAGCACGCTGAGAACGTTCGCGACTATGGCAGCCGCGACCTGTTCGGAAAGATCCTCCACAATGAGGAAGAGCATGTCGACTATCTGGAGACGCAGTTCGACCTGATCGAACGCATCGGCATCGAGCGCTACACAATGCTGCAATCTGAAGCCAACGGCTCATAACAAAAAGCCGGCCTTTCGAGGCCGGCTTTTTTCTTGCTGGGGCGTCACATCGCTAGTTGAACGTGTCCGTCGGATTGATACGCTTGTGCACCGGCCATTCCGCAAAGGCGAGATACGCAAAGGCGATCAGGTTGACGAGCGGCACCAGCATCAGGAGCGACCAGGCGCCACTGAAGCCCGCCTTGCTCCAGATCTTCCAGTAGCAGACGATAAAGAAAATAATCACTGCCAGATATACAACGCCAACAATGGCGACAGCAGCTGAGTTTCCGGATTCCATGAGTGCGTCCTCCTCTTCATGATCCGATACGGATCAAACCAATATTTGCCGTACTTGCCAAGTTTCCTAGATATTGGGTGATCCCTATATATTCAGCGGCCTGAATGAGGCCGCCTGCGCCATGGCCCATTCATTGGCCAGCTTTGTGTCTTGCGGAGCATTAATCAGCACATTCGCATCCAGAAGGTCATAGGCCCGGTGCGCCGGCAGCACGATGTCTTCCGTCACGCGGTGCATTATGTGGCGCGGTGTAAGTTCCGCCGGGTGCTCAAGTCCCGCCGCACCCACGACTTCCATCAATGCCTTCATCGTGTTGCGCTGGAAATTATAGACACGCTCGGCCTTGTCGGCGACCACAAGTCCGCGCTGACGGCCCTTGTCGGTAGTGGCGATCCCTGTCGGACACGTATTATTGTGGCAGTTAAGCGACTGGATGCAGCCGAGCGAGAACATGAAGCCGCGCGCGGTGTTGATCCAGTCCGCGCCGAGCGCCATGGAGGAGGCAATCGCAAAGGCGCTCGTCTGCTTTCCGGAACAGGCGAGACGGACATGATCCTTTAGACCCGTACCGACCAGTGCATTCCGCGTCAGCACCAGTCCCTGTCGCAAGGGCGCGCCGACATGGTCGAGGAACTCCGCCGGCGCAGCGCCCGTGCCCCCTTCCCCGCCATCGACAACCATGAAGTCCAGTCGCGTACCGGTTTCCAGCATCGCCTTGCAAATGGCGAGGATCTCCCATCGATTGCCAACGCAGAACTTGATGCCCACCGGCTTGCCACCTGACATCTCGCGCAAACTGGCAGCGAACTCCAGCATCTCGATCGGTGTCGAGAAGGCTGTATGCCCTGGCGGAGAGACGCACGTCTCGCCAACGGGCACACCGCGCGCTTCGGCAATTTCTTCCGTGACCTTGCTGCCCGGCAGCACGCCACCATGACCGGGCTTGGCGCCCTGGCTGAGCTTGATCTCGATCATCTTGATTTGCGGGTCCTGCGCGACATCCTTGAAGCGCGCTGCATCAAAGCGCCCGTCCCGCGCGCGGCATCCGAAATAGCCGGACCCGATTTCCCAGACCAGATCTGCGCCGCCTGCCCGGTGGTAGCGTGAGACGCCGCCCTCGCCGGTATCATGATAGAAGTTGCCCTTCTTTGCGCCCGTGGAGAGTGCTTCGATCGCGTGCGCACCAAGCGAGCCGAAGCTCATGGCGGAGATGTTCATGACGCTGGCGGAGTAAGGTTGCTTTGTGCCCGGTGCACCCACAACAACACGCGGACAATCGTCTGAGGTGTGCTTGGCGGCAATTGAATGGGCAAGCCACTCGTAAGGCGGCTTGTCGATGTCGAGATGACTGCCGAAAGGTTCGACAGAAGACACGTTCTTCGCACGCCGATAGATCAGCGCACGCTGCTCCGTGTTGAAGGGGCGCCCTTCCGTCTCGCTCTCGACAATATAAGAACGCAGGAAGGGATGCAGCTCTTCAGCAATCCATCTTATGTGCGCGATGATCGGGAAGTTTCGCCACAAAGTGTGACGTGACTGGAAAAAATCATAAAGGCCGAGAATTACGAGTGCGCCAAGAATGACACTTACACCGACAAGCCATGGCGCCGTCCCCATGCCGAAGAGACAGAGCACGAACAAGACCGTGACGACGAGAAGCGGAATGAAGCGCATCATGGCAAACTCCCTGCAGTTATTTGACTTTCTGAGCCTTGGGCCAAGTCAGCGATATCGTCAACAAAGCGCCTGCACCAGATTATGTTCCCATTTGTCTCTTGCCGAGACACCTGCAGGTCTTGCGTATTTTTAATCCGTCTACGTTCTTTTTCACAGGATTCAGAAATACATTCCACGGCTTTAGGGGGTTGGCACGCTGTTCAAAAGAAGGTCAGTGTGCCAGCGCGTGCCGAAGTGATTCGAGATCTGAGCTGCGTAAGATCAATAACCGCCCACAACAGGGCCCATTGAGGAGACAATCCCATGGCAAAAGCAACCAAGCCAACCACCAAGAAACCTGCTGCTGCGAAGAAGGCTGCACCTGCGCCTAACGTGACCGCACCAGCAAAAGCTCCAACAGCCAAAGAAGTGCTGATGGAGAAATACATCGCCGACCTGAAGGAAAAAGTCGGCGAAGCGCGTCCAGACATGGCGCTGCTCGAAGCCGCCGTGAAAGCCTCCGGCCCAACCATCTACAAGTCCGACACGGCAACCATCGCCGCTTCCGACAAGGAAGAACTTGCACGCGTCAAGAAAGGCTTCATCACCAAGAAGCTCGGCGTCACTGACGAAGCCAAGGCTGATGCTGCACTGGTTGAGGCAATTGCCAAATATGGCAAGTCCGTCCGCGCCAAGCACCGTCCTGTGATGTATTACCTCATCGCCAAGGCACTGAAAAAAGGCTCGGTCCTGAAAGGCTGATCTTCATTCCGTTTGCGGACAAAAAATTAAAGCCGGGCACAGCATGGCTGGCCCGGCTTTTTCATGTTTGACTTTTCAGTCGATCAGAAATTGTTGAGGCGCGCATAGCGATCGCGGTGCCAGCTGGCTCCACCGTACAGTGCTTCCTGCACACGGGCCCGCTTCATGAAGAGGCCCGGATCGGCCACATCGGTCATGCCGATTCCACCATGCATCTGGACGCACTCATTGGAGACAAGGTGGACAAGCTCGCTCGCCTTCGCCTTGGCAAGGCTGGCCAGTTCCGCAACATCGCTGCTGCCCTCGTCAACCGCAGCCAGGGCCGCAGCGACGCAGGAACGCGTCATTTCCATCTCGGTGAACATCTTGGCGGCACGGTGCTGCAGCGACTGGAATGAACCGATCAGCTGGCCGAACTGTTTGCGGCTCTGGAGATATTCGAGTGTCATCTCGAACGCCGCCATCGAAGAGCCAAGCATTTCGGCAGCAACACCAATGGCCGCCCTGTCGAGTACGGGCTCCAGCACATCTGCACCTTCGTCGACCGGACCGAGCACGCCGCCCTCCCCCACGATGACATCATCGAAGGTCACGTGCGCGGCGCCGTGAGAATCCACGGTTTTCAATTCCTGTACAGTGACGCCTTTTGCATCGCGCGGCACGATAAAGAGCGTAATGCCATGACGGTCGCCGGCTTCACCAAAGGTGCGGGCAACGACGATCAACATATCGGCATCATGGCCACCTGGCACAAAGCGTTTCATGCCATTCAATGTATAGCCCTGGCCATTGCGCTCGGCTTCGGTCGCCACGTTCAGCGGGGCGAAATGTGCAGACTCGTCGAGCGCGAGTGCGAAGGTCGTCTCGCCCATCGCGATCTTCGGCAGCCATTCGGCCTGCTGGGCCTTGCTTCCGCCAAGCTGGATGGCGGAGGCGGCAATCAACGCCGTTTGCAACAGCGGCGTCGCGGCCAGCGTGCGACCCTGGGCTTCAAGGATCTGGCCAAGGCCAACGAGGCCAAAATGTTCGCCGCCCGGCTCATCCGGAATGATCACGCCGAAGAAGCCGAGCTCGGCCAGCTTCTTGCGTGTTTCCGGGTCATGGCCGTTGGCGCCCTTGTCGCGCAGGGCGCGCAGATGCGTTAGCGGCAGTTCATCACGTGTAAATGCCATCGCGGTGTCGCGCAGCATTTCCTGGTCTTCAGTCAGTACGAATGTCATTTGAATTACTTCTTTATGCATGCTGTGGGTGAGCGAGGACTTGCGATATCCCGTAGTCCGTCAGTGTCGAACATTTGAAGGAATCCGTCGCTTCGAATTTTTGGGGCATTACTGGTGGTCTTTCAGGCCCAGCACGCGCTTGGCGATGACATTGAGGTTGATCTCGCTGGTGCCGCCTTCGATCGAGTTACCCTTCGAACGCAGCCAACCGCGGGTCGCGCGCATGGCACTCTTGTCAAAGCCCTCCCCTTCCCAGCCAAGCGCCTCTGAGCCGAGGGCTTCGATCAGGAGTTCGTGGCGATCCTGGTTCATCTTGGCGGCGCCATATTTCAGGATCGACGCCGTGTGGCCTACCTGCTGGCCGGCCTTGGCCTGTTCGGTCTGACGCTGAACAGTCAGGTTGAAGGCCTTGGAGTACATCTTGTGGTCCGCGATGCGGCCGCGCAGGTCGCCATCGGCGATACGGCCCTCGCCATCCGTACCGACATGGATCTTGGCATATTCTTCCGGGCCGAGAATGCCCGAACCGCCCGTGCCGCCAAAGCCGCCTGCCGAAATTGACGAGCGTTCAAACTGGAGCAGGCGCTTGGCAATTTCCCAGCCGCCATTCACGCGGCCCACGAGCTGGTCCTTCGGCACTTTTACATCGGTGAAGAAGGTTTCGCAGAACGGGCTCTCGCCGGAAATCAGAAGGATCGGACGCGCTTCCACGCCGGGGCTCTTCATGTCGAAAAGGATGAAGCTGATGCCTTCATGCTTCACGCTTGTATCTGTCCGCACGAGGCAGAAGATCCAGTCCGCCTTGTCGGCATAGGAGGTCCAGACTTTCTGGCCATTGATCAGGTAATGATCGCCCTTGTCCTCGCAACGCGTCTGAAGACCCGCAAGGTCAGAACCGGCGCCCGGCTCGGAATAACCCTGGCACCAGCGCGTCTTGCCTTTGACGATGTCAGGCAGGAAACGCTTCTTCTGCTCTTCATTGCCGAACTCCAAGAGGGCCGGACCGAACATCCAGAGGCCGAACGAGAACAGGGCCGGGCGCGCCTTTATGCGGCGCAGTTCTTCCTGCAACACGCGGTTCTGTTCCTTGGTCAGGCCACCGCCGCCATAGGCTGCCGGCCATTCCGGGGCAGTCCAGCCCTTTTCGCCCATGCGTTCGAGCCAGATCTTTGATTCAGGATTGGGGAACTTTTCGCTCTTGCCACCCCAGACAACTTCGCTGTCCTTCATGGGGGTGCGCATGGAGGGCGGGCAATTCGCCTCCAGCCAGTTGCGCGTCTCGGCGCGAAATGCGTCTAGGTCTTCGGTGACGTCATAGGCCATTGGGAAGGCTCCTCGATTGTCGGTAAGTTAGATCTGGTAAAAGCCTAAATCCCCCGGGCCCGCCCGCCAAGCCTGACGCAGCGTAAAAAGCCATAATGCCGCTCAAGCCCCTGGCGCGTCGTGAGGTGTCTTGGCTCAGAAATGGGGTTGGTGCCACAAGCCGTATAGCGCGCGCGCCATGGCAACGGACTGGAGTGGCCAGTAGAACGGGGCCGCCAGTGGGACCGGGCGACGGGAGGCCAGCATGAGCAACTGAAAGAACGCCGCCGGCGCCAGCAAGCCGGAGAGGCCTGCGCAAAGCCAAGCGCCGCCCGCTCTGCCATATCAGGATCGGGCACCGGCTGGGGCAATTCCCCATGCCGTAGCGGCTCTCCCTGTCCCGAGAAATCAAACCCATCCGCACCCATTAAAGCAGAAAAGCCCTGTGGATAACTTTGGACTAAGAGCCAGAAGTTGAATTCGTTTCGCTTCCGAAACAATCTTGGGGTACCAAGGCCGAAACATCCGCCTGATGAAGAAAACACTTGAGTGCCCGCTCGGATGTTCTATATTTGTTCCATGAAAAACCTGCATGTCGTCTGGTACAAGCGGGACCTTCGTGTCCACGATCACGCGCCGCTCCTCGCAGCAGTGGCCAGCGGCGAGCCTGTCTTGCCACTCTATATATTCGAGCCGGACTTCTGGGCCCTGCCCGAACATTCCGGCCGTCAGTTCGACTTCATGATGGAGAGCCTGCGCAGTCTCGACGAGGCTCTGAAAGCGCGCGGTTCTGCTCTTACCATTCGCGTTGGTGAGGCAACGCAGGTCCTTGCAGAGCTGCACAGACGTCATGGCCTGGCCGCGATCCATACGCATGAGGAAATCGGCCTGCAATGGAGTTTGGACCGGGACCGCGCGGTGCAGCGCTGGGCGCTCAAGGCAGGCATTTCCCTGCGCGAACAACCGCAAAACGGTGTTATACGCCGTCGCGACGGGCATGGTGATGAATGGCTGCGGAAGTGGGAAGCCTGGATGCTCGCCCCACGCGCCAAGGCGCCGGATGCGATCAAGCCTTCGGAAGTATCAGCGGGCGAATGGCCCATGGCTGATGATCTGCGCCTGAAAACGGATGTCTGCCCGGGTCGCCAGCCGGGGGGGCGCGCCGAAGGCGTGGAACTCCTGCGCTCATTTATTGCCTCGCGCGGGCGGCGCTATCGCACCGCAATGGATAGTCCTCAATCTGCGACAGGCGCCTGCTCGCGCCTGTCGCCACATTTTACATTCGGCACCCTCTCGATCCGTGAAGCCTATCAGGGCGCCATGCGCGCACGTACAGAGCTTGAACTGGACGGCGATTCCACCTTTGCTGCTTCCCTCGACACCTTCCTGTCGCGCCTGCAGTGGCATTGCCATTTCCTCCAGAAGCTCAGCGATCAGACCTCGATCAACAGCCGCAACATGCATACAGAGCCAGACGGCCTGCGCGACCGGGTGAGTGACGGTGATCCACGGCTTGAAGCCTGGATCAGCGGTCGCACCGGCTTTCCCTTCCTGGATGCCTGCATGCGCGCCCTGAACGCGACCGGCTGGCTGAACCATCGCATGCGCGCCATGGTCATGGCCTTTTCCACGCAGCATCTCTGGATGGACTGGCAGCATCCCGCCGCGCGACTGGCCGCGCTGTTTACGGATTTCGAGGCTGGAATCCACTACCCGCAGGCGCAGAAGCAGGCAGGCTCACGGGGCCAATCCATTCCGCGCATCTATAATCCGGTCAAACAGTCAATGGACCATGACCGCGACGGGGCGTTCATCCGGCGCTGGGTGCCGGAACTTGCGGGCCTTTCCAACGCCCACATCCATGCGCCGTGGGATGCGCCGAAAGGCGAACTTTCCAGGGCCGGTATCGTACTTGGCCAAACCTATCCAATGCGGATTGTCGATCATATGGCCGCCGCACGCGAAGCACGTGACCGGATCTATGCAGGCCAGCCGGGCGCAGGGCGGGAGAACCGTGCCGAACGCAGCCGGACACACCTGGTAACACTCCAGCCGCGCCCGTCCTCAGGGCGTCTGCGCCCTCAGAACAGCCCGTCCAGGCAGCTCGCGTTTGACCTTCAGATGCCGGAAGCGGCCGAACGCCGCTCTTCTTCCCGCGCCTGATCAGCCTTTTATCGTAATTTTTTGCGATGAATCGCTTGTAAGTGCACTTGCAGGGCGTTACGCCACCCCCATATCGAAAAACAACAAGGCGTAAGACCCGAAAATATATAGATTTATTATTTTTCGATAAATTATTATTGCTTTTCGATAATTCCAGTCCTATCTTGATTGTGTCGACGGCGGAATGGTTCGCCCCAGACAGACAGATCAAGCAAGAAGGACTGAAGAAAATGACCCCCCGCCTCCGTCTCAACGACGTCGAAACCACTGCCCCTGCCAACGGCATGGCCCATGCCATCCTGACAGGTGCGGCAACGGTCAGGGCCACACCGGCCAATGATGTCACACTTGGGGGTCGGCCTGGGCTGCTTGTCCGTCGTCGCCGCCGGCTTAACCGCCGCGAAGCGCACTAACCGCCTCCCTCTCCCCTCTCCGGTGCTGCGCCGCCTACCCCCGGATTGCAGCACCGACCTCCCTCACAAAACACAAACAAATCACAAGAAGGAACTATTTGACATGAAACGCTCCCTGATCGCCGCCGCCCTCGCCGCTACACTGATTGCTGCCCCGGCATTCGCCGCCAGCGACACATTCGAGATGCCGATCTCATATGACCGCGATGCCGTTGCCACGCCGGAAGGCGCCAAGGCCCAGTATCAAATCATCCGTAGTCAGGTGGCCGAGCGCTGCGCGACCGAGAATGCGGACATGGCCATCGGTCACACATTCGCCAATACGATCTGCACCACACGCACGATGGACAAGGCTGTGAAGTCCATCGACAGCCCGCAGCTCACGCAGGTTCATGCCGCCAGAAAGGCGCGCTGAACGACGGAAAGGAGCCGCTATATCCGGCGAACGCTGCCTCTTCCCCCTGAATCGCTCGCCAGTGGCTTCTTGCGCCATCCTGTCCCCTCCAAGGCAGGGTGGCGCACTCGCTTTCAGATGTCAGGCGAAACCGGTCTCACGATAATCACGCGCCCGCATCACATCCGCGAGGCGGAAATGGACCGGCAGGAAAGCGCCATCTTCATCGGACTCGAACAAGGCCGCGCAGGCGGTGGGGAATTTCTCGGTCAGCCGCTCGGAACTCTCATGTTCGCCGCCGCCCTCGCGCAGCAGACTCAGGGCGAAATCATGTATGCCGGGATTATGCCCGATCACCATCAACGTGGCGGCCCCGTCATTCTGGCGCACAGCTTCGGCTATGCCTCGCTGGCCCGACAAATAGAGCGTCTCCATTGGACGGACACGCTCACCTTCAACCACTTTTGCGACTTCCGAACATGTTTCACGCGCCCGGCGGGCCGTCGAGACCAGGATCCGCTCCGGGCTCCATCCGCGCGCAACGATCTCTTCGGCCATGCGGCGCGCATCGGCATGCCCCTGCTCGGTCAGCGCGCGGCCGAAATCATCAATGCCCTCTGTCCAGGGTTCGGTCTTGGCATGACGCATCAGGATAAGGCGTTTCATGGGCGCTTTTTGCTCGCTCTGCCGGGACCATTAGAAAAACTGATCGACACCTTGAGGTGCCGCGCATTGGTTCTGTAGCCCTTAGGCACCATTTCTGGTCCAGAAATCAAGTGATAGGAGTTTGAATAATGAGCCTTCTGATTGGCGACGTCGCGCCGGACTTTGAAGCGGATACAACCGAAGGCCGGATCCGGTTTCACGAATGGGCCGGAGATGACTGGGTCGTGTTCTTTTCCCACCCGGCAGATTTCACGCCCGTATGCACCACCGAGCTCGGCTATACCGCGAAGCTGAAGGACGAATTCGCCAAACGAGGCGCCAAGGCGCTGGTCGTGTCGGTCGACAGCGTCGAGGATCACAAGCGCTGGATCAAGGATATCGAAGAGACCCAGAACACCAGCGTCCAGTTCCCGATCATTGCCGACACCGAGCGCAAGGTTGCGACGCTGTACAACATGATCCACCCGAATGCCGATGCGAAAGTCACGGTTCGCGCGGTCTATGTGATTGATCCAAAAAAGAAAATCCGCGCCTCGATCGTCTATCCGCCTAGCGCCGGTCGCAACTTCGATGAAGTGCTTCGCCTGATCGACAGCCTCCAACTGACCGACAGCCACAAGGTGGCAACACCTGTAAACTGGCAGCAGGGCGAGGACGTCATCATCGTACCGTCCCTGACCGATCCCGAGGAGATCAAGCGCCTCTTCCCGAAAGGCTACACAGCCGTGAAGCCCTACCTGCGCTACACGCCTCAGCCGGATAAATAGCGCCGCTTTCCACCAGACTGGCATGACGGGAAACCCATACAGGAACCCGTCATAGACCCATCGACAAGCCATCCACATCCCGTCCCGAACCCATTGATCGAAAATGGTTTCGGGGCGGGATATTTTTGTTCGCGCCTGATTTCCCGTTGACTCGAATGCATCGCTGCAGAAAGATCAAAACGTGAACGGAGCAATTCGCATGGCTGACACACTGACCCTCTACACAAACCCCATGTCGCGCGGCCGCATCGCGCGCTGGATGCTGGAAGAGACCGGCGCAGACTATGAAACGAAGATCCTGAAATTCGGCGAGGGATCCCAGTCCGCCGACTTCCTCACGATCAATCCGATGGGCAAGGTCCCTGCCATCACGCATGGCGACAAAGTGGTCACAGAGTGCGCCGCCATCTGCGCCTATCTGGCAGAGGCCTTCCCGGATGCAGGCCTCGCGCCCACACCGGATGAACGCGCCGATTATTATCGCTGGCTGTTCTTTGCCGCAGGCCCTGTCGAGGCGGCTGTCGTGAACCGCTCGCTGGGGGTGGAGATACCGGACGAAAAAGCCGGCATGGTCGGCTATGGAAACTTCGAGCGTACGCGCAACGTGCTTATCTCGGCCATTGCCGACCGACCCTTTATCTGCGGCGACCGGTTCACTGCGGCAGATGTCTATGTCGGCTCGCAAATCGGCTGGGGCCTGCAGTTCGGCTCGATACCGCCAAGCCCGGAACTGACGGCCTATTCCGAACGTGCCTATTCGCGTGAGGCGTTCAAGCGCGCCTCCGCGCTTGATGATGCAGCGATTGCAGCGAGTAGCTGATCCGAAAGGCGGCTACCGCACACCCGCACATGCGCCTTATCCTGCCAATTCCCGTGCTGCGGCACATCGCCAGAACATCCTGACTTGACCCCCTGCCCAGCGTCCACCCAAGTGCGCGCAAATCAGGAGTGCATCATGGGCAAAATGACAAGACGGGTATTGCTGGCAGGCGGCGCGGCGGTGATCGCGGCGGGGACCTATGGCGCCTATGCGTGGCGCAAGCGGCCGGATGCAGCCCCGCTCGGCTTCGACCTGACGGATGAAGAGCTTGCACGCGGCGTCGCCTTCCTGAAAGCAAACCCCGCCCTCGATGCGCATGCCCATCCGGGCCGCACATTCCTGCGGGACGCCAGCGGCCTGTCCCCCATGATGAAAGCCTATGCCAGCAAGGGCGCGTTCGAGCGGCGAACCGTGAACGACATGATTGAAGGCGGTCTGGCCGGGGCAAGCTTTGCGGCCGTTTCGGACATCAATGTCCTCAGCCCGACAAAAACCGGCATTGCCGAGAGTCGTCCGTTCGAGCCAGGTGAAGCCTGGGAAAGCTACAAGATCCAGATCGCAAACCTGAAAAAGCTGGCGAGCGATGGTCTTGTGACGCCCTTTATCAATCCAGCTGACATGGACGCGGTTCGTGCGACCGGCAAGCCGGGCGCCATCTGGACAGTCGAAGGGGCCGACTTCCTTGAAGGATCCAGCGACCGCCTAGCGGAAGCCAAGGCCGACGGTGTGCAATCAATTACACTGATGCACTATCGCGCCAACGAGATCAGCGAACCGATGACGGAATCGGAAGATGACAGCGCACTTTCACCTGCCGGTGAGGCCATTGTGCGTGAAATGAACCGGCTCGGCATCCTGATTGACCTCGCTCACATGCCGGAAAATGCCGCGCGCCGCGCGCTGGCGATTACCGACAAGCCGGTGATGTTCTCTCATACGCATGTCAAAACACCCGAGCTGAACCATCCCCGTTTCATCTCTGCCGACCTTGCCCGCGAAGTTGCGGCAACGGGCGGTGTGGTCGGGGCCTGGCCGAGCGGCATCGGCATCAGCGACCTGGCCGGTTATGCCGACCGGATTTTCACGCTGATTGATGCGGTGGGCATCGACCATGTCTGCATGGGCACCGACATGGACGGCAATTACAAACCTGTCTTTGACGATTACCGCCGCTTGCCAGACCTGACCGGCCTGCTCCTGAAACGCGGCATGGGCGAGACGGAAGCGGCACAGTTCTTCGGAGGCAACCTGCTGCGCGTCTGGGGCCAGAGTATCGCCGCCTAGCGCTGTCGAACAAAGCCGCAGCGACCAGGGTGAGGGTGGTTTAAGCCCTATCGCGACCCTATCTGCTGGAGACTTGCCGACGTTGACCGGCAGCCGTTTCTGAAGGAGCCCCATCATGCCAGCCACCGCCCCGAACTATGACACAGATGCCCCCGTCCTCGTCACCGGCGCAACTGGCTATGTCGCCGGTTGGCTGGTCAGCCGCCTGCTCGACGAGGGCTTCACGGTCCACGCGGCCGTGCGCGACCCGTCAAATCCCGAGAAGACAGGCCCCTTACAAAAGCTCGCCGATGCCAAGCCTGGCAAGATCCGATTTTTCAAGGCCGATCTTCTTGCGCCCGGCACCTATACTGAAGCCATGCAGGGCTGCGCCGTCGTGTTTCACACCGCCTCGCCCTTCACGGTGAATGTCGCCGATCCCCAGCGCGACCTTGTCGACCCTGCGCTCAAGGGCACACGCAACGTGCTGGACTCGGTCAATGCGGTGGAGAGCGTGAAACGCGTCGTCGTCACAAGTTCCTGCGCGGCCATTTATGGCGTGATCGAGGACGTGGCCAAGGCCTCAGGCGGCGTGCTGACCGAGGATGACTGGAACACATCGTCTTCGCTTACCGTCACGCCCTACAATTACTCCAAGACACTGGCCGAACGCGCCGCCTGGGAAATGGCAGGTGCGCAAGAGCGCTGGAAACTGGTCGTCGTGAACCCGGCACTCGTCCTCGGCCCCGGCATCAATCCCGACCAGACGTCCGAATCATTCAACTACATCAAGGCCTTCGGAAACGGCGGCATGAAGGACGGTGCCCCGCCGCGCGAGATCGGCATGGTTGACGTGAAGGATGTGGCAGAGGCGCACATGCTGGCCGGCTTTGTGCCGGACGCCGAAGGTCGCCACATCACGTTCGCCGAGTCGCACGACTTTCTCTATATCGCCAATGTCCTGCGGGACCGGTTTGGCGATGACTGGCCCTTCCCCACGAAAGACGCGCCCTCAGATGGTCCGAAACTGCCCTTCAAGGCAGACAATTCCAAATCGCAGCAGGCGCTGGGCCTGACCTACCACCCGGTCAGCGACGCCATCACCGGCATGTTCGCCCAGCAGGTCGAGGCGGGCGCCATTGCGCGCCCCTGAAACAGGCTCTTGAGTCAGGCCAGAGGACGAGGCAAAGAACATTCCCATGACAGACACACTTCCCGACCGCCTGAGCGTCAATCCGAAAAGCCCCTATTATAACGAGGCCCTGCTGCTCCGCGGCGTGGGCATCCGTTTCAAGGGTGAAGAGAAAAACAATGTCGAGGAGTATTGCATCTCCGAAGGCTGGATCCGCGTGTCCGCCGGCAAGGCCGTCGACCGCAAGGGCAACCCGCTGACAATGTTGCTGAAGGGCCCGGTTGAGGCCTGGATCAAGGATGAACCAGCCGAAGGCTGAACCTCGCGCGCTAGAGCGCGAGTTCCATCTTGCCGTTCACAAGCTGCGTGTAATCGTCGACCAGCGCATGGCTGATCGTGGCCGGCTTGTAGATGTGCGACCCGATCTCCGCGACAGGCGTGATCTCCGCCGCGCTGCCCGTGATGAAACATTCCGAGAAAGTCGCCAGCTCGTCCGGCATTATCGCGCGTTCGACAACTTCGATCTGGCGGGCCTGGGCAAGCTTGATCGTGGTCTGGCGCGTCAGGCCATTGAGGAAGCAATCGGGCGTCGGCGTGTGCAGGACATTGTCACGCACGAAGAAGATGTTTGCGCCGGTCGCCTCGGCGACCTGGCCGCGATAGTCGAGCATCAGAGCGTCGGCATAACCGGCCTTCTCGGCGGCATGCTTGGAGAGCGTGCAGATCATGTAAAGGCCAGCAGCCTTTGCATGGCAGGGCGCCGTATCAGGCGCCGGACGGCGCCATTCGGCATGCGTCATTCGGATGCCCTTCATTTTGTCGGCAAAATAATCGCCCCAGGCCCAGACGGCCACAGCGAGGTGGATCGTGTTGCTTTGCGCTGAAACGCCCATCATTTCAGATCCGCGCCACGCGATCGCACGGACATAGGCGCTGTCGAGACCGGACTTCGCCAGGGCTTCGCGCTTGGCCTGTTCCAGCTGCTCAACGGTGAACGGGATTTCGAAGCCCATGATACGGGCGGAATTATGCAGCCGCTTTGAATGGTCCAGTGAGCGGAAGATCTTGCCGCCATAGGCACGCTCGCCCTCGAACACAGCCGAGGCATAGTGCAGTGCATGCGTAAGGATATGTACCTTGCTGTCACGCCAGGCGACGAATTCGCCGTCCATCCAGATGTACCCGTCACGGTCGTCATAGGGGATACTTGCCATGGATTTCAGCGCTCCTCGCTTGCACTTTTTCTGTATTCGCGTTCATTTCAGACTATGGCCCCTGACGTCAACCTGAACCGACCGTTCGATCCGCGCCTTTTCCTGATGGATCAGGAGCTTGATCGCGGTGTCGGCCTCCTGATGGCGGGGGGGCGCGAGCTCCTTTCTGCCGCAGAAACCGCGCGCAAGAAAGCAGGGCTGAGCAAGCCAGAGATGCAAATTCTCATAACGATCCGCTACGAACCGGGTCGGACCGTCAGCGAAATGCGCGACTCGGTCGGCATGACCGTGCCAACCTTCGCCCGCCTGATCGGCGCGCTCGACACGCGCGGCCTTATCGAGCGGGAGCGCGAGGAACGCGACGGACGGCGCCGGACGCTGGTCCTCTCGGATGCCGGGGTGACGCTGACAACACCGATTGCCATCGTGCTGCGAGAGCGCCTGCGCCTGGCTTTCCGCGCGGCCGGGCCGGACGCAGTGGCGGGCATGCGGCTTGCGCTTGAAGCCCTGACGAAGTGACGGGGCGATGAAGGAACCAGCCCACATTCTTGTCGTGGACGACGATGACCGCATCCGCGACCTTCTGAAGCGCTTCCTGACGCGTGAAGGCCACCGGGTGACCACGGCAAGTGATGCCGCCGCGGCGCGCCGGCTGCTGGCCACGATGGAGTTTGATCTCGCCATTCTCGATGTGATGATGCCCGGCGAGGATGGCTTGTCGCTGCTGGCCGCAATCCGCGCGGGGCGCGAGAAGGAAACGCCGGTCATGCTGCTCACGGCAAGAGGCCAGGCGACCGACCGCATAGAAGGGCTGAAGCTCGGCGCGGACGATTATTTGCCGAAACCATTCGAGCCGGAGGAACTGGCCCTGCGCTGCGCCGCAATCCTTCGCCGCTCGCACAAGGACGTGCCCCCGGAAGAGGTCGAAATGTCGGGCCTTGTTTTCAACGCGGCGCGCGGCGAGCTACGCGAGGGTGACAAGCGCATCCGTCTGACCGATGCCGAGCTGCAGCTGCTGACCATCCTGGCCGCAAATGCGGGGGAACCCGTCAGCCGCGAGGAACTGGCTTCGCAAACCTCGGCAGGCATGGAGCGTTCGGTGGACGTGCAGGTCACGCGCCTGCGCCGCAAAATCGAGCCTAATCCGCGTGAACCGGTGCATATCCAGACCGTGCGCGGTGTCGGCTACCGCCTGATGCCGGATTGAGGCGCACACGATGGCACGGTTGAGAGACATCACCCCGCGCGGCCTTTATGCGCGCAGCCTCCTGATGGTGGTGGCACCCGTTGTGCTGATCCTCGCGCTGATGACCTGGTATTACTATGACAGCCATCTCGCCGAGGTGAACCGCAAGCTGGCGCAGGCCATTGCGCGCGATGCGGCACAGATCCAGTCTTTTTGCGACGCTCGCACGGATACGCTGTTCACCAAGGACAAGCTCATGCGCGATCTCGACATGAAATTCACGTGCGATTATGCCGCTCCGCCCGACGGCGGGCCGCGCCTCGTGCACAGCTTCGCCTATGGCAAGACACTGACCGAGGAACTGGCCTTACGGCTCGGCGTGCCAGTCGATGTCAGTGTTGATCCAGACACGATGCTGCACTTCCGCTTCCTGTCCGGCGACGGCACAGCAGAGATCCTGATAGAGCGCAAAAGGGCGCTGGTGGTGAACTCACACTTCTTCATTGTCTGGGTGATCGCCTCGTCGCTTTTGATGCTCGGGCTTTCAGTTGCCTTCCTGAACCAGCAGGTGCGTTCGATCCTGCGTCTCTCGGAAGCGGCACGCGCCTTTGGACGGGGGCGAGACGCGCCAGGCTTCCGACCGTCCGGCGCGACGGAGGTGCGCGATGCCGCCCGCGCGCTTCTCGACATGAAGAGCCGCCTGACCGCCTTTGCCGACCAGCGCACAGCCATGCTTGCTGGCGTCAGCCACGATTTGCGCACACCCCTAACCCGCCTGAAACTGTCACTCGCCATGATGGACCAGTCGGACGAGCTTGCCGCGGCCCAGTCAGACCTCGATGACATGGCCATGATGCTTGATGAATACCTGACCTTTGCCCGCGGCGAGGAAGGCGACGAGCCAGTAGCGCTAGACCTTGCGCAGCTCGTTCGGGAAGCCGCTGCCGGCTTTGGCGCCCATGTGGCAGTTGTTGGACCGGCTTCGATTGCGGCGACCGGTCGCCCGCTTGCCCTCAAGCGCGCCATAAACAACCTGATCTCCAACGCCGTAAAATATGCGACTGATGTGCGTGTAACCGTGCTCGATGGTCCGCATGCCGCCGAAGTGCATGTTGATGATAATGGCCCCGGCATTGCGCGCGACCGCCGCGAGGAAGCCTTCCGGCCGTTCTCCCGGCTCGACGAGGCCCGCACGCAAAACACATCAGGCACTGGACTGGGACTGACCCTTGCACGGGACACGGCGAGGGCGCATGGAGGCGATCTGCGCCTGTCCGATAGTGTTCTCGGTGGTTTGCGGGCCAGTCTCAGACTGCCGCATTAACTGGAACTTTCCAGGATACCGCCCATATAACCACCCTTCCCCCCAATCCGGAGCCTCCATGACGAATTCTGCCGCCAAACTGATTATCCGCAATGCAACACCCGCTGATGTAAGTGCGATGATCGACCTGTCAGAGCGGATCTATGGCACCGGCATGGGCTATACGCGCGACAACCTGCTCGGCCATATCAACCGTTTCGCCGAAGGCCAGTTCGTCGCCGAGTATGAAGGCAAGATCGTCGGCCACTGCGCCACATTTATGATCAAGTCCGAAGTCGCCTTCGCCCCACACACCTGGGACGAGATTACAGGCGTCGGCTTTGCCGCCCGCCATGATGTCGAAGGAGACGTTCTTTATGGCATGGATGTGGGTGTCGACCCGGACTTTCGCCGCCTGCGGATCGGCCAGCGGTTCTATCGCGTGCGTCAGGAGCTTTGCCAGTATCTTGAGCTGAAGGGCATCGTCTTTGGGGGGCGCATGCCTGGCTATGCGCGCCGCGCCAAGGAGTATCCGAACCCGTCGGACTATGTCGCCGCCATAGTCGCCTCCAAGCTGAAGGACCAGGTCATCAGCTTTCAGCTGCGGCAGGGCTTTGAACCGATCGGCGTTCTGAAGAACTACCTGCCGGGCGACACCGCCTCCATGAATCATGCCACGCACATGTTCTGGAAGAATCCGCTGGCTCAGGATGAAATCAAGGCCAAACCCAGCCTCGGCAATACAGACCTGCCGGAAAGCGTGCGCATCACGACAGTTCAGTTCCAGATGCGACGGATCCAGTCGATTGACGAATTCGAGACACAGGTCGAGTATTTCGTGGATATCGCATCCGACTACCGGTCTGACTTTGTTGTCTTCCCGGAACTCTTTACACTGCAATTGCTGTCCCTGGAGCACAAACCGCTCGGGCCGATGGAAGCCATCGAGAAGATTTCCGAATATACCCAGCGCTATATCGCCTTCATGGAAAAGCTGGCCGTCTCCTACAATATCAACATCATTGGCGGGTCACATCCCAGCAAGATGGAAAATGGCGACATTCTCAACGTGTCCTATATCTTTCTGCGCGACGGCTCGGTTCACACCCAGCAGAAGCTGCACCCGACCCCGTCGGAACGGCGCTGGTGGAACATTCAGGGCGGCAAGGGCAACACGGTTATACAGACCGACTGCGGCCCGATCGGCGTGATGATCTGCTATGATAGCGAATTTCCTGAACAGGCACGGCACCTGGTCGACCAGGGCGCGCTTCTACTCTTCGTGCCCTTCTGCACGGATGAACGCCGTGGATACCTGCGTGTGCGTTACTGCTGTCAGGCCCGCGCCGTAGAGAACCAGTGCTATGTCGTCATGTCGGGCGTGGTGGGCAACCTGCCCAACGTGGAGAACATGGACATTCACTATGCGGAGAGCTGTATTCTGACTCCGTCTGATTTCCCCTTCTCCCGCGATGGTGTTGCCGCAGACACACCTGCCAACACTGAAACGGTTGCACTCGCCGACCTATCCCTGTCGGACCTTCTGACAGCGCGCCAGTCTGGCGCCGTACAGAACCTGAAGGACCGCCGCTTCGACCTTTATCAGGTGGCCTGGAAGAAGGGCGGCTGATCGCCTTGCGGTTGAAGTCAGCAGCATATTTTACATTCCCTACATAAATGACCAATAGTCTTGCGCCTGCTACACGATTGGACAGGCACAAATGCAGGAAAATGAACCGATTTCCAACGCGCCTGCGTGGCTTGCACTGGATCAGATGCAGGGTGGTTTTATTGTCTACCGACCTGACGGCACGCTCTTGTTCGCCAACAAGGCAGCAAGGGAACACTGGCCGGTGCTCTACTCCAGCATGGACGAAGGCGTTTCGTTCTACGATTCTGTTGCCCGGCAGATCCGCAGCCTGTTCCCGCGCCTGAATGAAGCCACTTTCCAAGTGCGCCATACAATCGTCATGGACGCAATCCGCAAGTGCAAGGACCTCGACATGGTCACCGCCACCGGGCGCCACGTCGTCACCAGCCATTCACGCATTGAGGACGGCCACCTTATCGGTGTGACACATGACGTCACCGATCTTGTGCAGCGCGAGATATCGCTCAATGCCGCACGGCGCCATGCCCTCATGGCGAGCGAGGCCAAGTCGGAGTTCCTGGCTTCGATGAGCCACGAGATCCGCACCCCGCTCAATGGCATTATCGGCATGGCCGAAGGACTTCGCCATCGCGTACTCGGGACCGAAGAAGCCGAAATGGTCGATACGATCGTCGAGAGTTCACACACGCTTCTGCTGCTGCTCAATGATATTCTTGATCTTTCGCGCATTGAAGCCGGCCGACTGGAAATCACACCCGTCGTCGAGAATGTCCGCGACAGGATTTCGTGGATCGAGCGCAACTACAAGCCTCTCGCAGAGAAGAAAGGCCTGTACCTGAAGGTCGCCTTTGACCCGCGAATTCCCGAATATCTCGCGCTGGACACAACGCGTGTCCGCCAATGTATCGACAACCTTGTCAGCAACGCCCTTAAGTTCACCAATGAAGGCGGCGTGACGCTCGCCGTCATGGCTGGCGACATGTCACGAAACGGGCGGATTGCCATTACGGTCCATGTCTCCGACACGGGCATAGGCATCAGCGACGTGCATCGCAGCAAGCTGTTCCAGAATTTCCGACAGGCCGACTCGTCCACAACACGACAGCACGGTGGCTCGGGCCTTGGCCTCGCCATCTCGCGCAAGCTGGCCCAGCTCATGGGCGGGGATGTGACCTGCGTCAGTAAATTGGGCGAAGGCTCGGTCTTTAGCTTCTCGTTCGAGGCTCGCGTGGCAGATGCACCGAAGAAAGTGGTCAAGCCAAAAGCTGGCACGGGCAATCGCGAGGTTGACCTGCTCAAAGGCGTTCGGGCGCTGGTTGTTGATGACAATACGATCAACCGGCGAGTTGCGCGTATTGTCCTGGAACCACTGGGAGTCATCGTCACCGATGTACCAAGCGGAAAAGATGCGCTGGCCCGACTCGACAGGGAGACCTTCGATATCGTCCTCCTTGATGTTCACATGCCGAATATGGCTGGCCCGGAAGTGCTCCGCCGGATTCGGGACAGCCGCGAGCGCTGGAGCAATATTCCCGTGATTGCACTCACCGCCGATGCCATGAACGGCGATCGCGAACGGTACATCCAGATGGGCATGGACGATTACATTGCGAAGCCGATCATCGAGAGCGAACTCGTGGCGGCGCTGACCCGGGTCCATGACGCGAAGGGCATCCGGCGCCTTGACCCCGCGCAGGCCCTGACGGACTTGCCGGGCAATCAGGATACGGCCTCAGGAAGCGAACCGAAAGCGGCCGCCGCAAGCTGATGCCCTAGCGCTCAATCGAGCTTTGCGGCAAATGCATCCATGAACCCGGCAAGCTCTACATCCTTTGACGAAACGCCATCGACATCATGCGTGGTCAGCGTGACTTCGACCTTGTTGTAGACATTGAACCATTCAGGATGGTGGTCCATTCCGTCAGCCTTGAGGGCTGTCGCCGTCATGAAGGCCCACGCCGTCTTGAAGTCGTCGAATTTGTAGGTCTTTTCGATCACGTCGCGGTCGCCTTTGCCTTGCGACCAGCCCGTGAGTTTTTCCAGTGCGGCGCGCGCGCCGATCTTGTTTGACATGTATTTATTCCTCTCCATCGAGTCCGAGCACGAAATAAACCCATCGGCCATCTTCCGCGATCGCCGTGCGCATGCCCGGATAGCCCTTACCGGCTCGTATTGAGTCAATCCCGTCATCCCCAATGAGTTCCCTCAATTCCTTGCGCTCTTGAAACGACAGTTTCTCCGGGATGAGTTCATTCGCATCGCGTGCGGCGAGCGCGGGCCAGACATACCAGCGCTCCCCGTCGACCATCCTCACACCAGGCGCCTGATCGAGCAGTTGGCGCAATTTCAGGTTCGGGTCGAGGCCTGTGCGACGCAGCAAGTCCCAGAATTCCCGATGGGGCTGGCCATTGAAATTGGAGATGAAACCATCGCTCTGATCGGCGAGGCGTTCCAGCCGGGTAAGCGAACCTTGCGCCGCATATCTCAGCAAGAGGTCGCGCGTGTCGCTGACAGTTTCCGTTAGGTCAACCGACGCGGCCGGTTGTGGAGACTGTGTCAGGCTCTCATCGGGGATTGCGGGCTCTGGCGCTTCCCCGCCCTGGCTGCAAGCGGCGAGAGCAAGCGCCACGCCCGCCAAGAGCGCCCTACGCCAGCACATAGCCGGTGGCAGCTTCAAGATCGGCCAGCAACTGGTCCTCGCCGAGCACCTTGATTGTTGTCATGCCCATCTGGCGGGCGGGCTTGAGATTGATGCCGAGGTCATCGAGATAGACACAATCTGCCGGGTCGACATCCAGGGCTTCGCACATCAGCGCATAGATGCGCGGGTCCGGCTTGCGGATGCCGAGCTTCGAGCTTTCGATGACGTGATCGAACAGCGCGAAGACTTTCTCGAGGTCCGCGGCCTTCTGGGGATCATTCGTCATCGAAGCCCCCTTCCCGATGGGCGCATTGTTCGTGATGCAGCCGACCTTGCCCTTGGCCTTACAGATGTTGAGCGCCTGCACGACGCGCGGTCGCAGGCTGCCTGAAAGGAGGGACAAGACGTCGCGGCCCGGTACTTCATGGCCGAGAGCCGCCGATTCTGACCGGAACATCCCGTCGAAACCGGCCGCGTCCACTTCGCTGCGTTCGAGCAAGGCCCACGCGTTTTCCAGCGGGTTCACGGCATTGACCGAGCGGATAAAGTCCTTTGGCAGGCCTTTTTCTTCCTCGTAGCGGGTGAAGGCATCGAAGGGCGAGGAGGTAAACACGCCCCCGAAATCCCAGATCACGGCTTTAAATGTCTTTGTCATGCCCCAGCCTTAGCCTTCCTCAATTCGCGTTTCAAACCTTGAACATTGCTTGGCGGTATCTAGGGTGCCCGTCAATCACATGGAAAATTCGGAGGATTAACGAAAATGGGCGTTCTTGACGGAAAAGTGGTGCTGGTCACTGGCGGCGGCAACGGTATCGGGCGTGAAACAGCCCTTCTGGCAGCCCGCGAAGGCGCCAAGGTCGTGGTCAACGATCTCGGCGGCAGCCTGACAGGCGGCGACGAGGGCGATGCCGGCCCGGCAGAGAAGGTTGCGGCTGAAATCCGTGCGGCTGGCGGCGAAGCCGTTTCGAACTCGGAAAGCGTCACCGACATGAAAGCCGTGCAAGGCATGGTCGAGCAGGCAAAAGACACTTACGGCACGCTCGACTCGATCATCAACCCAGCCGGCATCCTGCGCGACGGCATGTTCCACAAGATGAGCGAATCCGACTGGGACAGTGTGATTGACGTACACCTGCGCGGCAGTTTCAACGTCACACGTGCCGCCGTTGAACTCTTCCGTGAGAAGGAAACCGGCTCGTTCGTGCTGTTCACGTCCACGTCCGGCATTATCGGCAATATCGGCCAGGCGAACTATGCCGCTGCCAAGATGGGCATTGTCGGCCTCTCGCGCATCATCGCCATGGAAGGCGAGCGCAAGAACATCCGCTCCAATGTCATCGCGCCCTTCGCATGGACCCGCATGATTGCCTCTATCCCCGTGAAGGATGAGGCCGGCGCCCAGCGTGTCGAGCGCATCAAGAACTCCATGCGCGCAGACCAGGTGGCCCAGCTGGCCATTGCCCTGTGTGCCGACAAGGCAAAGACAGTCAGCGGCCAGATCTTCATCGTGCGCGGCAATGAGGTCATCCTCTGCGACCAGCCCCGCCCGATCAAATCCGTTGCCCGGATGGAAGGCTGGACGCCGGACAGCATCATCGAGCAGGCCTTCCCCGCCATGGAAGGCAGCTTCTTCGGCCTTGGCGCGTCGGCCAGCGTCTTCCCGTACGACCCGGTCTAGGCCGCTTCAGGACAGCCTGCCCTATTGCGGCGGGCTGTCCAGCTGAGGCTCAGGGTCCAGTCCCAGATCATTGCGCGGACGCAAATCCGTCGGGCCACTCTCTTGCGGCGTGACAGGCTCTGTGAGCGTTTCTTCCTGCGGCGCAGGCGCTAGGTCAGGCTCGCTGAAAGGCTCAGGCTCTTCGGTTACATCCGGCGCAGGCTGCGAGAAGGACTGGTCTGCTGCATCCAGCACATCGTTCAGCGGATCATCACTCGTCACGGGTGTTTCCGGGCCGACCTCTTCCGGCAATGGCTGGGGTTCCTGCGGCAGGTCGGGCATCACTTCAGAGGGCGGCGGTGTAGGCTGGCCCTTTGCAGGCGGCAGCGGCGCCGGGCGCTTCTCGCCAAATACACACGCATCAAGTCCCTGATTGCGCACAACCCGCATCCGCGCCTGCAGCGTGCCTGCGCGCTTGGAGACATAGGGCCCCGGCGGATTGACCCGCCACTTGTTGGGGCTTGGCAACACAGCCGCCAGAAGCGCTGCCTCACGCTCTGTCAGTTTGGACGCCGGTTTGCCGAAACGGGCCTGCGCAGCAGCCTCGGCGCCGAAGATGCCGTCGCCCCACTCGGCCACGTTGAGATAGGTCTCCATGACGCGACGCTTGCCCCATGTGTAGTCGATAAAGGTCGCCATCCACATGTCACCGGCCTTGCGGGGGGCGCCGCCGCCATTCCAGAAGAAGACGTTCTTGGCGGTCTGCTGCGTGATCGTGGACGCGCCGCGTGCTTTGCGCCCGCGCTGATATTCGTCGATGGCCTTCTCGATGGCCTCCGGATCGACACCGTGGTGTTCGCAGAAGCGCGTGTCTTCTGCAGCAATGACTGCGCTGACGAGATAGGGCGAGATGTCTTCCAGCGGGGTGATATCACGGCGCAGGTTCTCACCACCAATGGCACGCTGGGCCATGAGGATAGTCCCGGGAACCGGCACGAACTTCAGCAGCAGTGCATACAAATGAAAGGCCACGAACAGGCCAGCAAGGAGCTTTACGAGGCGGCCAAGCCATTTGCGGACCGGCCCTTTTGAGTCCGTTCCCTGTCCGTTTGTGTAGGTCATGCTGCCCCTTCCCATTCCGCCACGACGCCCGGATCGGTCTCTTCGGCCATCCGCGCGGCCTTCTCGGCCGCAAATCTGTCAGGATCAAGACGCGCGAGCGCCCAGATGGCTGCACCGCGAATGTCAGGGGCCTCATCGTCCAGCAAGCCAAGCAAGGATGGCACGAGGCGCGCGTCTGCGGAATTGCCGATAGCCACGCAAACGTTGCGCACGAAGCGGGTCCGCCCGCTGCGCTTGATCGGCGAGCCGGAAAAGACCTCACGGAATGTGGCATCGTCGAGCGCTGCCAACTCGTCGAGACCCGGCGTCTTCAATTCTGCGCGAGCATGGAGCGCGGCTTCGGAAGCGGCCTCGGCAAACTTGTTCCAGGGACAGACGGCGAGACAGTCGTCGCAGCCATAAATGCGATTACCCATGGCAGCACGGAACTCGCGCGGGATGGGTCCAGCATGCTCAATGGTGAGGTAGGAAATGCAGCGGCGTGCGTCGAGCTGGTAGGGCGCCGGGAAGGCCTGTGTCGGGCAGACGTCGAGACAGGCGCGGCATGAGCCGCAATGGTCAGTCTCTGTTGCGTCCGGCTGCAACTCTGCCTCTGTCAGCATCACGCCGAGGAAGAACCACGAACCAAGTTCGCGGCTTACCAGATTTGTGTGCTTGCCCTGCCATCCCATGCCCGCCTTGGCGGCGAGCGGCTTTTCCATCAGCGGCGCGGTGTCGACGAAGACTTTTACCTCGGCGCCTGTCTTGGCCACGAAGGCGCGGGCGAGCTGTTTCAGGCGCGACTTGACGAGGTCGTGATAGTCCCTGCCCCGCGCATAGACAGAGATGTTGCCGACGCTGCGTTCATCCAGCAGCTCCATCGGATCGATGCCCGGCCCATAGTTCAACGCGACAACAACAGCCGATTTTGCGCCGGCCCACATTGCGGTCGGGGCCTTGCGGCGTTCAAGGGTGGTTTCCATCCATTCCATCTGGCCATGGCGACCGTCTGCCACGAAAGCCTCGAGCCGTTCGCCTGCGGTCCATGGCTCATCGGCCCGCGTGATGCGGACGCTGTCGAAACCGATCGATCGCGCCGTGTCTTTCAGGAAAGCTTCGGGCGAACTGGCCAGGGGATCAGAAGTCGAGGTCGGCATAATGGGATACAGGTCGCGTACCCTCGATCCGGTCAGTCAGCAACGGGCGGAAGCTGGGCCGGGACTTGATACGCGCATACCAGGTCTTCAGGTCCGGCACCGCGTTCCATTCCACATCGCCAAAATAGTCATAGGATGACAAGTGCGCTGCGGCGCAGAGATCAGCCAGAGACAGCGTGCGCCCCGCCAGATAGCCGTTCATCTCCACCATGCCATTGAGGAAGGTCAAACGTCCGCGCAGCGCGTGCGCGCCGCGGCGCAGCTTCTCCGAATCTGGCTGCCGGTCGCGCCGCACCCATTGCATCACGCGCTCGGTCAGCAGCTTGTCGGTCACTTCCTCGCAGCCGGCCTCAACCCATGCCCAGAGGCGGCGGGCCTCTGCGCGCTCATTCTGGTCTGTTGGCAGGAGGGCGGGCGTTGGCTTGATCTCTTCCATCTGTTCGCAGATGGCCCGCGTGCCGCAAGCAAAGAGGCGCCCGCTCGGCAAGGTCTCGACGAGGGCCGGCGCGACGGCGCCATAAGCCAGCGCGGCGACATCCGGGTGCGGCGCCCAAGGTGTGGAGTCAAACAATTCGAAGGCTTCACCCTTCTCGGCAAGAACGAGGCGCACCAGCCGTCCGGCTGGATCAAGGGGCCATTGATAGAGCCGTTTCATGGTCGCTTACACTCACAACAGGCTGCCTGCGCCCGTCAAGCAAAGCCTTATCGGCCGCCGTCCCGCGCACTTCAGCCTTGTGTATAACTTGCCAGCCCTTACCGGCCCATGAATTGCCGCACGGCGTCTGTCGACAGCGTGAATTTCGCGAATGACCAATCCTTGCCCTTTGACAGGGTGCCGAGCGTGGCAATCAGTTGACGGCGCGCTTCGAGCTTGTCAGCCAGCCAGGCATCCGTGCCACCGGCGGCAATCGCATCACTTGCTGCAGAGGCCTGCAGGCGCACCAGCTCACTGACGAGACGCCTGCCCGCCACGCGGTCCCAGTATCCGGCCTTCTCCAGCCCTTCCAGTGCGCTATCGCGCAGACGGTCAAGCCGCAGCGAGTCGCCGATGGCATAAAAAGCGGAGGCCGCCTCTTCCACCCCAATGGAGGATGTTTTTGCAAGATCGGTGACGACGAGGCCCTGGGCAAAATTGCTCATGGCTGCGGCCCAGCGCGCAAGGGCTTCGGGTGCACTGCGCTTGATATAGGCGCGCGTCGTCCGCTCGATGCGCGAAGCCGGATACGGTGAATGCACGGAAGCCAGCGCAGCTTTCAGTTCATTGAGCGGGACGTGAGACTCGGCAACCGCATCTCCAACGGATATGCCCGGGCGCATGCGGACAAACCATGTCGCCGCCTCATTCATCGCCTGCATGGCTTGCATGCGCAGGTCGATCTGAAGATCGGCCGGCACTTCATTATCGAGACTGTCGACTTCGCGGCGGAAGGCATCAAAGTCGAGCACGGCACGTGCCGCCTCCAGCCCGCGCACGGTCGCTACGCTGTCGCCGCCCGACATTTCGCGCAAACGCAGAAGCGGCACAGGGCCAGCCATGTCGAGCGAGCGGTTGGCGATCACGGTCGCAATGATCTCCCGCTTCAGGCGGTGGTTGCTGATCGCCTCGTCATAGGTGTCGATCGGATGCGTAAAATAGGATGCCAGCACGCTCTCGAAGAACGGATCGTCCGGGATGTCGGAAGCAACCACGTCGTCGATCAGCACGATCTTGGACCAGGCGAGCAACACGGCCAGTTCAGGCCGGGTCAGGAATTGCCCCTGCTCCTGACGCACGCGCATCTGCGCCGAACTTGGCAGGCCTTCCAGTGGCCGGTTCAGGACGCCGCGTTCCTCAAGATAGACCATCAGGCGCTCAAGGGCTTCATGATCGCCAGCGGCGCTCGCCTCGGCCAGCGACAGGGCGGCTGTCTGATCGTAATTGTGGCGCAGCACGTGGGCCGCCACATCATCGGTCATCTCGGCGAGCAGGCCGTTGCGGTCCTTCGCCTTGAGTGACTTGATACGGATCGCTTCGGCCGCGAGGATCTTGATGTTGACCTCATGGTCGGAACTGTCGACGCCGGCAGAGTTGTCGATGGCGTCCGTGTTGATACGGCCGCCATTCTGGGCAAACTCGATACGGCCGGCCTGGGTAAGGCCAAGGTTCGCCCCCTCCCCGATAACCTTCGCCTTGAGATCACGTCCGTTCACACGGAAGGCATCACTTGAGCGGTCACCCGCTTCGGCATGGGTTTCGGTGCTCGCCTTCACATAGGTGCCGATACCGCCGAACCAGAGCAGATCAGTCTCGGTTTTCAGCAGGGCATGGATAAGTTCATCCGGTGTGACGGCATCCTTGTTGAGGCCGGTCATGGCCTTCATCTCGTCGCTGAGAGAAATCGACTTTGCGGTCCGCGCAAATATGCCGCCACCTTTGGAGATCAGGTCAGATTTATAATCGGCCCAGCTGGAGCCCTGCATGTCGAACAGGCGCTGTCGCTCAGCGAGGTTCTTGCCGGAGTCGCCCGGATTTGGGTCGACGAAGATGTGCAAATGGTTGAACGCCGCCATCAACCGGATTTCCGGTGACAGGAGCATGCCGTTGCCGAAGACGTCGCCGCTCATGTCCCCCACACCGATCACGGTGAAAGGCTCGGTCTGGATGTCCTTGCCCATTTCGCGGAAGTGGCGCTTGACCGCTTCCCAGGCGCCGCGCGCGGTAATGCCCATCTTCTTATGGTCGTAGCCGACCGATCCGCCAGACGCGAACGCATCGCCAAGCCAGAAGCCGTGCGCTTCGCTGATCGCGTTGGCCGTGTCGGAGAAGGTCGCTGTGCCCTTGTCAGCCGCAACAACCAGATACGGATCTTCGCCGTCCCAGATGACCGTATTCTGCGGATGAAGCACGTTTGCGCCATCGAGATTGTCGGTCAGTTCCAGCAGCGCCGTGATGAATTGCTTGTAGGCATCACGTCCGCTCTCGAACCAGGCATTCCGATCCGAGCGGTCGGCCAATTGTTTCGGGAAGAAGCCGCCCTTCGAGCCAACCGGCACGATGACCGCGTTCTTCACCTGCTGCGCCTTCACAAGACCCAGCACTTCGGTGCGATAGTCAGACGGTCGGTCGGACCAGCGCAGGCCGCCGCGCGCGACGGGACCGAAGCGCAGGTGCACGCCATCGACCTGCGGGCTCGACATGAAAATCTCGCGATAGGGCTTGGGGTCCGGCAGGTCTTCCAGCTCGCGGCTCGCAACCTTGAAACTGATGAAGGAGAGCGGCTGCCCATCGGCATCCATCTGGTAGAAATTGGTACGCTGTAGCGCAAACACGAGGTCTGTCAGGCGCCGGAGAATCTGGTCGTCTGTCAGGGTGGCCACGTCAGCGAGCGCCGCCTCAATGTCCGAGCGGATCCCGGATGTCGCAGCCCGGCGCGCATCAAGGCCCTCATATGCGGCCGGATCAAACCGTGCCGCGAAAAGGTCAAGCAAAAGACCTACGATCTTCGGGTGCGAAGAAAGCGCTGTCTCCTGCACGTCCTGTGGCTGGTCGAGACCCGATTGACGCCGGTAGGCTGACAGGGCCCGCATCAACGCCGCTTCGCGCCAACTGGCCCCGGCTGACAGAACGAGCCGGTTGAACCCGTCATTCTCTGCAAGGCCGCTCCACACGGCGACAAAGGCGTTCTCGAACAGCCGCGCCAATTGCTCAAGATCAACCATGGCGCCGTTGACGGACTGCATAGACAGCGAGTGGACCCAGTAGATATCCGGCGCATCTGCAGCCGGCTTTTCGGAGGGCCGCACCGGATAGCCGGTCTCAAAGTTCACGAACAGGCCCATGTTCTCGAACACAGGCACACAGCGCGACAGGGGAATGGCGCCTTTGCGCGCGTAGATCTTTACACGCACGACATCATCGCCGTCGCCATCCAGCCGGAAGGCGCGGGCAAGCACGGGCGTGGTCGCATGCAGCCCTGCCATCGTCATCACATCACGCAGGGCTTCTGCCGGCGGAAAGGCTTCACGATAGGCCGCATTGAACGCACCGATAAAGGCGCGGCCACCATCACGATCCGCATCCGCTAGCGGGCTTGCCATAATGGCTTCGCGGAACCCCTGGTCCCATGTACGGGCCAGGGCTGCGATCTCTGTTTCCAGCTTCGCGGCATCCGGCTCCGGGTGATTGCGTTCAAGTGATATCTCGAAATGCACACGCGCCAGCGGACCGGTATCAAAATAGGGCTGGAATTTCTCGAGCGTGCCCGCATAGGCCCGCGTCAGCACATCCGCGATACGCATACGCAGATTGGTATCATAGGCTTCGCGCGGCACGTACACGATGGCCGTTACAAACCGGTCGAACTGGTCAGGGCGCAGGAACAGGCGGGTGCGCGGACGGCCAACGAGGTGCATCGCGCCGACAATCATCGGTGTCAGCGTGCGCGAATGTGTCTGGAACAGCTCGTCGCGCGGCCAGGTTTCCAGCAGGTTGGCGATTGTCTTCTCGGTATGGCCACCCGGCGATGCGCCGGAAGCTGCGATCACTTTCTTCACGCGCCGCCGCACGAACGGAATGGAGCGCGCCGTCTCGTCATAGGCCTCTGCCGTGAACAGACCGAGGAAACGCACTTCCCCGTTCACCCTGCCCTCGGCGTCGTATTTTTTTACGCCGATATAGTCGCACTTCACGCGGCGATGGACCCGGCTGACAAGGGTCGACTTGGCAACGAACATGGGAAACGGCTCGGCCAGAAGCTCGCCGATCTCCGGCGTCAGAATAAGCGGCTCGCTGTCAGGCGACAGCACGTTGACCTGCTCATCGCGCAGGACGCCGAGATTGGAGCCTTCCACCATTATCGGCTCTTCGGGCAGGACCTTGCCATTGGCGTCAGTCTCGAAGCGATATTCGCGGCAGCCGACAAAAACGAAATGGTCCTCCAGCAGCCATTCGAGGAAGGCAATGGACTCGTCCCGGTCGTCAGCCTCATGATTCTTCAGCGCGGCGATGACCTTGATCTCTGCGCGCATGCGCGCCTTCATCGGCTCAAAATCGGTAACCACCTGGCGCGTATCGGTCAGCGTGGTGCGCACGCTCTTTGTCAGGCGCGACGCTTCAGCAGGCGTCATCGGTGGCAAGTGAACCTGAATGACGGAGAGCACGCGCCCGTCCGGCATGTTCACAATTGGGTGAAACAGGGCTTTGACCTCATGCCCGGCTGCTGCGCACTCGGCGAGCAGCGAATCCACCAGGAACGGCATGTCTGGCCCGACAGCCTCAAGGATGGAGCGCGACAGGGATCCTTTGGCCCCAGCCGGGTCACGCAGCACGCGTGCATCCTGGGTGTCAGGCGCGACACTGCTCGCCCAGGTCCAGAGGCCTTCGGCGAGCGCCATAAGGTCGGCTTCTGTCAGGCCGGTCAGGTCTTCGTTGCTTGATTCCAGTTTTACCTGCGCCAGCACTTGCTGAAGCGGGTCAACCTTGGAGGATGTTCGGGACATAGGGCGTTCGCTCACTGGCAGTGAAGGATATCCAACCCGGTGTAAACTGTGCCGCGGCCACCTTCAATGGTCTGTTACAAATGGAACTTTCAGCTATCGGCACAAATAATCTGGCGGCCATTAAAGACCAAATAAAGCGGGCCCGTCGAACGGGGACGTGTCCGACGGGCCCTACAGGCGTTCCGCAGGCTGGGTGGGGGGACGCACGCGGAGGCCTGATCTCTTTATTTATTTCGGCCCTGATCTCTGAAACACAAGGGGTGCCGCTGGCATTGCTACATTAAAAATCATGAAGAGTTTACTGATGAGCACGCAGTCAATTCTGAAAGTTTCAAATGCCATGCTTCATATGATTTCGCTATCACCTTTGGCAGTTGTCACTGCTGTCTTGCCATCGCCTTTTCCCTGCGGATTGCCATCGGCCGACAGCAGGATGGCGATCCACCGCGTCCCATGGGATTGCGCAAACAGTATCATCATCAACACAGTCAGCGGTGCCGAGAGGAACATGCCGGGTATGCCCCAGAGGACCCCCCAAATCGCAAGAGCAAGCAATACAACCAAGGCGGACAGATTGAGGGAATCTCCCATCATGCGTGGCTGGATGAAATTTCCAATGGAAAATTGCCAGAAGCTGACAACGCCAAACACGATGGCGGCATAGATATAGATGTCCTGCGGCGGAGCTCCCGGTATCCATGCAGGGATATCCGGCTGCACCAAAGCGAACAAGGGGGGCACGAGCGCGGCGACGATGGACCCGACCGTCGGAATATAGTTAAGCACGAATATCAGCGCCGCCAGGAAGAGCGCATTCTGCACGCCCAGCATCAGCAGCGAGATATAGGTCAGGAAAGTTATCAGGGCCGAGATCACAGTCTGCGTCCACAGATAGGTCTCGATTCCGCGCCGGGCCTCATCCCCGACCTCACGCACCATCGCGCGCTTCTCGTAATTCGGGAAAATGTTGTCCAGCTTCCTGGTCCAGCCTGACTGCGCCAGAAACAGGAAAGCGATGTAGATGAAGATCAGGATCAGGTCTCCCGAGAGATCACCCGTCGCATTTGCAATCGTCGCAAAAAACTTCTGGCCGCCCTCATTGAATATCAAGTGTGTCAGCGTCGGCGCATCGTTCATGTTAACCAGGCTGTAGGCATCCTGGATCAGCCCGTTGATCTTCTCCTCATATTCCGCGGCATCGCGCCCGAACTGCGACACGCCATTTGCGAGCAACGCAATGAAACCGACAAAGCCGCCCAGCACGATCAGGATGGCAACGGCCCGCGCGACACCCAGGCGCATCGTGAGCGACCAGTTGTCGATCATCCGCGCGAAACCCTCGATCACAAGGAACAGGAAGACCGCCATGGCAAAGGTCGAAAGAATGCCCCTTCCCACATAGAGGAAAGTAATGATCACGCCGGTCGCGATGATCCAGATGCCAGTCTTTGTCGCACGATCCATTAAGGCGCCCCCATTGGATTTGCAGGTTGGAAGCAGCCTTGCCTGCCGTCAAGCCACCCCCTGCTTACCCTCCCTCTCGGCTTGCCACCATGCTCAGTGAGGCTCTTGCCGAATCCTGTGAAACCACTAGCGTCCGCTCCGCATCAGGGGAGAAATGGCCAACATGACGGACGCACTTTTCATTGGCGGCGCTGACGCAGACGGATCAGGAACACCGAATACCGCCCAGGAGATGCTGCTGAAAGTGGCTAACCGCCATGGCCTCGTCGCCGGCGCGACCGGCACCGGCAAGACCGTGACCCTGCAGATCCTCGCGCAAGGCTTTTCCGATGCCGGCGTCCCCGTCTTCTGCGCCGACGTGAAGGGCGATCTCTCCGGCATCTGTATGGCCGGAAGCGCCGACCACAAGCTGCACGAAAAGCTGGTTGCCCGCGCCGAGCAGATCGGGCTTGCCGATTTCGGATATGCTGCCGCCCCGACGATTTTCTGGGACGTGTTCGGTGAGAACGGTCACCCGATCCGCGCCACGATTTCAGAAATGGGCCCCTTGCTCCTGTCGCGCCTGATGGGGCTAACCGATGCGCAGGAAGGCGTGCTCAACATCGCCTTCGAATATGCCGACGATAACCAGCTCCTGCTGCTAGACCTGAAGGACCTGCGCAAACTGCTGCTGCACCTGTCGCAAAAAGAAGTGCGCGAAGAGATCAGTCAGTCCTATGGCAATGTGGCCGCCGCCTCGCTCGGCGCCGTCCAGCGCAACCTTCTCATGCTGGAGCGGGAGGGCGCGGAACATTTCTTCGGCGAACCCGCGCTCGAACTCGAAGATCTGATGCGCACAACCCAGGACGGGCGCGGCTATGTCAACGTGCTCGACGCCACCAAATTGATCAACAGTCCGAAACTCTATTCCACTTTCCTGCTCTGGCTCCTGTCGGAACTGTTCGAGCGCCTGCCCGAAGTTGGCGATCCGGAGAAACCGAAGCTCGTCTTCTTCTTTGACGAAGCCCACCTTCTCTTCAACGACGCGCCCCCTGCCCTGATGCAGAAGATCGAACAGGTTGTGCGGCTGATCCGGTCGAAAGGCGTCGGCGTCTTCTTCGTTACGCAAAACCCGCGCGACCTGCCCGAGAGCGTGCTCGCCCAGCTCGGCAACCGGATGCAGCATGCCCTGCGCGCCTACACGCCGTCTGAACGCAAAGGCGTGCGCGCGGCCGCCGAGTCCTTCAGGCCCAATCCCACGTTCGACACCGAGGAGATCATCACCCAGCTTGGTACAGGCGAGGCGCTGGTCTCCACGCTCGACGGCAAGAGCGCGCCATCGGTCGTCCAGCGCACGATGATCCGCCCGCCTTCCTCCCGCCTCGGCCCCGCAACGGACGCCGAACGGGCGGCCGTGCAGAAGGCCAGCCCATTTGCCGGCAAATATGACGACGTGATTGATCGGGAGTCCGCCTACGAAATCCTGGAAGAGAAGGAAGCCGAGGCCGCCGACCAGGCCGAGAAGCTGGCGGCGAAAGAATCCAAAGCTGCAGAAGCGCTTGCTAAGAAGAAAACCCGCGCCAAAACCACACGATCCCGGCGCCAAACGCCCATTGAGGCGGCTGGCAAGCAGGCGGCACGTACGGCCACACGCGAGATCACCCGCTACATCCTGCGCGGCATACTGGGCGGCATGAAGCGCTAGGCCACAGCCCTGCCCTTGATGAATTCCTTGTTACTAACCAGATTTCCTTTGCGTCAGGACTCGCCGGTGACGCACACGTCACCTATAGTCCTGGCAAGAACAACGGACACCACAGGGAGGCTCACGCCTATGAAAGATTATCTCAAGTTCTACATCAATGGTGAATGGGTCGATCCGGTAGAGCCGCGTACGCTCGACGTCGAAAATCCTGCCACGGAAGAGCCATTTGCCCGCATTTCGCTCGGCTCCCAGGCCGACGTCGACAAGGCCGTTGCCGCTGCCAAGGCCGCTTTTCCGTCCTTTTCGCAGACCAGCGTCGAATATCGCGCCGACCTGCTCGACAAGATCACCGCTGGCATCCAGAAGCGCATGCCCGACCTTGCAAGCGCCATTTCCGACGAAATGGGCGCGCCGATGTGGCTCGCCAATGCCGCTCAGGTTCCTGCCGGCATGGGCCACTTTGCCACGACGGCCGCCATCCTGCGCGCTTACAAGTGGGAAGAACTGAAAGGCACAACGCTCCTTCGCAAGGAAGCGATCGGCGTCTGCGGTTTCATCACGCCCTGGAACTGGCCGCTCAACCAGATCGCCTGTAAAGTTGCCCCTGCCCTCGCTGCAGGTTGCACCATGGTGCTGAAGCCTTCCGAGATCGCACCGCTCGACGCGCTGATCTTTGCGGAAATCCTGCATGAAGCCGGCGTGCCAAAAGGCGTGTTCAACCTCGTCAACGGCGACGGCCCGAACGTCGGTGCCGTTCTCTCGGCACACCCTGATGTTGACATGATGAGCTTCACCGGCTCGACACGTGCTGGCGTGCTCGTGGCACAGGCCGCTGCGCCAACCGTCAAGCGCGTTGCCCAGGAACTCGGCGGCAAGTCGCCGAACATTGTCCTGCCAACGGCTGACCTTGAAAAGGCTGTCGGTGGCGGCGTGCGCCAGATGATGACGAACACAGGCCAGTCCTGTAACGCCCCATCGCGCATGTTCGTCCAGAAAGACCAGCAAGCCGATGCGATCAAGATCGCCAAGGCCGCTGCGGAATCGGTTAAGGTCATGATGCCCGGCGAAGCGACGCCTGGCGCCATCGGCCCGATCTCGAATGGCAGCCAGTTCCAGAAAGTTCAGGACCTGATCCAGAAGGGCATCGACGAAGGCGCTACGCTCGTCGCCGGTGGCACGGGCCGTCCGGAGGGCTTCAACAAGGGCTACTTCACCCGTCCGACCGTGTTTGCAAACGTCACCAACCAGATGACGATTGCCCGCGAGGAAATCTTTGGCCCTGTGCTCTGCATCCTGCCTTATGACACGCTGGAAGACGCCATCGAGATGGCAAACGACACCGTCTACGGTCTCGCCGGCTATGTTCAGGGCCCGGAAAAAGAGGCCAATGAAGTGGCGAACAAGATCCGCGCCGGCCAGATCCTGGTCAACGGTGCCAACCCTGACTTCTCCGCGCCATTCGGCGGCTACGGCCAGTCGGGCAATGGCCGCGAATGGGGCGAGCTCGGCTTCGAGGAATTCCTCGAAACCAAAGCTGTGATCGGCTACAAGGCCGCCTGATCCGTCAGGCTTGCCATAAAGACATGATCAAGGGCGGCCCGCGAGGCCGCCCTTTTTCATTGCGGGATCAGGGTTGGGCTGCCTGTATCCGGAACACATCACCGAGGATCGAGACGATGTAGAGATTTCTCTCATTGTCCTCACCAAAACTGGAAATGCTCTCCACCGTGCCCGCGTCCGCCATCAGCGATCCGTTGATACGCAGGAACGCGCTGCCAAAGACCGTCTGGCCAATCACGAGATCATCAACCGGCACGGCCCAGACATTCCCCGACACAAAATCGGCGAAGACATAATGGTTCTTTATCAGTTCCAGATTACCCCGATAGACATAACCGCCCGTCAGCGACTGGCCCTGGCTCAACCCCGCACCGTGCCCGTATGCGGCTACCGGATCGACAAGGTCCGCCCTGTCCGCGCCACTGTAATCCTGCGTACCTTCCTGGATATTCCAGCCGAAATTCGTGCCAGCGTCGCTCATGCGAAGCCTGTCCACTTCCTCGACGGCGCCCTGCCCGACATCGCCGATGAACAGGTCCCCAGTGACGTCGTCAAAGCTGCACCGGAAAGGATTGCGCAGGCCCAGTGCAAAGATTTCCGGCAGACCTGCTGCCCCGGTGAAGGCGTTGCCCGCAGGAATGGCATAGTCACGCGCGTCATCCGTCGGAAAATCATCGCCGCGCACATCGATGCGCAGGATTTTGCCCAAGAGCGAGTTCACGTTCTGCGCATATCCGTCCGGGTCGCCCGCACCGCCGCCATCGCCGGTTGGCACAAACAGCATCCCGTCTGCCGCAAAGCCGATCCAGCCTGCATTATGGTTGGAAGCCGGCTGGTCGACCGTCAGGATGATATCCGCCGTCGCGGGATCGGCCTGCGTCAGTGAGCCTGAGAACATCTGATAGCGCCGGATTTCCGTATCGCCAGCATTATTGGTCAGATTGATGTAAAAGGTACGGTCGGTCGCAAAGTCCGGTGAAAAGGCAAGCCCCAGCAGGCCCCCTTCCCCGGCAGCGGACGTTTCGCCCGATACATCCAGAAAATCGACAGGATCGATAGTGCCCGTCTCGGGATCAAGGACGCGTATTCGTCCGCCCTTCTCCAGGACCACGACCTGCGTCGTTCCAGGCAGGCCGGCAAGGTAAAGCGGTTGCGTGAAGCCGGTGCCCACGCGTGCGGCCATCATGCCCTCGACAACATCATTCACCGTGATCGCAAGATTCAGCCGCGCCGTGAGGCCGCCCGGGTCGCGTGCCTCGAGCGTGACATCATAGACATTGTCGCCATCGGCATCAGCGGGCGTCTCGAAGTCGAGCAACGCCGCAGGGCGTATCGTGCGTGAGGCCGGGTCGATGTCGAAGGCCGCCTCATCACCGCCGGGCACCACAGAAACAGACAGGCTGTCACCATCCGGGTCAGACACGGCAAACGTATAGATACTGCCGGTAGTGTTCTCGTCGACACTTGCTGTGGCTGGAGATGTAAACGCGGGCGCGCGGTTGGCGGGAACGGGTGCCGGCGCGGGTGAAGCATCACCATCACTTCCCCCGCTGCAGGCCGCCAGCAGGAATGGAGCCCCCCAAAGCAGGGTAAGACCGATTTTTCTGTCCGAGGGAATTCTGGGCATGGCACCGCCTCCGTCTCATTCCGGAATGCCCCCGAGGCAGGCTAGTTCCCGAAAACGTGATTGTCATATGACAAAGGGGAGAGGTGAAACCTGTCAGTTCAACTGGCGTTCAGGCGGGATTGGACTACATTATAAGTAACCAGCTCCCCTCAGGAGGACCTTGAAGATGCACATATCGAAGATTGCCGCCGGTTTTGCAGCGCTCGCCATGCTTGTCGCCTGTACAACCGCGACACCTTACCAGGCAGCGCTCGACACAGAGCGTGGCTATTCCGAACAACAGATCGAATCCAACCGGTTCCAGGTCCAGTTCGCAGGCAATAGCCTGACCGACCGCAAGACGGTCGAGACCTACATGCTTTATCGCGCCGCCGAACTGACGAAGCAGAATGGGTTTGACCATTTCCGCGTTGTCCAGCGCGCAACCGACGCAGATAGCCGTGTCGTGGCGACCGGCGGCGGCTACTCGCCGTTTTACAGCAATTTCTACCTCGACTACCGCTACTACGGCCCGCGCGCGTCCTACTTCTATGATCCCTACCGCCGCTGGGCCTATCCGCGGTCCTTCTATGCCTCTCGCTGGGGTTATTATGATCCCTTCTGGGACGGCCCGCAGGAATATCGCGAAGTGACGAAATATGTCGCCTCGGCAGAAGTCGTGATGGGCAAAGGCCCGAAACCGGATGATCCGGCCTACTTCGATGCCGACCAGGTCATTTTCAACCTCGGTACCCAGATCCAGCGCCCCGAAGCCTGATCCGGTCCTGCCCCGCCTCAAACGCCGCCCCTCACAGGGCGGCGTTTTTGCATGGCGGCCATTTTTAGCGCCCTCGCCCCTAGGCAAGCCGCAAGGCTTGGCCCAGATAGGGACCTTCCCCCAAACCGCACCTTACAGGAAAGGCGGGCCCATGGCCGACACCGAACCCACCGCCATTCCGCCTCAAGGCGTCCCTCCGGGCGCAAAGCGCCCCATACCGGGCCGCAGCGAACTCGTCGTGATGATTGCGGGCCTGATGGCCCTCAACGCCTTCGGCATCGACATTATGCTGCCGGCGCTCAACCAAATTGCCCACGCTGTCGGCCTGACTGCGCCCGGCATGGAGAGCGACAACCGCCAGCAGATGATCATCTTTTCCTATGTGCTCGGCTTCGGCGCGCCGCAGATTATCTGGGGGCCCATCTCAGACCGGTTCGGGCGGCGCAGCCCGCTCTTCGTTGCGCTCGTCGGCTATATCATCACGGCACTGGCCTGCATCGTGATGCGCGATTTCCATGCCCTTCTGTTCATGCGATTTGCACAAGGCGTGTTCGCCTCCGGTGGCCGTCTCGTTGCCGTGTCGATTGTGCGGGACCTCTTTGCCGGTCGGCAGATGGCGCGCTTCATGTCGCTTGTCATGACCATCTTCATGGTTGTGCCAATCCTCGCGCCGGGCATTGGTCAGATCGTGCTCCTTGTTGCGCCATGGGAAGCGATCTTTCTCGTGCTGGCCCTCTTCGGCGCCATCATGTTTGTCTGGACCTGGATGCGCTTGCCGGAAACACTGCCGGAAGACGCGCGCATGCCGCTCAACCTTGGCCGCGCGATGGGCGCCTATGGCGAGATCGTGAAGTCGCGCGTGACCTTTGGCTACATGTGCGCCTCCGGAGTCATCTTCGGCGCCCTCTTCTCCTTCATCGCGTCTTCAGAGCAGATCTTCCGTGAGGTCTTCGGCCAGACCGAGACCTTCGCTTTCTGGTTCGCAGGCATTGCGGGAACGCTGGCCTGTGCCAACTTCCTCAATTCGCGCATCGTCGAGAAAGTCGGCATGCGCCGGATCAGCCAGGTCGCGCTCTTCATTTTCACGATCGGTGCGGCTGTGCTCTCGCTGCTGACCTTTGTGTTCGGCGACCATCTTTACATCTTCTTCCCGGTCTTCGCCTTGTGCTTCGGCTGTTTCGGCCTGATGGGGTCGAACTTCAGCGCGCTCGCCATGGAACCGCTTGGCAAGATCGCCGGCACGGCCTCCGCGGCTTACGGTTTTGCCACGACCACTGTGGCAAGCCTCATCGGCATGGCCATTTCCAGCCAGTATAATGGCTCGACCATTCCGATCACGATTGGCTTTGTTTGCCTGGGCATCGCGTCGCTCGTGATCATCCTGATCACCGAGCGGGGAAGGCTCTTCAGTTCGCGGTAGCGCGGCGAATGGGCCGACCGGGTGTTTCGCGCACCTTGGCGAGCGGGCGCACCTGCCGCTCGAGATGCTCGATAATCATGCCGGCAATGTCCTTGCCCGAGGCGCCTTCGATGCCCTGGAGACCAGGCGAGGAATTCACCTCCAGCACTTTCGGCCCGTCATCGGTCTGAAGCAGGTCGACGCCTGCCACGCGCAACCCAAGTACGCGGGCCGCGTCGCGCGCGACTTCACGCTCGGCGGGGCTCAGTTTCACGGAACTCGCCGTGCCACCCCTGTGCAGGTTCGAGCGAAACTCGCCCTTCGCCGCCTGACGTTTCATGCCGCCAACCACCTTGTTGCCGATCACAAAACAGCGTGTATCCGCGCCTGCCGCCTCAGCCACGAATTCCTGTACGAGGAAGTTCGCCTCCAGCCCGCGGAATGCATCCACCAGGCTCTCGGCCGCCTTCCGCGTCTCGGCGAGGACCACGCCCTTGCCCTGTGTCGAAGACAGAAGCTTCACAACAACCGGGGCCCCTCCGGCGAGCGATATCAGGTCTTTTGTATCCTTGGGGCTATGGGCAAAGGCCGTGATCGGCATGTCGATTTTGGCGCGGGCCAGCAATTGGTGCGCCAATAGCTTGTCGCGCGAACGTCCGATGGCCCCCGCCCCGTTCAGGCAAAAGGCCCCCGTATTCGAGAACTGTCGCAGCACGGCCATGCCATAGTCGGTGATCGAGGCACCAATGCGCGGGATGACCGCATCAAAACGCGCCAGCGCCTTGCCGTCATAGTGCACTTCCGGGTCCAGCGTGCCGATCTGCATGTAGCAGCGGGCCGTATCAATCGCTTCGATGACATGTCCGCGTGCTTCAGCCGCCTCCATCAGGCGCTTGGAGGAGTAATTGTTCGGCTCACGTGTCAGCAGCGCAATTCGCAACGGTCGCTTCACCGGCGTACGTTTTGGCAGGCTGCCATAACGGGCAAAGTCGAGAACGGGCTGGCTGAACGACACATTCGGATTGACGATCATGTCGGGCTGGATAGCAGCCCGGCCAAACAGCATGCGATAGGTCATGCTCTCACGGTTCGACAGGGTCAGCTGGATCGGCCAGCGTCGCTTGCCCATCTGCACATCCGTCTCGATGACATAACGCAGCTCGGTGTCGCCATTCGAACTGGTCACTTCGCGTCGGTCGATCACGCGCGCGGAGCAGGTGATTTCAAGGCTCGGGTCTGCCGGATTGGGCTGGATCAGGAAGCGAACCTGCGGCTTGGTGCTTGGCCCGAATGGCTCAATGACGCTGGCATGCAGCGCCGATGTCTTCGCGCCAGTATCCACCTTGGCCTTGATCGCCGGCAAGCCAAGGTCCGGCAGTGCCAGCCATTCTTCCCAGCCGAGTTCAAAGTGTCCCATGCCGGCTCCCGCTCAGACTGAATTGTACGAATGCGCCGCCCTTACTGAGCTTCCAGCGTACCGTCTAGAGACAGAAAGCCGTAGATCAGGCCGTCGCGAGCCACGCTTTCTCGACCACTTTCACCACGTCGCCCATGATGCCCGTTATCTTGAAGTCTTTCGGCGTGTAGATGCGGGCAACGCCCATCTGGCGCAGGGCCTGCGCGTCCTCGGGCGGAATGATGCCGCCGACGACGAGCGGCACGTTCTCGAGCCCCTGCTTGCGCATCTCGGCAATCGTTTCGCGCACAAGATCAAGATGGCTGCCCGACAGGATGGAGAGGCCAATGACATGCGCATTCGCCTCTTTCGCCTGCGCCGCAATCTCGGCCGGCGTAAAGCGGATGCCCTCATAGACAACATCCATGCCGACTTCCCGGCCCCGCGCCGCAATCTGCTCGGCGCCGTTGGAGTGGCCATCAAGGCCCGGCTTGCCGAGGACATAGGTCAAGCGCCGTCCCAGCGCGTCCGACACGCGGTCGACCTCGGCCTTCACCGCATCGATCTCTTCGTCTCCGCCGCCGCTGATAACCATGGCCACGCCCGTCGGTGCACGGAATTCACCGAACACTTCGCGCATCGCCGTGCCCCACTCGCCTGTCGTCACGCCCGCCTTAGCGCACGTAATCGATGGCTCCATGATGTTGGCCCCGCTCTCGGCCGCGGCCTTCAGCGCTGCAATCGCGGTTTCGCACGCTGCATTATCACGCTTCGCACGCCAGGCCTCGAGGTCGCGCACCTGCATGGCCTCTTCCATCGGATCAACCGTCTGGATCGATCCGTCACCAACGCCGAGCGGGCTTTCCTCAGTGGATGTGTACTTGTTGACGCCCACAACGCTCAGCGAGCCATTTTCGATGGCCTTGATCCGCTCGATATGCGCGCCGACCAGGCTTTCCTTCATATGACCGATGGCATTGGTCGCGCCGCCAAGCGCGTCGATCTCAGCTAGCGTGGCGCGGGCCTTCTCTTTCAGCTCTTCGGTCTTGCCTTCGATGACATGGCTCCCGTCAAAAATGTCCTCGAATTCCAGCAGGTCCGTTTCATAAGCCAGAATCTGCTGCAGGCGCAGGCTCCATTGCTGGTCCCATGGACGCGGCAGGCCCATGGCCTCGTTCCAGGCCGGCAATTGCAGCGCGCGGCAACGGGCGCGCTTCGAGAGCGTCACGGCCAGTGCCTCAATCAGGATGCGGTAGACATTGTTCTCCGGCTGCGGCTCGGTCAGGCCCAGCGAGTTCACCTGTACACCATAGCGGAACAGCAGTGCCTTGGGGTCCGTCACGCCATAGCGCTCGCGGCCGATCTCTTCCCAGAGATCCACGAATGCCCGCATCTTGCAGAGTTCCGTAACGAAACGCACACCCGCGTTCACGAAGAAGGAAATGCGCCCGAACACGGTTTCAAAGTCTGATTCCGGAACTTGCCCACCGGCTTTTACACGGTCCAGTACGGCAATGGCGGTTGCCAGCGCATAGGCCAGCTCCTGTTCCGGTGTCGCACCAGCTTCCTGCAGGTGATAGGAGCAGACATTCATCGGGTTCCATTTTGGAACTTCCGTATAGCACCAACTTACCATGTCAGAGATCAGCCGCATCGATGGTTCAGGCGGGAACACATAGGTGCCGCGCGACAGGTATTCCTTCACGATGTCATTCTGTGTCGTGCCGCGCAGCTGGGCCCTGTCGTCGCCGCGCTCATCGGCCAGCGCCACATACATGGCCAGCATCCAGGCTGCCGGCGCGTTGATCGTCATCGACGTGTTCATTTCTTCCAGCGGTAGCTGGTCAAAGAGTTTTGCCATGTCGCCCATATGCTTGACCGGCACACCCACCTTGCCGACTTCGCCCTTGGCCAGGATATGATCGGCGTCATAGGCGGTCTGCGTTGGCAGGTCGAAAGCGATGGAGAGGCCCGTCTGCCCCTTGGCGAGGTTGCCCCGGTAGAGTTCGTTCGATTTCTGCGCCGTGGAATGGCCCGCATAGGTACGGAAAATCCATGGCCTATCAGGCGCGTGCTGGATCGGTTTCTGTGTATCGGCCATGCCGGGGCTCCCCTTTGTATTGTTGCGGCGCAACATGCCGCGCAGCGCGTCAGAGCGCAAGCGGCACGACGCGCCCTTGTGCTGACGCATTCTCGTGGCCACATCCGGGACAATATACTATGCGCGACGCACCCGCGAATACCCTTTTACGCCCCTTGAACACCCCCGGAACCATCCTGACCCAGCCTGTCTCCACCCTCCAGACCGCCCTCAGCCTCCGTTTTGCCACCCTGCTCGCCTTTCCCTTTGGTGTATTGCTTGTGGCCATCATGGAGCGAAGCGCGCTGATGATCGTCCTGCTCGCGGCCGCCATGATGGGTGTCAGCCTTGTCGAACGCCTGCGTCTCGCCCGTCTGACCGGCAACCCGGCCCCGATTGCGCTGGCAGCGCTTTTGCCGGGGTTCGCCGTGCGACTTGGCGGCCTCGCAGGCCTGTTCATTATTCTGCTGGGTTTCCTGGCCCTCTTCCGTGACACCTCCTTGGCGCGCGGATTTGGCCTTGCTGATGCAGCCATCCTGATCGGCGTCACGGGTTTCGCCCTCGCGGCCAACGCCATCAGCGCCCGCATTGCCACAACCGAGGTCAGCGCAGTGATGAGTACAATGAACGCATCGTTCCGTGATACCAATCCGGGGGCCGACTTGACCGGCGGTGATATTATCGAGGGGGAGTTCCACGATGCCGAAGACGACACCGACCTCGCCCCTCGCAGCTAAAGCCTGGATACGTTATAAGGCGTCTTAATCTCTGACAGAGGGCGAATTTGTGACTGAATTCATTGGGTTTTTAGCCGCTATTCTGACAACGGCCTCGTTCGTCCCGCAGGCTGTCCAGATCCTGCGTACCCGGCAGACCGACGGCATCTCCCTCATCATGTACGCCATGTTCACTGTCGGCGTCGCCGTCTGGCTCGTCTATGGCATAATGCTGCAAAGCCCATCCATCATTGGCGCGAACCTGGTCACGCTTTGCCTCGCCGGGACGATCCTCATCCTCAAGGCAAGGGCCGTTTTTGCGCGGCCTCAGCCCATCGCCCAAGGCGCCACAGCCCCCACATCTGCCCCCATCGCCTGATAATAGAGCCGCTGGATCTGCCGTGTGACCGGGCCGGGCTTGCCGTTCCCGATCGGCTGGCCATCAATGGCGATCACAGGCGCAATCATTGCCCCGGCAGACGTCGTGAACGCCTCAACCGCCGCGAGCGCCTCCTCAGGCGTGAATGCCCGCTCAACGAGCGTCAGGCCGGAACCTTCCAGCAGGGCTAGCACACCTGCCCGCGTGATGCCGGAAAGGATCGAGAAGGAAAGCTCCCGCGTGATCAGTTGGCCGGTCTCATCAACAATCCAGGCATTGGCCGAAGCTGCCTCGGTCACCCGCCCGTCCTCGACCATGAAGGCGGTGTCAGCCCCCACCTTGCGCGCGGCGCGATAGGCCAGCGCCTGCGACAGGAGCTGCGTCGTCTTCATGTCGCGGCGCTTCCAGCGCATGTCATCGAGAAAAATCGCCCGCACCCCATCGCGCGCCGCTTCGCCGATCAGCTTCTTGGTGTCCGCATAGAGAAAGACCGTCGGCTCAAATTCATCAGGGCCGCCAAACTCGCGCATGCCATAGGCGCCGCCTGTAACCTGCAGATAGATCAGGCCTTCAGTCAGGTCATTGTACTCTATGAGGTCGCGATGAACCTTGGCCCAGTCGTCCGCGCTCAGCGGGTTCGGCAAGGCAATTCCCGTCAATGTGCGGTCGAGACGCAACATATGGCCCTCGAAATCGACAAGACGTCCGCCATAAACAGCCGTTACCTCATAGGCGGCATGGGCGAACAGGAACCCACGATCAAAGGCCGAAACCTTAGCATCTGCGGCAGAACAGAAGGCACCGTTTAGATAGGCAGTCTGGCATATTGTCATTTTTGTCACGCTGTTGGGATTGCGATATTGTGCGGCGCAACAAAATCCTTGCATCCTTGCTGGCCAAAAGCCAAGGTGCCGCGACCCGGGGGCTTTGTGAAGACACGCAATAATCGTGCGCACGCTGCTCCCTGACGTGATTCTGGAGGATTGGTATTTCAATTATGGGCAGACAACAGAAAGACATTTACGAACTTGGCGAGATTCCGCCGGAGTTCCATGTGCCAAAACTCATGCATGCATGGGCCATCCGGCGTGAGCGCCACGGGCGCCCGTCATCCGCGATGCAGCTTGAGCAGGTTCCGGTACCTGAAATCGATTCCGACGAAGTGCTCGTCCTCGTGATGGCTGCCGGCGTGAACTATAATGGCATCTGGGCCGGTCTCGGCGAGCCGATTTCACCCTTCGACATCCACAAGCAGCCCTACCACATTGCCGGCTCCGATGCCGCAGGCATCGTCTGGGCCGTGGGCCGCAAAGTGACCCGCGTGAAGCCCGGCGACGAAGTCGTCATCCACTGCAACCAGGACGATGGCGACGACGAAGAGTGCAATGGCGGCGACCCGATGTTCTCGCCCAGCCAGCGCATCTGGGGTTATGAAACGCCAGACGGTTCATTCGCGCAGTTCTGCCGCGTCCAGGCCCGCCAGTGCATGCCCCGCCCCAAGCACCTGACCTGGGAAGAAAGCGCCTGCTACATGCTGACGCTTGCCACGGCTTACCGCATGCTGTTCGGCCACCGCCCGCACATCGTGAAGCCTGCTGATAACGTGCTCGTCTGGGGCGCCTCGGGCGGCCTTGGCAGCTTCGGCGTGCAGCTTTGTGCCGTCACCGGTGCAAACGCCATCGGCGTGGTCTCCAGTGATGACAAGAAGGAACATGTGCTCAGCCTCGGCGCCAAGGGCGTGCTCAACCGCAAGGACTTCAACTGCTGGGGCCAGCTGCCGACCGTCAACGGGCCTGAGTTCAACGACTATATGAAAGAGTCGCGCAAGTTCGGCAAAGCCATCTGGCAGTTTACGGACAAGAAGGATGTCGATATCGTGTTCGAACATCCGGGCGAAAGCACCTTCCCCGTCTCGGTCTTCTGCGTGAAACGCGGCGGCATGGTGGTCATCTGTGCCGGGACCACCGGCTTCAACCTGACCATGGATGCCCGCTTCCTGTGGATGCGCCAGAAGCGCGTACAGGGTAGCCACTTTGCTCACCTAAAGCAGGCTTCCGCAGCGAATGATCTCGTCATCAACCGGCGCATCGACCCCGGCATGTCGGAAGTCTTCTCGTGGGCCGACATTCCGGCCGCCCACGACAAGATGCTCGACAACAAGCACCTGCCCGGCAACATGGCCGTCCTCGTGACATCGCCAAAACCGGGCCTGCGCACCGTCGAAGACGTGCTGGAAGTCTCAGGACAGATCTAGGCACGCGTCGCCCTCAGGCGACAGCGAAAAGCAGAACATGATGGAACGGGACGCGCTGACAAGCCCAACGCGCGTCCCCACTTCCCTCAGTATCCATCCAGCCTAGATAGACCCGTCCCTAAAGATCAATATATTGGTCCGTACATGCGGGTATCCATGTCTTCCGGATCCGAAATCAGAAGGTAGCCTGATGGGCTGGTTCTTCCAAACTGGACTTTTTTTGCCAGCATTGTCCCTAGCCCAACCTCAAAAAATTCCGGGCCCGAGAAAGTCGCATCAGGTGATGTGGCATCAAACATAATGCTAAACGCCATCGCTTCAGGTGATGTTTCAGCGAACACGACCAAGCTTGTACTGATACCGCCATTGAGATTGAGCAACAAAATGTCGGATGGAACACCCATCGTCCAGCTATAGGTCTGCTGTACGATATTTCGGTCCTCATCAAGGCCGACAAGTACAAGGCGATGGACGCCATTATGCTTCCCATCAGTAAACAAGAGCGCCATTCCGTAGTTCGAAGTGACAGCCGGCAGCGCGATTGATTTCACGAACCTCAAGGTCTCCGAGGTTCGTAGATCCAATGGCATCACCTCCCGGGTTTGATACTTTGGCGCATCAGGTCCAACCGGACTGTCCTCTTCGAAAAGATGAATTGTGTTTGTTTCAGTATCCAGTGCCAGGATGTCAGCGAGGAGGGGATTTCTGAACTCAGTGAAGCTCGATCCCTGAATCGGCGCGCCAATATTAAGCAGCGCGCAGAAAGACTCACTTGTGCCGACCTCCTGATACAAATCAAATGATACAGAGCGATCAGAAATCGACGGCGCGGGCTGAGAAAAAACACTTAAACCATTATGTCTCTGGCCAACCAGCACCATTCCACCCGCCTTGGGTTCAAAGATGGCACAGGGCGCTTCTATTTCACTCTCGCCCCTTTGAACGAACGCAGATGCTTCATCCGAGGAGGGCAAGATGATGTTGTCGCTCGAGAAAGTCCTCAGCCGATTGAGAGCTTCCTCAATCACGTAGAACTGTGGCTCTGCACGTAGTGGCGTCGTAAAACTTGTGGTCGCGAATTTCGCGGGCTGGCCAATACTCGCCGTTACTGGGGACACGTCATTGGTCGACAGATAGCCCGTATCGGTTTCAATGAACTGCCTTATGGAAATGCGCCCGCCTGGCTCGTCTGCTACAGCCAAAAACGAGTAATCTCCATAAAGATTATAATCGAATGAATCTTCTACCGTCCCGTTGAGTGTAAGGGACTGAACGAAAGGCACTTCCTTCTCCAGCCGTGGCAGCTGGTAAATGTTCGTGAAGTTCACGTCCACGCTTTTAACACTCGTATTTAGCCCGTCGCTGACTGTCAGTTCGAAAGTCGCAGTTTCCGTTTCCGTCAGTTCCGGCACGCGCAGGTTCTCGAGGATCTCGACGGTATCAACCGGGATATCCACCGCCGGGCCAGCCGTCTGCACCCAGGTGAATGTCAGCGGATCATTGTCCGCGTCAGTGGTGGCTGACGCGTCCAGGGTGAAGTACTGCCCCTCCTGCGGCGCATCGTCGTCCGCTGTCACCGTTACGCTCGGCGCGGCATTGCTCGGCGCTGGCGGCGGTGGTGATGGAGGGGGCGGAGGCGGCGGCGAGGGAGTTGGCGCAGGTGAAGGCGCTGGCGCGCTGGCAGTGCCGCCGCCTCCACCACCGCAGGCAACCAAGGCGAACAGGCTTGCGCCCAGCAACAGGCAGGCCAACGGCCTCGACGACGACTTCATGAAAACCCCTCAGGCAGCACCCAATTCATGTTCGTGTCGCGCACAACCGCAGGTGTCAATTTAATTTTTGTCGCCTCTGTTTCGCAACAAAATATACAGTTCACGCCTCGCGCGAATCCACCTCCATCACTTCCACTTACGCCCCCTCGTCCGGAACATTTGATGCAAGTCGCTGCCGCCGCAGCGGTAACCATGTGCGCTGCTGTTCTAGTGCGCAGAACAGCAGCTTTTCAGATCGGACAGCCGCTTTCCTTTGACAGCCGTGAGAAGGTTGCCTCCCCTGCACCAGCGCTTTTGCACACGGGAGGAATAAGATGGACATGACACGCCGGCTTGCCATGCAGGGTGCCCTCACAGCTGCTTCTGCCCTTCCCCTGGCGGCCTGCGCCACTGCCCAGGCGGCGCCTGCCGCGTCCGGCTCAATTGCACCAGACAATGAGGCCTACTGGTCGCGCATCGCGGCGCAGTATGACGTCACCGATGACGTCACCAATCTCGAGAACGCCTATTGGGGCCTGATGGCCCGGCCCGTGCTCGAGGCCTATATCCGCAATACAGAGCGCGTGAACCGCGAGAACTCCTTCTATGCCCGCCGCAAGTACAATGCTGACATGGTGCCGATCCATGCCCGTGTCGCCGCCCTGCTCGGCGCCAGTACGGATGAGATCGTGCTCACGCGCGGGGCCACCGAGGCGCTGCAGAGCCTGATCGGCGGCTATCGCGGTCTGAAGCCCGGCGATGCGGTCATGTATGCCGATCTCGACTATGATTCCATGCTGCCAGCGATGGATACACTGGCCGAGCACAATGGCTGTTCGGTCGTGCGTCTCGCCATTCCCGAACCCGTCACGCACGACGAACTGGTCGCCTTCTATACCAATGCCCTGACCGCCAATCCGCAGGTCCGCCTCCTCCTGCTGACGCATGTCAGCCACCGTACGGGACTCGTCACGCCGATCCGCGAGATCGTCGCCATCGCGCGTGAATACGGTGTCGACTGCATTGTGGATGCGGCCCACTCCTGGGGGCAGCTGGATTTTACCGTGGACGACCTTGGCGCTGACTTTGTCGGTTTCAACATGCACAAATGGATCGGTGCGCCGCTCGGCATCGGCATCATGTACATTCGCAAGGGCAGGCTTGAATCGATCGCGCCCAGCATATCCGAACGCCCGGAAGGCACCGGGACAATCTTTGATCGCATCCATACGGGCACGACCAATTTCGCCGCCTCCCTCTCGGTGCCGGACGCGCTCGACTTTCACGAAATGGTTGGCCCCGCCAACAAGGCGGCACGCTTTGCCTACCTCCGCAATCTCTGGGTTTCCGAGATGCGCAGCGACCCGCGCCTTGAAATTCTCACGCCCGATGATCCGCGCCTGCATGCCGGCATCACATCAATCCGCATCAAGGGGCGCACCAGCCTTGAAGACAATCTCGCCCTGGTCAAAACACTGCTCGACGATCACGGCATCTTCACTGTGCATCGCACAGGCGTCGCCAAGGGCTGCTGCGTCCGCGTGACGCCCAGTCTCTATAATACGCCTCAGGACAGCCTCAAACTTGTCGCGGCACTCAGGCTTGTTCTTCAGTCCTGAAGCAGGATGGCCCTGTCATGCGGCAGAGGCAACACTCACGAAGTGATCGATCTCTTCGTCCAGTGATGCTGGCGGCGCGGTGCCTTCCAGAATGTGCTTTGCCTTCGCTTCAAGCCGGAAAGCTGCCTGCGATACCTCGACGAATCCCAGGCTGCCGGATGTACCGGCAACCGAATGGGCGAGCGAAGCAATCGCTTTCGCGCGTTCGCCCGTTGCAGTGATTTTCAGCAGCGCCCCAAGCTTCCCCGGAAGCTCGCTGATATCCTTGCGGCAAACCTCCTTCAGCGCAGCAATTTTTACTTCGGCATCAGCAGCCTTTCCCGCGGCCTCGCTCGCCTGCCGCCTCAGCAGACGGTCGATCAAACCGTTCAGCCGCACCATGTCGACAGGCTTCGGGAAGTGCGCGTCCATGCCAGCAGCGCGGCACTCCTCGGCCTGGCTTGCCAGTGCGTTCGCGGTCAGCGCGACAATGGGCGTGCGGCTGACAGCGCCGGGCAGCTGGCGTATCCGGCGCGTTGCCGCCAGGCCATCCATCTCGGGCATCTGGACATCCATCAATATGAGGTCGAACACACGGCCCTCAAGCAGGGCAAGGATAGCATCCGGCGCCGAGGCGAAAGTCGTCACTTCGTGGCCCGTCTGGCTCAACCCGATCTCAAGCAGAGCGCGGTTCATTTCCACATCATCAACAACCATGATGCGGACGCCCACAGGTGCGCGGCGGTCCGCCTTGATATCAGGCGCGTCCGTGCGTCCGGTCCGGCGGTCCGGGATATAGGGCAAGGTCAGGATGGCATTGGTGCCCTCGCCTTCCTCGCTGACCAAGCTCAGCTCTCCCTCCATCAGGTTTGCCAGTGAGCGGCTGATGGACAGGCCAAGCCCGCTGCCGCCGAAGCGGCGCGTAATGGACGTGTCGGCTTGCGAAAACCCGGTAAAGACATGCTGCAACTTGTCTGCGGGAATCCCCGGGCCGGTATCGGCCACAATGATACAGAGCTTGCCGTCCCGCACGCGGGCGTCCAGCCGCACATGGCCAGCCTCGGTAAATTTCGCAGCATTCCCGACAATATTGGTGAGAATCTGCCGGACACGGGTCTCATCCCCGACGACCGCATCGGCGATATCCGGCGCAATCTCGTATGAAAGCCTGACGGCCGGATTTGGTCGCGCGGCGCCAATGAGCGTGACCACGTCATCAATCACGCTGCGCAGGTCAAACGGCCGCTTCTCCACATCCAGTCGCCCCGCGTCGATCTTCGAAAAATCGAGAATATCATTGACGATCTCAAGCAGGGTACGGCCTGCCGACGATATGCGCTGCACATAGGTGAGCTGCTTATCCGTAAGGGCGGTCGTCTTCAGAATATCCGTAAACCCGAGTACGCCGTTCAACGGGGTGCGGATTTCATGGCTCATATTGGACAGGAAGTCCGTGCGGGCCTGCGTTGAAGCCTCGGCCTCAAGCCGCGCCTCGGCAAGCGCCTTCTCCCGCTCATGGCGTTCGCTAACATCGCGGAAGGTTGAAACGACTTCGACAGGCTTCCCGCTTTTGTCCCGAATGATCTGCGGACTACCTTCCAGCCAGGTGATCGACCCGTCGGCCAGTCTCACACGGTATTCACGCGGTTGGCTCCGGTCTGGCTCCTCCCCTGTAAACAGGGCACGCGTCAGGGCCGTCGCATAGTCCCGGTCTTCAGGAATCACGAAGTCTACCGTTCTCATGCCAATCGACTTTTCAGGATCCATGATGATCGCAGCGGACGGCGAAGCATAGTTGATGACCCCGTCCAGACCGAACTTCAGGACAATATCCGTCGAATACTCCGCCAAAAGACGATATTGCTCTTCCTGCCTGGCAAGTTTTGCATAGAGTTCGTGTTCTGTGGTGATATCCTTAAACACGCCGAAGAGACGAACGACGGTTCCATCCTCGTCGACATGGCATTTTGCAATTGACATCACGCGACGCCTGACGCCGTCAGACCGGCGCACTAGTGTCGCCTCAAAGCTCCAGTCTTTGCCATTCGCCATATGGTTCTCGACTATTGCGCTTACGCGCTCGCGATCCCCATCGGCGAAGAATTCAATCGCGTCACCAAGCGCCGGATTGAAGGTGTCCGGCGTCACGCCGTGGATGCGATACACTTCAGGCGACCAGTAGACGGCGCCCGTCGCAGTCTCCAGCGTCCAGTGTCCGACCTGGGAAATCTGCTCGGCCATTTCCGCTTTTGCCAGAAGCATCTTTTCATTCGCAGCGCGCTTCGCCATGCGCCGCTCTGATGTCTGCAGGCTCTGGGTCAACCGGCGTCGTTCCGACACGGTTGCGCCCAGCGTCAGGGCCATGAAGGAATTCGCGGCCAGGAAGGTCTGCAGTATCAGCATATGGACCACAACATCGCCCTGCGTCAGGGCCGTGGGTCCCCTGCCGAACAGCGTAAAGATGACCGAAATGATCATCACGCCGGCCAGCGCAATGGCAGCGCCACGCACACCATGCCGCAGCGTGATGGGCACCAGCACCGCCGGCACAAAGAAGAGAAGCGGATACGTCGATTGGACAAACACGCCGACCGTGACGGCAATCACGAGGAGGAATTCCAGCGCTGATATGACCTTGACCGGCGCGCCCTCCCCTTCACCCTTGCGTGTCAAGGCCCAGACCAGCGGCGCAATCAGGATAAGTCCGAGGAAGTCGGCAAAGAACCACAAGGCGGCATCAAGCATCAGGAGCGGCGCACCGGTGAGCGCGAACCCGAGCACCGCAATTGTGGTCGATACTGCGCAGGCGATGGCAGAGGCGAGTATGAGCTTCATGATACCGGCCGGGCGCGCAAGATGATCGCGCGGTATCTCGTGCAGCATCAAGGCGACAATCAGTATTTCGAGGCTGTTCGCGACCGTCAGGAATACGCCGCGCAAGAGCGGATCGCCCACATAAACATTCGCCGCCATATAGCCGAGGATTATGCAGCCAAAAATGCTTGGCCAGCGCGACTTCTGCCACATGAGCACGACGACAAGCATGATGGCGTTTACAGGCCACACAGCCGAAACATCGCCCGATCCGCGCGTCAGCAAAATGGACGCAGCGGCGACTTCAAATGATCCAATCAGAATCAATAAATGCACCATGAGGGGGTTACGCAACACCGCATCCAGACGGTTACGAATCTCAAATGGTGTTCTTTTCACGTGTATCACTTTAGCTACCAACCTCATCCTGAGGTTCAGCGCTGAGTGTATTGCTTATAGGATTTACGATACCTTACTTGGTCTGAAGATGACGTCTTGTCCTGAGCGCCCTGCGCTTTGCCGACTTCAGAAACCAGCTCACCCCTGCAACATCGCGAAGATTTCATCCTTCAGGACCAGCCGCTTCTTGCGCAACTCGGTCTCATGCGTCTCGCTGGCTGGTTCAACACCGCTTTCATGGCGATGAATATGGCGGTTCACCTCATGATATTCATCGGCAAGGCGCGCGAAGTGCGGGTCGGACATTTTGAGTGTGTGGATTTTTTCCACTGCTTCGGGGAATTCCTCGGCGAGTTCGTGGGGCGTGTGGGACATGGTGATCTCCTTCGCATGAGAGGGCTGTTATTGCCCTCATACATTCAGATGGGGATACATGCGTCACTCAGGGAGTCTGCGTATGTCGTCGCGTCTAACGCAGTTGATAATAGGTCGTGTAGCTGGAGGCACCTTCCGTCTCGGCGAAGACACGCTTGAGATCATCATAGCTCGCGAGGGCACATTCGCTATCGAGTTCCAACGCATTCATCGTATCGATGGAGAGATCATCGCAATCAGGAAATTTCACGAACAGGCGATCGCTGACCAGCTTGCCCATGGCGTAATTGTAGACATAGCCCTCATCGACGCTGTCTTCAGGCGTCGCGATCTGCATCAGGTATTCGCCTTGCCTGCCGTCCATCTTGCCGAAGACAAGCCAGACGTCTTCGTCCAGCCAATAGCCATAGCCATCCTGGCGAATGTCATATTCCTCGGTAATGCCGTTGTCTGTCGACGGGTCCCAGCGTGTCGGATCATCACTGCTCTGGACATAAGCGCCTGCAACTTCCGCGGTGCCCAAGGGCAGCACAACATCGGCGGGCGGGATGAGCGGCGTATAGGATCCAAAGGCGCAGGCTGCCGCCATGGCGCACAGCATGACTGCCAGAAGAGTTCTCAAACGCTTCATGTAACTCGTCCCCGTACACGTTCCACAGCAGAAGCCAACCCCCGCAGGGGCGCCAAGGCAATATGGGAATATGCCGGCCTCAGCCCTCGAAAGGGTCGCGCATCAGGATGACGTCTTCACGCTCGGGCGAAGTCGAGACCAGCGCACAGGGCTTGCCGACAAGCTCTTCGAGACGGCGAACATATTTCACCGCTTCCGCCGGCAGGTCCGCCCAGGAGCGCGCCCCGGCGGTCGAGCCTTTCCAGCCTTCAATCGTCTCATAGACCGGCTCGACATTGGCCTGATCGGTCAGGCCTGCCGGGTAATGGTCGATTTCCTTGCCGTTCAGCTTGTAGGCTACGCAGACCTTGATCTCGTCAAAGCCATCGAGCACGTCGAGCTTGGTCAGGGCGAGACCCGTCACGCCACTCGTTGCGCAGGCCTGGCGCACCATGACGCTGTCAAACCAGCCGCAACGCCGCGCACGGCCCGTGTTCACGCCAACTTCCTTGCCGATGCGGCCCAAGCGCTCGCCAATCTCGTCATTCAGTTCCGTCGGGAACGGGCCTGATCCCACGCGTGTCGTATAGGCCTTGGCAAGGCCCAGCACATAGGAAATCGCGCCTGGACCCACACCCGAACCCGCCGACGCATTGCCTGCGACGACATTGGATGAGGTCACGAATGGGTATGTCCCGTGATCGACATCAAGCATCACGCCCTGTGCACCCTCAAACAGGATGCGACGGCCGCGCCGGACCTGTTCGTCCAGCACTTTCCAGACGGGCTGCGCATAGGCGAGGATTTGCGGCGCAATCGCCAGCAGGTCCGCCTTAAGCTGCGCGCCGTCCGGCTCTGGCAGGTCGAGGCCTGTGCGCAGGGGGCGGTGGTGGGCCAGCAGGCGTTCGATCTTCATGTCGAGGGCAGCAGGATCAGCAAGGTCAGCCACGCGAATTGCACGGCGACCCACGCGGTCTTCATAGGCCGGACCAATGCCGCGCTTGGTGGTGCCGATCTGGGCGGCGCCAAGGGCCCCTTCCCGCGCCGCATCGATATCCTTGTGCCAGGGCAGGATCAGCGAGGCATTGTCAGCGAGGATCAGATTCTCGGGCGTCACTTCGACGCCCTGCGCGCGAATGCCGTCGATCTCGTTCAGCATGTGCCAAGGATCAACCACGACACCATTGCCGATGACAGACAGCTTTCCGCCGCGCACGAGGCCCGAGGGCAGCAGCGCAAGCTTGAAGACCTTGCCGTCAATGACGAGCGTATGGCCGGCATTATGCCCGCCCTGAAACCGCACGACCACATCGGCCCGGCTCGACAGCCAGTCGACGATCTTGCCCTTGCCTTCATCGCCCCATTGGGCGCCTACGACGACGACACCTGACATATACTGCTCCCGTGTTCAGCCGCCGCGACAAGGGCAGGAATCTGCCCCGAAAAGCAAGGGGGCAGATGCCGCTTTCGGGCCTTTTGCCGCTACTTCACGAGTTCATAGTCCTTGAGGTCCACTTCGGCGACCGCATCGGCATAGGCGCGGGTATGGTCGCCCCAGTTCTGCGTGATCCGTCCATCACCGGTCTTGTACCAGCTGTTGCATGCCGGATCGGCCCATACAGTGGTGCCAAGACGCGCCTGAAGGTCCTTGTTGAAACTGTCTTGAGCGGCGCGTTTCGGTGCCATGGCTGTCGCACCGGCCTCGTCCAGCTTCGCAAGGGCCTTGATCGTGTATTCGACCTGGCGTTCCAGCATGAACGTAATCGAGTTATGCCCCAGATTGGTGTTCGGGCCATAGAGCACGAAGAAATTGGGGAATTCGGCCACGGTGATCCCGAGATAGGCTTCCGGACCGTCCGCCCAGGCCTGCTCGATCGACACGCCACCCTGCCCGACTACATCGACCGACCAGTGCCAACCGGTCGTCTCGAAACCTGTGGCAAAGACAAGCACGTCGTATTCATGCAGCTGGCCGTCCTTCGTGCGGATACCTTCCGGCACGATTTCGGCAATCCCGTCCGTAATCAGGTCGACATTATCGCGCATCAGGGCGGGGTAGAAATCGTCGGCAATCAGGATGCGCCGGCAACCGACCGGATAATCCGGCGTCAGCTTCTTGCGCAGCTCGGCATCCGGCACCTGCAGATTCAGGTGTTCCGTGGCCTGGTGGGTGAAGAAGGCGCGGCCTTCAGGGGTCCACTGGAAGGCCTGCCAGAAGAAATAGTCGGCGTTCTCATAGATGATCTTGCGGTTGATCGCGGCAAATTCCATCGCCTTTTCGGGCACCGTGAACATCAACGCGAGTTCCTCAGCCGGTATCTCGCGATCATTGCGCGGTACGACCCAGTTCGCCGAGCGCTGGAACACACCAAGGTTGGCGGCTTCAAGCGCAATCTGCGGGATGAGCTGGACCGCACTCGCGGCCGATCCCACGACGCCGACCCGCTTGCCCTTCATGTCGACTGAATGATCCCAGCTGGCAGAATGCATCTTCGCGCCGGCAAACGTGTCCATGCCGGGAATGTCGGGCCAGAATGGCCGGTTCAGCTGGCCGAGCGCGCCGATCACGGCATCTGCTTCGATGGTGCGGCCCTTGGCCGTCGTGACGATCCATTTGTGCGTGTCTTCGTTCCAGACCGCAGACTCTGCACCTTCGTTCAGGTGCAGGTGCGGGCGCAGCTGGAAGCGGTCGGTCACTTCCTCGGCATATGCCTGGATCTCGGCTTGTTGCGGGTAAAGGCGCGTCCAGTGCATGGATTGCGCAAATGAGAGCTGGTAGAGCGCCACCTGCACGTCGCAGGCGCAGCCCGGATACGTATTGGCCGCCCAGGTGCCGCCGACGCGGTCGCCCTGCTCGAGCAGCGTAAAACCGTAACCTGCCTCCTGCAGCTTGACCGCGGCCGTAATGCCGCCGAGCCCAGCGCCGATAACGACTACATGCTTGTCTGGCATTTATTCCTCCTGATTATATTTTCAGGAGAGAGTGTCAGGATCAGGTGCTAACGCAAGGGGTATCGCTACGCCAAGCGCCGCGTTCGCCTAGTTCCCCAGCGCGTAACTCACACGGACACCAACATTGTCGAGGCCCTGATTCCGACCATTGCCGAGGATCTGCCCGTGACTGAGATGCTCGTACAGAACTTCCACACCCCAGGTCTCATCGACCGTATATTTCAGGCCGAACGTGGTGCGGAAAAGATCGCGCGAACCGAGCAGAACATGTTTCTGCGTGAAGGTATCACCCCGTGGATCACCCTGCGGGAAAGGGCTCTCCAGCACGCCATCATGAATGACATAGCCCACGCTCGGCTCGAACGCCAAACGCTCGGTAAACGGGAAAGACCAGTGCAAGCCTGCCCCGCCAAAGCTCGTATCTCCCCTGAGGTTCAGGCTGCCCATCACATAAGGGCGCGGGCTCCACAGGACATCCAGAAAATCGGGGGACTTGAACAGCAACTCGCCGGTCAAGCTTTGCCCGCTTTCCTTGTTGGCATTGTTGCAGTCGGTGACGCAGATGTTCTCCTGCATGACGCCGAAGCGCACTTCATCCATGATGTCGGCGGCAGCCGTGCCTGCGATTGCAAGCACGGCTGTTAGGCTGAGAACAGCGCGGTGCATTAATGATAATCCCATTACAGTTTTGTGTCCTGAACAAGATGGTAAACACCAGCCCGTCAAGAGAGTTCCCTCAGCCTCTGCCGCGCACCCAGCGCAGCGTCACTTCTGCAACGCGCTGACCGAACTGCTCTGCGGTTTCAAGGTCGAAACGATCTGGAGTCTCGTCGGCTGGCTTGTCAGTCAGGGACTGCGTACCAAGGCCCATTGTGAAGCTGGCACGGTTGTGAACCGCGTTGATATCCTTGGTCGACGCATTGTAGCCCGGCATCATGCCGGTGCCGACCCAGATCATGCCCTGCTGGGCGGCAAGCGTCGCCATCTGCACCAGCGTCGTGCCCTTGTCGCCGTAAAGCGAGCCGGAATTGGTAAAGCCGGCCGCGATCTTGTCTTTCCAGGCGTGCGAAAACCACGGCTTGGAGGTGGCATCCTGGAACTGCTTAAACCCGGCTGAGGCCGAGCCCATATAGGTTGGCGCGCCGAAGATGATGGCATCTGCCGCCGCCAGCTCGTCCCAGGGACCGGATTCCGGGCTGGTCAGGTCGTCCGTCTTGTACAGAGTGACCTCTGCGCCATCTGCGCTGGCAGCACCGATACGGACATGCTCTGCCACCTTGGCGGTGTGGCCATAGCCGGAATGATAAACGATTGCGATTTTTGCCATGAGAGGCTCCTGTCTTGTCTAGAGCCGGATACGTAAGGGCGGGTCGCCTCCTCAGCAGCCCGCCCTGTCAGCATAAGATTTATTCAGGCCGTGAAGGCCTAGAATGTCAGCACTTTCGCATAGCGGACCTGCGGCAGCTTCTCGAGTTTGTCCATCAGCGCATCGGCTGGAACAGAATCGATGCCGATCAGGGCAATCGCCTCTCCGCCCGCTTCCGTACGGCCGAGGTGGAAGGTCGCGATATTCACCTTGGCTTCGCCCAGCATCTGGCCGAGGGCACCAATAAAGCCAGGCTTGTCGAGATTGTTCACATACAGCGTGAACGGCGAGAAATCGCCTTCCAGCGCCATGCCCTTGATCTCCACGATGCGCGGCTGTCCGGCAATGACGGTGCCAGCCAGCGTGCGCCAGCCGCCTTCAGTCGCGTTCTTCGTGGCCTTGGTCTTCACTTTCACGCGGATCAGGCTGTCATAGACAGGGCTGACGTCGGTCTTGGTCTCGGTCAGCTTGACGCCGCTATCGGCGAGGATCGCCGGAGCCGACACCATGTTCACGTCACCGCGCGAGGCACGCAGCAGGCCAGCGAGCAGCGCCGCCGTCAACGGCTTGCGGTTGAGGTCAGCGACCTCGCCCTCATACTCGATGACGACTTCATCATAGCCGAAGTCCGAGATTTGACCGGCAAACGAACCGAGCTTTTCGGCAAGGCCAGCGAACGGCTTGATGCGCGGGGCTTCTTCCGCCGTGATGGACGGCATGTTGAGCGCGTTGGTGACAGCGCCGGACAGGAGATAGTCCGACATCTGTTCAGCCACCTGAAGCGCCACATTTTCCTGTGCTTCGTTTGTCGCAGCGCCAAGGTGCGGCGTCGCAATGAAGTTCTTCTTGCCGAAAAGCACGTTCTCCTTGGCAGGCTCGACCGCGAACACGTCGAACGCTGCGCCAGCCAAATGGCCGCTTTCAAGCATCTCGGCGACAGCCTCTTCGTCCACCAGGCCGCCACGGGCACAGTTGACGATGATGAGGCCTTTCTTGGTCTTGGCCAGGTTCTCGCGTGACAGCACGTTGCGCGTCTGATCCGTCAGCGGAACGTGCAGCGTGATCACGTCAGCGCGCTTCAGCAGCTCTTCCAGTTCCACTTTCTCGACGCCCAGCTCAACGGCGCGCTCATCCGTCAGGAACGGGTCATAGGCGACGACCCGCATCTTTAGGCCAATCGCGCGTTCAGCGACACGGCTGCCAATGTTGCCGCAGCCGATCAGGCCGAGTGTCTTGTAGCTGACCTCTATGCCCATATAACCGGACTTCGGCCATTTGCCGTCTTGCGTTTCTGCATTGGCCGCCGGGATCTGGCGTGCAGCCGCAAACATCATGGCGATGGCATGCTCTGCCGTCGTGATGGCATTGCCGAACGGCGTGTTCATCACCACGACGCCCTTGGCGGTTGCCGCCTTGATGTCGATATTGTCGACGCCAATACCGGCCCGGCCGATAACTTTCAGGTTCGTCGCGGCGGCCATGACGTCTGCGTTCGGCTTGCAGGCGGAGCGGACGACGAGACCGTCATATTCAGGAATTTCAGCGATCAGCTGTTCGGTGTTCAGGCCGGTTTTGGTGACCGTTTCGATGCCACGTGCGTGGAAGATTTCGACGGCGGCGGAGGAGAGCGTATCTCCGATAAGGACTTTGGGCATTTGGATGTTCCTTGGGGTAGTGTCATCCCGGGCGCCTCAGGCGATCCGGGACCTTGTGCATGTTAAGGAGACGGGTCCCTGAGCCGCCATTGGCGGTTCCGGGTAACAGGCGCTACAGGCTCGCGGCTTCTTCCGCGAAGGCCCAATCGAGCCAAGGCGTCAGCGCGGCCACGTTCGACGGCTCAACCGAGCCACCGCACCAGATACGCAGTCCCGGAGGGGCCTTTGCGTAACCGGCAGCGTCGAAGCAGGCGTTTTCCTTTTCGAGGCGCTTCATCATGCGCTTCACGAAATCACGCTGGCCATCCTCGTCGAGGCCCGCAACACGCGGATCGACGATCTTGAACGTCACGCCGGTGTTCGAACGCACGGATGCGTCAGGGCAGAGGAAATCGACCCAGTCGGTCTTCGCCACCCAGTCGGTGAGGATACCAAGGCTCTCGTTCGAGCGCGCCTCAAGGGCCTTCCAGCCACCGAGGCTTTCACACCAGTCGAGCGCCTGCAGGAAGTCTTCCACACACAGCATGGAGGGCGTGTTGATCGTCGCGCCTTCAAACAGCGCTTCGTCCAGCTTGCCCCCCTTGGTCATGCGGAAGAGTTTCGGCAGGGCGCGGTCCGGCGTATAGCTTTCAAGGCGGGCAACAGCGTGCGGGCTCAGCACCAGCATGCCGTGTGCGGCTTCACCGCCGAGGCATTTCTGCCAGCTATAGGTCACGACATCGAGCTTGGCCCATTCAATGTCCTGCGCGAAGGCAGCCGAGGTCGCATCGCAGATCACGACGCGGTCAGGGTTTGGCTTGATCCAGTCGGCGTTCGGCACGCGCACACCGGATGTGGTGCCATTCCATGTGAAGATGATGTCGGCATCGTCGCGCGCCTTGGTGAAATCAGGCAGCGCGCCATAGTCTGCGCCATATGTCTTGCAGTCAGGCAGCTTCAGCTGCTTGGTCGCATCCGTCACCCAGTCCTGGCCAAAGCTTTCCCAGGCGAACACGTCGACAGGCTTGGCGCCAAGCATCGACCACATGCACATCTCGACAGCGCCCGTATCGGAGGCTGGCACGATGGCCACGCGGTAATCGTCAGGAATGCCAAGCAGCGCCTTGGAACGGTCGATTGCGGCCTTCAGCTTCTTCTTCGCATCACCGGAGCGGTGCGAGCGGCCAAGGACGGCAGTTTCGAGTTTTTCGAGGGAAAATCCGGGACGCTTAGCGGTCGGGCCGGAAGAAAAATGCGGGCATGCTGGAAGCACGCCGGGTTTGGCGGTCGTCGTCATCTGTTTTACTCCTATCCTCACAGATAGGCTGCATGCCGTTGGGGGCATGTGGCCCGCCGCGTCATTCGCATGTTTCATATGGGCTTGCAAATGACATTCTTGCATACGTCCCGTGACGGTGGTTCATTTGCCGCATGAGCATGACCATCCAGCCTCTCACCGGCACACTCGGCGCAGTCATCCACGGCGCAGACCTGACCAAGGACCTGTCGAATGCGGCATTCGACGCGATCCATCAGGCGTTTCTTGACCACAAGGTCATCGTCCTGCGGGGTCAGAACGGCCTGACGCCGGACAGGCAAAAGGCCTTTGCCCGCCGTTTCGGCACGCTGAACATCCACCCCTACGTGAAGGGCATGGATGGCCATCCGGAACTGCTGGAAATCATCAAGGAACCCGAGGAGAAGACCAATTTCGGCGGCGGCTGGCATTCCGACATGAGCTTCCTCGAAGAACCTGCCCTCGGCTCGATCCTGCATGCACTGGAAGTCCCGCCCTATGGCGGTGACACGCTCTTCGCCGACCAGCAGGCGGCCTATGACCGCCTCTCCCCTGGCCTACAGAAGACGCTGGGTGGCATGACTGCGATCCATACGGCCAGCAAGGAATATGGCGCCGATGGCTATTCCGCCGCCGTGCGCCAGTCGATGGATGCCAAAGCGGCCCCGGAAGCCCCCGAATACGAACACCCCGTCATTCGGACCCACCCGGAAACCGGCCGCAAGGGCCTCTTCATCAACCCCGCCTTCACGCTGCGCTTTGCCGGCTGGAGCCGAAAGGAAAGCCGTCCCCTGCTGAACTACCTGTTCGATGTCTCAAAGGAGGAGCGCAACACCTGCCGCGTCCAATGGCAGGCAGGCGACGTGACCATGTGGGACAATCGCTGCGTCTGGCACTATGCCCTCAACGACTATCACGGCCACCGCCGCCACATGCGCCGCGCAACCGTCGATGGCGACAGGCCGCGCTAGGCCAGCGCCGCGAGCAGTCCCCACGTAATCAGCGCCTGCCCGCAGAAATAGAGCCCCCACACCGCGAGCGATGACAGCGTGCCCGCAGGCACGTCCGCTGGTTTCCTGAACAGCTGCAGCGACAGGATCACATCCGACGCGATGAACATGAGCGCGCCCAGCGTCACCGGCCACAGCACGGGCGGCAGGTTCAGCGCCGCAACGCCCATCATCAGAATAACGCCGGTATAGGCGAAGACGGGGATGCGCATTTCGCCCAGCGATGGCGACAGCCAGCGCAGGAACGCCGCCCCGCCGAAAACGAGCACAATCTGCGCCACCAGCACGAGCAATGTCCGGTCATCCGCTCCGAGGCCCCAGAACAGGATCATATAAGCGACATGCGCCAGGAAGAAGGCCGCCATGCCCGGCTTCAGCCAGGCCTCGCCTTTCAGCGCCAGGAAGAGGTCCCCCAGCGAGCTAAACGCCAGCGCCGCCACAAGCAACAATGGCCCGCCAGCCAGAAAGGCCCACAGCGCCAGCAAGGCGGTCGATCCGGTCTTTATCACAAGGCCGGGCAGGCTCTTTTCGCGATAGCAAAAGCCCGCGCCATAAAGCGCGCCAAGCGCCAAGGCGCCGTAGAATGAGATGTCGCCCCCCGTCATGCGGGCTTAATCAGCCTGCTTGATCGGCTCCGGCAGTCGCAGCACGCGCCGCGCCGCCTTGCGGTGGCTTTCCTTCACATACATGCCCACCACGCTGAGTGCTGTCGCCAGCACGGTCGCATCATCTGTAAAGCCAAGCCCCACGATCACATCAGGCAGCGCGTCAGCGGGCATGACGAAATAGGCCACGGCTGCAAACAGGATAGCCTTTGCCTTAACAGGCGTGAGCGGGTCACGGGCAGCATAATAGGCCGCCACCAGGTCGTCGGCGAAGGGCACGCGGCTGAGAAGGCGCATCACTTTGGGCAGCACGCCGCGCGCGAGGCGCTCGTTGCGCTCGATCGTCTTCGGCAGATAAGTGCCGTTACGGCCCTTTACGGTATTTATAATTTCCGCTGCGTCAGTCATTGCGTCCTCCTCAGACCATTATAGACACATCCCGGTCTGACGAAAACCAGGGAGGGCAGTGCCCCATGAAACTAGATTCCAGCATTTCCGCCGTCATTACCGGTGGCGCATCCGGCCTCGGCGCCGCGACAGCCAAGCAACTTGCCTCCTATGGCGTCAAGGTTGCCCTGTTCGATCTCAACGCCGAAAAAGGCGAAGCCCTTGCAAAAGAGCTTGGCGGCGTTTTCTGCGAAGTCAACGTCACCGACGACGCATCCGTTGATGCTGGCTTCGCCAAGTCGCGCGCCGCCATCGGCCAGGAGCGTATCCTCATCAACTGCGCCGGCACAGGCAATGCCATCAAGACGGCCAGCCGCGACAAGAATACGGGCGAAGTGAGCCACTTCCCGCTCGATAAGTTCAACATGATCATCCAGATCAACCTCGTCGGCACGTTCCGCTGCATCGCCAAGTCGGCTGCCGGCATGATGACGCTCGACCCGATCGACGGCGAGCGCGGCGCAATCGTCAACACCGCTTCGGTTGCTGCTGAAGACGGTCAGATCGGCCAAGCTGCCTATTCCGCCTCCAAAGGCGGCGTTGTCGGCATGACCCTGCCAATCGCCCGCGACCTCAGCCGCGAATTCATTCGCGTCAACACGATCCTGCCAGGCATCTTCAACACGCCGCTTCTGGCCGCTGCGCCAGAGCCCGTGAAACAAGCCCTCGGCGCGCAGGTTCCGCACCCTGCCCGTCTCGGCAACCCGGAAGAGTATGCGTCGCTGGCCACCGAAATGTGCCGCAACGCCTATTTCAACGGTGAAGACGTCCGCCTCGACGGCGCCATCCGCATGGCCCCGCGCTGAACCATTCGGCACGGCAATAGAATTGAGCCCGTCCGGAGCAATCCGGGCGGGCTTTTCTTTTGCCGCAGCGCCACATCAAAAAGCCCGCTCGGGCATGAGCGGGCTTTCCTCATCAGGGCAGCTGAACGGGAAGCTGTAACTGCCCCGAACCTGTCCTTACTGGCCTTTGCGTTCCTTCACGCCTTCTTCGTCGGCGGCGGCGCGGTCAACATCGTCGAACACGATCTCGGCCTCTTCGCCCTTGCCATAGGCACGGGATTTCTTGGCCAGCGCAGACATCGAGTCCTGCATCCGGCCCTGGCCGACAGCCATGGTCTTGGAGGCACTCATGCCCACGGCATCAGCATCGCCGAAGCTCGCAAACTCCGCGCCGAGGAACACAACTTCCCAGCCATTGGCCTTGGCCCGGTCCAGCGCCGCCTTGGCGCCGTCGCGGGTGATTTCCTTTGACGAATTCTCATGGCCATCCGTCATTATCACGATAACGGCCTTTTCCGGCTTGTCGGCTTCGGCCAGCGAGATGACGCGGCCGATGGCATCGAACAGTGGGGTCATGCCGCGTGGATTGGCTTCGTCATTGGTGACATCGGTCCATTTTTCGGCGGGCACATCCTTGCGCAGCACGTCGAACTGGAGGGATTCCTGATAATCAAACACGGCGAGTGTCACGGCGGTCTTGATGTCCTTGCCCTCGATCTCGCCTTCATCGGCCTCGCCGACGCTCTTGGCATAGGCATTCACCGAACCAAGCGCCTCGTCCCAGATGCCGCTCATCGAGCCCGTCCGGTCAAGGAGAATATAGGAGTGAACCGACTCGCCTGAAGTGACCGGTTTCGGTGCTGGCACCTTGGCGGCGGCAGGCAGGACCATGGCGAGGCTGATGCCGGTCATGGCAAGTGTGATGAGTGTGGATTTCATAGGGGCGTCCCTTCCCTGTTGCATCGGCTCCCCAGCCTTTGATGCTTGGCAAGGTCACACGGGATTGGGGCGCACCTGTGGCCATGCTGCGTTCAAGCCAAGAAAAAGCCCGCCTTTTAAGGGGCGGGCTTGTTCATCTACCGTTCACTGACGGGTCATGCGAATTGTGGCGCAATCTTCAGGTTTTTGACCCAGCCGATCTTTTCGAAGGCCAGCAGGATCGTGCCATTATAATCGACAATCCGGTTCCAGACGCCCTTGCGTGGACGGTGCAGCGCGCTGATCGGCGCATCATGATGGTGATCGTGGAAGGCTTCGCCGCCGGTCAGCAGGGCCATCAGGTGGTCTGCCCAGATCGGCGTCTTCAGGTGGCCGAGCACGTTGATGCCATATACGGTGGCGTGGAACTGGATGGCGCGGCCGATGACGACGCTCGCATGGATCAGCGCGGTCAACACCAGCGATCCGCCGCTCGCCCAGACGATGAGATAGATCGCCGCCGGAATGAACAGGTGCACCACAAGGCTGATCTCATTGTAGAAGCGGTCCATCCAGACAATGACCGGCTGGCCCTTCAGCCACATGGCAATCGGACGATCGGTGTCTTTCTTGTCGCGCCACAGGATCCAGCCGACCCAGGCCCAGCGCTTGGACTCAAACGGGTTGTGCGGGTCGCCCGGGCCATCGGCAAAGCGATGGTGCTGCGAGTGATAGTTCACCCAGTCCTTCACATTGCCCTGCATGGCGAGGATCAGGTTCAGCATGGTCAGGAATTGCGCGGGTGCCTTCAGCTCGCCTGCGCGATGCTGGAGAATACGGTGCAGTGGCCCAATGCCGGCATTACACATGAAAACCGAGAACGCGATCACACCAAAGGCCAGCGGCAGGTACCACCAGTGAAAGGTCAGCTCGCTTACCGCGAAACCGAGCACCACCATCGTGATGAACAGGCCAAGGCCAAGGGCCGGATAGCCGAAAGCCGAAAAGAAGCTCGGAACATCAAACGTCTTCCAAGTCTTCGGAATGGCCAGCGAGCGAGGTGTCATGGGCGTAGTCTCCAATTGGCCGGCGGGCCAGTCTGCTTTCTGCAAGCCATTCTCAGGCAGGTCCAATTAACACATACTTAAGACCCCGCGCCAGCGCTGGTGAGGTTAAATTGTCAGCCCTGACGGACCTGTGATCAAAGGGGTGACGCCGCGCGCCGGATTCAGATAAATGCATGGCAGCGGGAACATGCAGGGAACGTCAGCTCATGAGCGATCGAAGCGACGAGTATCTTTTGAACGAGATTTTTCAAAAGCTGCGTATCGATGAGAATGCCAGTCAAGACGATGGGGAGATAAGGTGGCAGTGCCCCTTAACGCAAGATTGTATCGAATCTGGTGATGACAGCCTCAGACTCTTCGTCGAGCGCCAAACGTTTCACTGCGTAAATTGCGGCAGGCAAGGCAGCCTGGCCAAGCTGGCTGGATTGCTTAACGAACTGCCAGAGCGTGAAGAGCCGACAAAGGCATTAGCAATCCCCCCAAGAGCGGATGTCGACTCGCGAGATGAATATGCCACCGGACGTAGCGTCCAGCGCAATGCGGTCACCCCGGCAACGACCAAACTGTGCCGCAAACCTGACGTCGATCAGCGCACATCTACACCATCTCCTCCCCGCCCGCACCGAAACCTCGGCGAACGCATTATCATCACCCTGCTTGCCCTCATCTTCCTCGGCGCGGGCCTCAGCGCGGCGGCCCTGTCAGGCTTTGCCAATTACCAGGCCTTTTCCAGCTCAGTGACGGATCCGATACAGGCCGGAATCTGGGGCTGGACGGGCGTTATCGCCGCCGTGATCTCGTTTGGCGGCTTCACCTTCTTCTACTGGCACACAGCCAACAAGCGCATGAAGGAAGGCGTTCGCGCCCTCCTCTTCGCAATTGCCGGTGCCGGCACCAGCATTCTAGGGACGCAGATGTACATCGCGGCCAACAACCAGGCCTCACAGGCCGAGGTATCTACAGCCGGATCAAACCGCGCGCTTCTGGAACAGCAATTGGCCGACTGGCGCGTTCAGCTCTCCGGCATTCCTCCGGAAACGCGCTCTGTTGAGGGCCTTGAAGCCTATATTTCGGAAGTGGAGCGCGTCGGCCGCACCGAGCAGAAACCCTATCGCGATGCCCAAAACGAACTGGGGCTCGCCCGCCGCCGGGATGACCTGCAGGCCAAAATCGAAGCGGCCAACGCAGAGCTGCTAGGTATAGGCAGTGGCGATATACTGATTGAAACGCAGGCTCGCGCGTCCATCCCGAGCTGGTTCTTTGCGGCGATGCTGGAACTCTTCTCAAGTCAGGGCACAAGCATCGGCCTCGTGGCCCTGCTCATCCTCTATGCCCGCCGCCGTGAAGCGCCCATGGCCGACTAGGCCAGCATTGCTGTGCCGACCACGCTAAATGCGGCTACGCTCAAGCCCAGCGCCAGCAGCATCAACAGTCCGTCGCGGGCAAAGATCGCAAGTCCGATCATGGTAATTGCCAGGCCAGGCGCCGCGACCGCAAACGGCACCATTTCAAGCGGGATCAAGGTAAAGCCCAGCAACATGACCACTCCGGCAGCGATCTGGCGTGCAGGCTGGCTTATGGCCCATGAGAGGCGATTGCTGACCCAGGAATCAATCTCGCTCAGCAAACCCTTTGATTTCTTGTGTGCCTTGCGCACCTTCTTCTTGGAAACCGAGAAGTTCTCGATTGTATCCGGCACCCAGGGATGCGTGCTACCGACCATCATCTGGAAAGCAAACAGAATCAGAACCATTCCGATAAGCAGCGGCAGGCCCGGTATCGCGCCAAGTGGCGGCAAAACGATCAGGAGGCCAAGGATCGTGAAGATCGGCCCGAAGGTGCGATCCTCCCAGAGATCGAGCAGGTCTCCGAAAGAGACCTCGTCGCCGGGCGCATTTTCCGCCGCCTGTTCAAGAATATTTTCGAGAGGATGCTTAGTGGCCATATCCTCCCTATGCCACCGGAGCGATAAGGTTCCTTTTTATATTTCTCGCCCTTAAGGCGATGCGGGCCTCTCGGCAGATATAGTCAACCTGCCGATTGCAACTGGCCAAGCCGCGCCTCCCGCAATGCCTTACGGCGCACCTTGCCCGCATCGTCGCGCAGGGGCTCCCGGACCCACTCAACAGACCGGGGAATCTTGTAGCGCACCAGGCGTTCGGCGAGATGGGTCATCAGGGCCGCCTCGTTCGGCTCGCCGTCCGGAAAATCGACAATTGCGTGCAGGAGGGCACCGAGGTCTTCATCCGGCAGGCCAATGACGGCGGAGGAGCGCACGCCCGGAAAGGCGTCCAGCGCGGCCTCCACTTCAGCCGGATAGATATTGGCGCCGCCCGACAGCACCATGTCCGACAGGCGATCCGACAAATAAAGGAAGCCATCGGCATCCATCCAGCCCAAGTCGCCCAGGCTTTCCCACCCACCTTCGATGATCTTGGCATCGGCGCCAAGGTATTCATAGGTCGTTCCCGGCCCGGCCAGTGGCCGCATATAGACCTCGCCTACCTCACCGGCTGGCAGCGTTTGGCCGTCTTCGCCGACAATCTTCATTTCGCAGGTCTCGACGGGCCGCCCGACCGAGCCGCGATGGTTCAGCCAATCGGTGCCCTGGATCGTGGTCGACCCTTGCCCTTCCGTGCCGCCATAAAGCTCCCAGATCACTTCCGGTCCCAGCCATTCTATGAAGGCTTCTTTCAGCCAGGCCGGGCACGGCGCCGCGAGGTGCCAGATGGTTTTCAGGCTGGAGAGATCGTATCCGTTGCGGACCTCTTCCGGCAGCGCCCAGATACGGCGCATCATGGTCGGCACGAAATAGGCTATATCAACACCCATCGTCTGGATGCGCTCAAGCACCTGTTCGGCATCAAAGCGCGTCGTGATCACAACCGTGCAGCCCTTGAACAGGGCAATGAACGCCCAGAGAAAGGGCCCGTTATGATAGAGCGGACCGGGAATGAGCATCGTGCTCTGAATAGAGATTTCGAGATGCTCCATCTCCGGGTCCCAGGCTGCTGGCAGCTTGGACACGATCAGTTTTGGCCGCCCAGTCGAGCCACCAGACGTCATCGCCTTGATCGAGCTGGCCGTGCGCTCCGGCAGCGGCGCGTCCGATAGGGACGCAGCCGGCTCGAAGCCCTTGGTCAGGCAAGGCACCGGCGCATATTCCCCCGCCTCGACACCAACCACCAGCGTCGGCTGGCCAAGTTCGATGATCTGGTCGCGCTCGAATTTCGGCAGCTTGGCCGATATGGGCTGCGGCGTGGCGCCAGCCTTCCAGACAGCGATGCAGGATTCCATGAACTCGCAGCCATTCGGCAGCGCAATCGTAACGAAGTCATCCGGTTTGACACCCAAGGCCTCATAGGCCCGTGCCAGCCGGTTGGTGCGCGCTTCAAGCTCAGCCCATGTGCGCGTGTCGCCGAGATGATCGAGTGCCACCCGGTCTGGCTGGACAGCGGCCCAATGCGCCACGATGCGTGAAAGGGAAATGATTGCCATGGGTTTCCTGCCTTGAATGGTGTTCTTGATGGGGGCGCATGCATCGTGCGCCAGCCTCGCGTTAGCAAACGTGCCACATCTCTTCAGGGGCGTCATCAGGAACCTCCGGTCAACACGGCCGGCCCCAACGGCACACACGACAAAAGCAACAGCACCACTGGTCAAGGCCAGCGCATTTGCTATCAGGCGGCATGATTAGCCAAGATGTAGACTTTACCACCGCCCTCCAGCACGCCATCGACACGAAGACCAAACCAGTCGGTGCCCTCGGCCGCATGGAGACGCTCGCCGCCCGGATCGCGCGTGTCCAGAGAACGCTGAAACCTTCTGCCGAAACCTGCCAGCTGACCATTTTTGCTGCCGACCATGGCATGGCCACCGCCGGGGTCTCCTCCTTTCCGCAGGACGTGACCCGCCAGATGGTCGCAAACTTCCTGTCCGGGGGCGCCGCCGCCAATGTCTTCGCGCGTAGCCTTGGCGCAGATATCCGCATTGTCGACAGCGGCGTGGCGGGCGAACCGGTTGCCCACCCGAACCTGGTCTCGCGCCGCATCGCCGCTGGTACAGCCAATGCGCTGGAAGGCCCCGCCATGACAGAGGCGCAAATGGGCGCAGCGATCGCCACCGGCCGCGCGCTCGGCGCCGAAAAGACCCATGATGTCGCCTGTTTCGGCGAGATGGGCATCGGCAACACATCTGCCTCCAGCCTCGTCGCCGCCAAGGTGCTTGGCCTGCCGGTCGAAGAGATCACCGGGCGCGGAACCGGCCTCGACGACGCAGGGCTTGCGCGCAAGCGGGCGCTGCTCAGCGCCGCAGCGGCACGCACCGACGCACGCCTCACTGCACGGGTCGCGCTGATGGAATATGGCGGCTTTGAAATCGCCATGATGGCCGGCGCCATGATGGGCGCGGCGCGCGCCGGCACCATCGTGATTGTCGACGGCTTCATCGCCAGTGTCGCGGCCCTTTGCGCCCGCGCGCTGATGCCCGGCACAGCCGACTCGTTTATCTATGCGCACCGCTCTGCCGAGGCCGGGCATGCCCGGGTACTTGAAGCGCTGGAAGCCGAGCCCCTGCTCGATCTCGGCATGCGCCTTGGCGAGGGCACGGGCGCCCTGCTCGCCTGGCCGCTGGTCAAGTCTGCCGCCGCCATGCTGCGCGAGATGGCAAGTTTTGAAAGTGCCCGCGTCAGCGGCCCTGCATGAAGGACCAGGTCGCGTCATTCCTGCTGGCCGTGCAGTTCCTGACGCGCCTGCCCATACCGGGCTGGTTAGCCTATACAGAAGCGCGCATGGCCGGGTCTGCCGCCTATTATCCACTCGTGGGCGTGCTCGTCGGCGCCCTGTGCAGCGCAGTGTTCTGGGGCGCATCCCTGCTCTTCCCTCCGCTCGTCAGTATCATTCTCGCCATCGCGGCCGGATTGCTCCTCACTGGCGCCTTCCATGAGGATGGCCTGGCCGACACATTCGACGGCATCGGCGGCGGGCACACACGCGAGAGCGCGCTGGAGATCATGCGCGACAGCCGCCTCGGCACCTATGGCACGCTGGCGCTTGTCGCGGCGCTCGGTCTTAAGGCCGCGATACTCACCGACCTGCCGTCACACCTGCTTCTCTATGCCTTCCCCGCGGCGCATGGCTTGTCGCGCCTGTCGAGCGTCATCACGATCGCCACCAGCCGTTATGTGCGCACGGAGGGCACGGGCAAGCCTGTGTCGCAGGGCATATCCCTGCGGGGCCTCCTGATCGCAGGCATCACGGCCGCAGCCATCCTGCTCACATGGATTTACCTCCTGCCAGCCGCGCCCATGCTGCTTGGCCTAGCGGGCCTCACCATCGGCCATGTCGCGATGCGCGCCTTCTTCGAGTTCAAGCTGAACGGCTATACGGGCGACACGCTGGGGGCCGTGCAACAGGCGAGCGAGATCGGCTTCTATCTCGGACTGCTGGCATGGCTCTGACCCTTCTGCGACATACGACGCCCGCCATCGCATCCGGTGTCTGCTATGGCATGACCGACCTCGATGTGGCGGAGACATTTGCTGAGGAGGCCAGGGCCGTTCTCAATGCCCTTCCCCCGCCTGACCGGATTTTCTCGAGCCCACTGACCCGATGCCGGAAATTGGCCGAGCATATCGCGCAGAGCCACGCCTTGCCCCTCACCGTCGACGAACGCCTGCGCGAAATGGATTTCGGCACATGGGAGGGCCTTCCCTGGGCAGAGATACCCCGCGGCGAGCTTGACCTCTGGGCCGAAGACTTCCTGCATGCCCGGCCGCATGGCGGCGAAAGCGTGGCCATGCTGACCGCGCGCGTTCGTGCAGCGCTGGCCGAATGGCACAGTCACCAAGGCCATGCCTTGATTGTCACCCACGCGGGCGTCATCAAGGCCGCGCTGGCCACCGAGGCAACGTCCCAAGGCTACAACACAACCATCGGCTTCGGCCGTTTTGTCACCCTGACCCAATCCTTGCGAGGAACCTCTGCATGACCACTGACCCGACGCATACGGAAAAAATGAAGGCTCTGCAGACCGAGCAGAAGAAGAAAACCTCCGAAGCGCGCGATCCGGGTCGCGGCCTCATCCTCGTCCACACAGGCAATGGCAAGGGCAAGTCGAGCTCGGCCTTCGGTGTCATCATCCGGGCGCTCGGCTGGGGCCACAAGGTGGGCGTCGTTCAGTTCATCAAGGGCAAGTGGATTACCGGCGAGCGCCAGTTCTTCGCGAAGTTCGCTGATCAGGTCAGCTGGCACACGATGGGCGAAGGCTTCACCTGGGACACGCAGGACAAGGACCGCGACATCGCCGCAGCCGAAGCGGCCTTTGCGCGGGCCTGCGAGATGACGCGAAGCGGCGACTATGACCTTGTCGTGCTCGACGAGATCAATATCGCCCTGCGCTATGACTATCTCGATGTTCAGGCCGTGATCGACGGTTTGAAGGCACGGTCAGAGCGTACCAGCGTCATCCTCACAGGCCGCGATGCCAAGCCGGAACTTATGGATTATGCTGATCTCGTCAGCGAAATGACCGAAGTGAAGCACCCGTTCAAGGCAGGCATCAAGGCCCAGCGCGGTCTCGATTTCTGATCCGGCCCGCGCGCCGGGCGAAGCGCATTTGTGTTGACAGCGTTTCGCCCTTGCAGCAACAGACGACGCAGATGGTGCTCCCCTAACCGGGGGCTAAGAGGGAAGCCGGTTTAAATCCGGCGCTGTACCCGCAACTGTCAGCCAGGAGCTGATGGCCAAACTTGCCACTGGGGCTTTTGCCCTGGGAAGGCCGGCCTGAAGTGATGATCGGTGAGCCAGGAGACCTGCCATCGCGTCGTTCGTCCGAGAACCGGGAAAAGTTCTCAGTGGGCGGGTAGGCTTAAACGCCGGTCCTTTGTGACGACAATCGTAAATTTGGCCTGGCCGCCCGGCTGCTTCGCGCAGTGGGCCAGCATGTCGTTGTGAAATGTACCCTCCTCGCGGGCGGCAAGGGTGCAGAGGAATAAAATATGTCTTTCAAGACTGCCCTTCTGGGCATGACCATCCTTGCTATGGCTGCGCCAGCAATGGCGCAAATAAACGTCATCGAGGAAACCACACTCTCCACGATCATCGTCTCCGGCTCCCGCCTCGACCAGACAGCGACCGAGATCGGCTCCAGTGTTTCGATCATCAGCGCCGAGACCATTGAGAAACTCGGCTTCGATTTTGCCATTGACGCGGTTGCAGCCGCGCCCGGCGTAACGATCAACCAGAACGGCGCTTTCGGGGGCACGGCAAGTGTCCGTATCCGCGGCGCATCCAGCGACCAAACGCTCGTCCTGATGGACGGCGTACCGATCAATGACCCATCCGGAACAGGCGGTGGCTACAACTTCGCCTATCTCGACACCGAGAACATCGAACGCATCGAAGTGCTGAAAGGCCCGCAATCCACACTCTGGGGCAGCGACGCCATCGGCGGCGTGGTCTCGATCATCACGAAACGTCCGGAAACAGGCCTCGGCGGCAGCGCGTTCGGCGAATACGGATCGTTCAACACGTTCCGTGGCGGCGCCTCCATAAGCGGGGCCGACGAGACGGGCGATTTCCGCCTCGCCGCGACCGGCATGACCACCGACGGTATTTCCAAGGCCGATGAAGCCAATGGCAATACCGAGGATGACGGCTATGATTCCACCACGCTGTCGGCCCGCGGCGGCCTGAACCTTCCCAGCAAGATCCGCCTTGATGGCACACTGCTCTACAGCGATGCGACGAGCGAATATGACAGCTATTCCGGCGGCGCGCAGGGCAGCATCGCCGACGGCGACGAGTCCACGGAAACGGATTCGCTCACGGGTAATCTGTCACTGAAAGTGCCGCTGTTCGACGACAGGCTCGAGAACCTGTTCGTGGTCGGCTATTCTGATATTACGCGCACAAACTTCACCGACGGCGCGGAAAGCTATTATGCAGAAGGCGACCGGGCGCTCTATCGCTATCAGGGTACGTTCACCGTCAACGCCGCCAATAAGCTCGCCTTTGGGGCCGAACGCGAAGACACGACGGCCAATGATTTGGACTCCTCCATAGACAGCCTGTTCGCCCTCTATGAGTACAAGCCGGTCGAGAAGCTGACGCTGACAGGTGGCCTGCGCCTCGATGATCACGACACGTTCGGATCGGAAACCACAGGCCGCGTGGCCGCAGCATACAACGCAACAGACACGGTCATCTTCCGGGCGAGCTGGGGCCAGGGCTTCAAGGCGCCGACCATCTTCCAGTCGACCTATGTCTGCTCCTTCTGCGGCCTGACGGAGCCGAACGCGAACCTGAAACCGGAAACGTCCGAAGCCTATGACGTGGGCGTGGACTGGCTGTCACCGGACGGCCGTGCGCAGGCCGGTATCGCCGTGTTCCACCAGGAAACGGAGAACATGATCGATTTCTCCTACACGGCCGGATACGACAACATCGCCTTCGTGACATCCGAAGGCCTCGAACTGACCGGTGGCTACCAGTTCACCAACTGGCTCGGCGTCTCGGCCAATTATGCCTATATCGACGCCGAGGATGGCAACGGTAATGCCCTCGTCCGCATGCCGGAACATAGCGGCGACGTCACGGTCTCTCTTGACCCCGAAGGCCCGCTCTCCGGCGCGGTTCTCGTTCGCTACAATGGCGAGGAGCCCAATTCCAGCGGTGGCACGCTGGACAGCTGGACACGGGTCGACCTCACAGGCCGCTATGACCTGACAGATAGTGTCGAACTCTTCGCGCGTGTCGAGAACCTGTTCGACGAACAGTACCAGCAGATTCTCGGCTACGGCACACCCGGCCTGTCCGGCAGTGTCGGCGTGAGATTGCGTTACTAGAGGAAGCGGCGTGTCGAGACTGACGATCCTTTTCCTGGCCGGACTGCTGGCCGCCTGCGGTGGTCCTCCCACACCGCCGGCGGCTGATACGGCACGTCCGGTCCGGATCGTCAGTCTCGACTATTGCGCTGATCAGTACGTCCTCGAATTCCTTGATCGCGACCGTATCCTGGCCGTCTCGCCGAATGCGGAAAAGGATTTCTCCTATAGGCGCGATGCCGCCAAAGGCCTGCGCACCGTCCGTCCAATTGCGGAAGATGTGATCCTGCTGAAACCAGACCTCGTCGTGCGGTCCTATGGCGGCGGACCCGATGCCGCGCATTTCTTCGAACGCGCAGGAATTCCGGTGCTGGATGTCGGCTGGGCGTCCGACCTGCCCGGCGTGCTCGCCAATGTGCAGCGCATCGCCGACGGCCTTGGCGAACATGATCGCGGCGCCGCCCTCGTCGCCGAAACGCAGGCCCGGCTCGACCACCTCGCCAAGCGCAGCAGCGGCAAGAGCGCGCTCTACATGACCCCCGCCGGCGTCACCAGCGGGCCTGGCTCGCTCGTGCACGAAATGATCGTCGCCGCTGGCTTGGAAAATTTCCAGCAACAACCCGGCTGGCGGTCCCTTCCCCTTGAACGTCTCGCCTATGAAGCGCCGGAGGTTATCGCCGCCGCCTTCTTTAGCGACCGCACCAATCATCCCGACGCCTGGAGCCCGATGAACCACCCTGTCGCCCGCGATCAGCTGGCCGAGCGCACCGTCGTTTCGCTTGAAGGCGCGTGGACCTCCTGCAATGGCTGGTTCCTGATCAACGCGATTGAGGCTCTGGCCGAAGGGAGCGACCAATGAAACCCAATGTCTGGCTCCTCCCCGCGCTGGTGGCAGCGTCCATTCTGGCCCTCTTCGCCGCCTGCCTGCTCGGCTCGACGCCGATGTCGGCCGAGCGTGTACTGGCCGCTTTCTTCGGTGGCGGCGATGCAGGTGACCGGCTCGTGATCTGGCAGATCCGCCTGCCCCGTGCCCTCGCGGCCTATATGGTGGGCGCATCGCTCGGCATCAGCGGCGCAGCGTTGCAGGGCCTCTTGCGCAACCCGCTGGCCGAACCCGGCGTGCTCGGCGTCTCGGCCACGGCATCCCTCGCAGCCACATTCTCCCTCTATTACGGCCTGGTCGCGCTCTCGCCCTGGATCCTGCCGCTCTCTGCCATCTTCGGCGCACTGGCCGCCACTGGCCTCATCACGCTCGCCGCCATCCGTACCCGCTCAGTCGTCACGCTCATCCTGATCGGCGTTGGACTCTCAAGCTTTGCGGGGGCCGCCATGAGCCTGCTTATGAACCTCGCACCAAATCCCTTCTCGCTTGCCGACATGATCAACTGGATGCTTGGCTCGGTCGCCAATCGCAGTTTCCGCGAGATCGGCCTCGCCGCCCCCTTCATACTGGTTGGCGCAGCCATCCTGCTCGCCTCGCGGCGCGGCCTCTCGGCCCTCACGCTCGGCGAGGAAGCCGCCAGCGGCGTGGGCCTCAACCTGCGGACCCAACGTATCCTGACCGTTCTCGGCGCCGGACTCGCGACCGGCGGCTCGGTCGCCCTCGCAGGCGCCATCGGCTTTGTCGGCATTGTTGCCCCGCACGTGATACGGCCCTTTGTCGGGCATGATCCGGCACGCTCGCTGGTGCCCTCCGCCCTGTTTGCAGGCCTCATCCTCGTACTGGCCGATATCGGCGTGCGGATCATTCCGACATCCAACGAACTGAAGCTTGGCGTGGTGGCAGCCCTTATCGGGGCGCCCGCCTTCGTCTGGATCGCGATGCAGAGGCGGACCGGCAATGACTGATTTCACCGTCACAGACCTGACCGTCAAAGCCGGCCGCACCACACTTGTGGAAGGCGCCGGCTTCTCGCTTGTGCCCGGCGAACTGGTCGCCCTGCTCGGCCCCAATGGCGCCGGCAAGACCAGCCTGCTGCGCGCCTCGCTCGGCCTTGAGAAACGCACCTCCGGCACCGCATCCCTCAATGGCGATGATTGCACCACCCTCTCCCCCATGGAACGGGCGCGCCGCGTGGCTTACCTGCCCCAGCAACGCCCCCTCGCCTGGCCCAATGCGGTGCGGGACGTCGTCGCGCTAGGCCGGTTTGCCTATGGCGCCGCACCCGGTCGCCTCAGCCAGCCAGACGCCGACGCCGTGGATCGCGCGATGGAAACCTGCGACCTCGCCGCGCTCGCGCACCGCTCCGCCGACACATTGTCAGGCGGCGAACTCGCCCGCGTTCACTGCGCCCGCGCCTTCGCCGCGGAAGCACCCCTGCTAATCGCCGATGAGCCTGTCGCCGCGCTCGATCCGCGCCACCAGTTCCGCATCATGGATATCATCCAGTCCTATGTTGCGCGCGGCGGTGGCGCCCTCGTCGTCCTCCACGACATCTCCCTCGCGGCGCGCTACGCCAGCCGCCTCATCTGGATGAAGGATGGCCGCATCGTCGCCGACGGCCCGCCCGCCGAAACTCTCACTGCCGAACGCCTCTCGGAAATCTATGGGGTCCGCGCCCATGTCCATGGCACGCGGGTCCATATCGAGGGCGCCGCATGACGGCGCGGGCACTCATGCTGCAAGGCACGGGATCGGATGTCGGCAAGTCCGTCCTCACCGCCGCACTCTGCCGCATTGCCCGCCGTCGCGGCCTCAGCGTGGCGCCGTTCAAGCCGCAGAACATGTCGAACAATGCGGCCGCCTGCCCCGGCGGCGGCGAGATTGGCCGCGCACAGGCGCTGCAGGCGCTCGCAGCAGGCATCGCACCGCACACGGATTTCAACCCCGTCCTGCTGAAGCCAGAGACAGACCGCCGGTCGCAGATCGTCGTACATGGCAGGGCCGTGCAGACAATGGACGCGGCCTATTACATGTCGCATCGCGGCGAACTGCTGGGCGCAGTGATGGAGAGCTTTGACCGGCTCACCAGCCAGTATGATCTCGTCCTCGTCGAAGGCGCCGGCAGCCCGGCCGAGATCAACCTGCGCGATCGTGACATTGCCAATATGGGCTTTGCCCGCCGCGCCGGTGTGCCAGTCTGCCTGATTGGCGATATCGAGCGCGGCGGCGTCATTGCCAGCCTCGTCGGGACAAAAACGGTGATCGATCCCGCCGATGCCGAGATGATCCGGTGCTTTCTCGTCAACAAGTTTCGCGGCGATCCGCGCCTCTTCGATGATGGTGTCGTCAGCATCGAACAGATGACAGGCTGGCCTTGTTTTGGCGTCATCCCCTGGTTGCCCGCGATCACACAGCTTCCCGCTGAAGACGCAGTTATCCTTGACGAACCCATGGCCGGCTCCGGCAAGGGCCTGCGTATTGCCGCGCCGATGCTGTCCCGCATGGCCAATTTCGATGATGCCGATCCCCTGCGTATAGAACCGAATATCGATTTCCACTGGGTGACGCCTGGCCGCCCCATACCGCGCGATACCGATGTGATCGTGCTCTTCGGCACCAAGTCCACAATCGGAGACCTCGCCTTCCTGCGCGCGCAAGGCTGGGACCATGACATCCATGCCCATGTCCGCAATGGCGGCCGGCTTATCGGCATTTGTGGTGGCTACCAGATGCTCGGCAAACGGATCATCGATCCGGCAGGCGTCGACGGCGTCGCAGGCGAAGCCGAAGGGCTGGGGCTGCTCGATGTCGAGACGCGCATGATTGCCCACAAGCAGGTGAACGAAGTGCAAGGCCGTTGCGCCTTGAGCGATGCGGCGGTCGCCGGTTACGAGATCCATGCCGGCATCACGCACGGGCCTGACACGGAGCGCCCGATGTTCACCCTGCAGGGCAAGGCTGAAGGCGCTCGCAGTGCGGATGGACGCATCGAAGGCACATATCTGCACGGCGCTTTCGCGCAGGACGGTTTTCGCCGCAGCTGGATTACGCGTTCCGGCGGACAGGCCGCTTTCGCGCTTAGCTATGGCGCCGAGGTGATCCGCGCGCTGGACGCGCTGGCCGACGGGGTGGAAGCCGCCGTGGACATAGACAGGCTCTTCGCCGAGGCGCGGGCACCCGGCTGGCGCCCCGCTTCGGTATGAGTGCGGCCAGCCTGATGCTTGCGGCGTGGGCAGTCGAAGCGCTGTTTGGCTGGCCCAGCTGGCTCTACCGTTTGATCCGGCATCCGGTGGTTTGGTTGGGCGCCGGGGTGCGCGGTCTTGAGCAGCTCCTAAATCGCACAACCTGGCCGCACGTTGCACGCTATGTGTCGGGGGCAGTGGCATCGCTGTTGGCTATCTGTGCTGCAACTGGCCTCGCCTTTGCCATCTCGCTTGCATTGCCCGAAACGCCCCTCGGCTGGGCAATCGAGGCCCTGCTCGCTTCCAGCCTCATCGCGTCGCGCAGCCTCTATGCCCATGTCGCCGCCGTCGCCCGCCCACTCTCCGCCCATGACATCGCAAGCGCCCGCACCGCCGTCTCGCAAATAGTCGGCCGCGATCCTGCACAGCTTGATGAAGCAGGCGTCGCTCGCGCCGCGCTCGAAAGCCTCGCCGAAAACGCCTCGGACGGCGTCACCGCTCCCCTCTTCTGGGGCGCCCTGTTCGGACTGCCCGGCCTCGCCGCCTACAAGGCCGTCAACACGCTCGACTCCATGATCGGCCACCGGAATGAGCGTTACGGCGCTTTCGGTGGGTTTGCCGCCCGGCTGGACGATGTGGCGAATCTCATCCCCGCGCGCCTGTCAGGCTTCGCCTTCGCAGCCGTGTCCGGAGGCACATCTTCCCTGCGCACAATGTTGCATGACGCCCACCGCCACCGCTCGCCCAATGCCGGCTGGCCCGAAGCCGCCATGGCTGGCGCGCTCGGCGTGCGCCTCTCCGGGCCCCGCATCTATGGTGACCGGACGAGCGCGGAACCATGGCTCAACACCGCCGCGCCCGATCCATCGCCCGATACACTCAAGCGCGGCCTAAGCCTCTATGTCCGCGCAATGGTCCTGCTCGCTGCCCTTCTCGCAGGCATGGCACTGGCAAGGAGCGTCGCATGACGGACGACCTCCTCCATGGCGGCGCGCTGGACCGTATGCAAATCGCCTACCCGAACGCACCGACGCCATGGGTCGATCTCTCGACCGGCATCAATCCCTGGCCCTATCCCGTGGGCGCCCTGCCCCCTTCAGCCTGGCAGCACCTGCCCACTGCCGCCGCCATGCAAGCCTGCCGCGCCGCCATGGCCCATGCCATCGGTGCGCCAGAATCTGCCGTCCTTCCGGCACCGGGCAGCGAATTGCTGATCCGGCTGCTGCCCACCATCATCGCGCCGCGCACCGTCGCCCTCGCGTCCCCCACCTATGGCGACCATGCCCGCGCATGGCGGGCGATCGGCGCGGACGTGACCGAAACAACCGATCCGCTGGCAGAAGCCGGCAAGGTCGATGCGCTGGTCCTCTGTAACCCCAACAATCCCGACGGAGCGACCCTTGAACGATCACACCTGGAATATGCGCTCACCCGGCAAGCCGCCCGCAACGGCTGGCTCATCGTGGATGAAGCCTATGCAGATATCTCCCCCGCCCTCAGCCTCGCCCCCCTCGCCGGCGTCGAGAGCCTCATCATACTGCGCTCCTTCGGGAAGTTCTACGGCCTCGCCGGCCTGCGCCTCGGCGCGCTGCTCGGACAACCTGCCATACTGGAATCCATGTCCGAACGGCTCGGCGTTTGGCCCGTCTCCGGCCCGGCGCTCGCGATTGGCGCGCAGGCCTATACCGACGGTCTCTGGCAGGCCGAAATACGCGACCATCTCGCCGCCGCCCGCCGTCGTCTCGATAAAATTCTTTTGGATTCAGGCCTCTGGCTGGTCGGCGGGACGGACCTCTTCCGCCTTGTAAAGACTGACCAAGCACCGCAACTCTGGCATAGGCTCGCCGAGGTCGGCATCTATGTCCGCCGGTTCGGCTATGCGCCGGATCTCCTTCGCATCGGCCTGCCTTCAAACGCCGCCGCCGAAAACCGCCTCGCCGCCGCGCTCAGCCTTTAAGGCGCAGTGGCAGGCCCGCCGCGACGAACTCAACCACTTCACACGCCGCTGCCACCTGCTGGTTCAGTCGCCCTTGCGCATCGCGGAACGCCCGACCCAGCGGCGTCTCCGGCACAAGGCCAAGGCCGACTTCGTTCGACACAAGGATCACCTCGCCCCTATACTGCCCGAGACAGGCGCACAACGCATGGGTCTCCGCCTCCACGTCGCGCCCATGATGCATGAGATTGGACAGCCAGAGCGTAAGGCAATCGACCAGCACGACAGGCGCGGCAGCATCCTCCAGAGCGGGCACCAGTTCCAGCGGCGTCTCCACCGTGCGCCAGCCCGCGCCGCGATCAGCCTTGTGGCGCGCGATCCGCGCTTCCATTTCTTCATCCAGCGCTTCAGCCGTGGCGATATAGACGCGGGCCGCCCCCGCCGCCTCCGCCAGCGCCTGCGCCCGCGCACTCTTGCCCGAACGCGCCCCTCCCAGAATGAATGTCGCTGTCATGAGAGGGCTCTAGCGCAGTGACGGCTGCAGCTCCAGTGAGGTCTTATCGTGTAGGTTTTTATTGGCGCGAAGCGTCTCGGCGAAACGGAAAGCAGCAACAAGGCCAGGACCGAAGTCCTGACGCGCTTATTGCCAATGCCTTGATTTCCTTGGTGCACCCGGAGCGATTCGAACGCCCGACCCCCAGATTCGTAGTTCGCCCTTACCTCGTTTCCACAAACTACGGAAAGCGTCAAAATTCGTGTTTTAAGGTTGTTTTTGTTATATTTTTCGCTTTTAAAAAATTGACTGCCGTTGATCTAAATTGACTGCCGTTCGCTTGATTTGTGGGCAAATTGTGGGCAAACTAAGCGGCAAGTTGAATGGTAAAAGCGCTAAAGATTGAGCGGAACCAGGACCATGAATTCACATACCAAACCGTCTCGCCTGACTCAGGCGTTCATCAGTTCAATAGAAGCAAATGGAGCCAAGCAGCGCTTCTCTGACCACAAAGTCGCAGGGCTTTGTCTACGCGTCGCGCCAGGAGGAACCAAAACCTTTGTGATCCGCTACAGAAAACCTGACAACGCCTCCGCTGAAATGAACATCGGGCGGGCAGATGTTGTAACGCTTGAAATGGCTCGCGACCGGGCAAAAAAGCATTTGGCCCAAGTGCCCGACGGTCATGATCCCATCGAAGCAAGACGCCAAGCAGCCATTGAAGCGCGTAACAAGAAGATGGAAACCATCGATGCGCTGGCACTCGCTTACAAAGCTTCTCCTGGCTTCCTGTCAAAAAGGATCAGAACGCAGGAGTTCTATGAGTCTTGTATGCGAGTCCACATCCTGCCTCGCCTTGGAAGCCGTTCCGTCAAAGAGATTGGCAGAAAGGACATCGCCGCTTTTCTGGACCAAATCTATTCTGAGCACAGCGGCCCGGCTTCAAACTCCGCTCGCCGGACGTTGAGTGTCCTGTTTTCATATGCGACCGAGCTGGAGCTCATCGACTTCAATCCTGTTTCCGCCGTCAAGCAGCGTCATCGTGGCGGCCAAAGGACCCGGCAGCTGAATGACACAGAGCTGAAACGTCTCTGGCAGGCACTCGACAACCTTGAAGGCGTTACAAGTGATGTGTCTGACATGATACGATTGTGTTTGTTCTTACCCGCACGCGTCAATGAAATTTCTGGGATGGAGTGGGCGGAACTCAATTTCAACGAGCGGCTCTGGACTGTTAGAGCCGACCGTATGAAGAACAATAAACCCCATGAGCTTCCGTTTGGCGAATTCTGCCGAAGACTTTTGGAAAAGAGACGCAATTCAGAAGCAGGCAACAATCCGTGGGTGTTCCCTGCCAAGTCTGGCATTGAGCCAATGAATGGCAAAGTGGCCAGCCGGGCTTGCAATAGGCTATCGAAAGACTGGGGCTGGCAGCCCTTTGGGCCACACGCCTTGAGGAGAGGGTTCACAACAAGGATGGCCGAAAAAGGCGTCCGCCTGGAAATACTAGAACGCGCCTTGAGCCACGATGTAATGGGCGGCCGCGCAATCGCCCACTATGATCACTATTCCTACCGCGATGAAAAACGTGAATTGATTGAACACTGGGAAGAAGCCCTGCTCAGGGTCGTCGAAGTACAAGAATGTGAGTCTCGAGACGACGAGGCTGCAGAATAAAGTACTCAAATATTTCAGACTTTTCGTGAATTCACGCACCCGCAGAGACACATCGATATTCACTCGAATAGACGGATTGCGTGTGAGTTTATCTGGTTGGTTTGATTTTCATTTTGTTTGAGTGGTTGGTCATTACACTCAAACGTCGATGTGATTGCTCATAAGAAGATCCTGATATGAGTTTGATGCTTGTACTAGAGTAACGCCAGGGTCGGCCGCTCGGCGCTGCTCTACTCCCGTATCTCATTCACCATTGAACGTCGGATCTTGCCACGGCCAAATTTTGCAGGTGCCAGCCAGCGGGACCAAATCCTGCCGAGGGTCATAATTTACATTTTGGACTCGGCAGAGTTCCACTTTCACTAAATCAGGAGAGCTGAAGACATTCACCGAATGCATTCGCTCGTAGCAGTCAGAGATCTCTATCCAGCCCTCGCTGAGTAATCCGATTGAGGATCCGGCCGCTGGTTCAACTTCTTCAAATTTATAGGCAATTGGCTTACCATCAACAATAACTCGAACCTGCGCGCCCAATTTCGCACCACAGTAACCTTTGCCCGAGATCTTATTTCTGCCTTCGACGACAATTTCGTGTCCTGGCAGATTGCAGACGACGGGATGCTCTTCGAGTTGTGCAGGGAAAAATACATTTTGCCCGATGATTTCTCCTTCCTCGTTATCGAAGTCCAAGTAATAGTTCTGTTGGGATAGCAGCTCAAAATACCCTTCGTTTGGCTTGCACGTAATAATCGCGCTTCCGTCACGCCAAGGATCGGCGGTGACGAATCCCGCTTGAATAACCGCAATGGCGAATAGGATAAGAAATTTCGTCATGATCGACTCCGATAAATCGGGTGTATGATCTGAGCCCCAAAATGGTGCCGCATTTGAACGGGGAGCAGTTCACCAGTGATCCTATAAAACCTTCCAAAAAGCTGGCCTGAAAAAGTTCGCAGAATATGAGCTTGGACCCTGAGGATAACCATGCTGAACCCTATAATCTCCAATTGGCTCACAATGCACTTGCCATAAACGAAAGATGCAAATGATCGTTGTGGTCCCCATCTGGAATGAACAAAGCAGACGTTGCTGTGTTCATGGTTCGATTGATGTTCAACAACACATTGCCATTGATGTCTCTGACCACACCATCTTCAAATAGTGCCCCGGCCCAACCCTCAGGCAATGAGAAGGCAGGATAGCCATTCGCGGAGGGTAGGTTTCGTCCGGTGCCCTCAGGCCCGAATATATTTGAAAGAACGTTCTGAGCAGCAAGCGTTTCAATCCCCGTTTGTTGCCCGACAACATAGTTGACAACCGCAACGCGACTGGCTTGATCCCCGCGGATCGCGGCAATGACGTTGTTGGTTAGAACAATATGCTCAACCGACCCAGCTTGTGTTGAATTGAAGAAATTCATGTCGAGATCCAGGCCTTTGCGATGGGATGCGTGTTTTATATCTCGCCCGTGTTCACCAGAGATGTCGTTCATGGCGCCTATCAAATTGGCGTTATTAGATAGCCAATCATACAAACCTTTCTGTGCCCAATCGTCTTGCCCGTCCTCTCGCGCGCCGGTTCGTGCAAGACTTAATGGCTGCGCTGTCTGGTAGAGCCCTGTCAGGCCTCGTACAACGCCCTCACCATAGATGGTGTCACCATTGTCCAAAGCCTCCACAATGACACGATAGGCGATAGGGCTCTCAGCTGGAGGCGTGGTTGCGACTGCCGAGGACGGCGTGGGTTGAATGAACGATACATCTATCTCGAAAATGTCGGTAGAATTGGGACGTAGCTGTAGCTGTTGAACTGGCGCGCTTTCAGAAAAAAGGGAAGAGCTTCCCCCAGATCCGCCGTCCCCAAATAGAATTTCGACCTCGACTGAATCGACGTCTGCAAGAGCAATGCTTGCTCCCGTATCAACCCGCTGGATAGTTACGGGTAGTCTAATATTGTAATAATTGCGCCCACCGGTATTGGGAATGCTGACAACAGACCCCGGAATGCCTGCATAACGTAGAGTTGCCGGAGCGTTCGAAACGGCTGGACCGCTGCTGACGATTCCTAAAAGAGGAAAATCCAGAAATTCCGCAGAGATATTGGCGAAGATTTCGGAATCCCATGATGTCGCCGCCGTGACTGTCAATGAAAGCGTCCGGTCATTTGCGGGCGTTTGGGAAGGAGGAAGACTGACAGATTCCGTTATATAATCTGTATAATACGACCCGAAATCATATGAAAAAAATGGCAACGAAGGAGAGCGGATCGATGATGAAAATGAATTGCCGGAAGAAAATAGAACAACACCGCTTTGGTCCCGGAGCTGAATATTCCAGTAATCTGGATAGTCCCGATAGATCGCACTGCCCGGTTGGAGTTGGATATAATATCCCAGCGATAAGTTTGTCTGGTTCCCGGGGATTTCAACCTGGATCGTTTGGGTCTGGGTTGTTCCGCTTTCAGATTCGAGATTTATGGAAAACGTCGGCCCCGCTAATTGCTGCGCAGCATTGCCATTGGCCAGGTTGGACTTCTGGTTAGGCGCCTCTACAGGCTTGAGCTTTGAGTTCGGCTTTATGGTCTGATTGGGACGCCCAGAAGGCGGTCCTCGCCGATCCCACTCAGTCTTTATCGCGCGAGTTCTTTTTTTTTCCGGAGATGATTCGCGGTTTTGGGTTCCTTGCTTTGTAAGGTTCGTTGCCGACGCACCTGAGACAACGACAAATCCTTGCTCTCCCGCAACTGTTTGTACAATGGAAAGAGGCGTGAGAGCCAATTGCGTAGACTCCGTCAAAGATACGAACCCTTCAACCGCAAGCGTTTCTGAGGAGAATATCGTTTCTGACGACACCTTATAGGTATCTTCCGGCAGCATTCCGAATGTAAATGAGCCATCGGATGCGGTGGTAACCGTCTTGCTTACCCCACCTTTCATCGATGCAGCAGTCACCGAGATGCTACCGAGCGGAAAGCTCGGGCTTGATGACAGGCGAACGACATCGCCGTTGAGCGCATATTTTGACAAGCGGACCATAATGCTGTCTTCCAGTGGAAGGTTCTGCGTTGCATCACTGGCGGCAACAACAAGCTCATAAGGCCCCGCCCCCATGCTTAGCAGCGCAGCAATTACACCTCCTGGATTCGTGGCATAAAGGCCCCCGTTCAAATCGCGTTGAAAATAGCTTGTAAGGTCCATTGTCGACGAAACACGCTCGGGAGGACCATCAAATAGCAAATCTGCCTGCACGCGCGCGGCCTGCACAAGGAAGTTGTCGCGAAGGCTATACTTTATGCCCTCTGGCGATTCGAAATCTATTCGAAACTCGCTCGCAGTCGTCGCAATCACCGGAGCCGGGTCGTCATTCACGGCAAGATCATACGTTAGAATACCCGCCAACGCTTCGCCGGAAAGTTCAATTGTCAGATTATAGACCTGACCCTCGACGATGCTGACAGCCTGGCTTCCACCGACCAGACGCTCAATGGCACCAGAAATTACATGGTCGCCCGGCTCTAGTGAGAGCGATAGAGGTCCCCCCTCTGGAATGGAACCGACATTGACGCCGTCGACGAAGACGTCCGATGTAATATCAAATGCTGGCGTTGAATTCTGGCTGACCGCATCCAGAAATTCGGTGTATGTCAGGCCATCCGTTTTGAATGTGACTGAGACATTGGAGCTGCTTGCTGCCTCCAGCAAAAGCGGCTCAACCTCCGCTGCGGCGTATGATCCTGTTGCCGTCCTGCCGCGCAGACTAAAGACGATGGTATCCACAGATGCATCAACAATTGCGATGAAGTTTGCTGGCCGATCCTCGAAATTTCCAGAAGGGCTTGGATTGAGTGTTTCGGTACCTGTCGAAAACAAAGTGCGGTAGGGTTGGGTGTCCCCGGAGAATGCAAAGTAGCCGTTTGAGTACTGAGCAGAAACACCGAGGAAGTCTTCTACAGGCTGATTGAACTGATCGGGAATTGTGGAGAGCTGAACCGGGACACCTTCACGGTTCCAAATTCGAAAGAGGTAACCGCGCTTTCCGTCATATTGCCCGCCCTCAATCTCATAGACCTTTCCCATAAAGGTAGGTCGCAAATCTTGCTGACCATTATAGGCGACCGCTTGCGCTTGAACGGACAGTGTTGAGAAGAAAGCCACACAACCTAGGATCAAGGACCGCATCAAAAGCATAGCAGCAACTCCATTTAAATTTCGCCCATGGGGTGAATTTCACATGGAGAGCGTGTATCGACAAATCAAATTTTAGATAGAATTTTTATCTTCTTTAAGGTTACGAATTTCCTGCAGAAATTGAGTTCTCGCCACGCTCTAGATTCTGAGTCGGATCAGGACGAGAGCGAAGATTAACTTTCGTAATAAAAACAACGCACTTATGATCTTTTGTGATCACAAAATGACACGCAAAGTGGTTCAATTACAGAGTCTGCGTGTCAGCTGCGTGCCAGTTTGAGCCCGCGCGATACTTGATCGTGCGGTCGGAAGAATCCATGGAATCTATTTGGCGGCTTCGCTCTTGCGCATGGGTCATACTTTTTCAATCGCGGAATCTGCAAATTCGTGGCCGAAGTTTAGGGCGCTGGGTCACCCTCTGACTAATGATCTGTAGGCCGGCGCCCCTCAACACGCTGATCCGATAGGGGAAACGTGAACTGCTGGCATCTTCAGGCCATCGCTCAGGTCATGACATGGCCTTCTAAGTGCGCAGCGAAACCGGATTTTTCCGTAAAGCATAAGTCTTTACCGACCTACCAAAGGTCGGCTAGCGGCGATACGAAGGGCTCAATTGATGAGGAGATGTCATCTGCGTCGTAAAGACCTATGGCTGCCGACAAAATGATCTCGGCAAAATCTTCGTCATTTCCCATTGTAAACTCGAAACCGTTCATTTCTATCATCTGGATCAGTGTCAGCGCCGCAGTTCTCTTATTGCCTTGAAGAAAGCACTGACGTTGAGAAAGTGTGACGCACAGTTGAGCCGCAGCAGAGATCACCGCTGTCCGCTCGTCGTCACCAAATTGTTCGGGCACATAAAGCTGCTTTTGGTGCAGGCCAAGTAAAGCGCTCTCCAGGGTATTCCGATCACGCAATTGGTGAGGTTCGCTAGTAATAGCGACCGCACACTCATTGTGTTCAATGATTTCTTCGACTGTCGGCCAAAGCACCCGCTACTGAGCCAAAATATCCATAGAAACGCTGAAACGTTCTAGGTTCTTAGCACGTCTTGATGCTACCCACTCTCGGCGGCGTGCCGGGTCATTCATAATTTCACGCAAATCTGCCCGTGACTCTGAACGGTCTTCGTTCGAGACGGCTACATTGGTCATAAAGCCCGTAGATATCAGTTTTGGCTCAGACATAAATCTACCTTCCTTGGCACTCGCGACTTATAATGTAGGTCAATTGTGTCAAAATCTCAAATGAATTGAGGAAAATCTGCACCATTGGATTTTTGGAGTGGCCAATGCTTTTGTCAAAACTCTCTCGTCCGAAGCAGTAATATCAAGTGATTACATACGTAATTCCGTGAAATAAAACTCATTTGGTGGTTAAAATTTGCCGCCCATGACACCCATCGAACAACTACAACAACTGGAGGTGCTGGCCAAGGCCGCCAACGCTGCACCAGCCGAGACGCTGCGCAAGTGAAATGAACTTATCCGAGGAGCGTGGCTAGGCGCGTATCGCAAAGGGAGAGAAGGAACTCGCGGCCCGCAGCTACATCCTCAGCGACCGCGATGACATCGGCTCGCGGCTCAAACACTAAAAAGCGCTGTTTAGCGTGAAACTGTAGTGCGGATAAGCTTTCAATCAACGCGAGAAATGCTTATCATCCGAATGTACTTAAGACATCTATGAGCCAACAACGAGGACCTCATGTCACTACCAGCGTGTTCGAAATGTGGAGGCTCCGGCGGAGTCAAATGTACGCGTTGCGGAGGTAAAATGCATCTCGGCGACAGGGTCTGCCCAGATTGTTCGAGGTCGAATGATCCGAGGCATGGCTATGCTGATTGCAAAGCTTGCGGTGGAAGCGGCAAAGCCAAAAGACCATAGACGCGATGTTTCTCACCCGAAAGGCAAGTCGGTAATTGGTTAAACGCTGACCTCGCTGAGGGCGCATCAGCTGAAAGACCTGCCAACGAGCCAGATCCGAGTTTGGCCTCTTAGGAAGAATGCGAGGAGCCGGATTTGGCAACCAGAGAAGAAGCACGCCAACAATGGGCAAGGGATTGGCTGACGGTTCTATGTGACCCTCACGAAGAACTGAAAATCCCGGTCGGACCAATTTTTCTCAATGGCCCAGATGAGGAAGTGTTGCCGAGGCGGCGCGCTTTCGCCAGCGGTGTTGGACAGAAAGAGCTTACTGCTTCAGATCTTGAACATTTGAGCACTTGGCAAATTGATTGCTCGGTCCAGTCCATACCCGTCAAATACAGACGATACTTGGCCGCACTTTGCCTATACGTTCACTATACGGATTTTTCAAATCTCCACGTGTTAGAGGCCATATTTTCTGTTTCTTGGCTGCTCGGAGACGCTCGAGAGAGGGTCATTACGGAGTCGCTTCCAATCGGATACGCATTCGATGCGCTCTTGTCGGTGACTCATCCAGAAGGAAGCCAATTCTTTCAGTCGCAGATCGCCCAAATTCGAGGGGTTATTGAAAACCACTCAGTGGAGATGCTGATGGGCAACCCATTTTATAATCGCCTTCAACTTGTTCTGGACCACGGCCTTGTTCACCAAGATATGGTTGAAGGAAGCACTGCGGGAGAAATAGCCTGACTTGATAGCTAGCTCGGCTTTTTTTGGGGCTGCCTTATCAAAGCCGAATATATCGACAATGGCCAAACCTTTGCCGCAGTTTTGAGTGTGCATTTCAGACACCTTATACAAGTGATACACTGCTAACGAAGGAGCGCATAGATGGCGAAGAAAGACTACGGCTCGCGGACCTACAGCGAAAAAAGACAAGCTGACGACAGCAAAGTTTTCAGCAGGTCCACAGGTGATAAGTCTCGGCATGACAAACTCGAAGGCTTGAGTACTGGCAAACACGGGCACAAGTGGGTAACAACTGATCATAAATCTCGCGGAGGCAAGGAAGGCGGCCGTTAGCGTGGTATCTATGTACCATTAACGAGGTCCGCCTGTGGTACAGTGCTGTTTCATTGAGCGTGACTAGTCCTACCTGACGGCACTGATAGTGGTGAACTCTGCTACCTGTCTGATGCGAAGATAAACGCCGGTACCGCTTCCTAATTTGGCGCCTCTAGGTCGCCGCTACCCTGCAAAGGGGCGCATCAATCACATCAACGGAGAGGTGCATTGTTTGGCCGAGTGGGAAGCTATTGTTCTTTCATTCGCTTAGAGGCAGGTTGTCATCAGGATATGGAAGTAGGGAGCACGGTGAAGTGAACTACAACAAAGCGGCTGAAGAACAACGTATTAAAAATATTCTGTCTTGGATTTCGGATGCGCAAATAGTTCATCACGTAGCCAACTATAAGAATCCAGATGGCTCAATAGACCTGCCGGTTCCTTTTCTGTCGGAAGATGATCTTGAAGCTATTAAATGGCGGCTTGACGAGATTCGCTCTGGGGGTTTCACGCCGTCGTTTACAACCACAACACACGAAAGTACGTCAGGTGTAGAGCACTCTAGCTGCTACTTGCGGCTTATTCCCTCCAAGGACTAAAACTATTTGCGAAATCGTACTCAGCCAACCAGGTGCCGGTCCATGAAATCATCCAGACCGATCCTGCGGTATTTTCGTCGAAACGTCGACGCGCCAAAAACTGAGATCTCTGGGCAGAAGGGTAGGGATGCGTTTTCTGAAAGTGTGAAAATCTATGAGGTTCAGAGGCGCAGCACAGCAGGGATAGTTAAGATGAACCACTTCGCTGACCTCGGTGAGACCGGTAGAGTAGTTTTTGCCATTGGCGAAGACTGCATTGTTCACGTGATGGATGGTATTGCCGTGTGGGCCAAGTCCGAATTTTCTAAAGGCGTGTTTTGGGGGCAGACATTTCCCGATCCAAGATCGAAGGAAGATCCAGTTTATGCTGGATCTCTTTGCATCCAGTTGGGCGATCGTATTGATCGCGGACCGAGAAATACTACTTTCAGCGCGGAGGCTCCCCAAGTATTTTATGGGGACATGATGGATGCGCCGATTTACAGCAACTGGTGGTCAGCAAGCCAATTTGGCAACATGTCGAATCAGGTGAGGGAGATTTTGCGAAGTAAGCATGGCTTCGTTCTTTAGCAAAGATTTTGGGAGAACAGTCTGCGCCCGGGTTCATTCGATCTGGCTCGACAACAGAGAATATTCAGCCCGAAGTGCGCTGAGTCTTCGGTTGGGACAGCATCGGGGCATCGAAATGTTGATTGGTTTGGTAGTCACCCCTGAAAAAATCGACCTGAAAATTGGATTGCCGATACCAGGTCTAGGCCGTTAAACATCACAGTTTCCGCAAACCAGGCAGTCGCCTCGGCAATGACGCCCCGGTGGACAAGGGCCAAAACCCGACCTCAGGCTGTAGCCCTCAATCACTTGAACCCGCAATCGGTGTTCAGCCAACGAGGCGTGACTCCATGAACGCGCCGGTACTTCACCAGCCGCCCGAGCTCCACGTAGGGTGGCCCGACGCCATCCCGCCGCCAGCACTCCAACGTCGCTGCGGCGATGCCTGTCAGCGCGCTGGCCTGCTTCGTGTCGAGGTAGGCGCCGTGTCCTGCCAACGCTCGCGCCATGCGCTCAAGTCTTTCGATGATCTCTTCCATGCGTGAGAAGATGACATCGTGCCCGGCCGTCGTAAGCCATCACTTGTAGGACAGCAGCCTGTCAGCGATTCGCTCCACTGCTTCCTTCAGGTGTCCCGTCAGGTGGGCACGAGTGACATAGCCGAACGTTACGTCGCCGCTGGCGTGATTCAGGAGATCCTTCAGCGTGGTGTGGTCGACACCAACTTCCAAGGCATGGGTGGCGTACTTGTGCCTCATAGAGTGCGGGCTGTAGTCAAACGCATTGCTGCGCTTCAATCCTGCTAGCGACGTCGACAGGTCACGGGGGGGGGAGCACGAAGTCGGCGCTGAACTCTTTCAGAGGTTCGAGTGATTCCTGCAGATACGAGCAAAGGGGCAGTTTGAGCGAACGGCCACCTTTCGGGCTTGGAACGAACAGGACACCGTCATCGATATGTTTCCACCTCATCCTCATCGCGTCGCCCTTTCGAAGACCTGTGAGCAAAAGCGTAAGCCATGCATACCTCATGATGGGGCACTCAATGGGTAATCATCCCATTTTTAAGCAAAGCACTATCGAAGCGCACAGCGCGGGCGTGGTGGCCTTCGGGGTGGTCTGGGCCGCAGGGTACCAGCCGAATCTGAACCACCTCCTGAATCTCCCTACAGCGCGGATGCCAGCCGACCCTCTGCGGTCCCCGTCTCCGCCACTCAAAAGAATCGGGGCAGAGTTGGGTTCCACTGCAGCGTGAATCCAATTGCGCGCAGATCAAACGGCGGTAGCAAAGATCATGGCTGCGAAGGCGGGGGCAAAGGGCGGTACGTTTAGTGGCTGGGTGTTCAACACCTCCGCCCGCAGACTCGCCGCTGTGTTATTTGTCACGGCGGGGCTTACACTGCTCCTTGCCTTCGCCGTTGCGAAATTCGCTCAGGTGCAGGTTGCCTACGGCAATTGGGGCCTCTTGGTCTTCATCCAGTTCGCGTTTCAGTTCGGCGCTGCGGCACTTGGGGATTTCGCCTCAGGTGATGAGGACGACTCACAAGCCTCCGCACTCGCCACGCTCACTCTGGCCACCGGCGCTCTAGTTGGGTTGGGTGTTCTGCTTGTGCAGCTTGCGCTCTCAGGCAGTCTAGCGGACTCCCCACAAGTGCGCGCTTCATTGCTGGGGGCGATGTTGTGTGAGGCCAACCAAGACACCTGCGTTGGAACATTCCAAAATATCGGCTGGTTGGTGGTTGCCTGCCTCTTGGTCAGCAGCTTCTTCTCAGCGCTGATGCTCCGTCGCCAATTCCAGCCGACCGACAAAGCAGTATCTGTCTGGAAACTCGTCGGCCTTGGGCTACTCGCTGCTACTGCCTTCTCCTTTTCGTTTCTAATGCTGCATGAGTGGCGGGGTGTAGTGACCCCCAGCGACCCGACTGGCAGTGACTTAGGTAGTGGAGTTTCGGCTGTCGGCTTGATCGTCACCAACCGGCTCTCCCTCTACATCTCGGTCAGCTTGGCAGCGTTCGCGATTATGCTCATGAATGCTTACGCCTTCGCGATCCTGATGAGGCACGGATTTAAAGGGCTCTGGTCGTGGGCTCTGTTGCCGGAAGATGCTCGCGACCGCCTCAAAGCGTTTCTTCTCTTTTGGGTCTGGCTGGCGATAGACGTGCTGACACTGATCTTTGTGCTGCTGACCCTTTACTGGTTGGTACTCGCACTGGCCTTTGGGTTGGCGTTTGCACTCGACGCCGTGTGGGCTGTGCTTTCTGCAATCCTTGGCGCCAGCCGGGGCGCGGTCTCTTACGCACCTCAAGCGGTGCGGGCCACCCTGTCTTGTGCCTCCTACATTGCACCTGTGATCGCGGCGATGGCAGCTCTCAGTTTCGTGGTGGTACTTCTCTGGAGGGGCAGGCAGGTCACCGCATCGCTTCTGCACTGCCTGTTCATCGGGGCACCTCGGGCGGTTGCGGTCGGTATCTGGGGTGCGACCTGGGGCCACCCGCGCGTTGCCTCGTTGGTCCTGACTGGGGTGGCGATTTCGGCAATCCTTCTCTGGCCATCCGGCGCCCCTCTTGTGCCTTACTGGGAGCGCCCCGGTTGGGTGGATGGGGTGTCGCTTCCTGAAGGCCCCGTTGTTTCATCTCCAATCACACAGAGGTTCGAGCCAGTTAATCTCGATTGTTCCGATGGCGTCGAAGGCGGCCGCGCGCACTGGGCATATGGGTCGCTAGATCAGTTGGCGTTCGATCTCCGCAGCTGCCATCTCGCCGCTCCTTTCGACCCTGCCACCATTTTTGTGTTTGGTGCTGCGTCACGGGATGACTCAAGACAGGGTGGCTTCGAGCGAAGCGTGGGGCGCGGCGAGCTTCTTGCGGAGGTGGTCCGGTTGCAATTTCCTGAAGCCGAGGTTGTGATAGTGGCCATGGGCCGGAAGAATGGGGAGAACTTTCCGGGATCACCGGAGCAAGACTTCTACTCTTTCGACCGGCGCGTTATAATGCTGGCAAGCCCGCAGCGCCTGGCGTCCCCGGTCAGCCGACCCGATCACACGGAGACTATCGCGAGCCTAATGAACTTGCGTGGTCTGAGGTCCGACTTCGACGCTTGCGCGTTGTTCGTCCCAAGCGAGGATCGGCGAGATCGCACTTACCCAACACCCCGTGCAACTGATTGCTATTGGGCGGAGCCGTCGGATTGACGGGAGAATATAACCCGCCTTGCCGCCAAGTCGGGGTGCGGCTCGCGCTGGTGTGCAAGGATGACACTAGGGGGTTTGTAGGGAGAATACCTTGGGTGTACCTAAGGGTTCCTGAGGGCCACTGACGGTCGTTGTGGATTAAGTTAAAGTAGCAAGATGATGTTGTTGGACTTGGGCGAGTGGAGTGCTTTTGGCCGAGCAGAGGTGCGGGCCTATATTCAAGACGTTTCCTCTGGAAATCCTCGCCTTGTTGGCGGGTCTGCGATGGTGTTTCGCAACCACCTGCGCCCGGTCGATGTCTACAGTTATCTTGTCGCCAGGTTTGATCGTCCGAACGGTATCTACGACATGTTCAAGAGCGACGATTCTGATAACCTTATCCAGTGGAGCTACTTGTTGAAATCAGGTGATACACACATTGAAGTGTTGGGGTTCACTCGGGAGATTCAAGTGCAGACTTCTGAGGTAGTCGACCGGAAAGGCTGGGAAGAGTTTGTTCGCTTGCTGAAAAAAGACTTCGGTCGGTATGGAAAAGAAAAACATGCAGTCCAGTCCAAACTAGAAAGATGGCATGTTTTTCAGAACAAGTTTGCGATCTTAGCGGATACGTGCGCAGAGCTTCACGCAGAGATTAGCGATGGTTTGGATGTGCCGTTTAATCCCGTGCCTTTTGCTCCCAGACGAGAGGATTGGGAAGCTACTCATGATGCACTAAGGGCGCGCGCAGACCGAATATATGCCAAATGCACACAGCTAAGTTTGATAACGCCGGTTTTGGCGGAGGCATATCTCAACCTTATGTTTCTTGTTTTGCGGAAGCCTGAATTGCGATCTGATGATACGTTGGCTGCTGAATTTCGGGACCGACCGATACATCAAAAGCTAATGTCTATGCACGAGGTCTGTCAGGGACTTGCAGCGCCGCTGGATGCGGCCACCGGGCCGTATAAGAGGTTTATGCAGATACGCGCTGAAAGGAACGATTTGCTCCATGGCAACATGGACCCTGTTAAAAACTATGTTGAGGAGGTTTCATTCGACGGTAAGACGCCTCTGCATCATTCGCCCGGAGATCAGAGTGTACGATACTGGGAGGCGCTAGAGGCTTCCGCTAAGCCGCAGGAAGTTATCGCGGCTTACGAGGATACACTGCTGTTTCTTGCCGACATAGGGCGACAACTGTCACCCGACACACGCCGGGCTATGGAGTCTATATCTGAGGAAAATACACCGGGCTTTGATCTGCATCGGCGTATATGTGGCGTACTGTTTTCAGGCCAAATCAGCCAGTTTGTTCATGATAAACGCGTGTTTGATGATGACTTGGAAGTGTAAGCAGCAACGTCGAACAGCAGAAGGCAGGCTCATTCGCGAGAGGCGCTGCTGGCGATAGCCCAGCAACTCGACAATGCGATCGCGGCTTCTTGTCCGGCTAGCTGCACAACGGTTTTTTGGGGCGCGGGGCTCTTCTATAAAAGCCACTATCAGAGCCGTTTAATCGGGCCATGAATATCGACTGAGCACTTCTTGGTACATTTTCGGGAACGCTTCGGACCGGAATTGTTCAGCGGCTGCGATCATTGCTGCGCCTACGTCCGACTGTGTCGCTACAGAATGCATAATCTCAGCTTTGTAGGCGAAAGATTTAGTGCGCTGCACCAAACCGCCCTCTTCAAATTCGAAGAATAATTCGGCTTGGGCTACCACAGGGCGTTCATTGAATGCCGTCGCCATTCCAAGCAAAGGGATCGAGTCAGCAGCATCACGTTTATAGTACATAGAGGCGGACGTTATTGAGATCCGAACCGCCCTCTCCTTGCGTACTTTGTCAAAGCCGTTCTCGCAGAGTTCATCCAAATCAGATTTTATGAGTTCAGGAAATGTGGGTTGCGATGCCCTTGTTAGAAAAATGTCTCCTCCAAACGATCTGGCTCCAGTCTTAAGGTCCGAATTTGCAACGGTGTTCTCTGCAAAGCAGGCGGCGGCGATTTTTGTGGTGGGGATAGGTAGTTCGTTGCCAACTCTCAACGGGACGGGCGTTGCGCAGGCTGAAACTGTGATCGTTGAAAGAAGAAGTGCTGAAATGTAGGGAAATCTCATAATTTGTATTTCTCGAAAGGTGAGGCCTGGCAGGCCAATGCGATTGGCTCGCGCACTATGCAATTTGGCGGTTTGTGTTGTGGGTATTGCAGAGTGGGGGTGCCGTGTAAACGCAGGGCTTGGTTATTCACAAGGCCGTTGGAGAAGGCTGGTCTCAGCGCGCGCTCTGTAACCGGACCACATTCTCGGGGGGGGGGCTCCTTTCTCTCCACAATCCTCAACAGCTCAGCCTCCCATGTCTCCATGATTTTAACCTGAGACCCTTCAGTCCCTCATTCATTTCGAGAGTGTGGCCCTTTCATAGTCTATGGTTTGAGATGTGGGGAGAACGTCGGCAGCGTTGCTCCCCTTATACGGGAGCGCCCGGCGTGCTGCGAGCGAGAAGCCGCCCAGTTTATATTTTTAGCCTGACACCTGGACCGCCATCCTTGTTTTCTTCCTGGTTGAGGAAGACAACACCGCCACCCTCCAGCGCCCGGCGCACTGCGTCCACGTTGGCCGGGGTACTTGCTGAAGGTCCGCGAGCACTCTCCATCCTACGGACGGTAGGCACAGACAGTTTCGCTGCCTCGGCTAGTTTCGGCTGCGTCCAGTCCAGAAGGGCACGCGCAGCACGAATCTGAGCGGAAGTAAGAATTGTCATTTTCTTTTTACAATCATATTTACTTAAAACGATCACGTTGCTATGGTGCGTGAAACTAAACGACTCACATGTACCATAAAGGTAAACCAATGTCGCGACGCCCACTTGGTGCGGCGGATACTGATTCACGCGCTATTCTTGAACTCTCACGCCGGCAAATCATCGCGGGATCAGTTGCAGTCGCTATCGTAAAAGATCTCCCCGCTCGGATGGATCCCTCTGTCGACGTTTGCAGAGCCTGGATCGCTCGCGAGGAAGAACACGAAGCTCTGATAAGACGTTGGCAAAAGCTTGAAAACTATCTCATCCACGAGCGAAACTGGCTCAAATTGTCTGAACAGGAGTGCGCCGCTATTCCTGAGGTGGCGGAGCTGGATTCAATCGACCAGCGCTTAGACGCGTTGCATGAGAAGAGGCACGAACTGCTCACTTCCCTGCCAAAGTTGTCTTCAACTACACCCCAAGGTCTCGCTCTAAAGCTTGCCGTGGCCGCGATTATCGTGATGCCGGACGAGAACGAGCAGGCACACAATCTGATCACGAGCGCGCTGAATGATCTGCAGACTTTGGTATTGTGATATGCGCGCTTCGGGCGACGAGTCCGTTACGGTAATATCGATTGGCTGTTTTGCTCGAAGATGATTTCCCGGGTGGCGCAATCCCTTGGCAAAATCTAGTTTAAAGTGAAGACCGCTACTCAGTTTGGCGCAAAATATGCATCCGACACTTCCATGTCGGGTGCATCAGATCAGACCGCATTGACCGCGCTTACCCTAACCGTTCGCGGAAAATCTGCGAATGACCGCCTCCTTTTTGGCCGTGCTACCCATTCACGCGGACTGCCCTATCGGGGGACAATGCATCTCTTCGAACCGGGCCAGGTCTTCGGCTTTGTGCGCTGGCGCGGGGATGGGTTTGGCACGCAGACCTGGCGTGTCGTGGTCGCCAAGGCAGGTCATCCGGGAGAGAAACTGACCCGGATTCCTGGTATCAAACCGGGCGCACATCTGCTGCTCCACGCCTTCGGAAAGACCCGCGCCAAGCGGGCCCTGCGCGCGATTGATGTGCTCTCTGACGCGCACGTTATGCATGACATT